>WNFX01018854.1_pt1 | contig 11438 bp, 8 predicted proteins | sample 5400111 | NCBI WGS metagenome assembly WNFX01 (sample SAMN13153363, study PRJNA577476) | soil metagenome | isolation source: 40 cm soil or saprolite under grassland replicate 1 | place: USA:California | collected 2016-06-15
TCGGCGATCGATCCGGGACTATTTTTCGAGTAGACGCCGACGGACGCGCAACCACCTTCGCGTCGCTGCCGCCGAGCGTGGCGGCGTTTCACCTGGCGATCGGTCCGGACCTCGTGCTGTACGTCACCGGGCCGACGCTCGCCTCGTACGATTCCCTCTACCGGGTCGATCCGAACGGTACCGTCACCACGCGCTACGCCGCCTTCGGGCGTCCGCAAGGGCTGGCGTTCGACGCGAAGGGCTCGCTCCACGTGGTGGAGGCGCTCGCCGGGTCGAGCGGCCTGTATCGCGTGCCGCCTCAGGGCGATCCCGAAATCGTGCTCGCCGGCCCCGGTCTTGTGGGAGTCGCCTTCGACGGGCGCGGCGCGCTGGTCGTCGCGTCGAACGAGACCGCGTACAGGGTCATCGCCTCCGGAGCTGCGTGAGCGACGCTGCGGTCTTGGCCATTCTGCCCTGACGTACAATCCGCCACTATGTCGCAGCTGTTTCAGCGCAAGCCGATCGCGAAGCTGGTCGAGGACACCGAAGGGACCCACGGCCTGAAGCGTTCGCTCGGGGCCGGCGATCTGATCATGCTCGCCATCGGCGCGGTGATCGGCGCAGGCATCTTCGGTGCGATCGGCACCGCGGCGGCGGGTCAGATTGGCCCGAACGGCGAACTGATCCGGCAGGGCGCAGGGCCGGCGCTGGTGTTTTCGTTCATCCTGCTCGGTGGCGCCTGCGCGCTGGCGGGCCTCTGCTACGCCGAGCTCGCGGCGATGATCCCGCAGGCGGGCAGCGCGTATGCCTACTCGTACGCGACGCTGGGAGAGCTCGTCGCGTGGATCATCGGCTGGGACCTGATTCTCGAATATGCCGTCGGCAACGTCGCCGTCGCGATCTCATGGGGCGACTACTTCAACACGCTGGTGCGCGGATTCGGCGTGCAGCTGCCGGTGTGGATGACGACCGGCTATCGGACCGCCTTACTGAGCTCCGATCCGCAGATTCACGGCCTGCTGGCCTCCGCGCCGCATGTCGCCGGTATGCCGATCCTGATTCACGTTCCGGCGTTTTCGATCGTGATGCTGATCACCTGGCTGTTGTTGCGGGGAGCGCGCGAGAGCGCGACGGCCAACAACATCATGGTGGTGATCAAGCTGGTCGCCTTGTCGATTTTCGTTCTGGTCGGCGCGACGCACCTCCACTCCGAGTACTACACGCCCTTCGCGCCGAATGGCTTCACGGGCATCCATCAGGGCGCCGCGATCGTGTTCTTCGCCTACATCGGCTTTGACGCCATCTCCACGGCGGCGGAGGAGACGAAAAACCCCCAGCGGAATCTGCCGATCGGCATCCTTGGCGGACTGGCGATCTGCACAGTCATCTACGTCGTGGTCGGCTTCGTGCTGACCGGCATGGTGCCTTACAAGGAACTCGCGGTCGCCGACCCGCTGGCGAAGGCGCTGGAACTCTCGGGTTTCAAAACGGTCGGCTGGTTCGTCGCGCTGGGCGCGGCGGTGTCGATGTCGGCGGTGTTGCTGGTGTTCCAGTACGGGCAACCCAGGATCTTCTTTGCGATGGCGCGCGATGGCCTGCTGCCGAAATGGGCGGCGCACCTGAATCCGATCACCAGGATTCCATCGACGACCACGATCATCACTGGCGTGTTCGTGGCGCTGTGGGCACTCGTCGGCGACGCCGCGGAAACCTACGATCTCACCAACATCGGCACGCTGTTCGCCTTCATGCTGGTGAGCATCGGCGTGCTGGTGCTGCGATACAAGGAGCCCGAGCGCCCGCGGCCGTTCCAGGTGCCGTTCGTGTGGCCGGTCTGCCTGCTGTCCGCGGCAGGATGCCTGTTCATCATGTACGGCTTGCCGGGCACGGCCTGGGAGCGCTTCAGCATCTGGCTCGTCATCGGACTCGTCCTGTACTTTGCGTACGGGTACAGCCACAGCAAATTGCGGCAGCGAACGTAGGGGCCGACCAACGTGTCGGCCCCTCCAGAGGGCGGACTCACGGGTCCGCCCCTACGTGACGTTCGCGTTCTCGATCTCACGCGCCTGCTTCCCGGTGCGTACGCGACGCTGCTCCTCTCCGACCTCGGCGCGGAGGTGATCAAGATCGAGGATCCCCGTGGCGGCGACGGGATGCGATCACTGCGATCACACCCGGATGGACGAAACCCGTACTTCGAGCGCCTCAACCGAAGCAAGCGCAGCGTGACGCTGGACCTGCGGATGCCGGAAGCGTCAGGAGTGCTCGACGCGCTGGCGGCACGCGCCGACGTGATCATCAATAGCTTTCGGCCGTCCACAGCTCGACGCCTCCGTGTTGATCCAGAGACGATGCGGTCGCGCCACCCCCACCTGGTCTGTGCGTCGATCAGCGGATTCGGGCCGAGCGGCCCGTACGTCGAGCGCGCCGCGCATGACGTGAACTACCAGGCACTCGCAGGGTTGCTTCGACCACCGGCACTGCCGGGACCGCTCGTCGGCGACATCGGCTCGGCGATGCAGGCGGCGATGCGCATCGTTGCGGCGCTCTTCCAGCGCTCGCGCACCGGCCTCGGCAGCGTCGTCGACGTGTCGATTCACCAGGCGGCGCTCGAATGGTCGATGTTTCCGACGACGGCCGACCTGGCAAGCGCCTGCTACAACATCTACGAGACGGCGGACGGGCGGTGGCTGGCGCTGGGGGCGTTGGAGCCGAAGTTCTGGAAGGGCTTCTGCGAGCGGATTGAACGTCCTGACCTGACGGCACTACAGCACGCAGCGGAACCGGAACGCACTCGCGTGTTGAACGAGGTCCGCGCCATCGTCCGCACCCGCTCTCGTGCCGACTGGCTCGAGCGGTTTGCTGGTGACGATATCTGTCTGACGGCTGTCAGCACGCCAGAGGAAACGATGGTGGATCCGCATGTGCGGGCGACAGCGCCCACGCGAGGCGAAAGCCCGGCGCCCGCCCTTGGCGTCGATACAGACGCCGTGCTCGAACAGGCGGGCATCGACGGCGCGGCCCGCGCCGCGCTTCGCGCCTCGGGCGTCATCTAATCGCCGTCAGCTTCGACGGCGCCGACACGACGTAGAGGTGCGCGATTTTTCCCTCGCGGTTCAATTCCGCGGTGAGTATGAATCTGGGCGCGATGCCCGCCGCTGGCGACGGGATGTCCACCACCACCGACGGGAAGCCGTTGAGCGTGGGCATGCGCACGACCGCCTGAGCCGCATACTCGGCGATGTTCACATAGAAGCGGACGACCTTGTCGCGTCCGACGATCGTGCGCAGGGCCGACCTGTACTGGCCGCCGCCGTCGGTGGTTGTGCGGACGTCCTCAGCCAGCAGTGATTCGATCGCGCCCACGTCACGCTGTTCGAGCGCGCGCAGGAACTGCACCAGCGCCTTTTGCGTGGACTCGCACAACGTCGCGGTCGGCACCTGACGCGCGCCATCGTATGCCGCCATTGCCTTCCGCGCGCGATGGTGCGTGGTCTTGATATTCGCCTCGGTGAGGTCGAGGGCATCCGCCGTTTCCTTCACCGAGTAGTCGAACACATCGCGAAGCAGGAGGACCGCACGCGCCGTCGGCGTCAGTGTTTCAAGGGCGGTGAGGAACGCGAACGACACGCTCTCCAGCAGGTCGTACCGGCCCTCGAGCGTCGCCGGCTCGTGGGACGGTGGATCACTCGCGTACAGGCTCCCGGGTCCCGTCTCGAGAGGTGAAGGGAGCCACGGTCCGACGTACTCGCGGCGCCGACGGCGTCTCAGCAGATCCCGCGCGAGGTTGAGCGCCACTTTGACGAGCCACGGCCGCAGCGGCTCCTCGGTGCGGCGCGGCGGATGCTCGATCGCGCGCACGAACGTGTCCTGCACGACGTCCTCCGCGTCGGCCGCGCTGCCGGTCATCCGATAGCAAAGGCCCCAGAGGAACCGCCGATGTTCCTCGTACAGCGCATCGACCGCAAGCGTCTGGGTCATCAGGCAACCCTTACCGGAGGCGTTGCCCCGGCCGCAGCCCTAAAGGGCTGCACTACGAGCGAATCAGCCTCGGCATCCTTCGTCGTACTCGTAGCGCAGCCCTTTAGGGCTGCCAACGTCCCGGCGGCTGCATCCGCCGCGCTTGCCGCCGCCGCATCCGATAGCTGACCGCGCGGCCCCACCCAGTCGCCGGCAACCCACACGTTGTCGAATGCCGGTACGCGCGATGCGGGCCGATCCTCGACACCACCCTGCGCGGCGGTCACCTCCGCATTTGCGACAGTCAGCGACGGCAGATACTGTTTGAAGACCAGGGATTCCCGCCAGCCGGGTTGCATCGTGTCCATCAACGTCTCGAGCTCGAGCTCCTCGTCGCCAACGGCGGTCTCGCCGGGACGCAGATACTTCGAGACATGAATCATCGCACCGGCGGCGGGTGCCAGCGCAGCGACCGCCGAGTGAACGGAGAAGTAGACGGGCGCGTCCACGCCAAACGCCACNNCAGCGATCGCAAAGCGAGGTCGAGTGTCGCCACCCTGATCGGCGGCGGCAGCGCCGTCGTGAACCGGGTGCCCGCCAGCAAGTCGACATCCGCGGGACCGCTGGCGACGATGACCGCGGACGTGTGCATGGCCGTTCCATCCGCCAATCGCACCGCTTCGACCTGTCGCGCGGTGGATTGTTCCAGAGCGACGGCGTGCGCCGCCGAGATGATCCGGACGCCGCTGGCGACCGCCATGCGCCGGAGACCGTCGACGATCGTCTGCCATCCCCCGTCCAGATACAGCACCGATCCACGGACTCCCAACTGGAGCTGTTCGATGGCTGCGCCGGCGCTCTGATGCTCGGGGTCGTTGGTGAACGTCGTGACGCGGACGAGCATCTGCAGGAGTTGGCGCACGCCTGTCTCCGCAACGTGTGACTCGAGCCAGGAGGCGAGCGTCTCGCGGCGAATCGGGGCGGTGTCGATCGCCGCCAGCCGCGATTGGAAGCGGGCAAGCTCGAATTTCCCATGAAGGGTCAGCACGCCCGTTGTGAGCAGGGACATCAGCCCGGTGGGCAACGTGTGCCTGCGTCCGCCGAGGAGAGCGAACCCGCCGTTCGCCCCTGGCACGGCTCCTCGGACATCGATGCCGAGCGTCGTCAGCGTTCTGCGGAGGTGGCCGGCGCGGTAGAGCGCGTGGGGACCGAGGTTGAAGATAAAGCCGTGCTTGTCCCTGGAGGCGGCGCGGCCGCCGAGCGAGCTCGATTTTTCGAGCAGCACGACCGGCAGGCCGGCCCGAGCGACGAGCGTGGAGGCGATGAGCCCCGACAATCCTCCGCCGACGACTACGACTGGACACGGAGACGGAGACTTGGACTGATGACTGACGGCTGGTGACTGGTGTGATGTCATGCCGCCATCACGTTTCAGAGCCGGGAAAGGTTACAGAGGCTACGACTTGGTGCCCGACGCGAGCACAGCCGGCATCGGGACCAGGAACGCGCCCTCCTTCTCGTAGGCTTGCACACCGCAGCGCACCGACGCTCGGATGGCCTCGAGCGCTGCCGGGGTTTGTGCGCGGAGAATCGCCGCCGTGCGCACGCCGCCCCGCGAGATGGCGTCGAAGACTTCGTCTGGCGACGACAGGCGCCACGTCAGCTGGAGTGTCCGGACGTCCACGTCTGAAAAGCCGGCGCGCGCGAGCGTGGCGCGGAATTCCTCCGGATCGCTGAACCGGAAGAACGGCGGACCCTCGGGCAGCGTCACGTTCGGATTCCCATGTTCCTGCACTGCGCTGAGCACCATCCCGAACCCGAGGGGCCGGTGGCGACGTCGAGTACCTTGGTCCCGGCGGATACGCGTGTGGCATCGAGGAGTGCCGCTGCCGTCTGCCGCGTCAGCGCGCCGAAGGCATCGTCGTAGTGCGCTGAGGCACGCTCCCAGCCCGAGCGTTCGAACTCGTGGAACGCGCGAGAATCTGCTGTCATCCAGCGCGGATTATACCCATACGCCTGAGCTCAAGCCCGGCTGCGTGCTACGATGTTTGGTTGAGAGATCACCAGATTACGAAGCCCTAAGCCCTGTCATGGCCCACGAGTGGATTGCTGTACGCGGTGCCCGCGTCCACAACCTCAAGAACATCGACGTCGACATCCCCAGACACAAGCTGGTCGTGATCACCGGCCTGTCGGGTTCGGGAAAGTCGTCGCTCGCGTTCGACACGATCTACGCCGAAGGGCAGCGGCGCTACGTCGAGTCGCTGTCGGCCTACGCCCGCCAGTTCCTCGAGCAGATGGAGAAGCCGGACGTCGATCTGATCGACGGTCTCTCGCCGGCGATCTCCATCGAGCAGAAGACCACCGGCTCCAATCCGCGATCGACCGTCGGCACGGTGACGGAAATCTACGACTACCTGCGGCTGCTCTTCGCCAACATCGGCGTCCCGCACTGCCCGAATTGCGGCAAGGAGATCACCAGCCAGTCGCTCGAGCGCATCGTCGACATGGTGATGCTCTATCCGCAGGACGAGCGCATCAACGTCCTGGCGCCGATCGTCCGCGGGCGCAAAGGCGAGTTCAAGAAGGAGCTTGCGGCGCTCCGTGCGCGCGGCTACATGAAGGCGCGCGTCGACGGGCAGTTCCGATCGCTCGAAGAGGACATCAAGCTGGATCGCCGCCGCAATCACACAATCGAAGTCGTGGTCGATCGTCTGATCGTCCGCGGCGGCATCGAACGGCGGCTGACCGAGTCGGTTGACGCCGCCCTCAATCTGGCCGAGGACATCGTCGTCATCAACACCTACGAGGGCGGCGATCGACTGTTCTCGCGGCGGCTCGCGTGCGTCGACTGCGGGTTGAGCATGCCCGAGATGACGCCCCGCGCCTTCTCGTTCAACTCGCCGCACGGCGCCTGCACCGAATGCCAGGGACTAGGGTCGATGATCGACTTCGACCCGCAGCGGATCGTGCCGGACGAAAGTCGCTCGCTTGCCGACGGGGCGATCGCGCCGTGGGCGCGCGGCGACAAAAAGCTCGTGCGCGACGCGCTCCAGGGGTTGTCGCGCGATTTTGGCATCGATCTGACGATCCCGTTCGCGCGGCTGCCGCGGAAGTCGCGCGAGGTCCTGTTGTTTGGTTCTGGCAAGCAGTTCGAAGGGCTCATCCCGAACCTCCGCCGTCGGTACGACGATGGAAGCTGGGCGGAGCAGGAGGAACTGGAGCCGTACCGGTCGTTGCGTCCGTGTCCGACGTGCGGCGGTCAGCGGCTGAAGCAACAGAGCCTCTCGGTGAGAGTGAAAAGCCGAAGCGTTTCGGACTATGTGAACCTGCCGATTTCCGAGGCGCTCGACGTTTTCGAGGGCTTGCAGCTCACGGACCGCGAGGCGATCATCGCCGAGCGGATCCTCAAGGAAATTCGGGAGCGCCTGCGCTTCCTGAACGACGTCGGCGTCGGATACCTCACGCTCGGCCGCAGCGCGGCGACGCTGTCTGGCGGTGAAGGGCAGCGCATTCGGCTGGCGACGCAGATCGGTGCCAACCTCACCGGCGTGCTCTACGTCCTCGACGAGCCATCCATCGGATTGCACCAGCGCGACAATCGCAAGCTCCTGGGGACGCTCTCGCGCCTTCGCGACCTCGGCAACACGGTGATCGTCGTCGAGCACGACGAGGAGACGATCCGCGTCGCGGACTACGTGATCGACCTCGGGCCGGGCGCCGGCGACCTCGGCGGCCACGTGATTTTCCAGGGCACACCGCGGGCGCTGATGGACAGCACGCCGGAGAAGGGGTCAGACTCCCCTTCCCTGACGGGCGCGTATCTGACCGGCGCACGCGAGATTGCGACGCCGAAAAGCCGCCGGCCCGCCTTGAAAGGCGAGCTCGTCATCCGCGGCGCGCGCGCGAACAACCTGAAGAACATCGACGTGGCGATTCCGCTCGGCGTCCTCACGGCCGTGACGGGTGTCAGCGGTTCGGGAAAATCGACCCTCGTCAACGACATCCTGTACAAGTCGCTGGCGCGGACGCTCTACAAAGCGGGCGACGACCCAGGCGCGCACGACAAGATCGAGGGCATCGCACTCATTGATAAGGTGATCGAGATCGATCAGTCGCCGATCGGCCGCACACCGCGCTCGAATCCGGCCACCTACACAGGCTTGTTCACGTTCATCCGGGATCTGTTCGCGATGATGCCGGACGCAAAGGCACGCGGCTTCAAGACCGGACGCTTTTCCTTCAACGTCAAGGGCGGGCGCTGCGAGGCGTGCCAGGGCGATGGGGTCATCGCCATCGAAATGCATTTCCTGCCGGACGTCTACGTGACGTGCGAGCAGTGCAAAGGCCGCCGATACAACCGCGAGACGCTCGAGATCAAGTACCGCGGCAAGTCGATCGCCGACGTCCTCGAGCTCACCGTCGACCAGGCCGTGCCGCTGCTCGAGAACTTTCCCGCCATCGCCAACAAGCTGCGGACGCTGCAGGACGTCGGTCTCGGCTACGTCGAGCTCGGACAGTCGGCGACGACGCTGTCGGGGGGAGAGGCGCAGCGCGTGAAGCTCGCAAAGGAACTCTCCAAGCGTGGCACCGGACGGACGCTGTACATCCTGGACGAGCCGACGACGGGGCTGCATTTCGAGGACACGCGAAAGCTGCTGGACGTGCTGACGCGGCTGGTCGATCAAGGCAACACCATCGTCGTCATCGAGCACAATCTGGACGTGATCAAATCGGCCGATTACGTCATCGACCTCGGTCCCGAAGGCGGAGCCGCTGGCGGCCGCATCGTCGCCGCAGGCACGCCCGAGGAGGTGGCCCGGAACGAGGCCTCGGCGACGGGGCGTTTCCTGGCGGAGCTGTGTGGTAGGATTGCCACAACTGCGGCAAAGTCGGCTGTGGTGTGAGTACCACAAAATAGTAATGCCGCCTCAAGCGCGCCTCGTGTCTACGTCCGCTAACTCACTGCGTAATAAGCAATTTGCAGAAATAATTTACACAGCTGTTCGACGGGCATCGACTTTGCTCAGCCGTACCCCGCACGTCCTCCTTTGTCCGAGAGGTTAATGGACGCACAGCGGTCGCTTCGTCGACAAATATCCTGCGTCGGAATCGGTCTTCACTCCGGCAATAAGGTTAATCTCACACTCAAGCCGGCGCCGGCGGATTTCGGCATCCGGTTCCGCCGTACCGATCTCGGCGACCACGAGGTGCCCGCGACCGTGCACAACCTCGCGGGCATTCAGCTCGCGACGGGGCTGGCGCGCAACGAGGTGTCGGTCGAGACGGTGGAGCATCTGCTGGCCGCGCTCGTCAGCACGGGCGTCGACAACGTCATCGTCGAGTTGAATTCGCCCGAAGTTCCGATCATGGACGGCAGCGCGGCGCCGTTCATCTACCTGATTCACGAAGCGGGCGTGAAGACGCTGCAGGCCCCGCGGAAGTACCTGAAGATCGTCCGGCCGATTGCCATCTCGCGCGGCGACAAACGGATCGCGCTTTTCCCGTCGGATCACTTCAAGGTCACCTACAGCATCAGCTACGACCATCCGCTGCTGCGCCATCAGGCGCGCACGCTTCGCATCACCGAAGAATCGTTCGTCGAGGAGATCGCGCCGGCGCGCACCTTCACGTTCCTCAAGGACGTCGAGATGCTGCGGCAGAACGGGCTGGCGCTCGGCGGCTCGCTCGAAAACGCCATCGTGCTCGGCGAAACGGGCGTGCTGAACAACGCGCTTCGGTTCGAGGACGAATTCGTGCGCCACAAGATCCTCGACGCGGTCGGCGATCTCGCGCTCGTCGGCTACCCGGTCATCGGCCATCTCGTCGCGCATCGCGCGGGTCACGCGCTGCACACCGAGTTCGCGGCGAAGATTCTCGAAGAGACACACGCGTGGCGCCTCGTCGAGGCGCCGGTTGACACCCACGCGATGCCGCTGGCGGCGGCGGTGAAGACCGTTGCGCCGCGACTCGCGAACTGATCACGTCTCAAGTTTCAAGTCTCAACTCTCAGGTCTCACCGCATCGGCCATCGACTTTCATTCCGGTCGAGGTAGCGCCGCTCGTGCGCTGTCTCATAAGCAAAGTGCAAAGAGAGCTGCGCGCCCGATCCGTGAGAAGATCCGCGATCTGGTCATGTCGTTGAAGGAGGCACTCATGAGACGCGTTATGCTGTTGGCGTTGATGACGGCGGTGATTCTGCCGTTCGCGGCGCACGCGCAAACCAAAGCCGATTTTTCTGGCACGTGGACGCTCGATACGGCGAAGAGCGATCCTCCTCCGCAGGGACGCGGGGGCGGCGGAGGTGGTGGCGGCGGCGGTACCCAGACGATCAAACAGACCGCGAACGAGCTGTCGGTGACGAGTGAGGGCCGTGGCGGCCCGCAGACGCTGGTTTACAAGCTCGATGGCTCGGAGAGCACGAATCAGATGATGGGCCGCGGCGGCGCGCAGTCGGTCAAGTCGACGGCGAAGTGGGATGGTGCAAGCCTGGTCATCGAAACGACGCGCGATTTCCAGGGCACAGCCATCACCACGAAGGAAGTCCGTCGGCTCGACAATGGCGGCAAGGAGATGGTGATCGAGAGCACGACACAGACTCCCAACGGCGAGCTGAAGCGCAAGACCGTCTACACAAAATCGTGAGCTCGTTCGGGTAGGGGCGGTTCGCGAACCGCCCCTACGGGCGAACCAACAGCGTTTTCATGGTCGTCGTCGAGCCGCATTTCTCGAACCAGTCAATCCCTTCACTCACCAGATCGAACTTCAACGCGTAGCGGCCCGGCTGATCGGGCGACGGAATCTCGATGGCGACGTCGGCGCGGGTGCCTGGCCCGAGCGTCGCCGGCAGCCATGCGCGCGCGAAATCGCGGTTGAGGATCGACCCATCCGCGGCGCACAGCTGGGCGCCGAGCCGGACGAGTCGCCGGCCATAGGTGGCCTGGGCGGGAAACGGACGCGTGGAAAGGTTGTGGACGCGCGTGCGGACCTGCAGCGGACGGCCCGCCCGTGCCACGAGAGGGACGCCTGGCACCAGGGTGCGCACGTCGATACGCGCCCGTGGCGTCGCGCCCGGGATGGCGTTGCCCAGGTTGTTGTCGTCCCAGATTTCGTGGCGGATCGCGTCGAGTTCCGGCGATCCGGTGGCGAACCGCCGCGAGTAGGCGTCTTCCGGATGGTCGGTCAGTTCCCAGCACAATCGATCGACGCCGATCTCGGCGGCGAGCTCCCGCGCGAGCGCCATCTCCGCGTCGCTGTCGTTCCAGTTGAACAGGATATAGCGCCAGTTCAGAAACGGCAGATCGCGCCCGGCTTTCCGCTTTTCGTCGGCCATCGCGCGCAGCGTCGCGATGGCGAGATCGAACTGCCCGCGCTGCCGATACTTCACGTAGCTTTCGGCGGTCGCGCCGTCAATCGAGAACGTCACTTCGTCGATGCCCGAGTGCACCAGCCGGCGCGCCTGCGGCTCGGTCAGTGCCAGCCCGTTGGTGCTGGTGTAG
>WNFX01006175.1_pt1 | contig 11436 bp, 9 predicted proteins | sample 5400111 | NCBI WGS metagenome assembly WNFX01 (sample SAMN13153363, study PRJNA577476) | soil metagenome | isolation source: 40 cm soil or saprolite under grassland replicate 1 | place: USA:California | collected 2016-06-15
TCTACTGGCCCTACCAGCAGATCATTGAAGGAGACAATACGCTCGTCGTCTACCCGAAAGCGCAGTGATGGGTGGCGATTGTTGTCCTCGTGATTCCTGCGTTGGGCCTGTGTCAGATGGCGGCATGTCCCAGGGTAGCGTGGGCCTTCGTTCCCGTGTGGTGCACTGGCGGCTCGGGCGATCTCGGCGCGGCTGCAATAACACGGGTAGACCAGGCGCTTAGCCATCAGAAGTTGCAGATAGCTTGTGTAGATGTCTTGCCGTTCGCTCTGAGTATATGGAGCATATGGGCCGCCAATATCTGGCCCTTCATCCCAATCCAGGCCAAGCCAGCATAGGTCGTGAAGCATGCGTTCAGTAGCCCCTGGGCGTACACGTGGTCGATCGAGGTCTTCGATACGCAGCACAAATTGTCCACCTGCGCACCGGGCGAAGAGCCATGCCAGCAATGCTGTGCGCAGGTTACCCGGGTGCAGATCACCGGTTGGGCTGGGCGCATAACGACCACGAACCAGATGCTGCATTTTTCTGACCACGGACAGGCCATTTCCTGGTTTCCCTGTCCCTGACTCGCTACCACAGGATACACGTTGAACTCAGCCAGTAAATCAACCAGCACGCATAAGGGGAGGCCAACAACATTGAGATAACAGCCATCGATACGCTCTGTTGGCTGAAACGCAGGGTGCTGGATACCATATGAGCCTGCTTTATCCATAGGATCACCGCTCGCAACATACATTGCAATTTCAGCATCGCTATAAGGGCGCATCCGGACGGGAGTAATGCAGCTTGCAGCTTGTATTCTATGCTTTCCGTCGATTTTGCGACTCACTGCAATACCTGTCACCACATGATGCCAGCGGCCACGTAACGTACGGAGCAGCTCACGAGCATGTGTTTCATCGCGGGGTTTGCCGAGTACCTCGCCGTTCAATAATACTGTGGTATCGGCGGTAATTACTAAGCGGCCAGCAGCTTCTGGCATTTGGAGCACCGCTGCTGCTTTATGTTTGGCCAGCCATTGCGCCAGTTCCTCCGCTGGACCTCGAAAACGTTCCTGCGCCGCATCTTCGTCAACGGGTGGCGCGCACACAGTATAAGGTAAACCCAGTAACTTGAGAATTTGCCTCCGTCGTGGTGAGGCGGAGGCCAATAATAACTGTGGAGGTGTCGTCATTGTTGTATACGCTCCAGTACCGCTACACATTCGATGTGTGCCGTCTGGGGAAACATATCCAGCGGCTGCACCGACTGCAAACGGTAAGTTGGATGAAGATGGCAAAGTATATTCAAATCGCGTGCCAGGGTAGCTGGATCACAGGAAACATACACAATCCTGTCCACAGGATGCTGCACAAGCGCGTCGAGCACAGCCTGCTGGCATCCAGAGCGCGGCGGATCGATCACCAGTCCGTTGATGTGACATTCCAGTGTTGGCAGCAGATACTCCACTTTCCCTTTGAGTATCTCTACGTTGCTCACCTCGCGTAGATTCCACTGTGCATCCTTGATTGCGCTGGCCGATTCCTCGATGGCGATAACTTTGTCCACGTGGCGGGCGAGCAAGAGCGTAAACGTCCCAACACCGCAGTACGCATCGACAATGGTGCGTGGCTGCTTGTAAGCAGGCTGGTGTTGGGTGGAGGCCAATCCATCCAGTACCATCTGCGCCATTTTTTCAGCCTGTGCAGTATTGGTCTGGAAAAAAGAGCTTGGACGAATACGGAAGATCTCTCCGCAGAGCATTTCTTCCATCGTCTCAGCGCGCAAGTCGAGTCCCACCTCTGTAAGTTGCTGTGCAACGTAGGGTTCGGGATGGGGTTGTATAAGCACCTGGCCCGTTGCCGCTCCACAACGAATTAAGACCTGCGGTCGCTCATTTGGTACTTTGCTGAGCACGTTCAGGGTGCGGTTGATCTGTTCGTGCGCAATTGGGCACGATTCTAATGGTAGCACGCGATGAGTACCTCTCGCAGTCAGCCCGGGTTGCCCATTGCGATTCACAGAGAAACGCATATGATTGCGATAATGCCAGAGAATATCACACGGCACTGTTGCTAGTACAGGAGGATCGTCAAAATCACCAGCATCTTGCAACAACTCCCGCACGATCGAGCGTTTCCATTCCAGTTGTGCCTCGTAGCGCATATGTTGTAACTGGCAACCGCCGCATATCCCAAATACCGGGCAGGACGCCTGGATTCGTAGCGGTGATGCCTGGTGAATCTCGGTAATCCATACGCGCGGAGGGCGAGCTTTCCAATAGCGTTTGCGTCGTTTTGGCGGTGGGGTGGGCGCCTCGACTGTAATCGTAACACGTTCTCCTGGTAAACCGGCAGGAACATGTAGCGTTCGAGTATGCTGCTCACCTGCTTCATCTTGCTCAACGATCTCGGCAAGCGCGTCACCTGCCCGTGTCAAAGCGCCGAGTGTGACTGTGTGGTACGTAATAAGAGGTTCTTCTCTAATCATTTTTCCCTGGCTCTATTTTTAGCATCCTTGAAGCCGGGTAATTGTTTCGTCTTACTCTTGCCTGGTAGCTGTCTTGTTTTATTCACCGCGGGTAATTTCCTGGTTTTGTTTACATTGAGTAGCAGGCGATACATCTCCACCAGATCCAGATTTGGGTCGAGGCGCTCAGCCTCGTCTAAAAGTTCTTCCGCCTTATGATAGTCGCCACTTTCTGATACTGCTAATGCCAGGAACGCTCGTAGTTGCGCAGAGTCGGGATTGATGCGCAAGCCCTCCTCGAGGATCTCAAGGGCTTTTGAAGTTTGCCCATGCTCCATGTGCATCCTGCTATGTGCGGTGTAGTAGTCAATGATCTCAGGCTCTAAAGCAATCGCACGTGTATAGTTGGCCTCCGCCTCATCTACAATGTCAAGTAAGTTGTGGGCTTCGGCGATATTATACCAGGCCTCCGCATTAGTTGGGTCAATTTCTGCAACACGCTGGAAATGTCTTAACGCCTTCTGGTATTGCTCCCGCTTCATAGCGATTTCACCCAGGCCATTTTCGATGGTTAATTCAGCATCGGTATTTGTTGTCAATGCTCTGGCCTGGTTGAGATGATCTTCGGCCTCGTCGAGGCGTTCCAGGTCATCCTTGAGTAGCTCGGCTAAAAGTATATGTCTTTGATAGTCATTGTCGAGTGCAAGCGACTCGCGTATACTTGCCTCTGTAAGCTTCTTGTGTCGTTCAGTGGTTTCATCTTTTCTCGGTGTCATAGCTTACTCCTTACAGCTTGCCTGACCGCAGGTAGATGCGCAGCAGCGTTCTCCTATCGTCTGACCTGAGTGCGTAGCACTAGACGCGCAGCGTCGTTGGTCAGACGGATAAGTGCCATGGCAAGCTGCCTGAGAGACATTATCTTCTTCTCGGCAGTGGCAGCGTAATCACTTCCGTTTCTTGTTCAACATGTCTCGCGCTGCCTGCACAATCTCCAGGTCAGGATTGATGCGTTCCGCTTCTGCCAGTGCTGCCTGGGCCTGGCGACGATCACCTTTTTCTGAATATATGGCTGCAAGCAGCGCGTGCAAGAGGGCAGAGTTGGGGCGATAACGCAATCCTTGCTCTACTGTCTCAAGCGCCTCGTCTAAGTGATTTGTGGCCATATAAAGCGGGACAAGCTCTGCATAGACTGCAATATCATCAGGCTGCGCTTCAAGTGCGCGGTGATAGTAAGCTTCTGCCAGGTCGTAGTTCTCTTGCCTCCGGTAAGCAAGACCAATGTTCAGCCAGATACCCTTATAATTTGGGTTGATTTCGGAAACCCGCTTAAAATGCGCTATGGCTTTGTCATACTTCTGATGCATCATTGCTATGTTTCCCAGGTCAGCTTCGATCTGCGCTTCCTCATCTTTATTGCTGGTTAGTGACTTTGCTAATTGAAGTTCGGCTATCGCTTCCTCTGCTTGATCTCTGAGCATCAACAACTTGGCAAGGATAATATGCCCCGATGCCGTATTGTCCACTGCAATTGATTTTCGCACACTTTCCAAGGCTACTTCAAAGAAATGCTCACTGCGGTCATTCATATCGAGTTGCTTAAATTGTTCACTGAGGTCCGCATACGCTATGCCGAGATACTGCAGAATATGCCCAATGTCATGAGCTTTGGGGAAACGCTGGATGATGGCCTGCAGGTAGACGATAGCTCGATCAGATAATTGTAATCCTTGTGCTCGGCTGAAGGCATCGTCATAAATCGTACGGTCAAGAGGAAGCTTCACCAGCAACGCATCATCGTAATGCAATGACTGTATTGTGCGCCAGATAATTTCATCATAGTATTCTGCTACATCTGGCTCAGTCGTCGAATGTGTCTTCATGATCTCACGTATGCGGTCGTCATGCGTTTCTAATCGCTGCTGTAGCTCTGCAATTGGTAGACTCTGCGCTTTTGCTCCTTCATCCATCATGCGTTGAATCCGCCACGCATGCTCTTCTTGCACCAGTACGTAGCTTGTCCAGAACCATCGTTGTCCCGTTTCCTTGTAGATGGCGGTGGCCATCGGCATCTCCAGCAGTGTGCCACTCAGTGGCGTATCCGTCAGTTCCAGCGACCAGCTCATCTCTATTTCTCGTTGTGTTGAAATCCGCTCGCTTAGAACCGAACTGGGAAGCCAGATCGACTGCTGACTACGTTCGCGTTCACGCAAAAAACTCATCTCAAAACGTGCAGGATGCGCCTCGTCGGCCCACTTGCGGCGCAGATCAATCCATTCGTCTCTTGCAAGTCCCTCACGTAGGGTACTATCGCTTGCTAGCAGGTCAAAACATAGATCGTAGTCGCCCAGTGACCATGCTCCTCCGAAATTACCGACAACTTCATCTGCATCCAGCTCGGGATTGATAAAGGTCCGTCCACGGTCTACGTCCACGTCAGGTGCCTTCAATACCAGTTGCTGTACGGTAGGCAGATGGTTGCGATACTCTTTAGAAGGTGTAGTCCCTCGCCAGCTATTCACCGACAACGCTTCCTGAATCAGGCGACGTGCCTCAGCCAGCGTACAATCGGTAATTCTTATTTGCCTGCCACTTGTTTTATTGTAATTGGCCTTCGACGTGTTTATGCGCGCATCGATGTTTCGCTTGCTGCCAATCTCAGTCGTAAAGTTTTTGATGCCTGCTCTCCAGAAATCGAGCATGAAAGCCATCAGGCGCGCTTCGCCATACTCGAAACCTTGTTCCCAGCACAATACTACCTCAATTTCACCCTCTTCACGCTTCTCAGTGACATAGCCTTTCCAGAAGCGGGGTGGATTGATAACAGCAATTGCCGGTCCGGCTTCCGGTTCGGGAGTCCAACTCGGGTAAACCTTAGCCCCTGCCAGGTGTATCAATGAGCGGCGCGCTTCTTTGCGGATGGCTTTGTTCGGGGTGAGTTCGTTAATCGCTAATAGGACGTCGGCGGCATCCGTGTCATGTTGCTTTGCCAGCGCCTTTAGCAGAGCCATCTGGCTCGCTTCGTCTGTCCCAGTCAGCTCAGCCAGAGCCGTTTCCGCCTGTGCTCGACTGGTGCTTTTATGTAGTTCTTCCGCGATCTCGTGTCGTCGTTCAAGCAAATGCGCTAGCCAGTCATTATCTTTATGTAGAACAGAAGAATCCCTCTGTTTTTCTGCTGTCATGCTCTCTTTCTCTACTCTTCTCTATTTTAAAACACAAAGTGCTTTCCCACTTCAGATATTACCTCTGTGGATTGTATCACGAAGAGAAAAAAGAGTCGAGAATAGCTATGCTAACGCTTGTAGTAGTAATGCTAGCCTTGTTATTGCCCAATTGCGGAAGTAATATATGCCTCGGAAAGCAACGCCGGTCCCAAGAGGAGCAGGAATGTCGCTTATTACAGGGTTATCATAATCGAAAAGTAGTAGGGATCGATCCACGGCGTGCCGGGTTTGTTTGCTCTTCGCAGGAAATGCTCTCGCTGCCATCAGAATGAAAAGTGGGAAGGCTGCGCAATAGAAGTATGATGATAGGCTACGCCACGCGAAGAAAAGTGGAATGACCGCCAACACCATAGCAGCTTCTGGCCGTTTTTTGCACAGACGCCAGTAATATGTCAGAGCGAAGAATATCGCGCCAAGTTCGAGTACATTATAAACCATTTGTGGGAAAATTGGCAGCAGCGGTGTAGAACTCAAACTTATAAGACCTACACCCATCGGGAACATAGGATCCGACATCGGAGCCATTACTCCGGCAAGCCAGGCATAAGGGTTCCAGAGTATAAACGGAATGTTGAATGCCAGGGCAACTCCGCCTGCTATAATAAGTCGACGTGCCGCTTCCATAAAATTATACTGACGCCACACCATCATTACGTAGAAAGGTATAAAGAACCATGAAATTTGCTTACTTGCCAATGCCAGCCCCAGGAAGAGAGCTGACCACCATCCTCGTTCGCGCAGAAGCCATGCCACTACGATCAGCAATATAATGAAGATATCGAGGTTGCCACCTACAACCGAGCTCCACATAGAGACATTTGCCATTGATAGGAGCAAAACCCATGGTCGTAACTCTGGCCGCGCAACTTTCCAGGCAATTGCTACGAGGACAAGATAGCAGATAAGATAAAATGCCAGCACATTAAAGATGTTCAGCGATATAAACGGCACCAGGGTCAGGAAAGAGAGCGCGGGGTAGCTCACTTTGGACTCAAACTCAGGTGCATGTCCCGCTTTCAGATCGGTATCCATCACGCTGCGAAGCTCATACGTTGATGGATACGCAAGACGATTGGCGAATTGCCCTACCCGCAGTGGAGTCGTCCAGTGTGGTTCAATGGAGAACTTCCGTACAATAGATATGATATTGGAATCGGTATAAGGATTATGGCCTTGCACGAGCAACATGGCAGCGTTTGTATCGAGCGATGTGCCATCATTTGAATATTGTGGAGGCATGAAGAAACTCAACACAATCGACCAGCCAAACAGAATGCCACCCGCGATTGATGTGAGCACAACACAAACCAGGACAATGCGCTGCCAGCGGTGGGGACGCTCGCGATGGAGAGATGAACTACTTGATTGCCTTGTCTGTTGTTTATAGGTGGTGATCCGCAATGCCATCCACATTGCAACGAGGCTCCCCAGTACCAGGACGAACGGAATTATTCCCGACCAGGGCTTCAGGAAAGGCACGAATGGTAGGTAATACTTGCTTGGGATTTCGTTCAGGGCCTGTAAAATAACTGCAATACCTATCCATGTAGCGCATCGTTGTAGCTCAATAACTGTTTGATTGTCAGGTGATATATCTTCTGAGAAGAAGTGGCGCATCCACCGCCACATATGCTGATTTTGTTTTTGTTTTTCCTCTGCTAGAGTAATCTGCGTTAATGATGCTTCTTGTGGTAAAGAAGTATTTGTCTCCTCTCGCTCGATCACCTGTCCTGTGTTTTCACGCATTGCTCAGCCTTTTGTCAACTTGAAAGAGAAAATAAGTAGTTCCCCCGAAGTACCGCGCAGAGCATGTGTATCCCTAATACAAGAATGGTGCTTGCTCGGTCTGGGGTTTACAACGAATGTATTTATGGCTACGTCACAAAAGTACAATTGGGGGAAATTGGTGTCGTGCGGACGCCTTGAGATAGGGTGCAATCAAAAAGAATGCTCCTTGCGGGCACCAGGCTAAAGTGGTAGGCGGAAATATAACTCGCGGTGCTGTACTTCGAAACCAAGTGATTCATAGAGTCGGATGGCGGGCAAATTCATTTCCCACACGTGCAGGTCAAGAGCTGATAGCCGGAGTTCTGTGTGAGCGAACTCAATAATGTGTTTCATCAGCCCCCGCGCCAGGCCAAGTTGGCGAAATTCTGGATGCACAATCACACGTTTGATATAACCAACTGCACCTTGCCAGCCCTCCCCGTGATCGCTCTGAGGTGGCAACATCAACTCAGCCTTACCCGCAACTTCACCGTCCATTATGCTCAGAAATATTAATGTCCGTTCATGCGTTGTGGGGTCGACCGAGCCGAAGTATTTCTCCATTTCACGGTGAATGTTGCGTGTGGGTGAAGTGCTCAGGCTATCAAGTTCTTCTATCTGGACGATATCGTCGGGAGTGGCGAGGCGTATAACCGGATGCGAGGTTGACTGCTCATCGCGCATGCTACCCTCCCTGTTTCATTATTAGTTGGACTAGCCCTGTTTTTTGCGTGGTAGCAGCAAGATGGACACAAGTGCGTACATAGAGCATCCCAGGATGAGAATAGCGTATACGATCTGTTCGCCATCCTTGTGTGGGTCTGAAAGCATTGAGATGCCCCACCAGAGGAATCCCACAAATACGGCAAAGAGGAGTAGGGTACTTATTAATTTTTTATTCATTGGCTCATCCTTTGGTTTGTCCAGTTCTCTTTCTTCTTCTTCTACAAATACATCCCGCAAATCACGATACTTTATCGGGGCTACAGCCGCCGGATTTTATATCAATCCGGGGCTGAGTTAGTGTCCATATTATACCATGAAGCCGTCTTTCCGTCAGCCTGCTCATACCGGTGGATAACGGCTTCCGCCCATTCACGAGACAGCTCAAGCCAATGTTTGAAGGTAAGTTTGCCTTCATTAATATGCGTGGTTTATAACCAACAAGCCGTAGGTCGGCACTTGTTCGTCCATGTACTTTATCCCTCTAAAAGCGCAATGGGTTGGTCACTCTGAAGCGTCAGCCACCGCCGCTCGAATAGTAAAAGCTGCGATTCCAATGGTCGCGGCAGCTCAGCGAATATTAACATACTGGCTAACTGCGGTGTTCCCTGCAACTCCTGGTAGACCCAGGCCCGCATCTGCATGACCCGGCGCGTGCTGATGAAGGTCGTGAAGGCTACCGTGACCCATTCCGTATTAAGCAGTTGCTTGTGTCCTCCGTCCTCCAAAAAGGCGTGATACGCTCTAATGCGCCGCCGGAAGTGCTCCTGTTGCTCCGTGCCACGATCATGCTCCAGTATGAGCGAAAAAGACAGGTCGGCCATACCAGACCGGCGTTGGTGAAAGTCCAGAAAGCCATCGGGGAATGAGGCTGATGCTAGCACCCATATATTCCACCTTATACGGCGTACGCTTCAAGGTGCGCTCAGTAACATACCGCGACAGGTAGTAGCCGCGATCAGGACGTCATTGAGCTCCATAGCGAGCCTGAGATGCAAGTAACTCTCACTCACCTCTTTACTAGCCCGGAATGAGGTATCGGTGTCCAGCCCGATGTCGGTTAAGTAGAGCATCCCTTTAGAAGCAAGCGTGTAGTAAAACGGACTCTTAAAGAGCTTTGTCGGTATACAATCCGCTTGTATATAGCCGTTGTCTACCAGCACTTTCAGCCACTTGCTAACGGTCTTGAGCATCCCGGGCTTATAGTGCAAGCGCGTCAAATGCTCAGTCGTGATATCAAGTACATCAAAAAGTATGCCTATCATTACACATATTATGGCCCTGTTTATGGCTCTGTCCCAAAAACGGCCAATTTTAGACATCTACTATATGTTGATTTTACTGAAAAATCAACATAGCAACCATTAACAAATGAATAAATTAGTCTATATGATGGATTTTCGTAGAAAAATTACAACTTTTTCACAATCATGTTATTAAAGTTACAAAATGTGAGCTGATCAGTTTCAGTCAATGGTGCACCTAAAAATGAGCCAAATACCAAAGAAAGTTGTGATGTATAATAATGCGAAAGTGTCAAGGCAAAGCCGGAGCATTCTGGCTCCGCGCGAAAATCGTTCCATTCCTCGCTATCTTGATCATGCTCTTCGGAGCAACGGCCACCACTCTGGCGATAGTGGAATCGGCAAAAGCAGTCACGATCCCATACAGTAGCCTTGGGTATCCGTGGGCTAGCGCGGTATGCGCGACCCCAGACCCCAGTACGGGTAAGTGCGACTCGGTAGCCCCAATCGACTACGACAACTGGGGTTATAAAGTCTGTCCAAGCAATGACATGAACTGCATGGCGAAGGTGCTCAACGGCTATGGTGTATACGATAAGTGGAACTACTACTTGCGCAATTGCACAAGCTTCGTGGCCTGGAAGCTGTGGTCGCTTGGCGTCGATCCCAAGTACTTTAAGAACCTTGGAGACGGCGGGAGTTGGTACACCAATGCTAAAAACTACGGCCTCGTCAGTGTGGGTACCACACCAAAAGTGGGCGCGGCAGCAGTAGCTCCAGGTCACGACCATGTGGCCTATGTCAGTGCAATCAACAATGATGGGACAATTACTATCCAGGAGTACAACCACGATGAAAAGGGTGATGGTGACACCTGGACTGGGCTACCGTCTAATCGGGGCTTTACGGAGTACGTGTACTTCGCCTCTAAAATGACGAACCCGTCAATCACCCCCGCCAGTATCTCTTTTAATGGTGCTCTCAACGTCTTCACCGTAGGTGGTGATAACCAGGTATACCAAACATACTGGAACGGCTCAAGCTGGAGCGGCTTCTCCAGCATTGGCGGCAGCTTCGTGAGCAATCCTGCCGTCATCATCAACGTCGGCGCTCTGAATATCTTTGAACGCGGCCCGGACAACCAGATATATACCGAGTACAATGGCGGCAACGGCTGGTCGGGATGGAGCAGCAGCCTTGGCCGCCATCAGATGAAAGGCAATCCGGCAGTTATTCACTACGGCTCGGAGATGGATGTCTTCGCCCTCGATACTAACAACGTGCCGTACAAAGCCACCTGGAACTCGACTATCGACTGGGGCAGCGGCTGGACCAGCATGGGTAATTTCATGGCGAGCAGTCCGGCAGCGATACAGTACGGCTCGGAAATGGATGTCTTTTACCGTGGTGGAGATAACAATATCTACAAGAATACCTGGAATGGCAGTAGCTGGGGCGGCTTTGGCTCACTCGGCTCACCTAATGGCACGACAATTACCGGCAACCCTAGTGTCCTGAGTTACACCGCCGAGGGCGAGTACGATATCTATGTCAACACTACATCCGGCCACATCTACAAACGCATGTGGAACGGCAGTTGGACCGGCTGGGCTGACATGGGCGGCGGCTTCGTAGGCAACCCCTACGCTATGCAATATGGCAGCGATATGAGCCTCTTCGCTAGGGGTACGAATAATCAGATATATCATCGTTACTGGAGCTATAGCGGGCAGTTCTGGAGCGGCTGGGGTAGCCTTGGCGGTAACTTAGCTAGTGACCCCTTTGCACTCCAGTACGGCTCTTCCGAGCTTGATGTGTTCGCCACCGGCACCGACGGTAAAACAGACCACGACACCTTCACTCCGACGAACGGCTGGGGCGGATTCTCCGCGCTGTGAGGCGTCTTGAACACGAGCATGTTGGGGAAGTCAGGCACATGCTCATATCTTCGTGCCCGTTGTATGAGCTTATCTTTCCGTGATGTGGTCAGCACTCCGCTGCCGAAACGACCGACCGAGACGACCAAC
>WNFX01006179.1_pt1 | contig 11434 bp, 13 predicted proteins | sample 5400111 | NCBI WGS metagenome assembly WNFX01 (sample SAMN13153363, study PRJNA577476) | soil metagenome | isolation source: 40 cm soil or saprolite under grassland replicate 1 | place: USA:California | collected 2016-06-15
CTAAACGGTTGTCCCGGCTATGGGCGGCCGGACCAGTCGAATCTTGCCCAGATGGTGCGGGTGGTGTGATCGCCACCGATGCCCCAGTCAGTAGCCAGGGCGCGGACGATATCGAGCCCATGATGCCCTGTGGAGTCACGTATCACTGGGGTCGAGGGACCACCGTCGTCCTCGACTTCGACCCAGGCGTAGCCGCCTGGGTCGATCTTGACCCGGACGGTGAAGGCACCGCCGGGCAGCCGGGAGCGGCTGTGGATGGCGGCGTTGGCCGCGAGTTCGGAGGCGCAGAGGATCACATCCTCTGCCATGGGCCACTCGTGGAGTACCGCGCGCAGGTCAGCGCGGACGATGCGGATGTGCTCAGTGGTGCCCGGGTAGGTGACGCTGGTGGCCAGTGCGAGTGCTCTGGGTGCTGGCATGGAGCATCAGTCCTCGCTGGTTGCGCCCGGTCACGGCCTGCCGACTGAGCGTACTTTGAATCCGTGAGCCGTACAATAAGTACGTGAGACTTCGTGTGCTGGCGCCACACAAAGAGTGCGAACATGGCGTCACGCGACCTGGAGGAATGATGTTCGGTCTGTGCGTGCGTTTCACGTGCAAAGACGAGGCCAGCGCCGAGGCTTACGACCGGCTGGTAGCCGAGACCATCGAAGCCATCAAGACCGGCGAGCCCGGAACGCTCGTGTACGCCTCCCACCTGGTGGACGGCCTGCCGCTGCAGCGGATCTTCTACGAGCTGTATAAGGACAAGGCGGCGTTCGAGGCCCATGAGGCGGCCCCGCACACCCGCCGCTACCTGGCCGAGCGAGGCCAGTATCTGGCCAGCACCGAGGTCGACTGGCTGACCCTGCAAACCGGCAAGGGCACCGGCGGGTGAGCACCCCGCACTACCAACAGGCCTTGGGCCGCAAGATCGCCGCCGAGCGACGCCGCCGGGGCCTGTCCCAGCCCGAGCTGGCCCGGATGATCGACCGGTCGGTGGCATGGGTCTCCCAGGTCGAGCGCGGCGTGCGCAAGGTAGACCGCATGTCGGTGCTGGAAACCCTCGCCGCCGCGCTCGATGTCCCGCTGGCTGAGCTGGCCGCCGAGGCACCTGTCGTGGCCGCGGTGACCGAGGAACCACCGGACGCCCGTGGCTTGCGCCTGGTGCTGTCCGGTGCCTATGCCCTGCGCGCCATGCTCAACGGCCGCCGCCCGCCCGCACTCGGCACCCTCCGCAGCAAAGCCCGCCAGGCGTGGGACCTGACCCACGCCGGGCGTTACACCGACCTGACCGCTTTGCTGCGCGGCCTGATCCCCGACCTGGAAACCGCCGCCCGGACAGTCCGTCAGTCCCAGCGGGCCGAGGTGTGCGAACTGCTGGCCACCACCTACCAGGCGTGCTCGGCCGCCTTGGCCAAGCTCGGCGAGCCCGAAGCCGCCTGGATCGCCGCCGACCGCGCCATGGCTGCCGCCGAACGGGCAGACAACCCGATGCTCGTCGCCGCCGGAGCGTTCCGGCTGGTCTTCGTGTTCCTGGCCGCCCGCCACTACGACCAAGCAGAAGAGACCGCCCGCACCGCCGCCGACGCCCTGCAGCCGCTGGCCGACCAAGGCGATCCCCAGGCCATGTCGCTGTGGGGCGCCCTGACCTTGCAGCGCGCCGTCATCGCCTCCCGCGTCAACGACCCGGACACCGCCTATGGTCACCTGGAGCGGGCCGGGCGGATCGCCGGGCGGCTCGGCGAGGGACGCAACGACTACAACACCGAGTTCGGCCCAGCCAACGTGGCCTTGTATCAGATCGCAGTCGCAGTCGAACTCGGAGACGCAGGCCGCGCCCTGCGCAATGCCGCCACGGTGGACACCACCGGTCTGTCCGCCGAACGGCGGGCGCGGATGCTGATCGACGTTGCCCGCGCCCACGCCCAGCGCCGCCAACTCGGCGAGGCGGTCGCCGTGTTGCGCCAGGCCGAGGACATCACCCCCGAGCAGGTCCTGACCCATGACCTGGTCCCCCAGCTCGTCTCTGACCTGCTCACCATGCAAGACCCGCCATCAAGCGAGCTACGCGACCTGGCTGCCCGTCTGTCAGTCGCCGAGTCGCAAAGCTGATACTTCTAGTACGTGTAAAGAACTAATGCTGCGGGTATCCTCACACACGAGGTAGAACCTCGGAGCAGATAGACCCTCGCGCAGCGAGGGATGACCGTGAAGTGCCGGGCTGGTGAGTCACCGGGTGCCCGGTCACGGTGCCAACGCCACACCAATGCAACGCCTGAGCGGCAGGCGACTCTGGCCAGGCCAGATGCGGCATAGCACCGCTGATCAGCGAACCCCGATACTTCTGCGCCTGGCTGGGGCTTGCCTCCGCTCGTCCACCACCGCCCGCAAGGGCCGACGAGAGGAGTACCGCCTTTGTCCAGTGCCCCCATCCCTGCGAGCACCACCCGGTACCCGGGCGGGTGCTTGCAACCGGTTCTGCTGCGTGGCCGCGTCGATCACATCGACGGCGCCACCGGGGAACTGCTGCACCGCTACACCACCGTTCACGAGCCCGGCGGAGTCCTGCCAATCGCGTGCAAGACTCGCCGCGCCTCCCAGTGCCCGCCCTGCGCCGAGGTCTACCGGGCCGACACCTACCAGCTCATTCGCGCAGGACTGAGCGGCGGCAAGGGCATTCCCGAAACCGTCGCCACCCATCCGTGCGTGTTCACCACGCTGACCGCGCCATCGTTCGGCCCTGTCCACGTCCACCGGGAGAAAGACGGCCGAGTCCTGCGATGCCGACCCCGTCGGCGCAGCCGCACCTGCCCCCACGGACGCCGCATGTCCTGCGCCACCAGACACAGCCGGGACGACATCCTGCTCGGCGAGCCGCTGTGTCCGGACTGCTACGACTACACCGGCGCGGTCCTGTTTAACGCCTGCGCCCCCGAACTGTGGCGCCGCTTCGCCATCACGCTGCGCCGCGCTCTCGCTCGCCAGGCCGAACTCACCAACAAGGCGCTCGCTGCCCAGGTCCGGGTCTCCTACGCCAAGGTCGCCGAATATCAGCGGCGCGGCGTCGTCCACTTCCACGCCATCATCCGGCTCGACGGCCCCGCCGGTCCGACGACGGCGCCGCCCGCCTGGGCGACCCTTGCTCTGCTCACCGCCGCCATCGATCAGGCCGCCCGCACAGCCCACCTGGACATCCCGGCCGCCCCTGGCCCCTTGGCCCGGACGCTGGCATGGGGACGTGAACTCGACACCCGCCCGGTCACCGCTACCGGGGAACTGACCGACAGCAAGGTCGCCGCCTACGTCGCCAAGTACGCCACCAAAGCCGCCGAATGCACCGGCACCCTCGACCGCCGCATTACCCCCGCCGACCAGCTGGCCGACCTTCCCATCCGCGAGCACGCCCGCCGCCTCATCGCCGAATGCCTCCGCCTCAGCAAGCTCCCGGGCCTGGAAGGGCTGCGGCTTGCGGCCTGGGCGCACATGCTCGGCTTCCGCGGTCACTTCTCGACCAAGAGCCGCACCTACTCCATCACTCTCGGCGCCCTGCGCGCCGACCGCGCCGCCTACCAGCGCGAACAAGCCATAGCCGCCGGGCTCATGCCCGACCTGGCGCCGGATAGCACGCTCGTCCTCGGCCAATGGCACTTCGCCGGGCGAGGCCACCCGCTCACCACTCCGCCCGGTCCGCTGGTTTCGCCGCCCGAAGATCAGCGCGATGGCTCGAACCGGGAGGGAGTGGACGACGTTGCCTGAGAACGACCGGCTTCTCACCGTGGCCCAGGCCGCCGAACTGCTAGGCACGTCCGAGCGCTTTCCGCGGCGGCTCATCGCCGAGCGGCGCATCCGCTTCGTCCGCCTGGGCGACAACGGCAAGCGAGGCCACGTCCGCATTCCCGAGTCCGCACTGCGCGAGTTCATCGCAGCCGGTGTTGTCGAGCCGCTGACGGCCACTGATGTCTGGCCTACGCCCTGGCGGGCTGCGTGATGGCGAACAAACCCCGGCACCGGAGGTTCGGCAACATCCGCAAGCGCGCATCCGGCCGGTACCAGATCCGCTATCCCGGTCCGGACGGGCGGATGCGCGCCGGGCCTGAGACCTACGAACGCAAGTCCGACGCCGAGAGAGCGCTGTCGCTGATGGAAGCCCAGATGATCTCCGGTGAGTGGGCAGACTCTGATCGCAGCAAGATCAAGCTGCAGGACTATGCCGCGTACTGGATCGCCCAGCGCGCGGGGCTGCGCCCCCGCACCGTCGATCTCTACACATGGCTGTGCCGCAAGCACATCAGCCCCCACCTCGGCGGGGTGCCGCTGGGCAGGCTGTCCACGCCGATGATCCGCGAGTGGCGCGCGAAGCTGCTGCGCGGCGGTGTATCGGTCTCCATGGCGGCCAAGGCATACCGGCTGCTCCGCTCGATCCTTGCGACCGCTGTCGAAGAGGACAAGATCCTCGCCCGCAATCCCTGCCGAGTCCGGGGCGCCGGAACCGAGCGGGCACCCGAACGCCCAGTCCTGACCGTCGCACAGGTCTTCGAGCTGGCCGAACTGGTCAGCCGTCGTCCTATCGGCAACATCCGGCACCTGCCAGATGGCCGTTACCGGCTGCGGTACCGGCGGCATGGCGCCATGCGCACCGCCCCTGACGTCTATCTCACCCGGCCAGCCGCCGAAGCGGCTCTGTGGGCCATGGGCAAGGACGACGGGCAGATTGCGACCATGACCGGCGCTACCGCGCCCTGGTGCTCCTGACCACCTTCGCAAGTCTGCGCTGGGGAGAGGCAACCGCGCTGCGGCGCTGCGACCTGGACCTGGCCGCAGGCATCGTGCGCGTGCGCTCGGCCTACGCGGAGCGGTCAACCGGGGAACTGGTGCTCGGCCCACCGAAGTCGAGAGCAGCCCGCCGGATCGTCGGCATCCCCTCATCGATCATCCCCGCCGTCCGTGAGCACCTGTCTCTCTTCGTCGGCCCGGAGGCCGATGCGCTCATCTTCCCCGGGGTCAAGGGCGGCCCGCTGCGCCGCAGCAACTTCAACAAGATGTCGGCCTGGCCACACGCCGTCCGCGCGATCGGCGCCGAAGGCCTGCACTTCCACGATCTCCGGCATACCGGGAACCACTTCGCCGCTGCCAGCGGCGCGAGCCTGAAGGATCTGATGGCCCGGATGGGCCACGACAGCGAACGTGCTGCGATCATCTACCAGCACGAGGCACAAGGGGCTGACCTAGCTATCACGAGCGCTATCGACGCCCACATCGAGACCGCTAAAGCCAGCCAGGCCCAGCACGGTGGCGGCTCGCCGGAGGCACAACTCACGACGGCTAATGGCCCACTAATGGCCCATAGAGATCAACAAGACCCGAGCGGGATCGAGAGCCGCGTTCGGCATGCCCGCTGAGCTGGGGTTTTCTCGCGGAGCGGGTGACGGGAATCGAACCCGCACTATCAGCTTGGGAAGCTGACGTTCTGCCATTGAACTACACCCGCGCGACCCAGCCTGCTACGAGCTGCCGGGCCTGGGTTCGCCCCGACATCGTACCGGACAAGCTGGGTGGACAGATCGGTTGGCCGGACGGCCTACTCTTCTTCCTGCTCCTGGTACCGGCGCAGCTGCGCCCGAAGCACGGCGCACTCGTGCTCCAGCTCCCTGACCTGCGCCTCCAGTTGGAGGATGCGGCGGATGCCGGCCAGGCTCACGCCCTGGTCCGCGAGCTGGACCACGTACTGGACCACGGTGATCTCGCGCCGCGAGTACCGGCGCTGCTTGCCTTCCGACCGGGATGGGCTGACCACGCCCATCTGGTCGAGGCGCCGCAGGAACGCCTGCTGGACCTCGAGCAGGACCGAGACCTGCCCGACCGTGAACAGGGGCAGGTTCTCATCGTCAATAGGCAGCGAGGGCACGACTTACTCCTGGACTGCAAGCACTCCCGCGAGACGGTTGCGGGCCCGGTGAGGCTCCCACCGGGCCCGCAGTCTAGGACCGCTCTCAGGCAGCGATCTCCTTCTGGCCGCCGGTGTGGATCTCCACCTTACGGGGCTGCGCCTTCTCCAGCAGCGGCAGCCGCACGGTGAGCACACCGCCCGCGTACGCGGCGTCGATCTTCTCGGAGTCGACGGCGTCCGACAGGTAGACCCGGCGGGCGAAGGAACCCATCACCCGCTCGCGCCGGTACGGGCGCTCGTCCTCGGCGTACTCCTCGGTGCGGCTCGCGCTGACGGTGAGCACGCCCTTGTCGACGGTGACCTCGATGGACTCGGGGTCGATACCGGGCAGGTCGAAGCGGAGCTCCACCTCATCCTTGCGCCGGATGCTGTCCATCGGGATGACAGACCGCCTGCTCTGGGCGCCACCGTTGGTGGTGCCGAACACCCGCTGTGCGAGCCTGTCGAACTCCCGGGTGAAGGGGTCGTAAGAGGTAAGTAGCACTGCGGTTCACCTCCATCTTTCCTGGATCAATAGATCAAGGCTTGCTAGGTTTCATCTGGCAAGAAACCTAACACTATTATTGGAGGTTTGCAACTCCCGGCCCGGCCTCGCCCGCCCGGCGGCGGGACGGCCGCCGTTACCCGACCCGCTCGATGATGGTCCCGTTCGCCTGGCCGCCGCCCTCGCACATGGTCTGCAGGCCGAACCGGCCGCCGGTGCGCTCGAGCTCGTGCAGCAGCTTGGTCATCAGCACGGCACCGGTCGCGCCGAGGGGATGGCCGAGGGCGATGGCGCCGCCGTTGGGATTCGCCTTCTCCAGCGATGCCCCGGTGTCCCGCGACCAGGCGATGAGCACCGGCGCGAACGCCTCGTTGACCTCGAAGACGTCGATGTCACCCACCTTCAGGCCCATCTTGTCAAGCACCTGCTCGGTGGCGGGGATCGGCGCGGTGAGCATGAACACCGGGTCGCCGCCGGTGACCGCCAGCGCGGCGATCCGCGCCCGCGGCGTGAGCCCGTACCGCCGGACCGCCGTGTCCGAGGCCACCAGCAGCGCGGCGGCGCCGTCGGAAATCTGGGACGCGGTCGCCGCCGTGATCTCCCAGCCCTCACGCAGCGGCGCCAGGGCGGCCATCTTCTCCAGCGAGGTGTCGCGGCGCGGCCCCTCGTCCACGCTGACCCCGTTCACGGGGACGATCTCCCGCTCGAACCGGCCCTCGTCGATGGCCCGCACCGCTCGCTGGTGGCTCGCCAGCGCGAACTCCTCCAGCTGGCCCCGGCTGATCCCCCACTTCTCGCAGATCAGCTGGGCGCCGCGGAACTGGGAGATCTCCTGGTCCCCGTACCGGTCCTTCCAGCCCTGGCCGAACGGCAGCGGCATCCGCTTCTCCGCCGCCAGCCCCACCGACGATCCCATGGGCACCATGCTCATGCTCTCCACGCCGGCCGCGATCACCAGGTCCTGGGTGCCGGACAGCACCGCCTGGGCGGCAAAGTGGATGGCCTGCTGGGAGGAGCCGCATTGGCGGTCAATGGTGACACCCGGCACGTGCTCGGGCAGCCCGGCCGACAGCCACGCCTGGCGGGCGATGTCCAGCGACTGCGGGCCGATCTGGGAGACGCATCCCATGATCACGTCATCGACGGCGCCCGGGTCGGCACCGGTGCGCGACATCAGCTCGGTGAGCGCGTGTGCCGCCAGGTCCACCGGGTTGATCCCCGACAGGCCGCCGTTGCGCCTGCCCACGGGGGTACGGACCGCTCCGACGATATAAGCCTCTGCCACGACGCCCTCCGCGCACTGAAGGGGCGAACTGCCCTCTGATCTGCTCAGCCACCCTGATGTTACCGCCGGGTTAACGTCCGAGCCCATGCCTGCATAACGACAGACGGTGCCTCCCTCCTGCCCGCGCGGGCACCATTGCCTGGCGGGTCAGGGGCCCGCCCGCTCGCGACGGCATAGATCTGCGAGACACGGCCTATGCTCGTAGGAGGAAGCCCCGCCGCGGCGGGGGACGCGGGCGAGCGGGAGGAAGCCGATGGACCCCGGGCTGATCCTGCTGGTGTTCCTGGCGCTGCTGGTGGCGTTTGGCTGGTCCAGGCTCCGCCGCCGCGCAGGCATGGGCACCACCAGCGGGCGGACCTGGCTGATCGTCATGGCGGTGTTCATCGTGGGCGTGCTGGCCCTATGGGGGTATTCCATGCACCGGTGATCCGCCGCCGGTGAGCGGCGGCCGGCCGCTTCAGTCGCCGGCCGCCGGCGTGATAGGCATCTCGAACCAGACCACCTTGCCGTCCCTGGTCGGCCGCGACCCCCAGCGGCTGGCGATCTGGTCCACCAGGTACAGCCCCCGCCCCCCCTCGTCGGTCTCGTCCGCGCTGCGGATCCGGGGCAGGCGCAGATCGGTGTCGAAGACCTCCACCCACACCGCCGCGGCCCCGCGGCGCAGCCGCAGCATGAACTGCTTGGGGGGCGGTGGGGGTGCCACCCGCAGCGCCTCCTTTTCCCACACCGGCGGCGGCACACCGGCCCGGGGCATGGCGCCGGTCGGCTCCAGCGCGATCCGGCGCGGCCGCCTGACCGGCAGGGTGGTGTGCAGGACGACGTTGGTGACCACCTCCGAGACGAGCAGGCAGGCCAGTTCGGCCTGCTTGGCCGGCACGCCCCAGCGGATCAGGACCGCCCGCGCCTGGCGGCGCGCCTCGGAGACCCTGATCGGCTCGGCCGGGAACGCGCACTCCCACGAGGCGAGGTCGCTGCGCGAGGTGCGGACCACGACGATGGCCATGTCGTCGTCGATCTCCCCGGGCACCGCCTCCACCGCCGCCTGGGCGATGGCCTCGACATCGGCCCCGGCCACCGCGTGGACGGCGGAACGCAGCATCTCCACCGCCTCCGCCTCGGTGTAGTGGCCGGTGCCGTCGAGACGCTGCCGCCGGTCGGTGAGGCCGTCGGTGTAGAAGACCAGGGTGGATCCCGGCGGGAGCTGGCGTACCTCCTCCCGGTAGGTGGGCAGGCCCGGTATGCCCCCGCGCACCCCGAGCAGGACCCCCTTGTCCTCGATCTCCAGCTCGCCCACCTCACCGTCGGTGATGAGCAGCGGCGCCTCGTGCCCGGCGTTGGAGAACGACAGCGTGCGGGACCACGCGTCATAGACCAGGTAGGTGCAGCTCGCCATCGGCGGATCGAGCTGGCCGGGCGAATCCGGCGTGACCGTCCCCAGCGTCCGGCACCAGTCATCGAGCTTGCGCATGATCTCCGCGGGCGGCTTGTCGTCCTGGGCGAAGGCGCGCAGCGCGGCGCGCAGCTGGCCCATGACCGCGGCCGCCCGGGCACCGCGCCCCTCCACGTCGCCGATGACAATGCCGCCCCGCCCCGCCGATAGCGGGATCAGGTCGTACCAGTCGCCGCCCACCTGGGTCTGGATCCCCTGGCCGTGGGTCTCCAGCGGTTTGGCGGGCATGTACCGCCAGGCGACCTCGAGGCCGTCGAGGGTGGGCAGGCGCTGCGGCAGCAGGCTGGTCTGGAACGCCAGCGCGGTGCGCCGCTCCTCCTCGAACAGCATCGCGTTGTCGATGGCGATGGCGACCCGGCTGGCGATCGCCGCCATGAAGCCGCGGTCGTCGGCGTCATAGTGGCGCTCCCCCGGCCCCGACAGCCGGGACAGCCCCAGGCTCATCACGCCGAGCAGCTCGCCGCGCGCGCACAGCGGGGCGGCGACGGCCGAGACGACCCCGACCTCCTCCCTGGCCCGCAGGCTCCGGGTGTTCGGCGCCGGGAACCGCCGGTCACGCATGTCCGGCACCACCACCGCGTCCAGCTGCGCCATCGCCTGCTGGCAGAAGTGGCCGTCGGGGTAGTAGACCTGCTCGCCGACCTGCGCCCAGCTTCCCGGCGGCGGCGTCCAGCCACGGGCGTTGCTCTGCGCCCGGCGAATCAGCTTGTCGCCGTGGAGCAGGTCGATGAAGCAGTGATCCGCGAACTGGGGGACCAGCGTCTCGGCCACGTGCCGCAGCGTGAGGTTGAGCTCGAGCGAGCCGGCCAGGCGCTCGCCGATCCGCTCCAGCAGCCCGATCCGGTCGTGCTCGCGCGGGCTCGTGCGCCGGGCGGCCCGGCGGGCGATGACCACGATCCCATCGATCGCGCCAGCGGAATCGCGCAGCGGGACGGCCTGCGCCTGGACGGCGACCCGGGACCCGTCGGGCCGCAGGCTGGCGAGGGTGCCCTCCCACACGCCGCCCGCCAGCACCTGCCGGATCAGCCCGGCCGCATGGCCGGGCGGATCCGCTGCCGCGCCGCCGGGATCCGCTGCCGCGCCGCCGGGATCCGCTTCCCCGCACATGAGCGAGAGGACGGACAGCCCCGCCAGCCGCCCGGCGTCGCCCGGGAGGCCCAACAGGCCGGCCGCATAGGTGTTCGCGTACCGCAGGTTGCCGAGCCGGTCGGTGACCAGCACCGCCGCCTCGATCTGCCCGAGGATGGTGTCAGCGGTCAGGAGCGTGGCGAGGCCGCCCTCATCATGGGGCCTCACCGGCCGGTCTCCAGGCTGGGCCGGGCACCAGGGCAGGCCCGGGGCACACTGCGGTCAGTGCGCGTCGACGAACACGTGCGCGGCAACCCGGCGGGGCAACTCCGCCGTGATGCTGCCGGCTCCGCCGCCACTTGTCACCCGCACACCGTCGTCGGTCCTTGCGAGCGTGACCTCGCGTCCCGGTTGTATCCCACTGCGCCGGAGTTTAAGCATCAAGTTGGCGTCGCTTTGGACTTGCTCGCTGATCCTGCGGACCACGGCCGGGCCGGCGTGCTCGGCCGCCGCCTGGTCCATCGGCTCGACGGCCTCCTTGCCCGCCGCCTCCGCCCGGTCGGCGGCGTCGGCCGGCACCTCGAGCTCGCCGAGCCCCGGGATCACGTTGCCGTGCGGGCAGCACACTGGGTAGTCGAGCAGTTCCACCAGCCTGCGCTCGACCTGCTCGGAGATCACGTGCTCCCAGCGGCAGGCCTCGACGTGGACCTCTTCCCAGGGCAGGCCGATCACGCCGACCAGCAGGCATTCGGCCAGGCGGTGTTTGCGCATGACCCGGGTGGCGAGCGTGCGGCCGGTTTCGGTGAGCACGAGCTGGCGGTCGCCCTCCAGCCGCAGCAGGCAGTCGCGCTCCATCCTCGCCACCGTCTGGCTGACGGTCGGCCCGGTCTGCCCGAGCCGCTCGGCAATCCGGGCCCGGAGCGGGACGATGCCCTCCTCCTCAAGCTCGAAGATGGTCCGCAGATACATCTCCGTGGTGTCGATCAGCCCGTGCGCGGTCACGCTTACTCCCTTCGCAGCCGATGGTATGCGGTTGCGACTGATTTGCGGTTACGACCGGCCCGGAGATTAAGAGGCCCCGGCAGTCGGGCGCTGCCTCTGTTTACTCGCGCGCCTCCGGCACGACTGCTTACCGGCGCGCCTCCGGCACGACTGCTTACCGGCGCGCCTCCGGCACGACTGCTTACCGGCGCGCCTCCGGCACGACTGCTTACCGGC
>WNFX01011551.1_pt1 | contig 11434 bp, 9 predicted proteins | sample 5400111 | NCBI WGS metagenome assembly WNFX01 (sample SAMN13153363, study PRJNA577476) | soil metagenome | isolation source: 40 cm soil or saprolite under grassland replicate 1 | place: USA:California | collected 2016-06-15
AGCTCCCGCAGCCTACCCCGTCATGGTCGCCATCAAACCGATCCGGGTCGGGGGCAGCATAGTGAATCGCCAAAACTGGTGTCCTCGCAGTCGAGGTCAGGAGGCAGACAGAGTTAGAGCCTGCCTGCGCGACCGTCCGCCGTACGGCGTGTTATATACCCGAGAACGAACCCGGCTTCACTTGCCGTCATGATCCGAGTTTGAAGCATGCTTGCTTCACGGCTGCGGACCGTCGCTTGCGCTAGCATCGTCAAGTATCTCTGTATGTCCGGGTTCCCACAAATTGAGAGAAAATCGACGTCATACTCGTGTTTGACCCCCTGCCTTCGGCCTTGGCTGATGAATTGCGGCTCGCCGGTAGCCTTATCCGTTACGGCTGCCAGGTTTTCTCCGCCGTCGCCGGTCAGCACCTTACGGAGATACCAGCCTATGGTGAAACCGTATTCTAATCCAAACAACAGCAGACTGAGAATGCGTTCGGGATGGAACAGACTACTATCTTCAGTCGCGGCAGCTCGCGGTACAGGCTCGGCAATCATCCGGAGAGACGAAAGGGCCTGTGAGTGTAGACTGGATGGGATCTCCGCCCATAGTACGGGTCGTGACCGTTCAAGGAGCTCTGTGATGCGTTCTGAGCCAGTTATCGCCTCTTCAAGGCCTACGTTCCAAGAGTCTTCCATAGCTATCGTCTCTGTGAGCGATTCCCGTCACTTATGCGCTGTTCTAACGACTGCCGCGCTCCCAACAGGATGCCGATCATCCTGCCCGGCTTCCGGCACTTCTGCCTGTCATCTGTCGGCGCGTGATTGTCGTGCCGGCTCCTCCTAGGAATAAAAGACGACGTGACGGTACGGTCGTTACGAATCACGCCTGAGGGCCGCTACTGGGGAGGAGGAGGCGTCGGGCGTCAATCTTCATGGTCGTCCTCGAGCAGCAAAGTGCCTACTATTAACATCATCCACTTGCTTCGCTAACTCTTTCCACGTCTCAGCGGGCTTGAAGCAGACGTTAAGACGTCCCTCTATCAAGAATAGGAGGCCTAAATCCTTTGCCCCTAGCGACTGACAACGCGAGCGCACTGAGAGGGGTGCCTGATAAAAGCGATGAAGCACGCCGGGCTGAAGGGTATGCTCGCCGCCATCAATAAACGTCCCGATGGACACCAGCAACTGGGCCCAGTCTTCGAGCGAGCTGAGTAGCTCCTCTTCACCAAGCTGCTTTTCAACGATCTTGCGGCTCAGTTTACAAAACGAGTAGATATCGCTTATCAGCCATCCATTATGCATACTTTGGTCAGCCCTCCTCTGCGTCTCAACGGAAGCATTCACGCGAAAGATATCCCTCAAGGCGCACGCGTCGGCTTCACGAAGCAATCCGTCGAAGTAGCGGTCTTCTATCCATTCCCCAATCGACATCGCTAGTCATCCTCCTCTGTGATAGACGCTCGCGCGGCTCGTTCCATTACTTCTCGCTCGGGAGTGTAGGTCGTGGGAAAGCCACGAGCGAGATTGAACAGAAAGCCGAACCGATCCAATCGATGACCGCCGAACCATCTGACGCCGGTTGCCTTATGGACGCGGCCTGCGTCTCCTCCTTCATCGTAGCCGGTTACAACGCGCGCAAAGAGGCACAAGCTCCCGTCGCCACGTACCATCGACCGCCTGAGCCGGTACCGGCCATGTGCCGCCGTGGATAGCGACACGAGGACAGAGAGCGCAGCGGGCCACAGCCACAGCGTAGGTGCCGCTCCTACTATCTTGACGTGGTGAACAGGGCGGGCGGGCTTCGTGGTCTCGATTCGTCACTCCCTAAGCTTTACGACTCCAAACCGAGCATCAACACGAAAATGTCCTACGGCCACTTTGAGGCTCGGATGCGCCGTAAGGACGTTGAGGCGTCTCCGAGTGTGGCGCTGCTCACGCGGGACTTCCTAACCGCGACCGGCGCGGCCCCGTCATTGATTCTCCTGTGTTCTCTCTACGAAGTGTTCCTCTGGTCGAGCGAGATGATGAACCCCGAGCGAGACGACGATGTTGGCACCGTCATGGGGCAGTTGCAGAACGCGACTAAGCTCACGCGCGACCAGGTGCACGCCTACGTGGTTGACGGCGAAGCGCCGGAAAAGAAGGCGTAGGCGACCGGCGTGCGCTGGTTCGGCGGGCAAAGGGTCGGGCGCGCGAAGGCGTCCGAACAGACATATAATCACGGCGGGGTTGACCTTTGCGCGAGAGTGAGTTGCTTGACTTGATTGGGCGGGGTGAGGGTCAGATGGTGGAATTCAAGGCATCTCTGAGCCAACAGAGACCGGCCATACGCACGCTCGTGGCCTTCGCCAATAGTCAAGGTGGACGCGTTCTCATGGGTGTGAATAACGACGGCACACTCAAGGGCGTCCAGATTGGCGCTCAGACGCTTGAGACGTTATCGGAAAGAATCGCTCAGCACACCTATCCATCACTACCAATTCACATCGAAACGGCGGAGCTTGCAGGATTGAATGTCGTCGTCGTTGAGGCCCCGCAGGACACCCCCCCGTTGACAGGACTGTACCTATACAGCCATGAGCCGATTGCGAGGGAGAGGGATATTGATGTAAGCAAACTCGAAGCGTACCGACGGGTGGGCAGGACCACACGGCGCGAAGATTTCATGATGCTAAGAAGTTCCTTGCCGTCTGACCCCCGCCTAACGCTGCGGCTAACGTCAGCACACATTTACAGCAATGACCCTTCGGTGGGACAAATTGCGGGTCGAGCGTGGGCTGATGCCGCGTCGGGTACAGCCCACAACGTTAGGTACGAGTTGCTCCCCTGGGGTCTTCCGAGCGAGTCTTGGGGTGCCGACCTTCCTTCACCGCTGCGTAGAGAGAGTGGCGAAGGCCGATGGATGACGTGGGGCATCTACGACGCCTTCACGTACGCGGAAGAATTCAGCTTCCAAGACGTTGATTTGTCAACCGTTCCTTCTACGGTGGAGGTAGTAGCGCACTACAGGGACGATTGGGGGATTTCGTGGCAAGCGAGGCGAAAGAGCCAATTTGCGCTGATTCCCACCCAAACTGGCAGCCAGCTACGCATCACCGACATTGGAGAGTTTAGTAGGAGAATAGTAGCTTTCCCTGCGACTATCGGCCCGGTGCAAACCAAGGATGAGCGGCGATTGGACTAGTTCGTTCACTAGCGCGCCCGGCGCCGCGGCCTTCACTGGCGCAGAGGTTGTGGCTATGGAGGGCAGCGTCGTTCTCCTCCTTCATCTCGGCAGCTTCTCGGCTTCGAGGCCCAGGCGCTCGGCGTCATCCTCTAGCGCGCCTCGTTGACCCTCCCGTAGCTGTTCGGGATGATACGGCTGAGATGGCGCAAGAGCGCGAGAGACCGCCAGTCCAGTTGATGCCTGGTGGCTCTTCGCGTCCATAATCCTGTCCAGAATCTGGATCTGCGCATAACGCCGCAGTGCCACCTGGCCATTAGACGTCCGCCCTTCCGTCTATCCGCTCACAGACCACCGTTGTGCCATTTCCCCCTTAGAGATCGCTTCCGAACCCTCTAACCTGAAAACAGAAGCGGATGATGGCGAGGAGGAGGAAGATGATGATGAACACGCGCCACAACGGCAACGGCATCGGAGATCCGCCGGGGCGGAGCGGCGCCAAGCACGAGATCGTACCTCGTAACTCGTACTTCGCGCCCTTCACACCGCCCGGTCGCGAAATACCTTTTTTTGCAAAACAAATTCACGCCAAACGGCTGACAGCTAACAGCTAACGGTGAACACCTCACCACCCGCCTCCTCGAGAAAATCGCTCAAATGGCCCTCAATTCCTGTCCTGAGCACGGTCGAAGGGAAGAAGACAATCAAGACCAAAACAATCAAGAATTTCTCGACTTCCTCAACACCGCAACCACCCAAATGCGCGTTCTTCTCGAAAAGCAATCAAGGCTTAGGCGCACACCAATCAAGGCCCCGCTGGCCGAAGGGCGCTAGTAGCAGACGATGGCGAGGTCGCTGGGCTGGGCGTAGGAGCCGGGGGGCGGCGCGAGCCACATGTAGGGGTGGTCGTCGCCGTGCTGCCAACCTAGATAGTGCCCCAGCTCGTGGGCCACGACTCCTGACCAATCGCCAACGACACCCCAGCAGTCGGGGTTGATCCAGATCTCGTAACTCTCGGGCGTGCTGTGGGCGTAGCCGAGCACCCTGGCGTTGAGGAGGGGCGTGACCGGGCCGAATTTGACCGGCAAGCCGGTGCCGTCGATACGGAACTTCTGGCAGCCGAAGTAGGGCGTGAGCAGGTCGACACCGGCCTGGACGACGCCCATTAGTTCGGCGTCCACGACGTGGATGCTGAGGGCGTCCGCGCAGAGGCCGGAAGGGGCGGCCGGCGGCTGAACGGCCGGCAGGGGCGCGGGCGGCGGCGGTGCAGGTGTGACCGTAGCGCGAGGAACCGGTGGTGAGGGACGCGCCGGCAGGGGAGCAGGGGGTCTCGACGGCACCGGGCGGGGTGAGGGAAACGGTGAGGCGGCTGCTTTCAGTAAGCCGCTATTGAGGCTCGGCTGTGCTGCGCCGCCTTCGCCGACGGCTTTGGCCGACAGCAGCGGCGCCGCAAGCAGCATAGCGACGAGCACGCAGCACCACCTGGCGCTGAGTTTTCTCAAGGCACCCCCTTGCCGAACGGATACTGTGTCTTGGTCGAAGGTCTCCCCGGCCATAACGTGGCCGTCCCACAGAACGACGAGGAATCTCGAGCGAACCAGCCCCCAAGCCCCGAGATCGAGTTACTGCTCGGAGCGGTGCTTACGCGGAAGACCAGGTAAGCGGTCGAGGCCTGTCCGTCAGTAGGAGACGGGCGCGCGAGGAGAATCGTTAGGCGCTAGTTAACTGGTTACGGAGGGGTTTGAGAAAATCGGGAGGTGCGTGTCCGGGGTGAAAGGTAGGGAGGTAAGGAGCAAGCAGTCCTAGGTGCAGTGCTGGCCGAAGAGGCCCGCCAGGCGCGATATATCGCCGATGACGTCGATGAAGTGGTCGGGCGGGTTGGGCGCGATGTCGTAGCGTGCAGGAGCCGGGGGAACGCTGTTCCCAAACTGCCCCGCGACTTGAGAAATGTCGCCGATGACGTCTACGAACGTGTCCTGGTTGATGTCTGCCGGCCAGGCATCTCCGCCCGTGCCTGGCGAGCCGACGCAGTTGTCGAGCGGGTTCGTTCCGGCTGCGGATTCGACAACGTCAGAGAACTGGTCGTTGTCATCGTCCAAATCGCAGGCATCGCCCATCGTATCGCCCAACACGCCCGCCCCGGCAGCCGCGAGCGCTTGGTCTGTGTTCAGCTGGTCAGGGTTCGCGGCTGTCGGACAGTTGTCAACGGTGTTCGCCCAGCCGTCGGCATCTGTGTCCGTTCCGATCACGAGGTTGTCACTCACGAATACGATCTGTGAACCGCCGTAACTCAGCAGGCCGTCGTCCCACGTGTACGTGTTGGCGCGGGTGGGATTACCCATCACCATCGCGCCGGCCGGGGACGAGTTGCCGAAAACGGTGACCGTCAACTCCTCGGGCGCGCACATGTTCGCAGGCATGCTGGCGTTCGCCAGGGTCACTTCTATCTGCCATTCCCGGGGCTGCGTGGTCTGGTCCACGACGAAAAGCATCTGCCAGGTCCCGTCCACGGTTCCCAGCCATTCCGCCTGGCTGGGATTAGTGGGCCCCAGCGCCTGGTTGATCAAGTTCCCGGGCGTCAATGTGTCGACCGAGCCGTTACAGCCCTTATCTGCTTTGGCGGAGACCTGCCCGACGACGTTTCCCACAGGATAGGTATCGCCGGAAGCGATCTGCCAGTCGATCGGGATGAACGTGTTGATGGAATCGATGAGATTGTTGCCGGCCGGCACGCTGTGAACCATAGTCGTATTCGCCCGGGCGCCGGGGTTAGCGTCGGAAACCGTGAGGTCGAAGGAAGGCGTGAATGGCATCGTCGCCGAGGCCGTAGAATCACCGGAGAGCCACACGACCGCCGCCAATACACCCGTTAGGACGTAGCGGAGGCCTCCGAGCGACGATACGTGCGTTTTAACGGGCATCCTCGTTTGGAGCACAATCTATCGCAGCGTGTGCAAGCGAGTTATTCGGTTGTTCGCGGGGCTGGTGTCTTCATCATCCGGGCCGAGACCGTCGTCTGCGCCGTGGTCCGCCCTCGCGATAAGCGCGATTCCCGTTTGCGGCGGTCTCGGAGCGCAGGCGATATGCAGCTTGAAGTCGAGCTTGCGTTCCTGGCCCGGCGCGTAGCTCGCGGTGTTGTCCATGACCAGCCCGCCGGGCACAGAGGCGGTCAAGCCCGTATCCAGGTTCTGCGCCGTGCAGCCTGAAGGCAGGCCGACGATCTCCACCGTGCAGCGGATAGTGTCCGTGTGCGGGCTGAGGCTCTGACAGCGGGCGAGCACCTGCCGGTCGATCGAGCCGCTGGTGCCCAGCGTCATATCCCGGCCGCCGGTCGAGAACTTACTCACGCGCACATCGTGGTCGCAGACGTCGCCGAAGCCGTCGCCGTCCGAGTCTGTCTGGGTTGGGTTCGCGTCGTTCGGGCAATTGTCGGACGCGTTGGGCACGCCGTCGCCGTCGCGGTCCGGGTCGCAAGCATCGCCAATGCCATCGCCGTCGAGGTCGCTCTGCGTCGGGTTCGCGACGTTCGGGCAGTTGTCGTTCGGGTCGGGGTACCCGTCGCCGTCGCTGTCGCACGGGGCGATTGTTACATCGGAATGGGCGGGCTGGAGGAGCAGGGCGATGCCTTGAGGAGTCTGCTCGAAAGCGGCGCCGCTCACGGTGGCGCCCGGGAACTCTCCCGCCAGAAGCAGGCGCGTCGCGCTGTCGCTGTCGATCGAAAGCGCTACGGCCTGGCAGCGAATGAGGCCGGCGCGAGCCGCATCGACGGTAACGCCGTTCAAGTTCGTAAGCGTGATGTCGAGCTGGTTGGCGACGGGGATCGAAGGCGCCGGACCCCAGGTCCGGTTGAATTCCGTGTAGGGGAGCGGGCCGCAGTCAGGCGGGTTGCCGGGGGTGGAGCACTGGCGCTGTCCGGCGGTGCTCGGCGGATCACCGACGCCGTAGGCGTGGCTAAAGGCGTCAATCGTGCCTTCAGCGGGGAACGGCGTCTTGTTGGGGTCCGCAACGGTAAGGCCGGATACCCAGTAGGCGTGATCGTGGCGGAGGCCGAAGTTGGGATTGGCGCACCGGCTATCCTGGCTCGCGGAATCGCAGTCTGCCGCTGGGCTATAGGAGAAGGTGACATGAGCCGGGTTGCGGTCTACGAAGGCGTCACCAAGGAAGCCTTGCGCCATCGGGAAGTTGTAGCCGAGCGCGGCCAGTGCCAAGTGGTCTGAGACGTTGAACGTCAAGAAATGGAAGCGGTAGCCGAGCTGGTCGAAGCCATCGATGCCGAGGTCCGGCCTACCGAGGTTCTGCGCCTCAGGCCCCTCGTAGGGGACAAGTTCATCCTGAGTCGCCGCCAAGTTCATGTAGGGAAGGTTACGGGTGTTCTCGAGCCAGTTGTTCGACAGTGTTTCAGCGGCACCATTCGAGTCTCCAATCTCTGCGCCGCGGGTCCCTCCTGTCGGGGGCGCAGGCGGTACCCAGATGCCCTCGCCCGGGGGGCCGACGACAGAGAAGGCCTTCCCGAAAAGATCGGGGTAGAAGGTACCAAGGCGATAGGTCGCGTATCCACCCATAGAGTAGCCGGTGAGGACGGTCCTATTCGCATCTAGGTTGAAGTGCGACGCGACATCGTTCCACATCTCGAACACGTCGTACTCGGCGTAGTCGCGGTACCAGCCGTCGCTCGCGCGGGATAGCGAGGTGGCGACAATCGCGCCACGTTGGTCGCCGAACTGTTGGTGAAGCATTGTGCCGTTGTACTGCCAGTAATGCTCGTCCAGCGAATTCCAGCGAATGCAGAGCCAACACGAAGCCCGCCGGTGTCCCGGGGTCGTAGCTGGTCGGAACATAAAGCGAGTAGGGCTGGAGCTGTCCGCGGTAGGCGGGGTAGGCGTTGATGTCCTGCCCCTCGCCGAGCTGGAGGCGGCTGGGGAAGATGCGGATCTGCACGCCCGAGGACGGGACCGTGCTCGAGTTCGTTCCGGCATCGAGAGCGGCGAAGTCGATGTCGTGCGCGTACTGAGTAGGCTGTTTGTTGCGGATCGCGGTCGATTGGTTCGTATCCGGGGGCGTGTCGCTTGAGCGGACGGGCTCGTTAAAGCGGAACGCCAGGTTGAAGATTCCGGCCGGGGTCGGGTCGAGACCGCCGGCGCCTCCGGGGGTGACTGCGTCGGCGTTCTGTTGGGGACGCAACCAGCCGCCGGTCGTGGGATTGTAGAGCCCAGTAGCGAGCGTGGCGCGCCACGAACCAGCGGGGTTCGAGACGCTTCGCGGGACGATTACTGTTATCTGGTTGGCCTCTAGGTCGGTACTCGGAGCAGCGAGCGGAGTGGTCGTCCAGCCGAGGCCGTTCCATCGAGCATGTTCGGCGCCCGTCCCCCAGGTGAAGATGACCTCCTCCGTGCCGGGGAAGGGGGCGCCTGGATCGCGAGAGAGGACCGTGCCGCCCGTCGCCTGGTTGCGATCGGTATCGAAGGCGATGGCGACGATCGTGCTGTCAGCCTCGAGGAGGGTGTTCAGGGTAAGCCGGTAGGCAACGGAATCCGGCGCGACATCAATCCGGAACTCGACGAGATCGGCCGCGTTCCCGCCGTAACGCGCGTTATTCGTCGGGTAGTTGATGTCCCCGGCCCGTGGAGAAAGCGGCGTGCCACCGGAGCCATCTGTGTTGCTCCCGTAATCATCGTAGAGATAGTCCTGGTAGAGGTATTCGCCGTTCACGTATGCCTCCGTACCCGAAACGAGGAGCGGCGAGGCGTTGAAGCGAGGATTGCGGTTCTCGAGCTGAGGAGCCGACGGCGCAGAAGCATAGAGCACATCCGGCCCGGGCCGCGCACCGCTGGACACGGACGGCAAGGAGGAAGCGGTGCTTGCGGAAACCGGGTCAGATGCGTGGTCGGATGCGAGCAAGAGAAGGAGGCCTAGCGCGCCAAGAAGGCCGGCCAGTCTCCTCCATGAGATCGTGCCCATCGTGCTTCCTCCTGTGCTCTTGCTAGCCAGAAATTTCATGGTCGTAGCGTGTGCAGCCGCGTCACTCTATTGTTCGCAGGGCTCGTATCTTCATCGTCCGGGCCGAGCCCGTCGTCCGCGCCATGGTCTGCTCGCGCGATCAGCGCGATTCCCGTTTGCGGCGGTCTCGGAGCGCAGGCGATATGCAGCTTGAAGTCGAACTTACGCTCCTGTCCAGGCGCGTAGCTCGAGGTGTTATCCACGACCAGCCCGCCCGGCGCCGCGACGATGACACCGGTGTCGAGGTTCTGCGCCGTGCAGCCCACGGGCAGCCCGACGATCTGAACCGTGCAACGAATAATGTCCGTATGCGGGCTCAGGCTCTGGCAGCGGGCGAGTATTTGCCTCTCGACCGAACCGCTCGCGTCCAGTCCCAAGTCCCGGCCACCGGTCGAGAACTTACTCACTCGCACATCATGGTCGCAGACGTCGCCGAACCCATCTCCGTCAGAGTCGGTCTGGCTCGGGTTCGCGTCGTTCGGACAATTGTCAGAGGCATTCGGAACGCCGTCGCCGTCGCGGTCGGCGTCACAGGCGTCGCCGATCCCATCGCCGTCGATGTCGCTCTGCGTCGGGTTGGCGACAGTCGGGCAGTTGTCCGAGCCGGTGCAGAGACTGCTCGACGCGCCCGGGTTGCAGACGCCGTCGAGATCCGAGTCGACCTGGGACTGCGAGCAGCCGTTGCTGTCGACGGTAGCACCAGGAGCAGTACCGGGGCAGGCGTCGAGGATATCAGGAACGCCGTCCTGGTCCGCGTCTGCGATAGAGGCATTGTTCGAGACCGGCCCGACGTTCCCAGCGTCGTCAACAGCGCGAATGGCGAAGTAGCGCGCGCTTCCGGGGACGGTCAGCGTAAACTGCTCACTCGCGCCACTGGCCTGCGGGGACGGCTCGCCGGTGGCCTGCGAAGCCTGCGCGAAGTTGCTCGCCGTGATGGGTGCATTCGAGTAGCGAACGTCGTAGGACTGGTTCTGCCCGCAGGCCGCATCCTCGCCGGGAGCGGTCCAGTGCAGCAAGAGGTTGATGTTCCCGCCGCCAGCAGCCGCGGCGCCAGTCGCCGAGATATCCGTGATCACGCGCGGCGGGCGCGTGTCGTTACCGTACCTGCCGGAGTTGTAATCGTCGTGGCGGAAGCCCCACCATTCGTCGTTGCCGCCGCAGGCCGGGGCGTCCGTGTCCCACACGAACATGTTGCCCTCGCGCGTCCAGTTGGCGATTTCCAGGCTTCCGTCGCCGTCGATATCGCCCGTTGCGGATACACCGGACAACCAGCCGCCGGTGAATTTCGGGAAATTGGCGGCTTCGGCGCCGCTTGGGCCGAAGGCGTGCAGCAGGTAGAGGCCCGAGCCGGCGATGACCTCGCAGTCGTTCGTGCCGCCGACGTTCGCGATCGCGGGCGAGGTGAAGATCTGATAGTCATCCATGGCGCGCGGCCAGCCGGGGAGATCGGCGCCCGTCGCGGCATTCCAGCCTTGAATCACGTGCTGAAACGGGACGTTCTGGCCGACCAGCAGAAGGTTTACCAGCTGCTCGACCGGGACTCCTCCCTTGAAGACAGAGGTGGTGCCGGCACCTGTCACATCGCCGACGGCGGCATGCTCTGCCGTCTGAACAACCGTGCCGGGACTGAGGCTGGCGCCTCCGCTCGCGGCGCTCTGGTAGGTGTAGCGCACGCTTCCGTCGCCGGCGATAACGGAAACGTCTCCGGCAAAGGAGTTGTTGATCACCTCCAGACCCGGCGATGTCGGATCGACATCGGCGATGATCGCATCCACGCCGGGCTCCACCAATGGCAAGAGCTCAGGCGACAGCGAGTTGAGCGTGACCGGCCAGCCGGGCAGGAAAGCGTCCGGATCCCTGACGAACCCTCCGTTGTCGCTCGGATCGCCGTCGTGCGCGGTCCCGTCGTGCTGGATAGCATACAGGCGGCTCGACCCCCCCGCCTGACCGGCGGCGAGGTTGATCAGTCCTTGCCGGATCGCTTCTTCGATGCCGCCCGGTGAGCTGCCGCCGTAGATCTCGTTCGTCGCTACAACGACATCGAGGAAGCCGTCGCCGTTAATGTCGCCAATGGCGGGCGTGTTGATGCTTTCAGCGCCGTTGCCGCCGTCCGAGAGGAACACGGGCCAGCCGGGCAGTAGCTGACCGTCCATATTCCAGGCGTAAGCACGCTGGTCCATGGCAGCGGCAGCGATGTCTAGCCGGCCATCCCTATCTAGGTCCCCCAGAACCGCCGAGGAGAAGAATCCGGTCTTGAGGTGATTCGTCTTCGTGCGAACGGCTGGGGCAG
>WNFX01006855.1_pt1 | contig 11433 bp, 4 predicted proteins | sample 5400111 | NCBI WGS metagenome assembly WNFX01 (sample SAMN13153363, study PRJNA577476) | soil metagenome | isolation source: 40 cm soil or saprolite under grassland replicate 1 | place: USA:California | collected 2016-06-15
CCGAGCGCCGACTACACCTACGATGCCATCTATCGGCTGATCGAAGCCACGGGCCGAGAGCACCTGGGGCAGGTGGGTGGCACACCGATTCCCCATTCTTACAACGACGCCCCGCATGTCGGCATTGTCTGGTCCGCCAACGACGGCAACGCCATGGGCACATACCTGGAGCGCTACGTCTACGACACGGTCGGCAACTTCCTCTCGATGCAGCACCGCAGCAGCGATCCAGCCATCCCAGGCTGGATGCGCACCTACACCTGCAACGAGCCCAGCCAGCTCGAACCCGGCAAGCAGAGCAACCGCCTGACCAGCACGACAATCGGAGGAATGACTGAGACCTACAGCGCCGCCGGAGATGGCTACGACGCCCACGGCAACATGCTGCGCATGCCGCACCTGCAAGTCATGCAGTGGGATTACAAGGACCAACTGCAGATGACCCGACGCCAGGCGATGAATGCCGCAGACGCCGACGGTGCGCAACACCAGGGTGAGCGCACGTGGTACGTCTACGATTCCGCCGGACAGCGCGTGCGCAGGGTCACCGAGTTGACCATGGGCCAGGTCAAAGACGAGCGCATCTACCTCGGCGGCTTCGAGATCTACCGCAAGAACGGAGCAAATCCGCTTGTGCGCGAGACGCTGTATATCAAGGACGACAAGCTGCGCATCGCCCTCGTGGAGACGCGTATTGACACACCTGTGCCGCAACAACTCATCCGCTACCAGTTCAGCAACCACCTCGGCTCGGCCAACTTGGAACTGGGCCATCATGCGCAGATCATTTCTTATGAGGAGTACACCCCCTATGGCAGCACGTCGTATCAGGCGGTGGGTAGCCAGACCGAGACGCCGAAGCGATACCGCTTCACTGGGAAGGAGCGGGATGAGGAGAGTGGGTTGTATTACCACGGGGCGCGGTATTACGTGGCGTGGTTGGGGAGATGGACAGCATGCGATCCCACAGCATTGATGGATGGAATCAATCTCTACTTATTCACAAACTGTAACCCCACACGATACACAGATCCGACGGGATTGGCAAATTTTAAGATATCAATGCCAACGTTTCGTGGTGAACCTGGGCTCCAAAATGCAGATGAGCTAATTCAACAGACATTCACATCAGGAGCCGCGCCTAAGGGGGGCGCAGGAGCTCCGCAAACCTTAGAAAATCTTCTTGAAAGTATTAACGTCGGCTCTGCCAAGAGTGGATGGGTTCAAAGTAGCCAGTCTGTTGATGTCGCCATGCATTTTGCTATGGGTGGCAAGCGTCACGGTGGGGGGGTGGTTTTTGAGATTCTTCCGAGACCCGATTCCGTCATTGCCAACTTGAGTCCTATTGCAGACAAGATAGACTTCCCGGAGCAGCGAGTTGTCGCACACCCAGGTGGAATTACGCCGGAGCAATATGTTCGCGCATATAAAATTAAAATATCCAAAGGGGCAAAGGATGTGGTAGAGGTAGTAGAAAATCCAAACTCCGCCTTGAATATGGCTGCACCAGAAAAGCCGCCATCTGGTCCAACCGTTCCCGAGGCTGCAGCAGTTGAAGGGGCAGTGGTAAAGCCAGCCGCTGTTGAGCCGTCATCGAGCAGTCCGATCCGAACCACAATTACTGACCTTCCCTCGAATACTAGCAAAATTTCTTCGTTGTTGGACTCGGCGACTCCGGGCGCAGCTAAGGCTCTCGCAGTTGCGGGTGCGGCCTATGCCGCATACGACATATTGACTAAGACTACGCAAACAACCCTCGAAAAAGGGGCTCTAATGGGTGCTGCTCAATTTGGCAAGACATCTGCTAAACACGCAACAGCCATGCTGTGGTTTGCTTTCGGAGCTGCAATCGCATTATCCATAGCCTCTGGTGGCGCAGCGACACCTCTGGCTGCTGCAGCTATTGGGACGCTTATTACCGCTTATGGTATGACTATCACGCATAAGGCGATAGACGACTTGACCCCGGGTCTAAGATAGCGAGCAGAGAAAATGTGGGATTTCGAAGCATAGGTTTCATGGTCTTAAATAATGAGATCAGACTCGATTAAGAGTAGTAATAATTCAGATCACGATTAAGAAAGAAACGGATTGCGGAAGCATATTCCTGTTATGAGGCAAAAGGTTTGCGAGCCATGACTAAATACTATCCCTACAAGTCCTTCACGAACGTACAGCTTACGCTGTTGAAGGTGACGACACTGTACTTCGGCAACCTGGTCATCCTCGATCCGATTGGTGCGAGTACATACACCATCGGCGCGGACCATGTCGTCCGCAATGCTGTGCGGCTGCTGGATGACGCGGGTATCTTGCAGATGGTCGCCCCGACCGATGTCCTAGCGCAGGATGAACAGGGGACAGGTCATAATTATGGAATTCAAATAATTTACCGACTTAATCGACGCTCTTGGCAGACTGACCGGCAGGCTGAAAGCCATTGCCAAACTCCTCAATACTGAGCGGGTGAAATGCCGGCAAACGCTGAACGAGACCTATCGCCTGATAGAAACCACTTTGAATATGGTCGTTATCCAGCTTGGAGGCATACTCCTATTAAGGAGGTAGGGCACATTGGTCATGATGAGTTGAAGAGTTTAAGGAGGACTCGATGGATCATCACTATGATGATAATACAACCGCAGACGAAGCTAAAATATTATGCATCTTGAACCAGCAAATGCTGCAAGCTGAAGAAAACGGTGATGCAGAAAATCTTGCCACGTTGCTCACTGAAGATTTCACTATCATCCGCGCTAGCGGCGTAAGGAAAGACAGGGAGGTATTCCTGGGAGCGGTAGAGGCCAACGTTCACCGTGGCCGCACCGCTAAAAAGCCTGAGGTAGGTCCGTACCGTGATTGCGCCGTGGTCATCATTCGGGTGACTGCTTCTGATAAGCGGGATGGGGCGTTGACTACCGGTCGTTTTTGGAATACTCGGATGTTTATCCAGCAGGAGGAACAGGGGCGCTGCGCTACCTGGCAGGTCACAGAAACAAGAGATGAGACAGGGAGACAAGGAAATCTGAGAGGTACTGAAGTCAGAAATCAAGGTGGTGATTCTGGAACTACTTGGCTAGGCCAAGAAAGGAATTTGGTAGTTTGTTTACTTAGGAAATATCGTTTCCTTGCTTGTATGCTGACGGCTGCCTATAGCTGAAGGCATCGTACTAGAGAAAACACAGACTCGTTTCTCTGGCTTCCGTACAACTTACGAGTCGACAGTGTATCGCTAACCAGTATTTGCGTGGAGAGTTTGATCCGAGAAGCTCTATTCCTTAAAGGAGAAGAAACGATGAACAACAACAATTCAAATGGAGTCAACTGGGACGAAACGACATGGCAAGACATCAACGATGCCGTTGTCAAGGAAGTAGCGAAGGTGCGAGTCGCGCAAAAGGTGTTTCCCACGATCGCCTTAGACTCGAATCCAACGGAGATTCCAAACGATGTGATTACCTTTGCCGATGATGGTCCCAGTATTCAGGAAGGACGAACGAAGTCCCTCATAGAGATTTATCTAGAATTTCCTTTGACGGCGACACAGGTCAACAGGGAACCGCAAATCAAGACCTGTAAGACACTGGCCCGTATGGCGGCCAAGGCAATTGCACTTGCTGAGGACACGATCATTTTGCAAGGCAACAATGGCCCACTTCCAGCTAATGTACAGGCCGATTTGAGGGAGTCAGCGAACGGAGGTCTTCTAGGGGAAGCGTATCCAGAACGACCCGATGACGAGGATCCAGGCAGGGTCAGCCGACCGATTGATGTCGAACTCGTAGGCGGAGACAGACCGGGACTTTTGTATGGAGAACACCTTTTCTCAGCTGTGGCTTACGGCATTGCGAAACTGACACGCAAGGCACAAGCGCCCAAGTATGCGTTGTTTTTACCCATTAGAACGTACGCTGATACGTTCGTGCCCCCAAGCCCCGCCAGCTTGGTCACCACTGCTGAACGGATTAAACCACTCGTCGAAGGGGGGTTCTATGGAACTGGAACCTTACCGGAGAACAGCGGTCTCCTGGTTGCCTTAGCTGGCGATCCTACCACCCTTTATATAGGCCGCGAGGCGACAACAGAATTTGTACGCAAAGAGGGATCGAGGTACCGTTTCCGAGTCGTCGAACGGGTGCAATTCGTTGCGCGTGACCCACGTGCGTTTGTCTTCTTCAACCTTGTTCAGCCTTAGCGTCGGTAATAGAGTTTGTTACCCTTAATTTCCCACGGAGGTGGTACGTCTATGAACCTAGCAAAACTGCATGTTGGCGACAGCGGCGGCGATGTTGTGCGTCTGCACGAAGCTCTCAGGCGACTTGGATTCGCTGTTCCCACGGAGGAGGCAAAGCGGAAATTCTTCGGCCCGGCTACACGGGAGGCGGTGACCGATTGCCAGAAGCAGCACGGCTTTGAAGTCACCGGCGCGGTGGACGAGGCAACCGCTGCCGTACTCGAACAGGAGCATTCTGTGAGTGAAACCGGCAGGATTGGGTCGCGAGCATTGAGGTACGGTAGCCTTGATAACGAAACTACCAGGCTGCTGGTGGAGAAGACTCAGGGCAAGCTGTCACCGGAGGGTCTGGCAGACTCCCATGCCTTTGGGTCACAGGGCGAAGAAGTCAGACAACTCCACAAAGTGTTACACACCCTCGGATATCCCATCCCACCGACCGAGGTACAAGGATCTATCTTTGGCGAAGGCACCCAGGAGGTTGTCAGGCAGTTCCAGGAAAGGAACGGTTTGAAGCCCAGCGGCGTCATGGATGGACGCACGGAGCAGATCCTCTATCTTCGCTCCGAAATTCGCCGCCCACGCATGGTCCGCGGGCGGGTACTCCAGCCCGATGGCCGACCCCTGGCAGGCGCCAAAATCCAGCTTCTCGAGAAACGCCTGAAAGACGAACCGCTTGTCGACGAAGGGAAGACCGAGTCCGATGGCTCGTTCCTGTTCACCTACTCTGCCGAAGAGCGCGATATCGACGACCCGGGGCGATTAGCGCTGCGGATTGCGGTGCTGGACGGAACTATCGCCCAGCCGGTGAAATCGGAGGTACTGTACGGGCCTGGTGCCGAGGAGACCATCAATATGCGTCTGCCGGGTGATCAACAGATGCCCCCCGAATGGGAGCTCATCTGTGCATCGCTCCAGCCATTCCTGGAACACGTCGATCCGGCAAACTTGAACGAGGAGGGAGTTGCCTATCTGGCGCATGTTTCCGGCCTCGATCGCCCGCAGGTAGCCACTTATGTGGAGAGCGCTCAGTTCGCACGTGCCCAGAATCTCCCCGAGGAGCTTGCCTTTGTATTGGGGCGGGAAGGCCAGGTCGCTTCCAAAGAGCAGCTTCTGGAGACGACCCAGGCTCAGATCCTGGCCGCGGTTGATAGCGCCATGGCCGCAAAGAGCATCGATGAAGAAACGGCTCGCCGCCTACGCGCATTTACCACAGAGACGCTGGCAGAACGGCAAGTCGATCACATCCTGCAAGGGAACGCCGGAGAGGGCCTGCCCACCCTTGGGGACCTGCTCGGAACGATTCCACCCACGTTCCAGCTCGAGGCGGAGACGTCCCGCCGTTTTGCCAGGCTGGCCGTCGAGAAAGGAGTGGAGGCAGACGACCTGTGGCAGCGGGCGCAAGCGCAACTCCCAGAAAAGGATCTTGGTACACTGAGAGTCACGCTTGCACTGCGCGATCTGGCATTCAGCCACCTTCCGATGATGGAAGCGTTGCACAAGCGGCGCGAGGGGGAGCAGGACGCCACGCTCGCCTACCTGACCGCCTTGAAACCCGCAGACTGGCTGGAGCTGGCGTACACGGTCGGCGCGCCCCCAGCGAGTCCGCTCTCGCCAGGCAAGTATGCCCAACAGCTTGAGAAGAACATCGAATCTCGCTATCCTACGCGCGTCTTCGGCGAGCGCCTTCGCCAGGGAGTGCTGGAGCTGGAGAATTTCCCAACCGGCGAGGTAACCCGCTTCCTGGGGGGGCATCCCGATTTCGAATTCGGGTCGATGCAGGTGGAGCCTTACCTCCAGGACCAGGGAATAGACGACAAGGCGCTCCTATCGGCCCTGATGAAAACTCAGCGCGCCCAGGCGCTCACCGGGGACTGGCGTGAGACCGGCGTCTTGCTGAACCGCACTGCCGATTCTCCCAGCCGGATCGTGCGCTATGGAGAGGTGCAGTTCCAGGAACTGGTCGGCGACGAGATACCCCCCGCCCGTGCTCGCGACATTTACGCCGCGGCACAGGAAAGATCCCTGATGGCGCTAGCCGTGGCTGGCAGCTACTCCTCGCACTTCAACTCGGTTGAGCTGGCCGTGCTGCCGGGAGCCCAGCCGGGCGAAGCCGTTTTAGGCAAGTATCCCAGCCTGCGCACCCTGTTCGGCGACCTGGACTACTGCGAATGCCGGCACTGCCGCTCGGTGCTCAGCCCGGCAGCTTACCTGGCAGACTTGTTGCAGTTTCTGCATAGCTCCCCCCTCGCCTCGGGCGGCACAGCACTGGACGTGCTGATGAAGCGGCGCCCAGACTTGGCGGAACTGGAGCTTTCATGTGAGAACACAAACACTGAAATCCCTTATATTGACCTCGTCCTTGAGCTGCTGGAGAACGCGGTAGCCCTGCCACTAGATGTCATCCTGCCCGTCAGCCTGGACATCCCGGCTGCCTTTGGCAAGGGAACCGTGCCCGAGCCGGTCGTCAAAGCCCTGGGCAGGACATCCACGGTTATCGGCAGCCCGTTGCGCGTCGAAGTCGTCAAAGCGCAAAAAAGAGACCTCACCGGGCCGACCGATTGGACGATCCAGGATGGCTCCCGGCGTTGGTGGGTGCGGCACTGGAAGCGCCAGTTGTACCGAGGGCTGGGAGCAGATCGCGGGCGCGAGGTGCCAGTATTTCTCCAGGATCTCGACGAGGCAGTCATTGAACTGAGGGGGGGTACGCTCGATGCCCAGCTCCTCGGCTATCTTGCGCCAGAATCCCGGCTGTCCCTCTCCAGCGTTCCTACTGTTAGCAAGGCAAACGCCGCTCCTGGAGGCGAGGCATGGCGCGTCCTGTACGAACGAGCAGCTGTCATCCGAATCAACATAGGCAGCCCGATGGGCACCGTCGAGTTGTTATCGTTAGACGGCCTGAGCCTCTCTAGCGAACAGAAATCGTTCAAATACTTGCTGTACCTGACGTCTGACTTGAATGCCAGTATCGGGGGGGGTCTGAAACACGATGCGGACCGGTTGCTCGGTTTGCCTATGCTGGACTACAGGGTGACCTGGGATGCACAGAACAACTGGTGGGTGGTCCGCTTCAGCGGCGACGTGACCTTTTCGCTCCAGCCGGAGCGCCTCAGCATCCAGGCGCTAGCGATCCAGAACTCGGCTCTGGACAAAGATCTGCTGGCCTTTCCCGAGAACCGCAACCCAGAAGCCTACGAACGGCTTGCTGACGTCATGTATCCATGGTCCCTTCCGTTCAGCCTGTGGCTAGAAGAAGTGCGGGCGGTCCTCGAGCACCTGGGCGTCTCCCGGCAGCGGCTGATGGAGCTTTCGAGACCGCAGTCCCGCTGGACGGATGACGAGCTCGCCCACGAAGTCCTGGGCCTCTCCCAGGAGGAGGCCAAAATCATTGCTCCCGAACGGCCCCATGCAGAGGGATGGAAGTTCTGGGGACTCCAGGAGAAGAATAACCTCCTCCTGGATCACGCCTCGGAAGTAACCCGGGACGCTACCTGGTTGCAAATCCTGGGCCTCGTTTCGATGGTGCTCCAGCAGTCGGGGCTGAGCTATCGCGAGCTACTGAACCTTCTCCAAACCGGTTACGTCCAGGCAGTCGAACCGAAGCTGACTATCTCACCACCTTTCGAATGCAAGCCGAGCCAGATGACGTTCGTGAACCTGGGTCCATCCCATCTCGACCGCTTGCACCGCTTCACGCGCCTGTGGCGCAGGCTGGGTTGGAGCTCAGCCGATCTGGATTGGGCCATCCTCGCCTTCGGCTCCGGGAATCCTACAGAACTTACGCCCACCACATTGCTAGCCCTTTCTCTCGTCCAACGGCTGCATCGCCAGCTCAACCTGCCGGTCAGGGTGCTGGTAAGCTGGTTCGCCGGGCTGGATACCCGCAATTTCGTAGATCACACCCGCGAAGGGTTGCCTGAGGCGCCGTCGCTCTACGCGACCACCTTCTTGAGACCGGCGCTCCACCTCCCGCCCGACACCGACTTCGACCTGGATAGCACAGGCGAGCAATTACATTACCTCTCCCAGCCCGCTGCAAACCCCAAGAAGCTCACCGAGAAGGCGGTTCTGATCGGTGCGGCCCTCTTGATCAAGCCGTCGGACGTGGCCCTCCTGGTTGATCCTTCCAGCGGGACAGGCATCGCGGACGAGCTCAGGCTGGAGGAACTCTCGAGCGTGTTCCGCGTCGCTTCCCTGGCGCGCGCCCTGGATGTTTCTATCGAGGAGTACCTCCGGCTGGGGAAACTCCTGGGAAGAGATCCTTTTAACCCCCAGGCTCCCGTCCAGACGGGAGTGCTCCGCATCATTTCAGTACTCATTTTCCTCGAAAGCGTCGAGTTCATCCGCCAGTCCGGCCTCAGCCTGGACGAGCTGGACTACCTGCTGCGCCACAAAACTCGAGCGGGTACCCCGTTTGCACGGATCGAACAGGAAGAGGCGCGGCTGCTCGAGGATCTGCGTTCCGCACTCCAGCACGGCGAGGTACTGGGTGAGATCAGTGCCGAGAACGCCGCCAAGCAGCTCCAACGCCTCGGCTGGTATCCAGAGCTGATCTCCTCGGTCCTTGGGCCGGAAGGGCTGGCCAGTGTCCCGCAGGTTGTGATCCAGATCCCAGCGATCAATCCCGTGCCCCAGATCCCAGCGGATCTCCAGGATACGTTTTATTACCAGCCACCAGGAACCGCTGCGAGCAATGCCAGCCTTGGCTGCCTCGGCCTGGCAACCGAGCAAGATTTCACGCGCCTCACCAACGTGGTTCCAGCGGACGCAGTCACCCTCCTGAAAGATACCTACCGGGAGAGTTTGAAAAAACACGCTGAGGTGCTGCAGAAAAGCATGCAGTCTTTTGATCTGCCGGTCTTCCTGGAGAGCGCCAACCTGCCTGCTCCGAAGCCGCCGATCCCAGAACAATTCCGCTCGCGCCTGCGTTTCGATGCCGACGCGCAAGCATTGGCCTGGACCGGCTGGATGAGCGCCGGGGAGAGAAACGAACTGCGCACATCGCTGTCGGCCTTCCAGGCCCAGGTGGATAAGCTGTTCCAAAAAGCCCAGGCTTACACGGAACCTGCGGGCGACAATGCCTTTGTGAGCAAGGCCGAGGCGGAGGCTCTGCTTAAGAAACCCGATCAGAACGAGCGGTACCGACAACTCCTGCTCCGTCTACTGCCACGCCTGGAGAAGGATGCCGCGATCGCCCAGCTGAGCGCGTTCTTGGGCATGGATGCAGGGACGGTGGAAGCGCTGTCCGCCTACCTGAAAGATGCCGCCGGAAACAGGACTGCCCTGCAAGTCCTGACCGACGAGGCATTCGTCAACTCCGCTAGGCCAATCACGCCCGATCCTGCCGGTTTCCCAGAACAGTTTGCCGCCCTGATCAGGCTCGGAAAGTCCGCCCTGCTCATTCAAAGGCTGCGGTTGCGCCTGGAGGATCTCCCCTGGCTGACGAGTGGGCAGTTCAAGATCCTGGACCCCCAACAGTTGCCAATTGCGGAACCCGCCCTCTCTCTCTTCGAATCATGGCAGCAGTTAGTGCAGTTCGTACGGCTGCGCGATATCCTGCCGGACGGAAGCAAGACGCTCGACCGCCTGCGGGAGAAGATCGCCGATGCGCAGGCCGATGAAAAAGACGCTCACGAGCTCCTGGCCGTGGCGCTGGAGCTGCCCAAAACCGAGCTGGCTGCGGCCGCCGGGATGAAACACCTGAACCTGAACTGGCGGGACGACTACCGCCTCTCCAGGCGCCTGCTCGAGCTGGCTGAGTTCCTGCATGTCCTAAAGCTTTTGGGCATCTCAGTGCAGGACGCCGAATCGTTGACCCGGCCCGACCCGGATCTGGAGAGCGCTCTGGAGGCTCGCAGGCTCTTGCAGGCGCACTTCGATGCCGAGTCTCTGAGCCAGAGTATCCAACAGGTAACCGACAAGCTGCGTGAACGCCAGCGGGAGGCGCTGATCGCTTTCCTCATCACACGACGCGGGTTGCCGGATGCAGACGCCCTCTTTGACGACCTGCTGATCGACGTTCAGATGGACGTCTGCATGCGTACCTCACGCATCAAGCAGGCCATCAGCGCCGTTCAGTTGTTCGTCCAGCGCTGCCTGATGAACCAGGAAAGCGACGTCCAGCCTTCGAGTATCGAGGCGGCCCGCTGGCAGTGGTTGGAACACTACCGGGTGTGGGAGGCCAACCGCAAGGTCTTCCTGTACCCAGAAAATTGGATCGAGCCGGAACTGCGCGACGACAAGTCCGAAATCTTCCGCTTGCTGGAAAGCGATGTGCTGCAGTCCGAACTGGATCACGAACGGGCGGTGGAGGCGTTCCATCGGTATCTCGAACGGTTGGAGGAGATCTCTCACTTGACCGTCGCAAGTATGTTCGAGGAGGTCCAGAGCAATCCTCTCAACCCGCAACGAGACAAGGTCATTATGCACATTGTTGCCCGCGATGGCGAAAAGCCCTATCGCTACTTCTATCGCCAGTGGCAGACCGCCAAGAGCGGCGCGGCCCGCTGGACGCCGTGGGAGGAAATAACGCTCCAAATGAGGATGAACGCAACACATTTGCCTTCCGGGTAAACACTTCCTCCCAGAACGTCACTATTGAGTGTTACGGCGCTCTTGATGACCCGACGAGCAATCCCTATAAAATCAAGCCACCGGGGGATAGCCCGCCCATCAGCAGCAACACCCCCCAGCTCGACGTGAGGGTTTCGGTCTATGGCCACGTGATGGCAAAACACACCTACTCCGACGGCGATTATTACTTTCCGGTGGTCGGCGCCTCAGTGAGGGTGTCGCTGCTGTTTGACCTGGGCTTAAACACGCTGCCGCCGCCGGTGCTCTTCGCTAGCAGCAATACCAACGCCGACGGGTATTTTTACATCAATACCTATCTCGGCAAGGCCAAGGATCTCCAACCCATCCCCGGGCTGAGCGTTGAACTTGATGTTGATTATGACACGAACACCTATGAGCCCCTAACAGTCCAGTCTACGATTCCGCTCGCGAGAGGCCAGAACGACTACTTTCAGAGCGTGGAGGCCAACCGGTACTTCGAGCTGGCATTCACGCAAGCGCCCGATAAAAATACACTCCCCGTTGATCCTAATCGCAAGGTACCCTTGTACCCAATCGGGGTCTTCAACATCCAGGTGAACGAGGAGATCCAAGCGACCGCCCATCTTCCCAAGATCGCCCCTCCC
>WNFX01007242.1_pt1 | contig 11432 bp, 10 predicted proteins | sample 5400111 | NCBI WGS metagenome assembly WNFX01 (sample SAMN13153363, study PRJNA577476) | soil metagenome | isolation source: 40 cm soil or saprolite under grassland replicate 1 | place: USA:California | collected 2016-06-15
GACGCCGTTCCGCTCGGTGCCCACGATCGCGTAGTCCGTGATCGAGGCACTCGCCGGATCGGACTGGAACGAGAAGCCGTCCTGATGCGACGACCACTCGATACTCGCCTTCGTCACGACGAACTCGCCGGCATATCCGTAGTCCGGCTCGTTGGCGTTTCGCCTCGACTGGATGTCGAACCAGCGAACATCGAACGAGACAACGGCCGGTACCGACGTCGCGGGATAGAGCGAGTTCACGAAGTCGTGGAAGTCCGGGATCGCCATGTTCTGCGCAGCCAGCCTCGCCCGGCCCTTGCCGGGGTTCACGTCGATTGCGCCGTCTCCGATCGGGATCGTCCAGAAGACGCCGTTCGGCTGGATTCCCGGGTTGTAGTCGTGGATCTGGTTGGTCCCCACGGGACCGTCGTAGATGTCCAGTCAGACGAAGGCGAACGACCCGTGCCTGACCCGGCCGTCGTCACCGACGTAGGTCCCCTGCATGAAGCGCATGTCGGTGTTGGTCGTGTACCGCGTCTTCGCACCGGTGGCCGTGTTCGTACCGGTGCCCGCTCCGTCGATGATCGAGTAGCCGATGTGACCGTTGAAGTCGGTGATCGAGATCGGCTCCGAATTAGCGGGCGTGAGTACACCCGGGGCCATCACGTGGATGACCTCCGGGAACGGCGGCACGGGGAGGCCGAGGTCGGCCGGATGGAGCCCGCCGGGTATCGGCTTCGGACTGGACGGTGCGTTCTTCGCGCCGGCGACGGCGGGCGCGAGCAGGCTGAAGCCGGCAAGGGCCCCCAACGTCCCCGCAGAACGGGTGAGGAACTGGCCGCGAGTGATCCCGTTCGCCGCGGCGCGTTCCCAGAAATGTGTGTGGCCGGCAGGGGGTCCGGCCATAGTCGCAGGAATCCTCATACACCCCTCCCCTTTTCGTGAGGACTACGACAAGGTACTCCGTTCGCGACCTTGGATACAAGCTGTCGATGGTCCGTTTTAGAGACGCGTAAGGTCTCCGCTCGGATGGTCGTCTTCGGAGCGATCGCGCCTCACGGCGACCCAGCGTTCGTCGACGGCTCGCCGACGAGGCTCGCCTTCGAGGAGCTCGCGCGCCGCTTCTCGGACTCGCACCCCGGAGTGACGGTCGTGCTGACCCCGCACAACGTGCACGTCCAGGGCTCGTTCGCGGTCGTCACCGCGGCGACGATCGCCGGCTCTCTCGTCGAGCAGGGGACCGACCTCGCCTGCGCGGTCGATCGGGAGCTCGCGGACGAGATCCTCCGCTCGCTCCAGATGCACGGGCTGCCGGCAGTCGGTATCAGCTTCGGATCGAACGACCTCGCGCTGGCCGAGATGCCGATGGACTGGGGGACGCTCATCCCGCTCTGGTTTCTCGGCGGGCGGGCGGACGAGCCGTGTCCCGTCGTCGTTGTCAGCCCCGCCCGAGACCTCTCGCTCGACGACCACGTTCTCGCCGGACGGGCCATCGCAGCTGCCTGCGAGGGGAGGCGGGCTGCGGTCGTCGCGAGCGCCGATCACGGGCACGCGCACGATCCCGAGGGCCCGTTCGGCTTCGATCCCGCCTCGGCGGAGTACGACGCCCGCGTCGTGGAGCTCGTGTTCGCCAACCGGCTCCAGGACGCGCTCGCGCTCGAGACGATCGTGGAGGCGGCGAGCGCCGACAGCCTGTGGCAGCTCGTGATGCTCCATGGCGCGCTCGGCGACGACTTTCGGGCCGAGCTCCTCTCCTACGAGCGGCCCACGTACTTCGGGATGCTCGTCGCCGCCTTCGAGCCTGTCTAAGAACGCGCCACAGGCCGCCGACTGGCGGCGAACGCCAGCACGGGGAGCGAGGCCGTAGCGAGTGCCGCACCGGCCCAGAAGGCAGCGGCCGGACTCACGGTCTCCCAGAGAACGCCTGCGACGACGCTCGCGACGAGCAGTGCAGCGCCGACGAGCCCCGCGTAGATCCCGTATGCCGTGCCCGCCATCGGTCCGTCGACGTGATCCGCGACCCAGGCCTTGAGCACTCCGTCCGTGGCGGCCACGTACACGCCGTAGAGAGCGAAGAGCGGCCATACGGCCCACGACTTGCCGGCAAGTGCCAGACCCGTGTAGACGAGCGCATAGACGGCGAACCCGCCTGCGAGCACGGCGGCCCGTGGGATGCGGTCGGAGAGAGATCCGAGCGGCCAGGCGAGCCCCGCGTACACGAGGTTGTAGAGGGCGTAGGCCAGGATGACGAGAGTCGCAGAGAGCCCGAGATTAGACGCGCGCAGGAGCAGGAAGGCGTTCGACGAGTTCCCGAGCGAGAAGACGACGGCGGCCGCGACGACCGGCCAATAGCCGGGACGAAGATGCGGCTCCCGGGTGAGCGTCTCCGCTCGTGCAGGCGCTTCGCGGACGCGCCGGACGAGGAGCACCGCGAGCAACCCGGGCAGCACCGAGATCCAGAGCACGTTCCGCAGGGACACTCCGCCGGCGAGCAGCGCCGCCGCAACCAGGGGGCCGATGGTGGCGCCGACCGTGTCGGCGGCACGGTGGAAGCCGAAGCTCGTGCCGACGAGCTCCGGCGCAGTCGAGTCGCGGATGAGCGCATCTCGCGGGGCGGTGCGAACCGCCTTGCCCGTACGGTCCGTGAGGCGACCCGCGAGAACGAGGCCCCAGTGCGTCGCTGCGGCCACGGCCGCCCGCGAGACGGCGGTCAGCGTGTAGCCGGCGGTGATCCACGGGACGCGCCTTCCGCCCGCCCGGTCCGAGATCCAACCCGAGAGCGCACCCAGCCCGACCGCGACTCCCTCCGCGATTCCTTCGATCACTCCGAGGACCGCGACCGGCGCTCCGAGCACGCTCGTCAGGAAGAGCGGGACGATCGGATACGCGAGCTCGCTTGCCAGGTCGTTGACCAGCGAGACGACGCTGACGGCTCTGACGTTCTCGGGAATCCTCGCGGCGCGAGCGATGACTCCTCTGCCATGAGCCACGCGCGGAGGATACGCGCGCCGGAGACCGAAGCAGGGGGTCCCATGGCGGCACGGCGGAAGAAGAAGCGGCCGCTTCGCCCGCGCCTGCCGGCACGGGTCAAGCGGCGGAGCAAACGGACACGCTCGACGCATTCGAGCGAGCTCGTCGGGCTCGCGGTGCTCGCAGCGGGGCTCGTCCTGTCCACGATCCTCTACCTCGGCCTCGAGGGAGGTTCGGTCGGATCGTGGGTCGCAGGCGCGCTCGAGGCCGTCGTCGGCGATGCGGCGTACGTCCTGCCGCTCGTGCTCATCGCGACCGGCGCCCTACTTCTCGCCCGGAGCCCGTTGCTCGACGTCCGCCCGTTCCGGCTCGGCCTCGGAATCGGCGTAGTCGGCCTGATGACGCTCCTCGGTCGCGACAACGGCGGCTGGATCGGGTTGATCGTCGGCGGGGCGCTCGCGCGCCTGCTCGGGGAGACCGGAGCGGTGATCGTCGGGGGCGCGATCCTCCTCGCGGGCGTGCTGTTGATCACCGGCGCCTCGACGGGCGCCATCCTGCAGCGCACGGGTCACGTCGTCCGCCGCGCCGGGGCGGGTGCCCGGCGGGCGTTCGACTGGGTCTCGTCCGAGACACAGCCGCATGACGACATCGTCCTGCCCCCCGCGCCGGAGGGCTTTCCTGCGCGACGACTCGTCGACGGGGCGGAGGCGTACCCTGACGTGGTCGGCGCGGTGCCGTCCGGGGAGCAGCCGCTGCTCGCCGCCGGCGAGCCGGAGGGCGAAGAGCCGAGCCTCGAGGCGCCCTTCGAGACCTCCTCCGAGCACGCCGACTACCGGCTTCCCGATCGCCAGATTCTCCGCCGCTCGCCCGCGACGCCGGCGGAGACCGGTGACACCGGCGCCCGCGTCGCAGACCTGCTCGTCCGCACCCTCGCCGAGTTCGGTGTGGACGCAACGGTCAGCGGGCAGATCTCGGGGCCGCGGGTGACGCGTTACGAGCTTCAGCTCTCCCCCGGCACGAAGGTCGCGAAGGTGGCCGCCCTGAAGGACGACCTCTCTTACGCGCTGGCGACGACCGAGATCCGCATCCTCGCGCCGATCCCCGGAAAGCAGGCGGTCGGGGTCGAGGTGCCGAACCTCTCGCCGAGGCTCGTCACCCTCGGGGACATCTACGACACGCTCCCGGCGACCGCGAGCCCGCTCGCGGTCTGGCTCGGCAAGGACATCTCCGGAAACGCGATCTGGACCGATCTTGCCCGCATGCCGCACGTCCTCATCGCGGGAACGACGGGGTCCGGAAAGTCGGGTTGCATCAACACGATCCTCACCTCGATCCTGCTGCGCGCGACTCCGGACGAGGTACGCATGATCCTGATCGACCCGAAGCGGATCGAGCTCGGCTACTACGAGTCGATCCCGCACCTCCTGACGTCTGTGGTTTCCAGCCCGAAGGAGGCGGCGACCGTGCTGCACAACGTCGTCACCGAGATGGAGCGCCGCTACGAGCGGCTCTCCTTCGTGCGGGCCCGCAGCCTGCCGGAGGCAAATCGCGCGCTGCGCTCGCGCGGAGAGGCGCCCTTGCCCTACCTCCTCGTCGTCATCGACGAGCTCGCCGACCTGATGATGGTGTCGCCGCAGGCCGTCGAGGACTGCGTGATCCGGCTCGCCCAGAAGTCGCGCGCGGTCGGCATCCACCTCGTGCTCGCGACCCAGCGTCCGTCCGTCGACGTGATCACCGGGATGATCAAGGCCAATGTCCCCTCGCGGATCGCGTTCGCCGTCTCGAGCCAGACGGACTCGCGGGTGATTCTCGACACGGCCGGAGCGGAGAGTCTCCTCGGCCAGGGCGACATGCTCTTCAAGCCGCTCGGCACCTCACGGCTGCAGCGGCTGCAGGGTGCATACGTGACGGAGGAGGAGATCACGCTCGTCGTCGAGCAGTCTCGCGCCCAGCGCGGGCAGGATCTCGACGAGTCGCTGCTCGAGGCGCCCGAGGCTCCCATGGGCGAGGAGGACGGAGAGCTCGACTTCGACCCTGACGAGGATCCGCTCCTCGACCGCGCGATCGACGTCGTCGTGCAGACGCAGACCGCCTCCGTGTCGCTCCTGCAGCGGCGGCTCCGCGTCGGGTACACGCGCGCCGGGCGCCTGATCGACATGCTCGAGCGGCGCGGGATCATCTCCGGATACGAGGGCTCGAAGCCGCGACGGGTGCTCGTCTCCGAGGCCGAGCTCGACCGCGCCTGAGCGCCTGGCTGGCGTTCCTTTACATACTTGTGAAGCCGCCCAACTTGCGGTTAGATCAGGCGTCCCATTTCGGCGCCAGGTCACATTTCCAAGGAGGGCAAGTGAGAATTCGCACAATCATGGTCGGGGCGGCGGTCGCGCTTGTGGCGGCAACCGCTCTGGCCATCAGCTCGGCGGGCTCGGCGAGCTCGACCAAGAGCAGCGCCAGCAGCTTCACGATGGCGATCGTGACGGACATCGGAAGCCTGCAGGACCGCTCGTTCAACCAGCTCGCCAACGAGGGCCGGATCGCGATCGGAAAGAAGCTCGGCATCAAGACCCGCGCGATCGAGACGCATTCCTCGGCGGAGCGCATCCCGAACGCGCTCGCCGCATGCCGGCTCGGGTACAAGATGATCTTCGAGGTCGGCTTCTTGAACTACACGGCGCTCAATGCTGTCGCTCCGAAGTGCCCGCAGGCGCAGTTCGCCGGCATCGACCAGCCGTACGTGCTCTTCAGCAAGAAGCCAAAGAACGCAGCGGGGGTCGTCTTCACCGAGGAGCAGGGCGGCTACCTCGTCGGCTATCTCGCAGGGCTCGAGATCAAGAAGGAAGGCGGGAAGCAGATCATCAGCGCGGTGGGCGCGAACAACGTGCCTGCGATCGTGCATTACATCAGCGGGTACATCCAGGGCGCGAAGAAGGCGGATCCCGGCATCAAGGTGCTCGCGAACTACGCGAACGATCCGACCTTCAACGACCAGGCGAAGTGCCACGAGACGGCGCTGAACCAGATCCAGCGGGGCTCGCGCGTGGTGTTCCAGGTCGCAGGTGGCTGCGGACTCGGCGCCCTCAAGGCGGCCAAGGAGAACAAGATCTGGGGCATCGGCGTCGATGCCGATCAGCGTTACCTTGGCCCGTTCATGATGACGAGTGCGCTCAAACGCGTGGACACGGCCGTCGAAGACCTGACCAAGCTCGCCTACAAGGGCAAGCTCGCCACCAAGAAGGACTACGTCTTCAGCCTCAAGAACAACGGCGTCGGGCTTGGATCTGTCAGCCCGAAGATCCCGAAGTCGTTCGTCGCGAAGACGAACGCGATCGCAAAGCAGATCGCAGCAGGCAAGATCAAGGTCAAGAACCAGATCAAGTTCTGAACGCGTTCCCGGGGGTGGGCTTCGGCCCACCCCCGTAGAATCGCCGCCGATGAGCGAAGCGGTTCCGGTTCTCGAGCTCCGAGGCATCACGAAGGAGTTCCCCGGCATCCTCGCGAACGACCACGTCGACTTCGACCTCCGCCGCGGCGAGGTGCATGCCTTGCTCGGCGAGAACGGGGCCGGCAAGTCGACCTTGATGAACGTCCTCTACGGGCTCTATCGCCCGGACGAGGGCGAGATCAGAATCGGCGGCAAGCCGGTCGTCTTCCATTCGTCCAAGGACGCCATCGAGCACGGGATCGGGATGGTGCACCAGCACTTCATGCTCATCCCGGTCATGACCGTGGCCGAGAACATCGTGCTCGGCGACGAGCCGAGCGAAAACGGAGTCCTGCTCGACTACGGAGCGGCCCGAGGGCGCGTTCGCGAGCTGTCGAGGAGCTTCGGCTTCGCGATCGACCCGGACGCGCTCGTCCAGGACATCACCGTCGGACAGCAGCAGCGAGTCGAGATCCTGAAGGCGCTCTACCGAAGAGCCGACATCCTCGTCCTCGATGAGCCGACCGCGGTGCTGACACCTCAGGAGGCGGGCGAGCTGTTCGAGATCCTGCGCACGCTCTCGCGCGAGGGCCTTTCGATCATCTTCATCAGTCACAAGCTCAACGAGGTCCTCGAGATCGCTGACAGGATCACCGTCCTGCGCCGCGGGAAGCTCGTAGACACCCTTCCTGCGGAAGGGGCAACCGAGGCGGGGCTCGCCCGGCTCATGGTCGGCCGCGAAGTGCTGCTGCGGGTGGAGAAGACGGCGGCCACCCCCGGTGAGCCTTTGCTCAAGGTCGTCGATCTCCACGTACGGGACGAGCGCGGGATCGAGAAGGTTCGTGGCGTCTCGTTCGAAGCACACGCCGGCGAGATCGTCGGGCTCGCGGGCGTCGACGGGAACGGGCAGACGGAGCTCATCGACGCCCTCGCGGGCCTGAAGCGGCCGGAAGCGGGACGCGTCGAGCTCGCCGGTCGTGACGTCACGCGCGACTCGGTTCGGGCTCACTTCGACGATGGGTTCGGGCACATCCCTCAGGACCGGCAGCGTCACGGCCTCGTGCTCGAGTTCTCGATCGCCGAGAACGTCGCGCTGCACGAGTTCCGCACCGCTCCCGACTCGCGTCTCGGCTGGCTGCATCCGCGAACCCTGATCGAGCGTGCGCGGAGGCTGATCAGGGAGTTCGACGTCAGGGGAGGAGGACCGGAGACGCACGCCGGAGCGCTTTCGGGCGGAAACCAGCAGAAGGTCATCCTGGCCCGCGAGATCGACCGCGACCCCCGCGTGCTCGTGGCCGGGCAGCCGACGCGCGGGCTCGACGTCGGAGCGATCGAGTTCGTCCACCGCCGCCTGGTCGAGGAGCGGGGCGAGGGCAGAGCGATCCTCTTGGTCTCGCTCGAGCTGGACGAGATCCTGTCGCTCTCGGACCGGATTCTCGTCCTGTACGAAGGCGAGATCGTCGGCGAGTTTCCTCCGACCGTATCGGAGGAGGAGCTCGGCCTGGCGATGACGGGCGGGATGCACGCGGAGCACGCGGCTTGAGCGAAACGGTACGACAGCTCCCTGAAGAGCAGCTGCCGGTCTCACCGAGCACGCTCGAGCGCTACCGGATCCTGCAGAAAGCAGGCGGGCTCGTCGCTCCTCTGCTGACGGTTGTGCTCGCGTTCCTGATCAGCGGCGTCGTCGTGCTCCTCACGACTGGAAGCGTCGTCGACACCGCGAAGACCTACAAGGGGATCTTCGACGGCACCGGGCTCGACTGGTTCTTCCACGTCGGTAGCTATCAGATCGGTGTCCCCTTCACGAGCGCGCGGGTGTGGTTCCCGTGGAACACCAACGACATCTCCTCACAGGCCGCGGCCAATCTCGAGCAGACGCTGCTCCTGTGGACAGCGCTCGTGCTCGTCGGCCTCGCGGTCGCGTTCGCGTTCCGGTGCGGCCTCTTCAACATCGGCGGCCAGGGTCAGTACCTCGCCGGCTCGATCGCGGCCGTCCTCGTCGCAACCGAGCTCCCGCACGTCGTCGACCTGCCCGGGGTCCTCCTCATCCTCGTCTCCGTGCTCGGCGGGATGCTCGCCGGGGCTGCGCTCGCGGGCATCGCCGGAATCCTGAAGGGGACGGTAGGCGCGCACGAGGTGATCACGACGATCATGCTCAACTGGATCGTCATCTGGGTCGGGTCCTACCTGTTCGACGTCGGAGGACCGCTGCAGACGAAAGCCGCGGGCGCGGCGGGCGCAGTTCCCGCGTCTACCGACATCCCGGACAAGGCGCAGATCCACGTCTTCTGGGGCGACCCGCTCTTCCAGGGGCTGGACGTCGGGTTCTTCGTCGCGATCGCCTCACTCGTCGTGTACTACCTCACCCTGAACCGCACCACCCTCGGCTACGAGGTGCGAGCCGTCGGACACAATCCGGAAGCTGCACGGTACGGCGGCATCGGGGTGGCCCGTAACTACTTCCTCGCCATGGCGATCGCGGGAACCTTCGCCGGCCTCGCGGGAGCTCTCGATCTTCTCGGCTGGAAGTTCCGCGAGGACATCACCGACATCCAGAGCTCGTCCATCGGATTCATCGGCATCGCCGTCGCGCTCCTGGGACGGAACACGGCGATCGGCGTCGGGCTCGCGGCGCTTCTCTTCGCGGCGCTCCAGACGGGGACGGCCTCGCGCAGCCTCGATCCGAGCATCTTCCCGCCCGAGCTCGCATCGAGCCTGGCGGTCATCATCCAGGGCCTCGTCGTGCTCTTCGTCGGCGCGGACGTGATCATCCTCCTCGCGCTCGGCTGGCTTCGGCGAAGACGTCCACAGAAGGCGGCAACGGCGACATGAGCCGGCTGCCTCGCGGGGGGCGGGCGATCGCCTGGGCGGGCGTCCTCACCGGCGTGCTTGCGGGTCTCATCGCGCTTCCGCCAATCGAGATCCGGAGCGCGGCGGCACCGGTCGTCGTCGGCCTCGCGGCGCTGACCGTCGGCATCGGGTCGTGGATCCGCGGCGAGCGTCGCATCGGCGCCTATGCGGTCGCGACGGGCGTGCTCGGGCTCGTGATCGGCTACCTGGCGACCCGCTCGAGCGTGGACAAGCTCGACGCAGTCGTCGTCTGGGGGGCGCTTTTCGCGGCCATGCTCCGCTATGCGACGCCGCTTGCCTTTGCCTCGCTCGGCGGGCTCTTCTCGGAACGGTCGGGGGTGGTCAACATCGGCCTCGAGGGGATGATGCTCACGGGGGCCTTCTTCACCGTCTGGGGAGCGGACGACACAGGCACATGGACGCTCGGGCTCGCCATCGGAATCGGTGCGGGCGGCCTCATGGGGCTCTTGCACGCGTTCTTCTCGGTGTCGTTGCGTGCGGATCAGATCGTGGGAGGGACCGCGATCAACTTCCTTGCGCTCGGGCTGACGACTTACCTGTTCGTCAAGCTCTACGGCTCACAGGGGACTCCGAGCAACATCTCGACGATCCCAGCTGTGCACCTCTCGTTTCTCGGCCACGGTTTCGTCGGGGACGTGTTCGGGAGGCTCGACCTGCTGATCTGGGTTGCAATCGCACTGATCTTCGTGGTGTGGATCGTCGTCTTCAAGACACCGATCGGCCTGCGGATCCGCGCTTGCGGCGAGCATCCGCGCGCCGCCGACACGGTTGGGATCAACGTCTACGCCGTCCGCTACGGCGCAGTCGTGCTGTCGGGGATGCTGGCGGCGGCTGGCGGCGCCTTTCTCTCGCTCGGCTTCAACGGCTCCTTCACCCCGAACATGACGGCCGGCCGCGGTTTCATCGCGCTGGCGGCGCTCATCTTCGGCAACTGGCGGCCGTTCGGCGCCGCGGCGGCTTGCCTCCTCTTCGGCTTCGCGAGCGCGCTCGGGGTCGCGCTGCAGACATACTCGCTCTCGATCTCGACACTCTTCACCGCGCTGCCGTACGTGATCACCCTGATCGCGGTCGCCGGGGTCATCGGACGCTCGATTCCGCCCGCTGCTGTCGGCCGGCCGTACGTCAAGCAGTAGCGGTGGTCTCCCGTGCAAACGGCGCCGCGTGGGCGTCCCTTGTCGCAGGCGTCGCCTTCATCGAGTCATACCGGCTCCTCGACGCCGGGTACGCCATTCCGGTCGGGGCAGCGCTCGGCGTGCTCGCGATCGCTCTCGCAAGACGGGCGAGACGCGAGACGGCGCTCCGGCTCGGACGGACGGAGACGCGCGTGGGAACCGCCCGTGCAGGGCGCCTTCTCGGCATCGCGGGGCTCTGCGTCGCGGCGGCGGCCGTGGTCTCGCTGGCGGTCTACGAGGTGCTCCAGAGCGCCGGCGGAGGTGGTTTCTAGGCGCTCGCGGGCGAGTCTCTAGAATGCCCCGCGCGTGTTCGACATCGGCACCACCCTGAGAGACGCCCGCACGAGACAGGGCTTCGACTTCCCCGAGCTCGAGCAGCTCACGAAGATCCGGCCCAAGTACCTGCGCGCGCTCGAGGACGAGCGCTTCGACATCCTCCCGGCGCCGACGTACGTCAAGGGGTTCCTCCGCTCCTACGCGGAGGCGCTCGGCCTCGACGGGCAGCCGTTCGTCGACGAGTACAACTCCCGCTTCGCGGTCGGGGAGGAGGAGTACACGATCAAGACGCGGCGGGTGCCGACTCGCCGGGCCGAGAGGAGCGGGCGCGAATCCCGCATCGCGGTGCTCGCGCTCCTCGGGATCGCGATCCTCACGGCGCTCGTGATCGCGGCGTGGCGCTTCGGGGGAACCGGCGATCAGAACGTCCCCGGCCTCGCGCTGCAACGACAGCAGGGCGCCGTGAGCGGCACTCACACACGCGGCCACGTGCGGCTCTTCGTGCGCGCCGTCTCGGGCAGCTCGTGGATGGAGGTGCGGTCGGGCTCGATGTCCGGACGGTCGCTCTACAGCGGGACCCTCGAGCAAGGCCAGCACAAGCGCTTCGTGGGGCGGCAGCTGCAGCTCACGCTGGCCCGGCCCGGGAACGTCTCCGTGAGGCTCAACGGCAACCGGGTCGAGCTGCCGGCCGGTACGGCCTTCGTCGTCACCTCGCGCCGAATCGCCCGCGCCACCTCTTGAGC
>WNFX01006182.1_pt1 | contig 11429 bp, 9 predicted proteins | sample 5400111 | NCBI WGS metagenome assembly WNFX01 (sample SAMN13153363, study PRJNA577476) | soil metagenome | isolation source: 40 cm soil or saprolite under grassland replicate 1 | place: USA:California | collected 2016-06-15
GCTGCAGGCCGCGCACGTGTGGCCGCCGATGTGATGAATCGGCAGGTCGTGACGATTGCCGAGACGGCCTCGATTCAGGATGCCGTAGATGTGATGATGAGCACGCACCGCAAAGTGCTTCCCGTTGTTGATCGTGAGGGTCGTCTCATCGGAGTGGTAGGACGTTCCGATGTCTTACGAGTACTAGTAGAGGGTGAATCAAGACGATGACCATGAAAGCATTCGTATCCAAACAGGGCAAACGCCTGCGCCTGTTCATAGGAGAAGCAGATGAGTGGCAGGGCAAACCGCTCTCCCAGGTGCTGGTAGAACAGGCGCATCAACACGGAGCCCTGGGAGCCGCGGTACTGCGTGGCATCGAAGGTTTTGGCCCGGCGCACCACCTGTCCACGGACCGTTTACCAGACATTGCTGAAAACCTGCCACTCATCATCGAGATCGTGGACAGTGATGAGCAGATCGAGAGGCTGCTCCCTGTTCTCGATCGACTGATGCAGCGGGGCATGATCACCGTCACTCCTGTAGAAATCATCCTGGGAGGAGAGCGAGAGGAACAATGGTAGGTCTTTCACTGATCCAGCTCGGGCTGATTGGAGTGGCGGGAGCTGGTGGAGCCTTGACACGCTACCTTCTTGGTCGCTTTGTTGCACAGCGAGTGCTCTCACAACTCCCTGTAGGGACCTTCGTCATCAATATCTCAGGGGCGTTTCTGATCGGACTGATTGCGGGACTGGCCGGGCACAAAGTGGTAAGCACCGCATTACAGCTCGTTCTGGCAACAGGCTTTCTGGGAGGCTACACGACCTTCAGCACGATGCACTGGGAAGGGACGCAATTGATCCGTGGTGGAAGCACCTCGCGTGGGCTCCTCTATCTGGGTGGCACATTTGTCCTGGGCGTTCCTGTTGCCGCTTTAGGAATGCTGCTGGGAGGCCGACTCTAATGGCACAGACACTTTCAGCACGGCGAAGGATTCTCGCCGTTATCGGAGGCGGATTTTGTGGAACGATCCTGCGTGTCCTGCTCAGCAATCTTCTCCAGGGTTGGCTGGGGAAAGGATGGCCCTATGATATTCTTAGCATCAACGTGACCGGGGCATTCTTGCTCGCTTTGGTAACCACACTGGCTGACGCCACGATTCTCGTTGGCCCGACACGTCGTCTGTTTCTCAATGTCGGTCTGCTTGGGGCCTACACAACCTTCAGCAGTCTGGCGCTGGGTGATGTGCTACTCATGGCTGGTGGGCGCTGGCTTTTGCTTTCTGCATTGGCGTATCTGGTCCTCAGTGGTTTTGGAGGGATCATGGCAGTTCTTCTGGGTGATCTGCTGGGTCAGTGGTGGGTCAGCAAGGCAAGGCGTCCTTCTCTGCCGAAGACGACGCGCAAACTCACGGGACTGCTCACCCCTTCGCCGCCTGGTGGCACGGTGATGCAAGATCCTGTCGATGTGCAGGATGATGTGCCGCTGCCAGAAGATGAGCAGAATCGTGAGGCAAGACGCCCTCATTAATCAGAGAGAAGAAATTTCTTCCCAGGCGGACAAGGCTCTCAGTTTGACGTTTCCTTCATAGCATCATAGTATTGACTAATGAGACGGTGAGAGAAGATGAACAACAAGAAGGATACCTTATGGCACGACACCTTCCGATCCTCAATGGGACAGCAACTCAGCAGCCAGCTTCGACCAGGTCCAGCCACGTGCGCCTGGGCGTGTGGATCGAATTGGTCACGATCCTGTGGATGACGATTGAAGCCGAAGAACTAGGCCTCCACATTGATCTGAAGGACGCGCACGCCCCGCATATCTAGCCAGTAACGTCCCTTTGTCTGCGCGACGCGGATGAGCACGCTCTCGCAAGAGGGACAGCGGACGATCGTCCCCATGCCATGCATGTAGACAGAAGCCGCACCAATGACATTGGTTGCGCCACAGTCTCCACAGGTGGCCTGGACGAGTGTCATATCAAAAGGAAAGATCGCTTGCAGGGTCCCTGCGGCAGCATTGCCATCCAGTTTGTTCTCCATCATGCTTCTCCTGTTGGTCCGAATCGTTCGGTCTTGATGCGTGCCGGATCGTGTCCCAGCGTGACGAGACTCGCGGCGGCGGTTTCGACGAATGGGGTGGGGCCGCAGATAAACGCCAAGGGGTGTTGACCTGGCGGCCAGGCCACTTCACGCAGCATCTGGGTATCGATGCGGCGCTGATAGCCCGTCCATCCGGGCGGCTGCGCACGGGTCAGCGTCTGTACCACCTCAAGCATGGTACTGCTCCTCTCCAGGCGGTCGAGTTCATCGCGGTAGATTACGTCCTCAAAGGTGCGCGACGAATGGAGCAAACGAGTCGCAATGGTGCTGCCCACGGCTGCCCGGTGGCGCAGCATGGCCATCAGGGGTACGATACCCGACCCCCCGGCCACCAGCAGGAGCGGGCCGCCCATGGACGCTTCCCAGACGAAGTAGCCGCCAATGGGGCCGCGCAGTTCATCGACCAGGTAGGGCGACACTTCCCCGTCATCGAGCCGTTCGATGGTGAGCGTCACACGCGGTGCCTCCTCGGGCGGCGAGGCGATCGAATAGCTGCGCTCGGCCTGATAGCCATCTTCGGCGGTGAGCCGCACATCCACATGCTGACCAGCTCGATGTCCCATCCAGGTAGGGAGAGCTAGCGTGATGCTCCTGGCCTGCGCGGTTTCTGCCTGCGTGGCCACCACCTCACCCAATTGCCAGGTCAGTCGCCCTGGTAGCGTTCTTCTTTCCATGGATCTCCGTGATTGTTGTAGCCAAGCGACTCCCAGAAGCCGGGTTCATCCTGATCGATCAAACGCAGGCCCCGCACCCACTTGGCGCTCTTCCAGAAGTAGAGGTGGGGCACCAGTAATCGTGCCGGGCCGCCATGTTGGGGTACCAGAGGCTGTCCCTCATACGTGTCGACAATCCAGGCCTGACCATTCAGCACCTCTTCCAGGGGCAGGTTGGTGGTATAGCCGCCATCGGAAAAGGCAATCACGTAGCTGGCCGCAGAGGTGACCTGCGCGAGCAGGGTGTCGAGGGAGATGCCTTCCCAGTGCGTGTCAAGTTTGGACCACTTGGTCACGCAGTGGATATCTTTCGTCACTGCCTCGCGCGGCAGGGCATGAAATTCGTCCCAGCTCCAGCGCTTGGGGTGATCGACCTCCCCGACAATGGAAAAATCCCAGTTCGCGAGTGGTGTATGCGGCGTCGGCCCCGCCGAGAGCACGGGAAAGCCGCGCTCGAGATATTGTCCCGGTGGGAGTCTGCCGCTCTCGTCACTCTTCTGGCGACGACTGCGAAACCCTCGTGAGAAGAAACCTTCACTCATGTCTTCACCTCCTGTTCTTTTGTCGCTTTGCTCCTGCTGTTCACCATTCTATCATATGCAGACGTTCAGTCCTCTCAGGCGCAGAGCAAAATGATCTTTACCTTTTCTCCTCATCGCGCACTCTCAGGCCTTGTTTTTCAATTTTCTCGCGCAGTTTGAGGATGCCTTCAATCATGGTATCAAACCTGCCTTCTGTCTACTCTAAAAGCAAGTTTTCATTTAAACCCAATTCTCGCAAAGCTATTCTTGCCTCGTCTATTTTCTGCCTGGAAATGCCTTTCTCAGGTGAAATTTCCATCTGTAGCGTCAATTTTACGCCGCCATCAGTAATGAATCTTGTCAGCACCTTAGAGTAAAAATTCATCCACTTGAGAGGGGGAATCTCGCCGGACCAGGCAAGATGGGAAACAGTTTCGTCTTGAACGCTCTCTACGACCGGTGCTTGCGTTGACACGGCTGCTGCCCGGGTTGAAGTAGTCTCCCCCACCATTCCAACGTAAGGGCCAGCATCTTCTCTAATAGCAGCCGTCTTTCCATTCGCTTCATCCTGCAATTCAGTCGCCACTTCCACAAGATCCGCTACCACCCTGGCTGCAAGATATTTTTCCGCTGTCTCCCTGGTGATGATAAACATGTCATCTGAGAACTCAATATCACCTGGCCGTACCTCTGTAGTATAGAGCATTGGTTCATATGTATCGCCGTTTTTGCCAACGTAAGCAATCTGGCCATTGGTCACACCTTGAGCAATGGTGGCACGCAATGAGTCAGGATTGAGCAGGCGCGGAAATTTTGGCGAGGCAAACACGGCCTCGCGTACCGCTTTGATACTCCACTCATTCAATGCAGGCCAGTTGCGTAAGAGATAATTCACGCTAATGGACTCGACTATCTCGCTGGTCTGCCTTAACTCGCGCACAATGAATTCGACGAGCGTATTGGCCGCACTGGAATGGACCAGGCCAAGATCGATTGGACGCAATTCATTGTTCTTATTGAGAAGGATCAGGTAGTGATAGGAGCGCCAGACGGCTTCCTTCATGTCCCGTTCAGCTCTTCTCTTCGCCTCTAGAAGTGGTTTGCGTTGTGTATCATCGAGGTCCATATGTTCATCATCTTCGATGGCTTGTAAGGCCAGCAATTTGCGAGTTTCGGCATAGAGGGTCGCAACGTTGTTCCCATCTGCCACACACCAGATCAGCGCGTTTTTAAAGGTGCGATAGGACTCGCCATGCTGGTTGGTCAGGGTTTTTATCTGTTTGAGCACCTCGGGCTTCTGGTATGCGTGCTCTGGAGCGACGACAACCAATGTGACCAGTGGACGGTTGGGGATATCCGTGCTGCCGGTCGGGAAGTATTTACGATCCAGACCCAAAACCGGGCCTTTTGCGAAAATCGCCTCGACTTCTTCGTGCACACGCTCTTCGACTGTTTGTAGGGGGATGCTTGCACGTCGGTCCGCCAGCAGTTTATTTAAGTTTGGCCGCAGGCTAAAGCTATACTTCTGGCCCTGTGCCAGCAGATAGTAGCAAGCGTCAATCAATCTTTCCAGGGAATGCTCAATTTCACCGATATCCAGATCAGGTTCGCAGACTGCCAGACGTATTTCAGGCAGTGATGCACGGGCATCTGTTTGCCCACCGTTCGACTCAAAGAAGATCGCGGCGGCTATTTTGCGATGCAAGCGCTTTTTCTTGACATCCTCTTCCGCTTGCCGATCCAGGTAGTCTGCATGAGCATCTGATCTTCCACAGATATCGGTCGTAATTACTGCTTCCAGGCGATCCTCATGCAATTGCTGATTTACGAGTGCACCACGGAATGACAAGTTTTCCAACGGAGCTGTACCCAGGCCAATGAGCAGATCTTGATGGGCTTGCTTATAACCGTCGGTGAACGCTTCTGCAACCCATTGAGCGAGCAGTCGCAAGATACCGCGCGTCTGCTGAAACTGTGGCAGAGAACACCACTTCCTCTGGAAGAGCGAGATCACCGCCGGGTGAAATGGATAGGTGGTTTCGAATTCCTGCTGAGCATTATCAAATGGGAACTCTGGGGAGAGCGAATTGCGATATTGCGTGACCCAGTGCGCATAGGCTTTGCACACCGCTTTCTCTTCTGCATTGAGAAGCATAGTGCCATCCTGGCTGATTGCAGCACGATCCCACTCAAAAAGGCGGCGGCGAATAATCTCTGAAACCTCAGTTTCAGAGGCGATGGCAACGGGCTTGCTGACGCGACCAAGCAACTTGGTAAAGCGCTGGTAGTCACTCTCGTCTTCGGGAGTCATCTCATTCTCCGCTTTAGGCAGCGAGACAACCAGTACCATCTGTTCCTGACCACGTACAGCCTCTGAAAGGCTTTGTATGAAGTTGTAGAGCTGGTCCGCTAAACCATATTTTCGGTTGCGACTCATATAGTTAATCAGCTCATCCATCAGAATGAGGCAGGGTTGACCTGCCGGAAAAAGCTCGCGGATGACATCTCCCGCTGGTGGAATAAGCTGACGCTCATGCTCAGCCAGCAAGTTGAGGCCAGCTTCACCCCGCAGTTGATAGGCCAGCTCACCCCAGGGCGTTTTTCTGATTGGCGTACCATCGTTGCCACCACGCCCGTTGAGTGAGTCAAACTCTGTACCAACGAAGACAGCAGTGGCAGCCTGGGGGATTGTCGCCAATCCCGCCGTCTTGAGCAGACGGTCTACGCCAAACCATTGCGCCGCTTCTGGGCCATGCGTGGCAAGGTGATAGAGCAGTGTCAGGGCGTGCGTCTTTCCGCCACCAAACTGGGTCGTCAGATTGAAGACCGCGTTGGCGCCATGAACTTTGCCGGAAAGACGGCTGATGACTTCAGCGGCAAGCTGGGTCAGATTTTTTGTCAGGTAAGTGCGCTCAAAGAACTGCCGGGGGTCCTGATAATCATCGGGGGCACGTTTATCGCGTACCATATCCAGATGGACGGCAAACTCGGCAGCATCAAGTGGTTTGTAATCACGTAAATCTTTGCGTGGATCGATAAGCTTATGCCACGGTTTCAAGCTCATATGCCTTCCTTCCATCTATAACTTTTAGATATGCCTATAAATCAGGTTAGAGTCCCAGGCTCTTTTTCTGGTTTTGCACGCCATCAACCCAACGCCGTTCATCACTATGACGAGGATAGAGCGAAGAGAGCGCTACGGCCAACTTCCAGAAGCGTTGGTCGATGCCTGCGCCCTCTTCTTTTAAGAAATGCCTGAGTGCATCGGTACGCCCGGCTGCGTAGAGCAACATGGCTTGATGTACACGGTCCAGGATCGTTGATCCCAGATTAAATTCTGGCATATCGCCCATTCCACCCATCATATCAACCTCTTCAGCCAGTTCTTGTAAAGAGAAGAGGGACTGTTGTTGAATTTTCGCCTTTTTGCGTGGCTTTGACAGCGATAGATCATCGGCCCCTTTCTGAAAGAGAAAGCGTGCACGTTCCTGGAGCGGACGTAGACGCGCCGTGCTCCCTTTTATTTCTACCAGCGTGCTCACCTTATCCAGATGAGCGCCCAATCCCTGCGCAATCTTACGAGCAGTATCAAACTCCAACACATACCCATTGATGCCTGGCTTTGGAGCGGTATCCTCCTCCTCTTCCTCCTCTCCCTCCTCTGCCACATAATCTGCACCTGCCTCTTTTACCCCCGCATGTTTGCCATTGGCTTGCTGCCGGGTTTGCTCATTGCCATTGCCATTTTTCTCACTACCTGCTGAGAGTGTCCAGAGCCACATGGCGGTAAGGCGAGCATCAGGCTCGAAGCTACTGGTATCAGCCCCCTGGAAGATCGTATTCAGGGCTTCCCTGGAGACGGCGGCCCACACATGCTCCAGATATTCTTTGAGCGTCACGCGTTCGCCGTCGGCACGCTCTACATATGAGTAGCGTGAGAAGATTTCCAATGCTGGCCCCAGACAGGAGAAAATAGCATCTGCGCCAACGATCCCCTCTGCTGCCAGGCGAGGCATCCATTCCTTCATACGCCTGGGCAATTCCTGCAAGATATCGCGCCAGTCGCCAACATCGTCAGTCCGTAGTGACCCATCGGGATTCTTGCGGGGACGGCAGACAAGGTGAATGGAGGAGGCGAGGGCAGCGGAGTCCATCGCACGTAGCCTTGTACCCATTTCGGTATCAATAGGCCAGGAGCCTGTGATGGTCCAGCCGGCATCGTTCATGGCTTGTAGTTGTGCCTCCCAACCAGCGGTGGATTTGTGCGCAAATACAACCAGACAAATACCTTCTGGCACTAATATTCTGCACCCCTCGGCCATTGCCTGACCCATCATGTGCTCAAAATAAGCTTTGTCATGGCCTTTAACCTCATCCACAACACATTCATCATCTTTTGGTGTAAGTTCTGTCTTAAATAAATCAGGATATTTATCTCCTACTGTACGTTTGAGCCAGACGTAGAAGAAATCCGAGAGATCTGCATAGGGTATGGCGTCATAGTATGGTGGGTCCGTTGCAAAAACATGTGATGAGTTATCGGGTAAAGTGAGAGTTATAGCTGAAGCACTTTCAGCTCTCCCGGTAACTGCTGAATAAGACGCATTTTGCAATGCGGTTATGACACAATCTACAGCATGCGACCAGTCCCCTACAGAATCTCCGAACGGTTGCGCTTCTGAAAAATCCCACACTATGGGCAATTTCGGACTTGTAAACAGATGTTGAATCTTCTGTCCAGTAGGATTCCAGGCACAAGCTGAATTCAAATGATCTGCTTCTCTATCTACAGCAAAGCTCAAGCATGTTTGAACAGCTATTGCTAAATTTTCAGCATATTCACTTGAGAGTTTCTTTCCTACTTCTTGTACCAGCTTAGTAAAAACTGTCATTGCTAGTGCTTGGCGAGAATTAAAAAACTCCTCAAATCGATCTATACCATAATTACGCTGTGAGAAAGCTCGTCCTGATCCACTTCCTCCCCCTTGTGGAGTTGGTTCATTAGGAACTAAGCTTAACACTCCTTGATACATACTGTTACGTTTTTGCAATTCAGTATCAGCCCTATAGATAGCCTCTGTATCTTCATATGTAGGCAAACGATAAAATCTTCCTTGCTCGTCTTTCCGTGTTGTAACGATAGCAAAAAGACGGGCGTTAGCTGTACCTCCATGCTGCTGCTTCAGTTGACGCCGAACAGAGGCAATTGGTGTAGCGTAACCACATACTGGACATTTTGCCGAACCTCGGCGAATTGTACCATCTCCGACATCATTGATCTTAGCATCTTCAACAATCTCGAAGTCTACATGCTTGTTTTCTAGATTGGGAATCATACGTAGAGCTACAGACTTACTATTTTTTTTTGCCAACCAGAGAGAACGCATCAGGGGCACTTCCGCTCCGCAACCTGGTCCCTCACAGGTAATTGTTCGTGCCCAGAGATAGGCAATCGGTGTATCCCCACTGGGATCTTTAGGATAGAAATCAACGAGTTCCTGTTCGGCCTGCTCTTTGATCCAATTTCCCCATGTTTGCACTTCATCTATCAGCCTTTGTCCATATCTAGGCATATATTCTAAGACAACTTTGTTGAGTAGTACAGCTACAGGATTGAGATCTGAAGCAAAAGCGTCAGCACCGACACGCTGTGCTTCTACGGGAATTGCTCCTCCTCCTGCGAAAGAATCAACTACAATTGGGGGTGTGCCAGGAGTTCCATCAAGGCTCTCGTGAGCTGCTTGCGTAAGCGCACGCGCTGTTTCTAAAAAAGTTGGATTAGCTGAAGCATCTGAGTTGGCAAAGTCAGCAATAAAGTTGAGCAATTTATAGCGCATCGCTGGACTAGATTGCCAATCAGGCTTGAGTGTAGAAGGAGTTACAAGTTGCCAATCTTTTAAATGGCTGCCACAAAGTTCCGCCACAATATGATCAGTGCGTATCTTCTCTGCGAACTTACAAAGGATGCTGGCTACAGCAATGCGAAAGGCCGGAGGACAGTTCTCATCAGCCGGGTCGGGCCAGAGCGCAGCACAGAGGACTGCCCGGCAAGCTGCCAGAGGCCGACGTGCCCACCAGACGTGCAACATTGATATCGGTCCACTGCTCTTTTCGCGGCGGGCATGCTCTGAAATAAGCTTGATTGGCAGATCAACTTCTATGAGACGCTTCGGGTAATTCATAGTAACCTTCTACATGAATATGTATATACAGATATAACGCAGCAACGAGATGAAGCAACAATCTTTGTAAAAAAGGGATTGCTCTTCAATACGAGCGTATGACCTTTAAACATCGTCATCTCGTGCAAATTGCAGAATGCTTTCCGGGTTCACCAGATAGTGCTCAATGCGTACACGCGGAACCCAATCCATGCGCGTCGGGTCATTGACAGGATGGAGTTCAGGCAGTGTAGCACAATTGTACACTACATAAAGCCAATAGTCACCCTTGAGACGATCGGCTGTCTTATACTCATTATCCGTCAGAGCTACCTCTCCAACACTCGCACGGCCTTTGACCTCAATAAAACGCACTTTCTGGCCCAGGAGATCTGGCGAACGAGAGATCAGATCAAAACCACGGTTCTCGCTCTCGACGCTCTCTACTTGCCAACCTCGGCTCCTCTCATACCTGATAGCTTCTTCTATGGCCCGCTGTTCTATTCTTTCATCGCGCACCATTGAGATGAAAGCGGGAGTATTGCGTTCTGGGTGAGGCAAGACCCATGCCTGTCCATAATGCCTCGTATCGTCTACCGTACAATGCCGTTCTTGTTGCAACTCAATCAAACGTTGTTCTAGACGTGTATTGAGCGTCATAACATGATCATCAAGCTGTTTAATGCGTCCATCCAGACCTGACTCTTTCGACCCGGCATCTTTCTGATCATATAAACTAATCAATTTTTGATTTTCACGGTTGATAATTGCTTCCAGGCTGATTCTGACATGGCGTTCGATAGTTGCGCTCTCTTTTTGGCGTTGGGTACTGATCTCTGTCTGAAACTTTTCCAGCGCCTTCTCCCAGAGGACCTGCATAAGCTGATCTCTCGCAGGCAGTGCCGTATCATCAGGAAGTTCTACATCCCCTGTCGCTGGTACAAGATCAAGGAATATTGTTGGTTGACGAATACTTATAGAACCATCAAGGTCGGTTTGCACGACGAAGAGACGACGATGCAAAACATTCCCTCGTCCATCGTGAATCGCTGCTGAGAATACATCCAGGCGATACGGCTGCTCGCTGTAGATATCAAAGAAAACAGCTCCTCGCTGTAGCTGTTGCTCCGTCTGCCGCCAGGTCTCTTCGCGTACACACTCGAACAAAGGATGTCCAGGAGTGACCCATTCAAACGCAGGATCTTGTTCCAGGAGCTTCTTATCGAAGATGATTTGTTTATACTCCCGTCCCAACTTGCCGAAGCGTGGCTCCAGTTGCTCGCCGAGAGGCCAGAGATTGCGTGGAGTACGGCCAACACGGTAGACATGAGGTTGCCGAGCAGAATAGATCAGGGTACTGCCAGGAGCTCGCGGAACATATTGTTGCCGCGTAACCTCTTTCGGCTGTATGCCAATCAGGGGAGCTGCCTGTAGAAAGAAATCTTCAACCACTTCTGGCACCAGGCGACGCTCTTTTGCTTCTGCGGACTTCCCCACAAGGGCTGCGAAGTTTAACTCGCGTCTGGCGAGACCTTCTAGCGCGGAATAGGCAATCTTGCGAAAACGCTCGACATCTACTTCCTCGACGATACGCCGTTTGATGCTGTCTTCGGTCTGGTTACTGGCATACATCTCACGAATCAGCTTTTCAAGCAGGTTGGTAGGAAAGACATCTCCCAGCACATTAAAGACTTGCCCTGTACGATGTGGGTCTAGCTCGCCTTCAATGATCGCAATGCGCTCAAAAAGCTTCTGCAGTACCCGCCCCTCACGCGTATTGGTGGAAACAAAATTGAGGACGAGACAATCTTTCTCCTGTCCATAGCGATGGATACGCCCCATACGTTGCTCAAGTCGTACCGGATTCCAGGGAATGTCATAATTAATCATAAGCCAGCAGCATTGCAAGTTGATTCCTTCGCCCGCAGCTTCGGTTGCCACCATAACCTG
>WNFX01006186.1_pt1 | contig 11429 bp, 8 predicted proteins | sample 5400111 | NCBI WGS metagenome assembly WNFX01 (sample SAMN13153363, study PRJNA577476) | soil metagenome | isolation source: 40 cm soil or saprolite under grassland replicate 1 | place: USA:California | collected 2016-06-15
GGACGACCCCAAAGAGCCTAGTTCGATTGGGTAAACGGGCGCATGGCGCCGCGGCGATTCGAACCAAACCCACGCGTGGGCCCATCCTTCGCTCTCAAATCTGGCGAAGGATGTCCGCCGTAGCTTGGGCTCTGAAGTTCGAGCCAAGCGAAGGCGAACCTCCAGCATCACCGCGAGCTACGGCCGGCAAGCCCCGCAAACCCGTCGCCATTGTTCCGGTCTGAGTCGAACACTGCTGAGCATTTCGCCGGGACGAGCCGATAACTCAGTCATGCGTTTCATGCCACTGAGCAGAATCGTCGCAGCTGGTGCGATCGCGGTATTCGCGACTGCTCCGCCGCTCGGCGCGCAAGAAGTCCGCGGCGACCGTTCTGCGTCTGAAGTCGCGTCCCGCGTTTCGTCGGCGCCCCTGCGTCGCTCAATCGCGAACGAAGCGGCACGCTTGGCCGAAGGGCGCGTTCGTGCGACGCCTGCGACCTTCGCGAGCCAGCCGTCACGAAGCTGGGTCGGCCAGCATCCGGTCCTGACGGGAGCGCTCGTCGGCGCCGGCGCGGGCACGGCATGGGCCGAAATCCTTTGCCGGGGTCAGTGCGAGGGAGATCCGCGACCCTACATCGCCTTGTTCGGCGGAGCGGGAGCCGGAATTGGCGCCGCAGTCGGTGGCGTGATCAACGCGATCCGACGCTGACCTCCGGCCGGGTCGCGACAGCGAGGATGCGCTGATTATTTCTTGCGCAGGATCTCCAGCGCCTTGGCCACTCCGGGGTCCTTACCGGCGGCCACGTCCTCGTCCGCGAACACGGGAACGGCTGCGTCCGGCGGGACGCCCGGCCCGTCGAACGTTGTTCCCTGCGGCGTCCGGAACACCTCGTTTGGGAGGCCGAAGCGCCACCCGTTCGGAAGCCGTCGGCCGAGGACATCGGAGAAGACGCCCTGTGTGCTCTCGCCGATGCGGGTGATGGACGGGGTCCGGCCCATCAGGGCCTGCGTGAACGTCTCGCCCGCGCTGATCGTGAGCGGTCCGATCAACTCGACGGTTGGTCCGCGAAAGCCGGGGCGGTCACTCGGCCCGACCAGGCTGGGATCTCCCGGCGTCCACTTGTTGCGGTCGATCGGATCGGCTCGCGCCTCCTTCGTGTAGGCGAGGTACTCGCGCGTCGCAAGGCGGGATGCGATCGCGAGACCATAGGGATCGGCGCCGCCACCGTTGATCCGCACGTCGATCACGAGCGCCGCGAGCGCGCGATCAGAGAAGATGTCGTCGAGCGCGGCTTCGAGCGCCGCCAGGCCCGCTGCGAAGCCGCCCGTGGCGTAGTTGCTGAACGACAGGATCCGGAGGTACCCGGTCACCTCGTCGATGTGCCCGTACTGGATCTGGTCGTTGCAGAACTTGCGCAGAGGGGTCTTGAGGTACGCCCGATCGGTCACGCCAAGCAGCGCTGCCATTCCGCTGCCGCGGAACGCCTGGAAGCCTCCCTTGACCACTCGATCCGTTCCAGGCCTGAGCCTCTGAAACCGGCGGTCGATCGCCGGGGCCGCGAGGAATGCGTGGGTGTCGCCAAATGGCCCGATCATCTTCTCCAGGATGTCGAACAGCTCGGTGGGTGTTGTGGTGGAGGTGACTTTCGATCGATTGGCTTCTACGACCTTGCCCCAGTCCGTCTTCTTCAGGTCGAAGGAGATGTAGTGCTCGGCCCATGTCTGCGCGAACACCTCGAAGTTGCCGGCCGGGGTGTTCTCCGTCGGATGGTCGCACAGTGCCGGCAGCCGCGGGATGCGGTCGATCCGCTCGTCGGACGCCGAGCCTTCGCTGTGCAGCAGTTTGTGGTCCGCGCTGCCGCCCGCGCGGACAAACATTTCGCGGCCGGGAGTCCTGAAGGTCGCGATCCTGCCCGGAACGGGCGTCGTGTCGACTGCGGCCGTTCCGCCGCCGGCAACACAGGTGGTGTTCGTGACTTCGAACGCGTTCAACGTCGGCCCATGGATGTCGAACACGTTGCCGTATCCCTGGCTGCGCCAGACGCCGTCCATCGACGGGCTCTGGGCGGGCGCGCCACTCGCGACCATGGCCAGGAGCAGCACCGATATACCTGCCGTTTGAGTAGACACGTTGCGCGTCCTTTCCACGTGTTCAGATCGAGGCATCTCGTGAAGCTATGCTAGCCCGAGAAAGCCTCCAATCACGCGGAGGATGCTGAAGGACGTTGACGATGGTTCGTTTACGGTCAATCTGGATTCGATGCCTGTCCGACCTCCTCGACCGCATGCGGCGTGTTCTTCGCCACGCGTCCAGATCTCGGGAATATCAAGACCAGTTTCCCAATCTTCCACCGGGCCGCCTGGGACACGGCGCTCTCGACAGAGGCGCTGCGACTGGTGGGTTACGATCTCGCCGCAGGACTGTCCGAGATCTACTGCCATCGTTTCCATGACGCGACCAACGGCACCACGGGCCAGTTCGATTTCATAAAAGTTCTGCAAACCGGCATCGCGCTTGCGCTACTCCGAGAGCAGATCGTGCGTGGGCGGCCGGTTCAGTATCGTTCGCATCCGCGCGGCGTGTAACCGCTACACGGCGCCACGCAGAAAGAAACACAATGCCCAGACTCAACAGTCTCCTGGCAAGCGGAGCGATCGCCGCCACAATGTGCGTCGCGTCATGCAGCAGCTCGAATCAGGTGCCCAACATGCCTGAGTCCATCGCGGCCGCGCCGAGCGCGGCGCCCGCACCGGCACCAGGCCCCTCGCTGCCCGGGCCCGGCAGCGCGACCATCAGCGGCTCGGTGACCGGCATGACAAGCTCCGCGGCCGCGATGCGACCGGCGGCTGCCGTCACGATCACCGTGTCGATTACCGGCACCGGAATCTCCGCCACCGTCGCGCCGGGCGGCACCTTCACCCTCAACGGCGTGCCCGCCGGCAATATCGAGCTGCACATCAACGGTCCCGGTGTCGACGACCGCACCACCATCGCCGACGTCGGCGACGTTGAACAAATACACATCGTCGTGACCATCAGCGGATCCCGAGCCGTCGTCACGGTCACCGACCGGGAGAAACGGAACGGCGTCGAGTTGGAAGGGCTGATTGCCTCCATCAATCTCGGCGCGCGAACACTCGTCGTGAACGGCACGACGGTCAGCGTGCCGGCTGCCGCGACTATCAGGCACGGCGACACGAGATTCAACCTCGCTGATCTAAGGGTCGGCCAGCGGGTGCACGTCAAAGGCACCACCAGCGGTTCCACGATCGTCGCATCCGAAGTGCTGCTGCAGGACGAGAATCCGAAACCGCCGGACAAGGACGAGGCCGAGGCAGAGGGAACAGTGAGTGGCCTCGGCGGAACGTGCCCTTCGTTGACCTTCACGGTGCACTCCACGCGCGTGTCGACGAACGCGTCGACACAGTTCCTGAAGGGTACGTGCAGCCAGTTGAAGAACGGAACAAACGTGGAGATCGACGGAGCCCGTCAAAGCGACGGGTCGATCGTGGCGGCGAAGGTTCAAATCGACAAGTAACAAACGACGTCAGCGTGCTTCGTAGATGCGGACTTCGGCTTTCTGGTTGCCCCGGTGCGGAACGGCAAGGTAAAGGCGCGACTGCTCGGGGACGAAGAGTGACGTCCGTGCACCCGAGGCCGTCCCGACGTGTGCGATTCGAACGAAGCCCTTGGCATCCTGGTCCTGAAACACATCGAGGTAGCCTTCGCCGCCGCTGACGTACAGCCGCTTGCGCGCCGCATCGTAGAACACATCGTCGGTGTCGCCGACGATGTCGAACGAGCCGGATTCCTTTCCCGTGGCCGTGTCGTAGATCAGGACTTTGGCGGGACGACGACACCCGACAAACAGGCGATGGTTCGACTCATCGAGTGCCATCGGGAAGTTGGATTTCGCGCCGACGACCGGCCAGGTGGTTAACACTTTCATCGCGGCTCGGTCAACGACGGCGATCTGATCCGCTGTGGGTACGTTGACGAAGACGCGAGAGCCGGAGCGTTCGAGTTGAAACGATTCGGGATGACCCGCGAGTTTCGCCTCGCCGAGCATCTTGCCGTCGGTGGGACTAACCGCCGCCAATGCCCCGCTGCCGAACCCGACAAAAAGACGTTTGACCGCCGAATCGTACCGAACGTTGTCCGAATCGTCTCCGAGCTTGACCGCCCTGATCGGATGGTAGTCGCCCGTGTCGATGAACTGCACGCCTTCGCCCTGGCCATTCGCGACTGCGACGAGCCTTGCGTCCGGCACGAACACAATGCCCTGAGGCTCGTGAAATCCAGGCACACTCTTGGCGTGACTGCGGCTCTTCAGGTCGAGCACTTCAACCGTGTTGTTGCCGAGAGCCGCGACGTACAGCCGTTGCGCGGCCGTGTCAATCGTCAAGTGATCGATGCGCCCCTCGACACCAGGGAGATCAATCGCGCCGACCAACGTCAGCGGTGTCTGACTCGACGCGGGTTGAAAGGAGACGAGTGCGATAGTCGCCGCAGCCAAGAACGGTCGCATGACTACTCCCTCACCGAATCCGCCGAAATCTTCGCCGCGCCTACCAAGCCCGCCACAACGAGTTGATGTTCTTGGTCGTCATTTGCCCTGCGAACGCTGCTTTCTCAGCAGATCGTCGATGAGACGCTCGACGTGTCGCTTGATCGCATCTCTGGTGGCGCCGTAGCCCTTGTCCTCGGGGACGTCGTCCCAGCTGTCTAACTTCCGGAGTACGAAAAATCATCGAACTCGGTGACCGAGTCGGCCTTGGTCCAGACGCCAACCTTCCCGGCGTCCTTGAACTTCTCGTCGTCCCATTCGATCGCTTTTTTGCCGTCGAAGGTGACCGTGAAGTGAGTGCCCTGGAAGTCGACTCGCAACGTGTGCCATTGGTTCGTCGCCACCTTCATGTTTGCGCGCTTCCGTTCCGTCCGTCTGCCGTTCACGGTGTCGTAGATCGTGACGTTGTCTTCGAGCGCATTGGCACGCGCGACGTAGTAGTTGTTCGCGTCCTTCAACCGCCAGACGACTCCACCCGCCTGATCCTCCTTGCCGGAAATCGATTTGAACTTCACTTCCACGAAGCCGTCCTTGAGATTCGTGTCGTCTTTGAAGCAGACCGGATAGGTGGCCACGCCGGACTGCTTCAGGACATTCGGCTTACTGGGCGCCGTGTCATCTTTTTCGATCGTCCACTTCGCATTGCCGCTGCCCGTTTTGGTGGCCGTCCAGCCGGCCGGCGCCTGACCGACCGGCGCGTTGTCGAAGTTGACAGAATCAGCCACGGCGATCACCGATAGTGTGCCGGCAACGACGAGCATTGCGACTGCAAATGTCTTCATGGGAAACTCCGTTGATTGGCAATGGTTGGGCCTCACTCGAATCTGAGCGCTTCGATGGGATCGAGATTCGCCGCCTGCCGCGCCGGGTAGTAACCGAAGAACACGCCGACCGCCGCCGAGCAGCCGAACGCAGCTGCGATCGCGTTTGAGGAGACTCGCGTCGGCCACTGGAATGCGTTCGCGATCGTCTGGGCGCCGAACATTCCCAGCCCAATCCCGATCGCACCGCCGATCAGACTGAGCATCACCGCTTCGACCAGGAACTGGCGGAGCACATCGCGGCCGCGGGCGCCGACCGCCTGCCGCAGTCCGATCTCGCGAGTCCGTTCCGTCACCGAGACCAGCATGATGTTCATGATGCCGATGCCGCCGACGATCAGCGAGACCGAGGCGACCGCCGCAAGCAGCCCCTCCATGGTTTGCGTGGACTGTTTCACCGCCTCGGCGATCTCGGTCGGATGGCGCAGGTTGAAATCGTCATCGGTGCCGGCTCTGATGTGATGCCGATCACGCATCAGCGTCGCAATGTCCTGCTCCGCCTGATCGAGGACTTTCGCCGACGTCGCGCTGCACATGATGTCGTCGAGCCAGGTCTGCCCCTTGATCTTCTTCATCACCGTCGTGTAGGGCATCAAGAAGTTGTCGTCCTGATCCTGGCCCGTCGCAGATTGTCCTTTGACCTCCAGGACTCCCACCACGACACACGGCTGATCTTTCACGCGGATCGTCTCGCCGATGGGTTCCTGCGCCCCGAACAGCTGGTCGACGATGGTCTGGCCCAGCACGCACACGTTACTGGCGCGCTCCACATCCACTTCGGTGTACATGCCGCCCCGGATGACGTTCCAATTCTTGAGTGCGAGATACTCGGGGCCGACGCCACGCACCGATGTACTCCAGTTCTGGTTGCCGTAAACGACCTGGACACGGGTGTCGGCCTGTGGTGTGACGTTCGTGACCAGTGCGACGTGTTCTTTGATCGCTTCGTAGTCGCCCAGCGTCAGCGTTTTTGTTCCGAAAGATCCGGTCCGGACGCCGCCGCGATTCACGCCGCCTGCCTCGACCCAGATCATGTTCGCGCCAATGTTGGTGATCGCGCGTTCAACGCTCGCCTGCGCCCCCTCGCCAATGGCGACTACACAGATGACGGCACCGACACCAATGATGATGCCGAGCATCGTCAGACCGGACCGCAGCACGTTCTGCCTGAGTGCCTTTAGCGCCAATCGCGGAATCATCAACAGGTTCATGGAATCGCCGTAACGCTAACTCGCCTTCGGCGGCTGGACGTTGACCTTCGATCCCTCACGAATCTCGTCCGTGCCGCGCCGGACAATCGTGTCGCCGTCCTTCAGCGCACCGAACACCTCGATGAGATCGCCGACCCGCGCACCGCGACCGACGTTGACCCATTGCGCCACACCATTGCTAACGCGAATCACAAAGGTGCGTTCCGTCGTGGTGACAATGCTGGTTGGAGGCACGAGCAACGATGGCTGAGGACGCCGAACGGGCCACTGCACCTCGGGATACATACCCGCACTGAGCCGCAGGTCAGGATTCTTCACGTCCAACTCCGCCGCCATGCTTCGCGTCTTCTCATCCAGATCATGGGCCATCAAGTTCAAAACGCCGTAGAACGTCTCGCCTGGATAAGCGGGTACCGTGAACGCAACTCGCGCACCTTTCACCGTCGCGCCGACCAGCGCTTCAGGCACGGCGACGACGAGCCGCAACCGTGAGACTTGATGGAGTTTGAGAAGCGGCGCTCCCGTGCCGGGACCCACCAGCGCGCCAGGATGGACATTGCGCTCGGTGATGATGCCATCGAAGGGCGCCTTGAGCGTCAGATACTGCGCGAGGTCTTTGACGGATTGGACCTGCGCTTGGGCAGCCTTGATCGAATCCTCGTATGACCGTACCAGCGCCTGCGCCGCCTCGACGGTTTTTTGCGCGACGACGACGTCGTTCTCGGCCACCACGCCCGGCGTGGCCGATGCAGATTTCAAGCGGTCGTAGGTACTCTGCGCTCCTGCAAGTTTGGCTTCGGCCTCAGCCTTTTGCAGCCCAAGCGCTTGCGCCTTGGACTGCGCTTCGACGATTTGCGCCTGCATTTCTGGCGCTTCCAGCGTCACCAGAACCTGCCCTTGCTTGACTGTGCTTCCACGATCGACGGCGACACGCTTCACAAATCCCGGAAGCTTGGCGTAAATAGGCACGGCCAGGTACGGCTGAAATTCACCGGGAAGTTTCACCTGGCGGTCGACGGCTTTAGCTGTGACTCGGATTACCTCTACCGACGCTGGCGGTGGCGCAGCCGGCGGCACCTGCGCCGCAGCCGTCGCGGCGCAGAACACCAGGGTTGATGCGAGGGAGAGTCTGTGTCTATGGGCGTTTGTCATAGTGTGCGCTCGCGGGGTCATCGGGATCCAACGTCGGAGAAACCGTGCGGACTCGTGCCTGTACGAGGGTGTAGACCGCGGGAAGAACAATGAGCGTCGCGATGGTCGCCAGAAACAGACCACCAATCACCGCGCGACCGAGCGGTGCGGTCTGAGCTCGCTCGCCCGTCCCGAGCGCAAGAGGAATCATCCCGGCGATCATCGCCGTGGCGGTCATGAGAATAGCGCGCAACCGGCCTCGGCCGCCTTCGAGCGCCGCATCGTGCACCGACGCGCCTTCGCGCCTCGCGTTTTCAGCAAACGTCACCAGCAGAATCGCGTTCGCGACCGAGATGCCGATGGCCATGATCGCCCCCATGAACGACTGCACATTGAGCGTCGTCCCGGAAAGGATCAGTATCAACAGCACGCCGCAGATCACGGCCGGCACAGGTGAGATAACGGCGATGGCCAGTCGGAACGACTGGAAGTTGGCGGCCAACAAGAGAAAGATCACGAGGATCGAGAGCAGGAGGCCGGTTCGGAGCCCGGCGAGCGTTTCTTCGAACGCCGGCACCTGCCCGCGGTTGTTGACGCTGATGCCACGCGGGGGTGCGCCAGCCCGCGCGATCGCCTGCCGGATCTCCGCGACGACTGGACCGAGCGGCTTGCCGTGGATGTTGGCGGTGAAGCTCACGACCCGCTGCATGTTGTAGCGATCGACTTCGCCGGGCGTGGTGCCGTAGTCGACGGTCGCGACATCAGAGACCAGCGGCCGGCCCGTGCCACCCGCATTGCGCGCCATCACGGGCAGGTCCGCGACATCCTCGATGGAGGCCATCTTGGCTTGCGGAATCTCGACTTGAATCTGGAATCCGTTGCCGCTTCCTGGGTCGCGCCAGAAATTCAGATCAGTATAGCGGCTCGACGACGTGGCAGTCGCGAGCGACCGACCGACGTCGGCCGCGGTCACGCCGAACTGCCCCGCCCGATCGCGGTTGATCTGGATCTGCAACGACGGGTAGTCGAGTGGCTGCGCATATTGCAAGTCGCGCAACGAATCGATCTTCAGGAGTTCAGCTCTGACCTTTTCGGCGAACGCGCGAGTCGCCGCGAGGGCCGGGCCCTGGACGGCGACTTCGATAGCGGTCGGTGAGCCGAAACTCATCACCTGACTGATGATGTCCGCGGCCTCAAACGACACCGCAACGTCGGGCAATGCCTTCTTCAAATCGCGACGCAATTGTTCCTTGAGCGCCTCGGTCACGGCGGGGGCCTCGGGTGTCAGGGATACACCGATGACCGCTTCGTGTTGACCGCTCGCAAACAAGTAGATCGTGTTGATCGGATAGTTCGGCGTCTGCACACCGATGAACCCGGTCGTAATCTCGACGTTCTTCGCGCCGACCAGGTTTTTGATCACGTCCATCGCCTTCATCTCGATCAGTTCGGTGCGCTCCAGGCGCGTGCCGGTCGGCGCACGCAGGCGAAGCTGCAGCTGCTTCGTTTCCACGGCGGGAAAGACTTCCGTGCCCATGCGCGGCACAACGATGACAATGAATGCGACTGTCAGCACCAAATAGACCGCGATGACGGCCCACCGAAGCTTGAGGACCGATTCGAGTCGGTCGCGATAGGACGCTCGGAGCCGCTCGTGGAACGCCGGCTCGGCATGAGATCCAGCTCGCAAGATCCACGTGGCCAGCACCGGCACCACCGTGCTGGAGATCACATAGGAAGAAATCATCGCGAAGCCGACGGCAAGCGACAGCGGCACAAACAGCTGCCGCCCCACACCGACCATGAACAGTGACGGAATGAAGACTGCCAGCACGCACAACATCGAGAGCAGCCGCGCCGTGATCGTCTTTTGGCAGGCCTCGATGACCGCGCGCGCTTTCGCCATGCCGGTGCCAAGATGCGTATGGATGTTCTCGATCTCCACGGTGGCTTCGTCGACCAGGACGCCCACCGCCAGCGCCAGTCCACCGAGCGTCATGATGTTGATGGTCTGCCCGAACATCCACAGGCACACCACGGCAGAGAGGATCGAGAATGGAATCGTGACCACGACGATCAGCGAGCTGCGGAAATCGTGGAGGAAGATCAACACCATCAAGCCGGTGAGCAACGCACCAATCAGCGCTTCCACAATCAGCCCGTTGAGAGCGCCGACGACGTACCGCGACTGATCGAAGACGAGATCGATCTTCACGTCTTCAGGCGCCACGTTCCGCATCGCGGGCAGCGCCTGACGCACGTTCCGGATGACGTCCAGCGTGGAGGCATCCGCGCGCTTCGTCACGGGAATGTAAACGGTCCGCTTGTCGTCGACGTGTGCATAGCCGACGACAATGTCGGCCGTGTCGGTGATCGAGCCGACATCGCGCAAATACACCGTCGAGCCGGTACCAATCCGGAGCGGCGCATCCAGCAATTCCTGAATGTTGCCGCCGAGCGTGGCGTTCGTCGACGCAATCCGAATCAGGTCGCCAGTGCGGACGTTGCCCGACGGCAGGACGATGGTCGCTCGATTCAAGGCGGAGACCACTTCGTCAGGCGAGAGACGATACTGCCGGAGCCTCTCGGGATCGACGCGGACCACAATCGTGCGCTGACTGCCGCCGAACGGCGGCGGCGCCGACACACCGGGCAGCGTCGCAAAAATCGGGCGGACGCGGTTGAGCGCGATGTCCTGCATCTCCGGCACGCTGCGCGTCGTACTCGAGAATACGAGTTGCGCCACCGGAACGCTGCCGGCGTCGAAGCGCATGATGAACGGCGGCACCGCCCCTGGCGGCATGAAGGCACGGGCGCGATTCACGTAGCCGACGACTTCTCCCATCGCTTGGCTCATGTCGGTCTCGGGATGAAACACCAGTTTCATCAGCGCGATGCCCTGGATGTTCTTGGATTCGACATGCTCGATGCCGGTGATGTAGAGGAAGTGGTACTCGTAGTAGTACGTCAGATACCCTTCCATCTGCGAGGGATCCATGCCGCCGTACGGCTGTGCGACATAGATGGCGGGGGCACCCAGCTTCGGGAAGATATCGACCTTCATTTGCCGGATCGCCATGACGGACGTGAGCACCACGGCTAGCACGGCGACCAGAACCGTAACCGGCCGTCGCATGGCCGTGAATACTAACCACATTAGCTGTCTCCTCGGTCGTTCGTTGTTCGTCGTTCGTCGTCCGACGTGAGCGATCCTCGAGCCGCGAACACCGCCGCCTACGGCTTGAGCCTTTCCAGCAACGGCGCCAGATCGCCGTGCGCCTGCGCCGACGCCAGCAAGGCGCGCCAGACGCCAAGCCGGGCCACCGCGTCATCGGCTTCGGCCTGCGCGAGCAGCCGCTGCGCTTCTGCCACCTCCGTCACGCTGGCGAGCCCGCTTTGATATCTCGCACGCGCCTGGCTTTCGCCCGCCGTCGCCGCTTGGCGCTCGATCGGCGTGTTGTTCGCGATCGCGGTTGCGGCTTTCATGAGCGCGCGCGCCTTGACCTCCTGGGTCGTCAACACTTGCATCGTCCGCTCGTAGTGGGCGGTCTCCGCCAGCTGGTTTTGCAGTTCGACCCGTTTGCGTGCACTGATGGAGAAGAGGTCGAACGCCGGAAAAGTGACCGATGCACCGACCGCCCAGTTTGGAACCTGCAGCCACAAACCGTTCCCGAACGATGGCACTCCCGGCGCTTCAGCGCCCGTGCCCCGCGCTGCGA
>WNFX01006189.1_pt1 | contig 11428 bp, 9 predicted proteins | sample 5400111 | NCBI WGS metagenome assembly WNFX01 (sample SAMN13153363, study PRJNA577476) | soil metagenome | isolation source: 40 cm soil or saprolite under grassland replicate 1 | place: USA:California | collected 2016-06-15
TGGTCAAACTATGACCAGAGTAACGATTATTCCTTTGTGCCAGATGTAAGCAAGTACAGCCCCGCGCAGCGTATAGGGCTCTATTACAATGGAGCTTTGGTAAGCGGAAACCGGCCAGCGTGAGGGAAGCGCCAGAACTGAGAATACACAGAGGTTCACCGGAAGAGGTTGTCTGCCTGCAAAGAGACGGTTCATAAGTGTGGATGCCTTGAGAAAGATGAAGTCTCTCCTCGACTGCCACCAGCCGTCTTCCGCTGGCAGCAATCGCGCTGAACTCAAGACGGACACAGACGGACACAGACGAACGAGCATCTTGACTCGTACACGCTGAGAAGCCGATTGAAAGTTGTCAAAGCAATATGATGGGGCGTTTTCCTCGCCCCTTGAACCTTATCCATTATTCACGTACAATAACAGGTACAGAGAAAAGACGTCCCCCTAATGCTACTCCAAAGATTACCACGATATGAATAGAAGGGTATCCCTGGTGGGTGCCCGGTACAAAGGAGCCTATCAATCATGACACAACGTGAAGCAGTTATTGTTGAAGCAGTTCGTACTGCGGTGGGACGCAGGGGCGGACGCTTGAAGGACTGGCACCCGGTGGATTTGCTGGCCCAGACGCTTACAGCCCTGGTGCAGCGCACCGGAATCGACCCTGGCAGGGTAGAAGATGTTATCGTCGGCTGTGTGAGCCAGGTAGGAGAGCAGAGCCTCAACGTGGGGCGAAACGCCGTTCTGGCTGCCGGTTTTCCCGAAACGGTGCCGGGCACGACGGTTGATCGCCAGTGTGGGTCGAGCCAGCAGGCCATACACTTTGCAGCGCAAGGCGTGTTGAGCGGCGCGTACGATGTCGTGATAGCTGGCGGCGTCGAATCGATGACCAGGGTACCGATGGGCTCATCCTCGCAAGGTCCAGGCGCACCCTTCGGCAGCCAGATGCTGCACCGCTACGACAACCGGCTTGTCCACCAGGGAATAAGTGCCGACCTGATAGCCCAAAAATGGGAGCTAAGCAGAAGTGAACTCGACGAGTTCAGCCTGGAGAGTCATCGTCGAGCCGCACAGGCCACCGCTGAGGGACGTTTCAAGAGCCAGATCGTGCCGGTTCCGGTGAAGAACGAAGATGGCTCGACCAGTATGTTCGAGCAGGACGAGGGTATCCGCAGTGATACCAGTCTCGAGAAGCTGGCCAGCCTCAAGCCGGCGTTTAAACCAGATGGCCTGATTACAGCGGGCAATTCCTCGCAGATCAGCGATGGTGCAGCCGCGGTGCTCATCATGGAGCGGAGTACCGCGGAGCGGTTGGGACTTAAGCCGCGTGCTCGCTTTGTCTCGTTCTCCCTGGCGGGCGATAACCCTATTCTCATGCTGACCGCGCCTATCCCTGCGACGTTTAAGGTACTTGAACGGGCTGGCTTGACGCTGGAGCAAATGGACCTGGTTGAGATCAACGAAGCATTCGCCAGCGTCGTGCTTGCCTGGCAACGCGAGACGGGAGCGGATTGGCAGCGGGTCAACGTGAATGGTGGAGCAATTGCCGTCGGCCACCCCCTGGGAGCCTCCGGCGCACGGCTTACTACTGTTCTCCTGCACGAACTGGAGCGTAGAGGCGGCCGCTACGGCTTGCAGACCATGTGTGAAGGTGGCGGTATGGCCAATGGCACGATCATTGAAAGGATTTAGCTCTATGCTCAATTTTGCTCCCACCGAAGAGCAAGAAGAGATACGTCGCCTGGCAAACAGCGTAGCTGTCGAGCAGTTGCGCAGCCAGGGACGCGGCGCCGAGAAGAGAGGCGATATCTCCCCTGAGCTTATCCGTACGCTTGTGCAAACTGGGCTAACCACTCCATTTCCCGAAGCCTATGGTGGTTCGGGCGCCATCGAGGCCGTTACCTATACGCTGATCTCAGAGGAGCTAGGCTTTGGCGATGGGGGCCTGGCCATGAATATTATCGGCTCGCTGGCGGGACCACTGGCTGTGTTACTGGCAGGTGATAAGAGCCAGCAGGAACACTACATTGCCCCATTTTGTGATGAGCGCGAGGGAGCTCTAAAACGGGGCAGCCTTGCGTTTGCGGAGCGAACCGGCGGCTACACCTTAGGAGAAATCAGTGCAGCGGTACGCGAAGAGCATGGAAGCTATATTCTCAATGGTACGAAGCGCGACGTGATTCACGGGGGACAATCCAGTCCACAGGTAGTGCTGGCACGCCTTGAAGGGACAACCGGAACCGATGGGTTATGTGCTTTGATGGTCCCGGCGGAAACGAAAGGTCTCCGTGTCAGCAATGATGTGCAAAAATTGGGGTTGATCGCTGCCCCGAGCGCTTCGTATATCTTCGAGAACGTAATGATCCCTGAAACGTGTATGCTGGGCAAGCCAGGGAACAGCGAAGTGATACGAGCAGCAACACTTTATAGTATCCTTCGTGCTGCCGTTGCTTGCGGTATGGCGCGCGCGGCCCTTGAATACGCGAGGGATTATGCCGGGGGGCGTATTGCCTTTGGGCGGCCCATCGTCTCATACCAGGGCATCGCCTTTATGATTGCAGAGATGGCGATGAAGCTTGACGCGGCCCGCCTGCTGGTCTGGCGCGCGGCGGCAAGCTGGGACCGCGACGTTGAAACAGGCGACGACAAGGGCAGCCCCTACATCCAGGAAGCGGAGGCAGCACAAAACCAGGCCGTCAAGATCGCGAAGTCCGCAACGATTGATGCCGTTCAAATCCTGGGCGGCGCAGGTTTTATGCAGGATCATCCCGCCGAGATGTGGATGCGGAACGCGGCAGCGATGGACTGAAACTCTCACCGCCAAAGGCGGGAGGTTCCTGTTCCTACTCCAACGCTTCTAGCCTACCACGTCGATAGACTAGCTCTAGTTGGGCAGTGTCAGGACTTTGAGGCAGACGCGCTCCGGCGCGGGGAATACCCACGCTTCGGGGCAGCAACTGCCCCTCTTTCGCACGTTGTGTGAGAACCTCTACCGCTGCCCGCAGGCGCAGTTCCGCACCTTCCCATTCGTCATGGGCGATAGAGGGAATAGTATCTGGCAAATCAAGAGAGGCAATCAGGAAGGCGGAATAAAGATCCCGTTGCACCGGGCCAATACCACAGCTACACCGATGCCATCGTTGGGACAGTGGCTTTTTCTCATACCTGCCACAACCATGGCAGTATTGTGAGAGCTTGGTGGAGCGTGTGGGTACCTCACTCAGGGAGCCGCCGGTACTTGCAACCGTGCGTTTCAACATGTCTATCAACATCCCTGGGGAGCGAAGACCCACGCTCTTGCCATAGCGTTTCTGCCAACCTTTGTAGGAGACTTTCTCTATATGAACCCGATTCCCTACTCGTATGATCTCGTGGACTAGTCGTCCGTGAAGGCTTTTGCGATGGGCGGCTAGCTTGCGCTCCTGGTGAGCGAGTCGACGCCTGGTTGCTAAATACCCTTTGCTATCTTTCCAGGCAAGCCGCCGCTTGCCATGCTTCTTGACACGCCCTTTCTCGTCGTAATGCTCAGGATTGCTGGCACGGCGTTGGCGGTCCAGTTTGCGTTCGAGGCGTCGCTTCTTACGTGCATCAGGCGCGAGTTCTTCACATAATGGTAGCAACCGCGCTTTGCCTTCACGCGGGACAATAGCCAGCGTCGAAGGACCTAGGTCGAGGCCGATGATGTCGGTACCGGGTTTGTTCTTGGGTTTCTGATACGGCTTACCTTCCAAAACGAGCTGCACATAGTAGCAGTAGCCCTGGTAATCTGCCCCCTTGGCTCGTGGACTCGAAACCTTGCGACGAAGCAGACGTGCATACTTGATGCGGTGGCCAAGACCGTGCTTCACTACCAGATCATTCCAATCGATGATCGCGGAGAAGTGGTCCTTTCCCCACACAAGATACCCCTTATTGCCCTCTTTGGGACACTCAAGTACAAAGCGTAACCCCGACCTTGTAGATTTGTTCTCGACGCTATCAAGGCCGCGTCCCTTGCTCTTGAACCGGACTTTTTTGGCGTTGCCCAGACATATCCGGTTGACTGCCTGGTAGGCTCGTGTTGCGAGCGTTTGTGCCATCACCGAATCGATATGGTCAGCAATCCAAATGCAATTGGCCTCTTTCGCAAACGCATGCATGGCATACTCAGAGAACCCGTAATCCTTCCGTAAACGAGAAAAGGCTGCTTGACGTTCCTGTTTCTGAGTACGCGGAATAGCACAAGCGACTTGCCACTGTGGGTCAGCACGCATGCGTCTCAGACGAGTGAGTGCCTCGCCAAGCAGAGCATTGTAGAGGGCACGGGCCGCCTCAAAATGCGCACGGAGTCGCCTGGCTTGACCTGAGTCCACGGCCAACGGCAACTCCAAGAGAAATGTCGGGGTCTTACTCTTTTTCACCGCACGCCTCCTTTCTCTGCTATTCCATCGGATGGGCGCGAAAGCGGAAATGAAGAGGCCACAACGGGTATTACTAGAGCCACTCTTCGCTAAAAGATTGGCTTTTAAGCTTTTCTTGACAGCTAGCCCCTATAGCCAAGTTGCTTAGCCTTTTCGAAGGCTTGCTTAGCTTCTCTTCGTCTTCCAAGATGTTCTAGTACATTTCCTTTCTTAAAGTAGGCTATAGCTAGGTTAGGATCAAGTTGCAGCGCTTGCTCATAGGTGGCAAGAGCCTCTTCGAAGCGACCGAGATTATGAAGTGTGTGACCTTTATTGAAACACAAAGAAGAATTATTAGGATCAAGTTGCAGCGCTTGCTCATAGGTGGCGAGAGCCTCTTCGAAGCGGCGGAGGTTGTAAAGCATAAATCCCTTTTTGGCGTAGTTTATAGCAAGGCTAGGATCGAGTTGAATGGCTCGCTCATAGGCGGTAAGCGCTTCTCCGTAACGCTTAAGGTTAATAAGCACGTCCCCCTTTAAATTATAGACATCAGCATTGCGAGGATTGAGTTGAATAGATTCCTCGTAGGCGACAAGGGCTTCTAGGTAGTTCTTACGACTATTGAGTTCCCTTCCCCTGGTCCTGTAGACTAAAGCAATATCGTGGTTAAGTCGACTAACAGCAAGAGCTTCTTTCAGGTCTTCCATTTGCTTGCGGACATCAAGGATTTTCGCCTTTAAATTAGAGGCTGCGACGAGGTTTGGATCGAGTAGAAGCGCTTTCTCAAGGGCCGCCAGCGCCTCTTCATAACGCTTTAGCATAACGAGGGTATTTCCTTTGTTAGAGTACGTTATGGCAAGGTTAGGACCAAGCTGAATAGCTCGCTCAAAGGCGGTAAGCGCTTCTTCGTAGCGCTTGAGTTCATGGAGCATGATTCCCTTATGATTATAGATCTCAGGATTGCCAGGATCAAGTTGAATGGCTTGTTCTAGTGTAGCTAGCGCCCCTTTGTGGCGCTTAAGGGCAAAAAGAATACTTCCTTTGTTAGCGAGAGCAACGGCACTATTGAGGCCAAGCTGAAAGGCTTGCTCACAGGCAGCCATCGCCTCTCCGTATCGCTTGAGGTGCATAAGCGCAACAACCTTATTACCATAGGCTGAAGCGAGAGTGGGATCCAGTTGGATGGCCCGCTCATAGGCGGTAAAGGCATCCTGGTAGCGGTTAAGGGCCAAAAGTACACTACCCTTGCTATTGTAGGTAGGAGCAAGAGTGGGATCCAGTTGAATGGCCCGCTCATAGGCGGTAAGGGCCTCTTCGTAGTGCTTGAGGTTTTTGAGCGTCATGCCCTTGTTCTTATACGCAGTTGCACTGTTGGGATCAAGCTGAATAGCCCGTTCAAAGGCTGTAAGGGCCTCTCCGTAACGCTTCAGATCGCTGAGCACATCCCCCTTTAAATTATAGACAGAAGCATTGTCGGGATCATTTCGGAGAGCTTGCTCACAGGCATAAAGGGCATCTTGGTAGCGCTTTGCATTGTAGAGATCGTAACCTGTATCTAACCACCGCTGCTGTTGGTTCTTCTGGTATGAATCAGGAAAACTTGTTTGAACGAGAGGAGAAATCTGCAAAGAGGGCACTATAGGTGCATGTCGAGAACGTTCAAAGGTGGCAAGGGCCTCTTCATATCGCTTGGCGCGAAGCATGTCCTCCTCGTCTTTGTAGGCAGCAAAGTTAGGATCAAGTTGACTGGCCTGCTCAAAAGCGACAAGCGCCTCTCCGTATCGCCCTAGGTCACGAAGTATTTTCCCTTTACCTTTATAGGCACCTATGAGTTTAGGATTGAATCGAATAGCTTGCTCAAAGGCGGCAAGTGCCTCTCCATAACGATGAAGAGTGTAGAGTGTATAGCCCTTCTTGTTGTAGAGAGAGGCATCGTTAGGATCAAGTTGACTGGCCTGCTCAAAAGCGGCAAGCGCCTCTTCGTATCGCTTTGCGTTGTAGAGATCATTGCTCGTATCCAGCCATTGCTTTTTCGTCTTCTGAGAAACCCCAGATGTGCTTGTTTGAGCTGAAGGCAGAGGATCGGACGGCGGTGCAGACTGTATGGGAACTCCCGGTTGTGGAAAGCTTATCTGTCTCGCAGCTTGTGTTGGAGCAAGACGTGACGTTTTCTGCTTGGTGGCAGCGATGCGTTGCAGTTTCTGCTTGATGGTGTCCACACTCTCAGGTCTTTTGCTCTCATCCATCTCCACCATTTGCATGATAAGTATCTTGATTCCTCGAGGAGCGGATTGTCCATATAGTTGCGGAGGTGCAAATTGGAAAGGAGCATCTGAAGGGTTATCTCCTGTCAGCAGGTGGTATAATGTGGCACCCAAGCTGTAGATGTCAGCACGAGAAGTCGTTTGTGTTTTGCCATACTGCTCCGGGGCAGCATAACCTGGGGAACCGAAAGCCATCGTGTCTCTCATCTGACCTGGCTTGAAGTGTCGGGCAATGCCGAAGTCAATCAAGTAAAGGTGACCTTCGGGGGTTAGCATGACATTGGCAGGTTTGAGGTCGCGGAAGATGATGGGCGGCTGGCGTCTGTGAAGATAGCCTAGCACCGTACAAAGCTGGATGCCAATCTGGAGGGCTTCCTCCCACGGGAGACGCCCTTCCTTCTCTTTGTTGAGATGCTCTTCCAGTGTTTCGCCTTCGATGAAATCCATCACTAAATACCAGCGCTTAGCCTCGTTGAAGTAGTCATAAATGCTGGGGAGGTTTGGATGCTTCAGACTAGCCAGCAAATGCGCCTCACGTTTGAAGGCATCAGTAGCTTCGATGATCTCTTGTGGGCTCAGTCCGCTTTGGCTCATTTCCTTGACAGCCAGAAGCCGATTACCAAACTGCTTATCTTCAGCCTTGTAAACAGCACCAAAGCCGCCTTTGCCTAGCTGGCTCACAACGCGGTAGCGCTGCTTGAGCAAATGATTGGAAGGGAGAAGCCCAGTAGAGGTGCTCAAAGTCGGGGCTGATACAGGATACTGCGGGGAAGGCGTGATAGATCGCAGATGTCCTCCACAGGCGAAGCAGAAAGCATCTTCTGCTTGATTAGCTGCACCACATAGAGTACAGTAGAGATGGGAAGGAACCATGCCATACTCCTTTCTACATTCTGTAGTGCAGTCAAGTCGTCTGTATTGCCTTAATTACCTCACTGAGACTGTACCCTATTATCTTTGCCTAATGATAGATATGTACATGGAGACAGGGTCAGTACTATCATTCAGGCTTGCACCATGGTATTTCCAAAGGGAAGTGTAGCACGGTCGCAGTTGATAGGCAAGCATTGCTTCCTCAAAACGACCACGATGATTCTTCACATAAGAACACTTTTTTCGCTTGCCGGAGACGGCGATGAAACAGTACATCTCTGGAGCAAAGTTTACACCCAAAATGAGAGAAATACAATAGAACGTCAGGGGTTTTGCGCCACTCGCCAACCCCCGTATCGAGACTTGAAGGGTTTGAGCATATGTAGTGCCCACATCCTTGTCCTAAGTGGGCAGATAATGAATGTGCCGTGAAACTCTGCCTACCTCCTTGTAAGTGGAGGTTTCCTGGGTTAAACTTTGTGCAAGGTTTTAATAAATGTCATCCTCAGTAAATTGTAATAGAAGTTCCGAACTATGGAGTAAAGCAAGATGATTGATTTTACCCTCAGCAAATCACAGCAGGCAGCACGTGACTACGCTCACAAGGTTGCTCTTGAGGAGATGCGGCCCATCTCGCTGGAGTGTGACCGCACTGAGAAAATCCCAGAAACGTTCTTCTGGAATATGCAGCGGCGGTTTTGGGGCGGAGCAGCAGCTCAGGCACGTTCACAGGGACAAGAGGAGAATGAGAAGCAAGATAATGTGCTTTCGTTGCTTGCCCAGGAGGAGATGGCGTGGGGTGATGCGGCGCTCTCCACGGCGATTCCTGGCCCTGGGTTGGCGGCTCCCCCCATTCTTTCACAAGGAACGCCAGAACAGCAGATGAGATTTCTTGGCCCATATATGGATGGACAACTCCACTGGGGCGCCCTGGCACTGACGGAGCCTGGCATTGGCTCTGATGTGGCCGGTATGTCTACAGCTGCCGTTCTGGACGGTGACGAGTGGGTACTCAACGGCCATAAGCACTACATTACCAATGGGGCACGGGCAGACCTGGTAGTAACCTTTGCGACCATTGATAAGAGTCTGGGACGAGAAGGTATCCGCCCCTTTGTGGTGCCCAGAGGTACGCCTGGATTTATCGTTGGGCGTATCGAAGAGAAAATGGGCTTACGCGCCTCGCAGACGGCTGAATTGATCTTTGAGAATTGCCGCATCCCCAGGGATAATCTTCTCAGTGGACGCGAAAGCAGCAAGAAGGCAGGCTTCAAGGCGGCGATGGGAACGCTGGATGCAACACGCCCGATGGTAGGAGCGCTGGCGATAGGTATTGCACGGGCAGCCTACGAAACAACTTGCCAGTGGATACAAGAGGAGCTGCCAAAGGGATATCCTGCGCAGAAGCGCCGGGAGATCGAGGCTGAACTGGAAGAAATCCGGCAAGAATTAGAGATGGCCCGCTTTCTGGTCTGGCGTGCGGCCTGGATGGCTGACAAGAAAATCCCCAACTCAAAAGAGGCCTCGATGTGCAAGGCTTACGCCGGAGGATTGGTGATGAAGACAACGGCAGCAGCAGTGCGCATCACGGCTCCTGGGGAAAACTCCGAGTACAGGCAGTTTATTCAGAAGTGGTTCCGCGACGCAAAAGTTTTTGATATCTTTGAAGGAACGGCACAGATTCAACGCCTTGTCATTGCACGCCGCTTGTTCCCAGAAGTAGACATCCCATAAATGAGACATGACCCAAAGCAAAGTTTTGGAACAAAGGCTCGAAGGAGCCAAAGGAAGACAGGAGACGACCTTCTGAGGGAGACTGAGGAAACAAAACCCATTCTTCAGTGAGCACAGGAGGTCGTTTGCATGTTCTTTCAGTATGACACAGATTCTCACGAGCAACCAACAGCCGAAGAAGAAAGCCAGTTTTGGGCCCAGCAGCTAGCAACGTATCTGGCTCCCTACCACGAACGGCTGGACGCGTATTTGGAGCGACGGGTGGTCGGCCATCTCCCAGCCACAGTGGCGGCCATCGTGCAAACGCGCACGGAGTTGACCACCAGCGCCTTGGGCAGTGCCATCTGCGGGCCAGCGCATGCCGAAGCCGGCACCCAACGACTCCAACGGGCGTTACACCATGAGGGCTGGGAGGCCGAGGTGATCGAGGAGGTGCTGTGGCAAGAAGCCGAGAAGCGTCGAAAGCTTATGCACCAGCAAGGCGAAACGCCACTGTGCATCTGGGTGAGCCGCGTGTTGGAAAAGCCGGAAAGCGAGAAACTGCAAGGCTTGGGGGCGCTGCGCTCCAGCCGCGTGCGACGGCTGGCACGCAGCCGCAAAGGCCTGTTCAATCAGCCCAGCCGTATGCCAGTGAGTGTGCGCGGCTTTGAGTGGGAAAGCTTGGTGCTGCTGGGGCAAAGTGGCGTGCCGCAGGGAGTGGCCATGAAATGGTGGAGTCGGCACAAGGGCGTGCCTGGAAAGCCTCGCCAGCAGCAGCACGTCTTGTTGAGCCAGGTGGCCCAGCGCTGGGGGCGCCAGGGGCGCCACGTCTTTGATCGTGGCTCTGGCCACGGCCCCTGGCTCTGGCTGCTCTGCCGCTACCTGCTGCGCTTTGTGGTGCGCTGGAAGAAAGGCAACAAGCTCATCGATGCTTGGGGGCAAGAGCGCAAAGCCTGGGAGATGGCGCGCGGTAAACGCCCCTGGGGAGAGGCGCGACTGCTCTGGGATACGCATTGTCGAGTCTATCGCAGCACGCGTGTGCTCGCTTTCCCGGTGCGACACACAGACGTATCGAGGCCAGTTGTGGTTGGTGGTGGTGCGCCAGGGCAAGGGGCGTGAACCCTGGTATCTGCTCACCAATGAACCTGTCGAGACAAGCGAGCAAGCCTGGGACATCGTCTTCTCCTCTGTCAGGAGCTTCCAAATCGAGGCAAGTTTCCGTTTTCAGAAATGCGAACTGCTCATCGAAGCCCTGCGCCTGCAGGGCTGGCAGGCGCGGCGCACAATGCTCCTGTTGGTGACGCTGGCCTATGGATTTCTGCTCGCCGGGCTTGCGGCCCCGCTGTGGCTTGCTCGTTGCAAGTTGCTCCTGCATTGGTGCCAACGCGCCGACTGGCGCCTGTGGAGGGCCAAAATGCCCCTCTATCGCCTGCGCTGGGCTCTCAGTCAGCTCTGGCAAGCCCATCCTCCACGTTTGGCAGGCTGGCACCCCTCTCGTCGGCGCTCTCACATCACCTGGCCCGTCTGTTCCTTACCCTGGTGGACCACCCTTTGGCACCTGTGTGGATCTTTGTTCTAAAACTTTGCTCTGGGTCATGTTTTACTTTATCGCTTTTTTGGCCAGGACTTCATCGTCCTCATCTAAAAGGTAATCTTCTTGATCTAGCTGCAGATTCAGCAGCGCCATACTGCGATTCTCACGCCTGTTGGGACGGCGGCGCTCCAGCAATTCACGCTTGGAATTGTCGCGTCTCATTTCTGCGCGCTTATCACGTAGCTTCCCTCTCACGCTCTCACCTCCTCTCCTTTGGGCTAGGGATACACTGTATGTGGGCATACGGACGTAATAGGCTAAGCAAGTTGGTAGTGCCTTACTTTTATTATGCGAACACGTCCTGAACAAGTACACTCATTCATAAGACGCACAAGGAATGGATATTTCATGCCTTTTCTCTATAGCTGAAGTTTGGGTATTTTCATGTTGAGGTAATCCAGCGCAAGGTGAGGAAATTCAGGGGTAAAAGAAAACGCCCGGATGTAGAAAGTTGTCCGAGCAGCAACATCCACCAGCATAGAAGTATCTCCTACGCTCCAGTGTTGCTTAACGGATGAGTTCCACCGCTTCGTACACATCGCGCCAGGCTTATAAGCACTTGCTGCATAGAACTCACCTCCTTTAAATCTTTGTCTAATCATATCTGCTAC
>WNFX01008672.1_pt1 | contig 11428 bp, 13 predicted proteins | sample 5400111 | NCBI WGS metagenome assembly WNFX01 (sample SAMN13153363, study PRJNA577476) | soil metagenome | isolation source: 40 cm soil or saprolite under grassland replicate 1 | place: USA:California | collected 2016-06-15
TCATATCGTCGTTTCCTAGATCTTGTTGCATCAGGGTCATTCCCTGATATGTGTAAGGTATATTACTATCTCTGTCTGATACGATGATCGGTGCCACATTGTTTCGAGGGTATGTATCTGGTTGTGTTACAGAAGATGTATCTTGAGCAGATTGGAGAAGTTCTGATGATTCCAAGAAACCAAGTTCTACTGCATTCATTCCGAAGAGAATGCAAAGCCTCTCACGATAAAATGGACTTGGACTACTTTCGCCGCACTCCCAACGGGAGATCATGTTTTCATTTGTACCTAACTCTGCTGCAACTTTCCCTTGTGACCATCCTTTTAATTTGCGTGCACGACGTAGCTCTTCATTTGGCCGCAACTTCTCATTGGACTTTTTTGTCATACGCACCTCCAAGTCAAGCACCAATCTATATACTACTTACTACTTCCTATATGCTCAACCTCCCCAACGATTTATTGTACTGGACTCAAGGATAGGTTATCAACTTTTTTCTTCAGATTCGTCTTGCTTGCTTTGTAGTTCACTAGAACTAGTACCAGATGATTTATCTTCAGTTCGTGGTTTGTTCAGCCTGCTCTCAAAGTATTCATCTACATCGCTTTTGCGAAAACGCCAATGCCGACCAATCTTGGACGCTCTCAAATCACCGCGCTCAACCAGATTCATAACAGTCTTAACGTGCACCTTCAGATAACGTGCAACTTCCTCAGTATCCATTAAAGCTTCTTCTGCCATGGTTTAGTACCCTCCTTACCCTGCTGGTAAATTGACTCAAGGTTCGAATGAGAATACTGGGCTGAGGGCCTCTTTTTTACGGTTTCAACATGGATTGGGTTTTGCGCCGTACCAACATGAGTGTTGCGTACATATGACTCATGGCACAAATGAGCTTGTAGAGCCATGCAAGCAAGAAAGTGCTCCTCTTGGCGAGGCATTGTTGCAAACAGTGCCCCAGGAGGCGTGAGAGCTCTTCACGAGAGCCTTCACACTGGTTCCCCAGGCTGCGCAACACTCATAATTAGTCTAGCACAAGAAGATCCACATAAAAACCGCTTTTTCGAACCTTCCTATCTTTACCATACCATCAGTTTACCTCACTGTCAATATTTATCCTTAAAATACGTTCAAACTACTTGAATTACTTTCAATTCCATGCTATGATTTGAATGTCACTTATAGGGAGAGCGATGAGGGACATTAAAAAGACATAAAAAAGGCGGGAGTACACCGCATAAAGTACGCATAAGAAAGGAGTAGAATCGGCATTCCGCTTACCTCTACCTAGAGGTATCCTTAAAACAACAAGAAGACACCAGCGGCGGTAACCGCAAGTGTCCTCAGTCACCCAAGTACATGAGTGCCGGTAAAGCCTGAGAAACTACGCCAGCAATCATGAATACCATTCGGGCTTAGTGTCATTATACCGCACTAGGCTCCGGTAATCTATTGCCCTCTGGGCAGAAGGAGCCAATTCGTGACAACAGCACAACGAACGTTTGCACACCGTATCGGCTATTGTATAACCTGTGTCATTCCTGCAAGCTTGCTTTCCGATGAACCAACGGACACAGAAGATACTTCTAATCTCCGCACAGACGCCAGTCAAGATGGTTTGAGCTATCTCTACGTTTCCCATCAGCTAGAAGACAAGCTCTACCTTGCCCATGTTGCGGCCTCTCCTGATCATGCAGCAAAGGGCTATACGATTCTCCTAAACGAGCAACAACTTTATTCAGCGCTTCCGTGGGACCGTCGCCTCTCACAGTTCCTCGAAGAGAACGAGGATCAGCACCCTCAACCCGGTCGTATCCTGGCCCTGCTGCGCGCATGCGCGGCAGAGGTCCAACCCCTGGTCAAGCTTCCCACTCCTGCCGAAACAGCAACACGACCTCAACCAGTACCCCCTACGGCAGTTGCGTTTGAAGCGAAGCACGCTCAAACGCTAGAGATTTGTGCGGAGGATCTTCAAGAAGTCCTTGGCCTTTCTCCTACTGATATAGCGAAAGACACCTCTTCCCATATTACTCAGAAGAGCACCTATCGCATGCAGCAAGCCCTCTTGCGGGCGGCTATCGATACCCTGATGAGGCAACTCTACCAGGGACAAGAGAGAGCATACGCCCTTACTCTCAAGGCGAAATGTGCCCTGGTTGCACGCGTTCAACGCTGGCATCGTCAGAGCAGGCAACAGGTCGTGAATGCCGCTTTAGTCTTCGACGGGCAGAAGCAACGTATGACCTGGCAGTTAACGATTGGCATTCCATCATCCGCAGTGGATCTGGTTGCATAGCCACCTTTCCAGGTTGGGGATGCAGGTTCATCAGTGCTCATCGCGTGCCTGAGCGCGGGGTAAGTACAGACGAGCCTTGAAAGGCAAGGTTCAGCATGTATGTCATCACTCGATGTTTCGAACGATGTGTTCTCAGGAGGTTGCAAGTTATGAGTCTTCTCGTCACGGTGAACGTCTGGTTTCTGCTCTCGCTTTGTCTGGCCTTTCTTGTGATCGGCCTTATGATTGGCGGGCGCAATGGTCGTGATCGCTCTCGCTACTGATCGTCCGTTGAGAAAGGAGAAAAGCATCCATGAGTGAACAGATCACTCCTACGACGAAAGCCTACAATTCGCGTGATCATCTGGTCACCATTCCGACCAGGAATGGTCCCAAAGAGTATTATCCGGCGGCCTGGCGCTTGTATGAGCTGAATATACGCTACGAGGAAGCCAACTTCAGTAGTGAGATCCTCTTCATGGATCTGGAACGAAACTTTGTCATCGTGAAGTGCAAGCTCTACATCAGTGCCGAGCTAGGAAATGGGTCAGGTTACGATATAAATGGAGTGAATGAATTATTTGATGGACAAAGAAATTTCTACGTGATAAACTCATAGCATTAGCGAAGATGGAGGAATGTTGCTAGGTGCTATTGAATACAATATCAATTGCTTTTTCTGGTCCAGGCTTAACCATTAACTTGCATGATTCAACAACATTAGCATTATTAGCTCTTATAGCAGCCATCTTTTTCGGGATTGTCGCTGTTGTTGCTACTGTTTTGGTTGGCAGGTATCAAGTTCGTAAGCAGCATGGTCAAAAACAGATTACATATCAGATCCTTGCCGACCGATCTGTGATACGGATTGACAATGAGGTAAAAGGAAGAGTCAAAATCGAATTTGACGGTCGAAATGCTGAAAATATGAGCCTTGTTATTCTCAAAATATGGAATTCGGGAGATACAGCTATCAAAGTTGGAGACTATCTTGAGCCTGTTATCTTCACATTTGAGAAGAGGAAAGTACTAGAAGTCATCGTACATAGAATGCACCCCTCCAACCTGATCAAACCTCTCGAAATCCAACAGTTCCTTCAAGACAACAAACCGTCGCCTGGAAATGAGAAAGGTTTTGTGGAACTACCCAAATTTCACTTGAATCCTGGGAAGCAAGGAAGCTTGCAAGATGCACTTACATTGAAGATCTTGCTCCTTGATTCATCTGGGCAGATCACTCCTAAGGTTCGGATAGATGAGGGAAGTATCGCAAAGTTTAAGTATATTAAAATGGGATCGTTGTTGTTTGTAATAGCAGTTCTTATTGTGGCATCTATTATAGCGTTTATCCTCCTCGCTGGATATGTTTCCTTTACTGCAGAAGAGCCTCATACTATAGTAGCAGCATTGCTGGGACTCTTGCAGAGATCACAAACTTCAACGTTTTTTCTGCTTGATAATTTAAGAGGAGCCATATAGCCAATGCAATCAAAAAAATGGCAAGATAAGAAGATTTCTTGGGGAACATTAGCCCGTCTCCTTTTAGTTGGTGTGGCTATTCTCTTGATAATTGGAGCAGCAATAATCGGGGTCTTTATCCCAGGAAACATGGCAATCACTGCATCAATTTTGGCAGCAACTGGTGTACTACTCTCAGTCCTTCAATGGCTCCTTCCACTGCAGTCGAATTCTTCTGATCGTTTGTCACAGGCAAGCCCCATCTCTCTTGATGACCGCGTAGAGGACACTTTTCTCGAACAAACTAGAACTGAGATCGCAAAAACTCGGGATCGGGGAGCATTAGTCATCTTTGTAACACCGAAGAGGCAAAATAAGAAGGTCGAGATCTTAGATCTCCAGACACAAGAATCAGTAGCGTCAACAGCCATTTTGCGACATACTATGAAAGGCCAAAGTATCTATGAAGCACATACGAACCTGGAACCAGGGAACTATATCGTCCGCATCTCAACAGCAGATTCAGATACGGCAGCGAGCGCAGTTGTTACATTGCGCCCTTCACAGATAACTTTAGTCGATTGGAGACACACGGACGAATAGCGGCTTATCAAATTGACTGCAAAAAGTAGTCAACCCCGAACCATCTACAACCTTATGCTCACTATCGCGCTAGGAAGCCTTTTTTGAAAGGGTAGGTAAAATCACTAGTACAGCTTGGCAGAAATAGCGTAGGAGCTTATGGGCGAGAAGGCCCTTTGTAGGGGAAGTCGAAAAGCCCCATTGGAAGTACGATTGTAATAGGCAATGAATGCCAGAATCCCCTCACGCAAGTGAGCCAGAGAGGTCCAACTGGCGCGAGCGAGCAAACGACGAACCAGGATACTGAACCAGATCTCAATTTGGTTGAGCCAAGAACTGTGTCTGGGAGTGTAGACGAACCGAATGCGATGGCTCGAATCAGAAAGAAAAGCAGCCCGTGTTTTCATCGAGGCCAGATGACCACTTTTGCCTTTGATACCCAGATCCTGCTGGATGGCGCACTGCTCAGCCACCAGGCGAACCAGCATTTCAGACTGATGCGTGTTGAGTTGATCAGTGACAAAGAACCAAGCAGCCTCTGGATCGGTCTGGATGGTTTGGGCAATGTGGGCAGCAAAGTCGGCTTCGGTGCGTGTCGGTAAGAGGCTTGGGGTGACGACCTGGCCAGTGGCCACATCCAGATTGGCAATTAGACTCAAGGTGCCATGCCGCTTGTATTCGAATTCCAGTCGCTCCACATGACCGGGCAGCATCGGCAATGAAGGATGCAAACACTCCAATGCTTGAATCCCAGTCATCTCATCCGTGCTGATCACATGAGCACCTTGCGCCCCAAGCACTGGAGCCGCTTCATAGACCTCACACACCATGCTGATCTGCTGGGCCAACTCGACCGGATCGTCGGGAGGTGGCGTGAGCCAGTATCGCTTGCGATGGGGCTGCAAAGCGCTCGCCTTTTAAAAAACGTCCCACAGTACGAGGAGAAATCTCTTTGACGATACCGCGTTTGATCGCTTCTTCAGCTAGTTCACGCGGTGTCCAACTGCTCACTGGTCGTTGCGACTCTGCTGGCATTTCACACGCCAGAGCCATAATTTGCATGAATTGCTCAAAGGTGAAGGTCTCTGGGGCACCGGGGCGTTGCTCATCCGTCAAGAGGGCTTCGATCGCCTCCTTGAGCAGTGATGGCTTTGCTGTGGCCTCGACTGCCTCTAAACGGGCTTGTGCTGCGTGCCAACGATCCCGCCAACGTCGCACGGTTTCATAGCCCATGTGCAAGTGCTGCGCAATTTGGCTATTGCCGATCCCCTCGGCGGCGGCTAAAATGATGTGGGCTCGTTTCACCAGCCGCTGGGCATTGGTGCTACGACGCACCATTCGCTCCAGATGTTCACGTTGTAAGGGACTCACGTGGAGCACGCTTGCTTGTGGAGGGGGCATGTGAGCAATCTCCTCGCTTCTTTTGTCCCCTTCTTCTATCACATCCTCACTCACTATTTCCGCCAAGCTGTACTAGCCTCACTTTAGAAAGCCCATTTTTCCTGACTGCCTCGGGTGGAAAATAGGAAGCCTCTCCAGTTGCTGGCTATTGTGATATTCTCTTCTAACGACTGCGTGTGCTTGCCTACTTATTGCGTTGCTTTTCTCGAAGGAAATTCCGCAAGATTAGGAGATAGCGTTCCGTCTCCTCCAAGTGTGACATATGTGCGCTCTGCTCGAACACGGCCATTTTTGACTCTGGTAGTAACCTTTGATACCAGGCGGTCGCCTCTGGCGTTGCTTCATCATAACGACCACAAGTGAAGAGCGTTGGTATGCCGATTTCCCCTAAACGAGCAGTGCAGTCATAATTTGAGAGATTTCCGGTCATAAAAAACTCTGCTGGTCCCCACATCGTATTGTAGACCTTCGTACCCTCTCCTGCTGATGCTCGTTGCAAGGGTTCGGGCCAGGGGTTGAGGCGGCAGAGATGGCGTTTGTAGAACTCCATCGTTGCTGCTTGATACTCCCCAGAATCAGTCGTACCATTGGCCTCATGTTCGTCAAGAACATGCTGTACTTCAAGGGGGAGCCTTCTTCTATAGCCCTTTGTATCCTTGAGCCATTGTGGGATGCAGAGAGCCGGACTGGCAAGAATCAGACTGACAATGCCTCCTGGTTTCGTAAGAGTGTAGTCAATTGCCAACATACTCCCCCAAGAATGCCCAAAGAGATGGACTTCTTCAAGGTGAAGCGCCTCGCGGACTTGGTCAAGTTCTTCGACAAATCGCTTCGACTGCCAGAGATGTATATTATCCGGCTGTTGAGATTTCCCACAACCGAGCTGATCGTAGAAGATGATCGGTCGCTCATCGGCCAAACCTTCAAGTGGTTCGAGATAATCATGAGGAAATCCTGGGCCTCCGTGAAGTGTCAGTAACGGAAGAGCATTCTTGCCAGGGTTGACGATCTTATACCAGATAAGACCACCAGTGACGGGAATATAGCCTTCACTAGCATTGATCACTTTTTGAAGCATCTGACCTCCTACCTTACCTATAAATGTCGTTATGAAGCCGAAGAACCATCCAGATTGGCTCTTTCTTGCTCTCTCAAGCAGTCTTGGAATGCCTTGATTAGCTTTGAAGGATTCATCTGGTGCGGGTCAAGTTCAAAAGCTCTTTCTCCTATATCGTATCTGGGCGAGAAGAAGAGGTGCTTGATTAAGCTCCAGCCCTCGTCGCTTTCTGCATAGGCGTAGAGCTTTGCAATTCTCACTCTCGGATATTGGTTGCACCAATAAGTAAGCACACTGTTGATGAGCTCTCTGAGATAGGCCTGGTGCTCTGGTTTAATCACAATAGAGTTTGCGTAGACAGTATAGGCTCGACTCTCTTCATAGGTGAGGATGTGTTCTGGTCTCATATCACGTTCATGCATTTCCCGTCGTAGAAGCTTGAAGATCGTCGCTTCCTCCATCGGTACGATGGTGAGATACCCCCAAACATCTTTTCTCTCTTCCGCATTATAGAGAACACGACACATATAGGGATTCTTTTTCCACCAATCGTGGGTGATTGAGAGGTCTACTGTTTCCTCTATCCCGTACATTTCATAATCGAGCGCAAGGAGATAGGGGAGATCACTTGCTTGTACCCAATCAGTCTTACCTTGTGCATTTCGTTTGCTCTTGATGGCTTCAACACGGTTCCTTCTTTTCAAACGGTGTCGTTCAACAATGCTCCTGATGTCTTCAGCACTATAGAGCGCACCTCTTTGCCGTTCCTCTGGCAAGGACTTTCTGATCTTTTCCTCCCTGGCATGACGGTAGAAGGTATTTTCGGATAACCCCACCTCGGCATACAGTTTGATGCCTTGATCGGCAGTCATTGCCTCTTCTTTCATATGATTTTCCTCTTGATAACTTCCATACTTGGTAGCTATTGTAACATAATCTTTCTCCCTCACAAAATGTTAGTTAAATAACACTTGAAATTACTGTTAATGTTAGTTACAATATTATTACGTTAGTTATTTTTGAAAGTTGGAAGTTAATCAATACCTCTCCTGTAGAGAAAGTAACTAATGTTTATCCTGGCGAGCTCAGTACGAGCCTTAAAGCACTTGAACAACTGAATAAAGCTGCTACTGAGTGCATTAGGGACGTGATGAGCGGTGACACAACTGACTTGCAAAAGCAGAGCGGATAGAGACGCTTAGACCCTACGTCCAATGCACTAACCAGGAGTAATGCGTCACATGTTGACAAGCAGTGATAGGCACTGGCAGTAGCAACGGCGAGGCCGTTCGACAAGCACAGATGAGCCACAGGAAAGGATGGGTACGAAGATGTGGTACATGCTGCTTGTTCTCTCACTTTTTCATTCATTCCTCAACTAGCAATCCCTCATCCCTGGCACTTTTGAAGGTGCTAGAGGAGAGGGAAGTTCCCTCGAACCTGATATGTCTCGAACAAACAGAAGGAGGTGCAACATACTATGCGTTCCGATGATGAACTGGCACACATTGAGGATACACTACGTTCTGAATCTTTCATATTCGGTGTTGAACATATAGCAGAGGAGTGCACATGTAAAGGGAAACAGTGTACTAGGTGTCAAGAGATAAGATGTGTTGGTTCTTTCTATCACCACAAGCTATGTAAGGATGGGTTAAACACGCAGTGCAAGATCTGACACCATACCGATTTTTGTGTAATGGCAGAAACGGGAAGATGCTCAAGCCAGGTCTGGACTGGCTTCCGGTTTTTCTGCTCTGCACCATTACACAACATTCGAGATGGTGTCCAAGATCTGCTGTAATGACGCTAATAAAAGGTACCAACAGGAACATTCAGAAGAAGTCCGGGAATACAAGCATGCTTGGTATCAGGCTAATTGCGGGCAAATGAAAATGCGTGCATCAGCCCGTAGAGAGGAAATAAATCACCAGAGGAGGAGACGGTACTACGATAACCATAGTCACCATCTCGCAATGCAACGCATATGGAGAGAACGCTCAGATTGGGCGGAGTACATGAGAATGTATCGCCAGTTGAACGCTGAGCATCTCAGTGCCTCCAATAGAGAATGGCGTCAAGCACATCCTGAGCGCGTCAGAATATTTGCAATGACACGCTATGCACGCAGGAAAGGTGCAGAAGGCTCAGTTACAACCCAACAATGGGAGGAATTGAAGTTGGCGTATGAGTATACCTGCCTATGCTGTAGAAAGCAAGAACCTGAAATTTTCAGTGACTGTTCGGAAAGCGGTAAAAATGAGATAAAATAGAAAGGAGCAAGAAAAAGAGGAGAGAGAACCATGCGCTTACATATCTTGTTACCCAAAGTCAGCCCAGAAATGATCCCAGTGCCGGTCAAATGTAGCTATCCTGACTGTGGAGGTAGGAAGTTGCGCGTGCGTCAAGAAGTCGGCAAACCGTTGCGCGATACGGTGTACAAGCAAGTGCAAGTGCATCGCTATCAGTGTTTGAGATGTAAACGGACGTTCCGCGTCTATCCTGAAGGGACAAATGCTGCGCAGACCTCGCAACGAGTGAAAGGGCTGGCGGTGATGCTGTATCTGCTGGGACTCTCCTATGGAGCAGTCTCCTTAGGATCTTGCACCCGGTCGGATAGCGGTTGGTGTCGAGTTGGCATTGAACCGTCAACCCAGCCTCAGTGGTGGTCGCCGCGATCAATTTCACGATCACGGCGTAATCCACTAACGGCTTGCCTCGCCAGTTCTGGCTGATCCACGCGAAGAGACGATGCTCAATCTTATTCCATTTGCTTGTTCCTGGAGGCAAATGGCACACGGTGATCGCTAAGCCGAGTTCATCTGCCAGATGCTGAAGTTCCCATTTCCACAAACGGACCCGCGAGCCGTTGCTGCCTCCGCCATCCGCACTGATGAGCAACCGTTTCGCTTCTGGATATCTTCGCTTCCCCTCCTCGTTCCACCACCGACGGATGCTTTCGACCGCAAAGGCCGCCGTATCGTGGTCGATACCCACATTGACCCAACCCATGTTGCGCTCGAGATCGTACACCCCGTAGGGCGTGGCTCGACCCAGACCGGGGAGGGGAAAGTCATAGACCCGTACTTCCTCAGGCTCGCCTTCTGGGTGCCACTCGCGCCCAGCATTTTTAAAATCACCTACCAGTTCCTTCTTCTTCGCATCCACCGAGATCACTGGCTCGCCTTGTGCGAGAAAGATCTTGCTTTGAGCATTGATCTGCTCGAACTGGGCATTGCGGTCGGGATGCACCCCGCCCTCACGTGTCTTGCGGTTGGCTTGTAAGCTGTACCCCAGTTCGTGCAACAGTTCGCTGACCAGTTGATGGGAGACCTGATGACCTTGTCGGTTCAACTCCGACGCCAGTTTGCGCACACTCTTGCATGTCCAACGTAGCGGTGACTCTGGGTCCCCACGCGTCACCGGCTCGATGAGCTGCTCCAAATCTTCATCCAGACTGAGGTCCTTCGTCACCGTCTTTTTGCGCCCACCTCCGACCCTTCGGATGCGCCCCGGGTTGATGGTTGCCTCCTCCTGGAGTTGCTTGATGCCCAAACTGATTGCCTTGCGGGAGAGCCCAGTCGCTCGCGACACGAGGGCGATCCCTCCCCCTTTCAGGTGTAGGTTTTTGGAAAGGAGGGAAGAAAAAGCGGCAAGAGATCGCCATCTGCTATGATGAGAAAAACCAAAGAGACTCATCAGAAGCAGGAGAACGAACATGACTTGCCCAGATCGATTATCGCAGTGGTCGCAAGAGGTGTCAAGGGCCTTTAGCCATTTGAGCAAACCGCAATGGTCAGGACTGATGCTCTGGAGTGCGGGGATGGCGCTTACGGGAACAGCAGGAATAGCCCAGATCAGTGCTCTGCTTTCGTTGGTGTTGCAACAAGAGGAACAAGCCGTGTTTCAGCGCTTACGGGAGTGGTATCTGCCTGGGAAATACAAAAGCGGCAAGAAGCGACGGGAGTTGGAAGTGACCTTGTGCTTTGCGCCTTTACTGCGCTGGATCGTGCGTTTGTGGGAAGAGGGGAACCAGCAATTCGTGCTGGTGTTGGATGCGACCCCGCTTGCAGACCGATGGACCATTTTGTCCAGAAGTCGGGTGGTGCGTGGCTGCGCTCTTCCGGTGGCCTGGAAAGTGCTGGGAGCCCATGAGAAAGGCTCGTGGCGACCGCATTGGGAAGGATTGCTTGCGTATCTGGCGGGCAGCATTCCGGCAGAGTGGCAGGTGATAGTGATGGCAGATCGCGGCTTGTATGCTCGCTGGTTGTTCCAGGCGATTTGTGCATGCGGGTGGCATCCGTTCTTGCGACTCAATGTGGGCATCAAAGCGCGAGCGCTGGGGGAGGAAACCTTTGACTGGGTTAGTCGATGGACTCCGGTGCCAGGAACTCATTGGAAAGGGCGGGTGCAGTGTTTTGCAAGCAAAGCTTCTCGTGTGACGGGCACATTACTGATGCATTGGGAACAAGGCTATGAACATCCCTGGATCGTGCTCACGGATCTGGCACCCGAAGAAGCAGAAGTCAGTTGGTCTGGGATGCGAACCTGGATCGAAGGCGGCTTCAAAGACTTCAAACGCGGCCTGTGGGGCTGGCATCACAGCAAAATGCAAGATGGCAGTCGTGTCGAACGGCTCTGGCTGGCGATGGCA
>WNFX01006191.1_pt1 | contig 11425 bp, 11 predicted proteins | sample 5400111 | NCBI WGS metagenome assembly WNFX01 (sample SAMN13153363, study PRJNA577476) | soil metagenome | isolation source: 40 cm soil or saprolite under grassland replicate 1 | place: USA:California | collected 2016-06-15
TCGCAGGGCATTGGCCGCGACGAGATCGTCATCGGCCACCACAGCCGGGATGCACCGGCCGACCGCCGCGGAAAGCGGCGTATCCGCCAAGGCCAGGACGAAGACCACCGCGAGCAGTGCTCCCAGCGGCGGCAATAGCAGCGCCAAAAGCCCAGCCAGCACCGCCTGGGCCAGCCAGCCGATGCTGAGCAGGCGGCCCGGTGGGAACCGGTCCGCGATCACGCCCGCCAACGGCGCGGCCAGCGGCGGGATCGCCTGCACGAACAGCAGCAGCCCGACCGCCGTGGCGCTGCCCGTGGTTCGCTGCACATACAAGATCAAGGCAGTCGTCGCCATCGCGTCGCCGAGCGGGCTAATGGTCTGAGCCGCCAGCAGCCCGGCCAGCCCTGGAGACCGCCGCACCAGCCCGAAACCGGCCACAACCCCAACTCTGGCACTAAGACCGCGCCGGCAACGCCGAGGTGGCGTCCAAGATCCGGTGTAAATGAGACGACGAGCGTAGGTTCCCTTCAAGGCGACCAAGTCAACGGTGGCAGAATGGGGGTGGCCTTTGCGGGATAAGGGTCTTGGTCGATCATTTGTCTGCCGCAGAGGCCGCTATGTGATCAAGGTGACACACCGGGATCAACCCACATAACGCGCCTAAGGGGCGAGCCGCGGAGATCGCAAGGGGCCAGACTCGCCAAAAGTAAGGACTTCGGGCCTTAGATGCAATGCACAGCGGCGAGTACTTTATTCATAGCTGTATGTTCCGCACCCGAAGCGACCGAGCTGCGTGTTCCGGCTCGGCCAGCTGCGGGTTCCGGTTCGGCCGCTGCGCCTGGCGATACTGCAGACCTGGGGGATTTGCGCATTGGACGACGCGGCGGCAGGCGATGGGGTGCGGGAGTGTGCGGGGCAGCCGATCCTGATCGCGACGAAACTGCATCCGCCGGCAGTGCGGGATCAGACGGTTCCGCGCAAGCGCCTTCTAGAGCAGCTGGGGGGCGGGTCGGGTCTGCGGCTCACCCTGGTCGTCTGTCCTGCGGGTTTTGGGAAGACCACATTGCTGCCGCGTGGCGCGAGGCCGAGGCGGCGCGCAAGCCGGTCGCCTGGCTGACGCTGGATGAGGGCGACGACGACCCTGTGGTGCTCTGGTCGTATGTGATCGAGGCGCTTCGCCGGGTCTGCCCTGCCATCGGCCAGTCGGCATCGCCGCAAACGGCCGGGGCGGCGTCTATCGTCGACGTGGTGCTGCCGCGTCTTGTGAACGAGCTGGACGATCAGGGCGAGGTTGCGCTGATCCTGGACGACTTCCACCGGCTCTCCGACGGCGCTGCTCGCGAGAGCGTCGCCTGGTTCATCGGTCATGTGCCGTCCACTTTCCAGCTTGTGCTCTCGACAAGGGTCGAGCCGGCCATCCGCTGGCTGCGTTACGGGCTCACGGTGACTGGCCGAGCTTCGAGCCGGCGATCTGCGGTTTACGCGCGAAGAGGCGGATGAGTTCCTGAACGGGCGCCTCTCGCTTGGCCTCGTACCCGAGGATGTCGATGGTCTTGTCGAGCGGACCGAGGGATGGCCGGCCGGGCTTTACCTAACGGCGCTGTCGCTGAGCCGGGATGCCGACCGCCACGACTTCGTGAACAGGTTCGGCGCCTCCTCGGCTTCAAAGGGATCGACTTCTGCGTCCTCGACACGTGGCGGCTTGGCCAGGGCGACGGGATTGCGGGCGATGTAGCGGCGGCGGGTCCAAGGTCGCCGAAGTCGACGGTGAGGGGACGGTTCTCCCAATCATCTTCCGCGGCCCGTCCTGCGGGAGCGGACGAGCGCAGGGGCTCGCCCCACGGCGGCTGCGCCTGATCGAACGCCGGGCGCGCCTCACAACCCAGGCGTGGGGTAGCGAGAAGGGCATTGCTGGCGTACCATCCCCACTGGGGTTGTACACCGAGAATGCCCACGTGATCTGAGGGGTGACACGTGGCTGCTTCGCACCGTGTCACAGGTTTGTGGGTGTACCAATCGCCGGACCTCGTAAATGCGCCGCCTAACCCAACGGCCGTGGCGACACGCGCCGCGCGACACGGGCTCACGTGGCTGAGCGCGCAGGCGTTCGCTGGAACACGGATGCTTGACGAGGACTGGCTTCACGAGATGCGTCAAGCGACGACCAAGGCCGGGCTGCGTCTCGGCGTGCACGGATACATCGGCCGCCCGCAGCCCCGGCCCGAGGCAGAGGCGCAGGCGGTCTCGGACGCGATCCGCCGTGCGCAGGCGGACTTCGTGATCGTCGACGCCGAGGACGAATACGAGAAGGCGCCCGCAGGCACGTCGAAGCGGTTCGTGGTCGCCTACCGGCAACTGCGACCGCATTTCCACTCGTACTTCTCGTCCTTCGGCCGTCCGAGCCTGCACGGCGGCCTCGACTGGAAGGCGTGGGCCAGCGCCGGGTTCGCCGGGATGCCACAGGCCTACCAGAACCTGAACCCAGCTTTACTTCGGCCAAGCTCGTGCGTCGATGACTGGGCTCAGTTCTTCGTGCGCAGCGATTTGCGCCCGACGCTCGGCTGCTTCTCCGAGGGCGTTCACGGCCACCTGACGACGGCTCAACTCATCGAGGGCGTCCGCGAGGTCCCGTCGCTGCGTTTCAACGTCTACCGGCATGGGACCGTGACGGACGCCGAGCTCACCGCGTTGGGCGCGATCACCTGATGGGCCTGACCGTGGGATCCGGCAGCGGCCGCGTCCGCATCCGCCCGCGCTGGGGGGCGCCGCGTGCGTGGCAGCGTCACATGTCACAGATCACGGCGCGGTCCGGGGCTACGCCATGCATCGCAGTAAGAGCGAGCGACGAAAGTAAGAGGGGGTATCAATGGCCAGCGAGATCCAACTACATGATCGGGGCGAGGCCGTCCGCGTCTACCAGGGGCACCTCAACGACCGGCTGCGCGAGCACGGTGACCATCAGATCAGCGTCGATGGCGATTGCGGCCCGCAGACGATCTTGCGGTCGGCCCACGCCGGATGGTTCCTCGGGGCGCTCGATGACACCGTCAAGACTGTTCAGGACGGCACCATCCCCGACAGGGTACAGAGCATCGTCGCCGATCCTGGCCAGCGCAGCCAGGGCCAGCGCGACCGCGCGAATGCCCGTCGGGGCAAGCCCTTTCTGGGCCTGATCATCCTCACCAGCGAATGGGGAGCCGCCCGTCCGACCGGGGCGATCAGCCGCGTCGGAAAGCCAAACGAGATCATCTTCCACCACACCGCGGGCCACCACCCCGAGCTCGACCAGACGGCCGGGGACAACCGCGCGGAGGCGATCGCGTACGCCAGGGCCATCCAGCATGACCACATGCGCCGCCAACCACCGTTCGTCGACTCCGGCCACAACTTCCTCGTGACCCGTTCGGGGCACGTGCTCGAGGGCCGGCATGGCTCGGTGGCGGCGATCATGGACGGCGTGATGGTCCAGTCCGCCCATTGCGTGGGCCACAACCAGTCGCCGGGGATCGAGCATGAGCACATAGGAGAAGAGGCGATGGCACCGGCCCAGAGGGAAGCCAGCCTCCTCCTGCACGAGTTCATCTGCCGGAAGACCGGGATCGATCCGCACTCGATCCACCGCCACGGCAAGTTCAACCCCACCGAGTGCCCTGGAGCGCTGAAGGCAGGGCTTGCTCAGTTCCGCCAGGACCTCGTCCAGCGAATGGCCAAGTGACCTTCCGGAGGGGCCATCAGCTAGCCAACTCAACAGAGCGAATCCACGTGTTAAGGCGGGTTGAGGCCCGGGGAAATGCAGATCGGAACTGAGGGACAATGATTGACTTCAAGCAGCTGATTCTTCCGGGAGATGTCGGTTCAGATGTTCTCGCCGTAAAGCACACACTTCGGCGCATGGCCTTTAAAGGCAACGAGGCTATCAGGATGCACAACACGGCCGGGCCGGCGTTCGTCGCGACATTGCGCAGCGCTCAAGCCCAGGGAGGCATCACGGTTGATGGCAAGTACGGTCGAAATACGCATGCCCTGATCGCGCCACACTTCACGCCTGACGATGAGGCGCTGTACCAACGCGCGGCCATCCGGCACCCGGTGCCGCCAGCGGCGTCCGGGGATGCCGCGGCAAACGCCCGGCAACTGCTCCAGTTTCAGGCGCAGGGCAGGTATCATGCCGATAATCCCGGTGACATGAGCGACATTCAGGCCACCGCCGGGGGGCGCGCCGTGCGCAGTCGAAGCGGCCAGATGGTGCACATCGACGCACGAGTGATGCAGGTCCTCGTTCATCTGATCGACAACGGTCACACCATCGGCACCTTCGCTATCTGCTCTGATCACCACGATGACGGCCCCCACGGCCATGCCGGAGGTCACGCTGTCGATATCTCGACCATAGATGGGCATTCGATCGCATCGCCGTCAGCGCGCGCGGTGGTGATGCAGGTCGACAAGCAACTGCACAACGCCGGCGCTCTGGTCCCCCGCCAACTCATCACCGGAGGGGTCGGCAACATGATCGACCAAACGATCGAAGGCCTCACTATTCCGAGCCCTGCCTTCTTCGGCCCGGAGACCATGAAGGAGCACACCAACCACATCCACATCGGCTATTAGTCGACATGGTGGCTAGTGCGGTCGCCGCTCCGACACCGAGTTCTACGAGGCCGAGCTGCACTGTTCGTCGTGAAAGCCGATGGGAGCGGCCTGCGTCAGCTCACCCCGGCCAGCCTTGGTGCTTTCTCCGCCCAGTGGTCGCCGAACGGTCACCTGATCGCGCTCACATGTCCAATACATGCCCAGATGACGGCTCCCTCTGGTATTCGTCCAGGTCAGAGCATTTTCGGCGGGGGTCTTGAAAACCGCCAGGGCGTCGGCGAGCCCTCCTTGGTGCGAATCCCACCCCTAACTTAGCGGAGAGCTGGAAGCCCAGTTCCACCAGCGAACGGCGTCGGCTTCAACGCCATTGCGCAGCGTGATCGGCAGCAACGCTGCCAGCGCGCCAATAGCCGCCGATCTGCGCCGCCCGATGGCACGCGGCGACATCGTCGTGATGGGCGCAGATCTGGGCGATCTGCACGCCTGAGCAGGCTGGCCGACGCCCGATTCTAGCCGATATGAGTGCATCTCTGAGTTAGTAGCAAGAGGCATCTGGATCGCTCCTAGACTTCCTACTTAATTGACGCAATCGCTGTCATGTTCACGGCTGGAAGCTATCAGGGCACTCTGCCGAATAATGCGAGGACAACTTCGTCATAGGCTCGCTTCCTCCGCCCCTGGCCGCACTGGTTCCGCTTTGATCCGGACTGGCCGCGCACATCGATGGAGCGTTCCAGCCCAGCGCCTGGGCCGGTCCCCGGCAGGCCGCCGTGCCTGGCCGGGATTGGGGCAGGCCCATGAGGGGAGCGGGCCGTAACGGCCACTGGGGGTTATTGCCCGAACGTGAAGCGCGGTGAGGACTGGCTCAGCACTGTGACCATCGGCGTGAGGGACCAGACGGCATCCAGTTCATCAGCGACCGCCGCCGTGAGTTCTTGCATGTCCGATGCCGCCGAGTCGTGCATTGCTTCCGCCACGATCAAGGCAGCGGCCGTCGAGGTCTGGACGGCCGACAGGCCGCTTTGCCGGTTCGTCCATCGCCGGGCGTGCACCTGGCCCGCCCAGTCGGCGAAGATCACCTCATGGGCCCTGGGGTGCTCCAGTTCGCCGGAGAACGTCAGGTAATCCTCCTCGCCGGCCGCGTACCGCACGTCGAGATGACCGGTGATCTTGGAGACGTCGAAGACGGCCACCGGGATGGCGAAGGCAACTGAGACCGCGTTGCACAAGTCGACGAGGGGATGAAGCTGGGGCAGGCTTCCCTCCTTGCGCAAGCGCCGCAGCAGCGATTCGGAGGCGCAACGGTACTGGGTAGGCTTGAGCCCCATCCTCGAGAAGGCGCGCCGCCATGCCTGGATCTCGGGCAGCTCACCTTCTGGCACCTGGGCCAGCCGGGACCGTGAGACGGCGATGAACTTGGCGGTACGACAGCTGACTGAGACGTCGGGGGTGATGCCCTCGGCGAACACAATCCCGGGAACCAGCTCGGGGAAGTCACGCCAGATCTCACCGGAGTGCTGAAAGTGCATGAATTCACCTCGCCGTCGGGGAGAGCGCGAACCTTAGGTGACAGGCTGGTGCCCGTTGCCGCGCTCCACGCGCACAACGCTAAGGCCCGCCTGATGCCTCCTCGGAAACGCCCTCTCGTAGCCGCATAGGGCGCGCGCTTGGTCAGGCGGGATCTAGCCAGCGGTGGGCTCTGGGCGTCCGTTCCTAGTATCCGAGTACACCGGCAGCCCTCGAGACGAGAGGAAGTGCTGAGTAATGGGAAAGGTCACGAGAGAACGCGCGCCGAGCCGCCTTACCTGCATCCGCCTGTGACCGCGAGCGTTCAATTTGGGGTTCTGCGGTCATGGTCACCCTGGTCTGGGGATGCCTGAGTCTGCTCCCTGTCCCCTGATAGCTGCCGGGTTCTGCGAGCGGGCGGGGCGGGTCAAAGGGGCGCATAGCGCCCGCGCAGCGGCGCCGCAGGCGCCCTTGACGCGGACCGCCCGGGAGCGGATGATGCCAGGCGGCGAGGAACAGGGAGCCCTCTGGTGGTGGCGCGGATGCGGTTCAGCGGTTCAGGCTGGTGGCCTTTCTGTGCAGGGTGACCAGCCGTGGCAGCCGGCGGCCAGGGCATGAGCAGCCAGCCTTACCTGGGTCCGCGGGGCGTGGGCGCTGCCCCGGCGACATGATGATGGATTGCTGCGACGTGAGGTCGCACGTGGTGAGTGAGTGCGTCGAAGGAGGCTGGCTGATGCCAGGGACGTGGTCCGGGTAGTGTCCAGGCCCGTCCCCGCCTTGACATGCGTTGCTGGGTCCTGCCCAGCCGGGTGTGGAGCTCAGGGTTAAAGCCCGGGGGCCCCGTTCCGTCCGGGGTCACAGGCGAGGGGAAGGCTGGCATGGGGTGAACGACAGTGAACCCTTGCTGATGCCTCGTAAACATCACATCCTGGGGCGGGTCGCAGTCCAGGGTGACAGGGGCGTGCCGCTGAGATGCGGCAGGCGGCGGCCGGGGACGATCACCGGCCGTGCGGGCACCGCCGCCCCCGGGGTACAGAGGGCAGCCTGAGCCGGGAGGCGCCGGTGAGGGCGGGAGCAGCCCTGACAACGACGGGACGTGCCGGTACTGCCAGACGGCGCGGGTCCGGCAAGCAAGACGAGAAGGTGCACGAGAGAAATCAGCGGTTAAAGCCCCGTAAGAGTTCCGCCGGCTCAAATCTGGCGGATATGGGCCGGGGTGCAGTGCGTGACCGCTGCCGCGAGGCGGGGTCAACTCCGGTGCCGGCTGGTTTCGCCGGCGAGGAGGCCACGGTGAAGGACTGCGGCGTAACCGTGGCGATGCTGCCGGGGCAGGAGCTGGGCGCCTAACTCGTCGAACGGTCGTGAGGTGAACGTGGGAACCGCTCGTGGCCGCCCTCCCTTCCGGGCCTCCAGCCCGGCAGGCGGGCAGGCTCGTCGTCAGCTGATGGCCACGGGCGGGCGGAGGCCCCGTAGTAGTCGCGGGCGTAGCGACCCGCCGCGGAGGCCGGGAGAGCCGGCCGCAGGGCCAAGGGGGCCAGCAAGTCAGCAGTGAGGAGAATGGAATGCCGGGAGTTGCGCTGGTGAATACCGGCGATCCGGAGCTGGAATACGCCTTCTACGAGGCGGAGCGCCGGGTACTGGGGATCCAGGCCAAGCTGCACCGATGGGCTCGTGATGATTCTCACCGCAGGTTTGATGATCTGTACAACCTTGTCTGCGATCCCGCGTTCCTTCTGGTGGCGTGGGTTCGCGTGCGGAGTAATAAGGGCGCCCGTTCGGCCGGGGTGGATGGCCGTTCGGCCTGGTACATCGAGGCCACGGGTGTCGAGGGGTTCCTGGAGCGGCTGCGGTCTGCGCTGAAGGACCGCAGTTTCCGCCCGCTGCCGGTGCGGGAGCGGATGATTCCCAGGGCGGATGGCAAGAAGCGGCGTCTGGGCATCGCGACCATCACCGACCGGGTAGTCCAGGCGTCCCTGAAACTGGTGCTGGAGCCAATCTTCGAGGCGGATTTCCGCCCGTGTTCCTACGGGTTCCGCCCGGGGCGCCGGACTCATGACGCGGTGGCCGAGGTGCACCATTTCACGTCCCGGACCTATGAGTGGGTCGTGGAGGGTGACATCAAGGCCTGTTCCGACGAGATTTCACACTGCGCTCTCCTAGATAGAGTGCGGGCTCGCGTCGGGGACAAGCGCGTCCTGGCCCTGGTGAAGGCGTTCCTGAAGGCGGGGATCCTCGCGGAGGATGGCCTGCTGAAGGACACCAGCTCCGGTACCCCGCAAGGGTCGATTCTTTCACCGCTGCTCAGCAATGTGGCCCTGTCGGTCCTGGACGAGTACATCGCTCAGGCTCCCGGCGGCCCGCATGCGACTCCGTACCAGCGGGTCAAGCGCCGCCGTCTCGGTCTGCCCAACTACCGGCTCATCAGGTACGCGGACGACTGGGTGCTCGCGATATCGGGCACCAGGGCGCACGCCGAAGCCCTGCGGGAGGAGATAGCGGAGGTCCTATCGGGCATGGGCTTGCGCCTGTCGCCGGAAAAGACCTTGATCACCCACATTGACGAGGGCCTCGACTTCCCCGGCTGGCGCATCCAGCGTCACCGCAAGCGGGGCACCAGCAGGCATTACGTCTACGTCTATCCGGCCAAGAAGGCGCTGCACGCCATCATGGCCAAGGTGAAGGCCGCATGCTGGCAGAACACGAACCTGCCGCTCGAAGCCCTGCTGCGTCGGCTCAACTCGATGCTGCGGGGCTGGACCGCCCACTTCAAGCACGGGTGCTCCAGCGCCACCTTCGGCTACCTGCGCCACTACCTATGGCACCAGGTGATCCGGTGGGTCGGGCGCAAACACCGGCGCACCCCTTGGAGGCAGCTCCGGCGCCGTTATAGCAAAGGAGACGGGTGGCCCGCTCACGGCAACGTGGTCCTATTCAATCCGGCGGCGGTGCACACCGAACGCTACCGCTACCGGGGACAGAAGATCCCCAGACCGTGGCCGAGCGCGATATGAAGAACGCCGCGACACCTGGCGGGGCTTGCGGAGCGCCCGGTGCCCAGTAATGGGCACGCCGGGTGCGGAGGGCGGGTCAGGGAGACGGACCGGCCGAAAGACCGGCACCGCGCCCTGGCCCGACCCTACCCGTCCGGGTCCGCGCCGCTGGATGGCGGCGCGGCAGGCCGGCCGTAAGGGGGGCGGAATCCCCGGGCGGGACAGGATGCCCGGCAAGCGAACGCCGGCGGCCGGAAGGCAGCAGGAAAACGAGGCATCCGGCGAAGGCCGCCGGGCCGGCCCCTCCGCCGGGCGGCCTCGTGTAACTGGCCGGATAGTGCGCCACGAGGCGCTGTTTGCCCGAATGGAGGTGTGAGACCGTCCATTTCTCTGCCGTCGTAGCGGTGGGGTGGAGCTGGAGGCAGCCGGATCCGCGGGTCGGCGGAGAGGGTGGGAGCAGCCTCGACAAAGTCGCGTCGTCCCGGTACTGCCGGATGGGGCGGGCGCGGTGAGCGAAACGGGAAGGTACACGAGAGAAATCGGTTGCGTTACGCCTCTTGACCAGTTGCCAGCTCTAACCCGGTGGATGTGGGCTGGTTCGCGACGCGTACCCGTCCCGCGGCCAAGGGGCGGGGAACTCCAGGCCGGGTCTTATCCGCTCGGGTCTGGAGGCCACGGTGAAGGTCTACGGCGTAGCCGTTGGCGATGTCGCAGGGGTAGAGCCGGATGCCTAACCCGTTGATCGGACAGCAGTGAACGTGGGAACCACCCGCGTGCGTTCCACGCACCCCCTTCTGCCGGAGGGGCCGGGGCGGGGATAGGCGCGACGCCTGCCGAAGGCGCGGGTGGGGCAGCGCCGCCGTAGTACTCCGAGCGCGGGAAGGCCGCGTACATGGGGAAGGGCGGCAGCGTGTCAGACAGAGAGGGAAAGTAATGTCCGAAGGCGCGCTGGTGAATACCGGCGCCGTGTCCTGGCCGGATCCGTATTCGGCCGGGGTGACGGTACGGAGTATGCAGACCAAACTGCACCTGTGGGCGACCCAAGATTCGGGTCGCCGTTTCGACGACCTGTTCAACCTCGTCTACGATCCGGCGTTCTTGATGGTCGCGTGGGAACGCGTGGCCACGAACAAGGGCGCTGACACCCCGGGTATCGATAAGGCCACTGCGGCCGGTGCCGAGGCCCGGGACGGGGTGCTGGTGTTGCTGGGCCAGATCCGGGAGGAGCTGAAGTCGGGTTCTTTCCGGCCGGTGGAAGTGCGGCGGGTGCTGATACCAAAGAGCAACGGGAAACTCCGGAAGCTAGGTATTCCTACCCTCGCCGACCGGGTGGTCCAGGCCAGCCTGAAGCTGGTGCTGGAGCCCATTTTCGAGGCGGACTTCAAGCCGTGCTCGTATGGGTTCCGCCCGAACCGGCGCGCACACGACGCGATCGCCGAGATCCACTCTCTCGCATCCGGGGCCAGTAATTACCATTGGCTTCTGGAGGCCGACATCAAAGCCTGTTTCGACGAGATTTCGCATACGGCTTTGATAGGACGCCTGCGGGCGAGGATCAAGGATAAGCGTATCTGCGCTCTGGTGAAGGCGTTCCTGAAATCCGGGGTCCTCACGGAACTCGGGACCAGGGAAGAGACATACACCGGTACCCCGCAAGGCGGAATTCTATCCCCGTTGCTGGCGAATATTGCGCTGTCAGCCCTGGACGATCACTTCGCCCAGATATGGCGGCAGCAGATGTCAGCAAGCTATCAGCGGCGCAAGCGCAGGCGAAACGGCATGGCTAACTACAGGATCATTCGTTATGCCGACGACTTCGTGATCATGGTGTCGGGTGACCGGCGTCACGCGGAGGAACTGCGGGAGGAGGTGGCGGCCGTGCTCGAACCATTGGGGCTGCGGCTGGCGCCGGAGAAGACCGCCGTGGTGCATATCGACGAGGGGTTCGACTTCCTGGGTTTCCACATCCGCCGCCAGCGGAAGCGCGGGACTCAGAAGTGGTACGTCTACACCAAGCCATCCAGGAAGGCCATCCAGTCCATCAAGGACAAGGTGTCGGAGAAGACGTACAGGTCGACCCGCCATCAGGACCTCAACGAGCTCCCTAGGAGCCTGAACATGTCTCTGGCGGGGTGGGCGAACTATTTTCGGCACGGCGTGTCCAAGGCCACCTTCAGCGCGGTCGACCACCACGCGTGGAACCGGCTGATGCGCTCAACACCACGGACTTTAGGTGTTTGTAATTGCCTGGGGTGTTGCGACGTTAGTGTCCTGTGGGTGTCCTGGAGTCTGTTTCCGGATGGCGGGCGGGCATGGCTTCTGCCCGCGTGTCGCGGCGGGGGTGGCGCGCGGTT
>WNFX01006192.1_pt1 | contig 11425 bp, 10 predicted proteins | sample 5400111 | NCBI WGS metagenome assembly WNFX01 (sample SAMN13153363, study PRJNA577476) | soil metagenome | isolation source: 40 cm soil or saprolite under grassland replicate 1 | place: USA:California | collected 2016-06-15
CCGACGATCTGGCGGTCCCGCCGGAGGAGGCGCTCAGCATGGCCCAGGGCCTGCTCGACTCCGGCCGGCCCTTTCACGCCCATGAGGTGCTCGAGGCGTCATGGAAGGCGGCTCCGGCGTCGGAGCGGGAGCTGTGGCGGGGGCTGGCGCAGATAGCGGTCGGCCTGACCCACGTCCAGCGCGGCAACGCGACGGGTGCCACCTCGCTGCTGCGCCGGGGCGGCCGGCGGGCGGGCGGCTACGCGGGCGCCGCGCCGTACGGGATCGACGCCGGGGGGATCGCCCGCCAGGCGTTGGGCCTGGCCGACCGGATCGACGCCGACGGCCTCGCCGCGGCGGCGCGCGACGGCTCCAGCTTCCGCCTGACCGGGACCGGCGCTCCCGAAGGCCACCGGGCCGGCTAGGCCACCGGGCCGGCTAGGCCACCGGGCAGCAGGCCAGAAGGGCCACCGGGCCGGCTAAACGGAGGGCCCGCGCACGCGCGTCAGGTGTCGCAGGCCTGCGTGGAGACCGCGCTGGTCGCGGCCCGGCCGCGGTTGACGTCGGAGGCGACCTCACCGGCCGTCAGCGCGTACCCGGTGTCGGGGGTGTCCACGGCGGCGGCGAACACCACCCCGTAGACCGAGCCGTTGGGCGCGAGCAGCGGGCCGCCCGAGTTGCCCGGCCTGACCACCGCGCGCACCTGATAGATGTCACGGTTCACGGTGTGGGTCTGGTAGATGTCGGGGCTGTTCGCGGACTGCTCGTTGTCGATGCGGGCCGGGACGGCCGTGAAGCGCCTGTTCATCGGGTACCCGGCGACGATGGCACTGGCCCCCCGGCTCGCCTGGCCGGTGAACGACAGGGACGGGGCGCCGAGGCCGCGCACATAGAGCACCGCGACGTCCCGTTCGGGGTCGTAGAGCACGACCTTCGCCAGGTAGCGGTGCCGCCGGAGGATGACCGTTAGCCCGTCTTGCACCCCGGCCACCACGTGGGCGTTCGTGAGCACGTGCTGGGGCGCGAACACAAAGCCCGAGCCCTCCAGATTGCGCGAGCAGGACGGGGCCATGCCCACGATCTTGACCACGCTCAGCCGTGCCTGCTTCAGCTCCGCCGCATTGACCACGCCGGGATCGGGCGGCGGCACGGTTGGTGAGCCTTCCGCCCCGAGCGCGCCGAAGACCTGCGCGTAGGGGCCGCTGGCCAGCAGGCGGCGGAAGTCGGAGAACATGACGTGAGCGCCGGGGGGCATGAACCTGTCCACCCCGCGCAGCACCGCCGAGTTGCTGACCTGCCCGGCCACGGCGGGGAAGGGGGCGTTGACGACCGCCGAGCCGATCAGCCAGGCGATCAGCAGGACCGAGATGACGCTGACCACCGCGCCGCCGATGGCGTCGACGAACGCGACCGGGCGCCACGTGACCCGTGAGCGCACCGCCGCCCCGGCCAGCGACGCAACGAGTTGCCCGATCATGGCGGCCAGGAAGACCACGATGATGGCCACCAGCGCCTGCCGGGCTGGCCCGCCGACCAGCGCCCGGGCGATGGCCGGGGAGAAGACCGCACCGACCGCCGCGCCGCCGAGGAAGCCGACGAAACTCAGTGCGCCGACGATGAAGCCCTGCCGGTAGCCGGCCACGGCGAACGCTGCCGCGAGCGCGATCAAGATCAGGTCCAGCAGATCACCGGGCACCGCCCCACCGTATAGGGCCATTTCCCGTGCCCGCACCAGGGTTGCCCGCCGCCTGGCGGGCTGGCCGGCCCGGCAGGCAATTCCCGTGCGCCACGGGGATGTCTCCGGCGGCTGACAAAACCTGACATAGCTGCTGTTAAGGGATGGCCGCCCAAATCCGGAAACTCCGGCCCGATTCGTGATCATGATTTGAATGTCGTCAGAACGCCACCAAAGTGTCACAAAACCGGTACCGCCCCGGCCCGGCCGAGGACCCAGTACCGGCCGCGGCGGGACCCGGGCGCTAGCCGGGGGCGGAGGATCCCAGCCCTAGCCGCGGGCCGAGGACTCCAGGACGTCGGGCGGGAGGTCCTCGGTGTGCCCGGTGTCCCAGGGCCGCTCCCAGCCGCCGAGGGCCAGCAGCCTGTCCACCAGCAGGGCGGTGAATCCCCAGATGAGCATGCCGTGCACGCGGAACGCCGGCCCGGCCGGGCCGGACGGGTGCCGGACCCAGAGCCGGTTGACGGGGTCGGCCAGCTCGGCGAGCGGGACCCGCACCGCCGCCGTCACCTCCCCGTCGGCGGCGGCGGTCACCGGCACCGGGCGGCGCCACCAGGCCAGCACCGGGGTGACGGTGAAACCGCTGCGGGAGATGTACAGCTCCGGCAGTACCGCCAGCACCTCCACCCCGGCCGGGTCAACGCCCGCCTCCTCGGCGGCCTCGCGCAGGGCGGCCCCGACCGGGCCGTGGTCGGCCGGCTCGATGGCGCCGCCGGGAAACGCGGGCTGGCCGGCGTGACGCCGCAGCCACGGGCTGCGCTGAACGATCAGCAGGTCGGGCCCGCCTTCCGTCTCGCCGAACAGCATCAGCACCGCCGATGGCCGGCCGGTTCCGGACGCCGGCGGCCGGAGCAGCGGCGGCACCGTCATCCGTTGAGCATTACCGCCCAACGTGCGCAGCCAGTGCGGGGCCGCACCGGCCGGGGTGGCGGAAGTCAAGAGAACGGTCCCGGCTTCACCAGTGCCCGCGCGACCTCCGGGTCGGTCGGGCCGATGCCGTAGGACGGGCACCACCGGGCCACCCCGCAGGCGCCGCAGGCCGGGCGGCGGGCGTGGCACACCCGGCGGCCGTGCCAGATCAGCCGGTGCGACAGCATCGTCCACTCTGAGCGCGGGAACAGCGCGCCCACCTCGGATTCGACCTTGTCGGGGTCGGTCTGGGTGGTCCAGCCGAAGCGCCGGGCCAGCCGGCCGAAGTGGGTGTCCACGGTGATCCCGGGTATCCCGAACGCGTTCCCGAGCACCACGTTGGCGGTCTTGCGGCCCACGCCGGGCAGCGTGACCAGGTCGCGCAGCCGGTTCGGCACCTCCCCGCCGAACCGGTCACAGAGGGCCTGGCCCACCCCGATGATGGCGGTGGTCTTGGCGCGGAAGAAGCCGGTCGACTGGATGATCTTCTCGATGTCCTCCCGGTTGGCCGCGGCGTAGTCGGCCGCCGTGTGGTAGCGCGCGAACAGCACCGGCGTCACCATGTTGACCCGCTGGTCGGTGCTCTGCGCGGACAGGATGGTGGCGACGAGGAGCTCCAGCGGGGTGGTGAAGTTCAGCTCGGTGTGCGCGTCCGGGTACATCAGCGCGAGTTCACGGTTGATCCGCCGGGCCCGGCGGACGAGGGCGGTCCGGGTGGGAGATTCCACGGTCACGGCCTCAGCCTATTGACCCGGGGAGCGGCGGGGGGACGTGCCGGCCGATGACCACCGCCGCCACCGCCCTGGCCCCGGCCTGCTTCAGCGCCACTGCGGCCGACTGGCTGCTCGCCCCGGAGGCCCAGGTGTCGTCGAGCGGCAGGACCTCCGCTCCCGCCGCCTCGGGGCCGGCCCGGAACCGGCCAGCGTCCAGCGACCGGGCCCAGGGGTCGCCGCCGGGCCGCGGGCGCATGCTCACCCAGGGGAGCGCGAGGTAGGGGGCGGCCAGGGCCTGGAGCGGATGGGGGCCGGCCCGGCCGCGGCCGCTGGGCACCACGCAGGCGTGACTGGGCCGGGCCATGCCCGCCTGCCGCCAGACCCGTGAACCGTGGTCATGCAGGAACGCCAGCAGCAGGAGGAGTAAGCGCGACCCGGCCGCGCCGCTCCCGGGCCGGCCCGCCTTGTAGAGCCAGAGGTCCCGGGCCAGTGGGCTTCCCTTGACCGCATAGGCCACCGGCGCCACCGCGTCGGCGAGCAGTCCCGGCGCGCTCTGCGCATGCAGCTCACATTGGAAGCAGCGCACATAACCCGGCCGCGCCGGGCCCTGGCACGCCCGGCACCGCCCGGGTGCCGGGTGAGGCACCGGCAGGCCCTCCCGGCACGGTGCCCGCAGGCCGTCCCAGGCCGCGGCCGCGCGTGGGGAACGGGGCGCCACGGATGCCTGCATGACCGCGATGGTAGGCGCGGGCTCCGACAGGCAACGGCCACCGCAGCGCGGCCGGGAGGCGCCCACCCGCGAGGCGACGGCGGATCCGCGAGGCAAGCGAGGGTAACGGGGTGACCATGAGAGGATGGGGTCTTGCCTGGCTTCCGCAAGCCAGTCCCAGCAGGCAGCGGCGCGCCGCGTCCGGCCTCCGTGGCGGAAGGCAGGTGACCGCCCGGGCCAAGCGATCCATCGGGCGGGATAACCTCATGCGAATGCCTACGACAGCCGCGGGACAGCCGTTGCCCGCCGGCCGGGGCTGGCGGGCGTGGGTCACCGCCCGGCCGCGACGGCTGGCGGCGTTGCTGCCATGGCTGAAGGCCCTGCCGCGGCGGCTGGCCGCGCTCGCCCGGCGGTCGCCGGCGCTGGCCCGGGAGCACTGGCTGCTGACGGTGCTGCTGGCGGCCGGCCTGGTGCTGCGTGTGCTGGCCCAGGTCGCCTACCGGCCCGCGCTGTTCTACATCGACTCCATGAAGTACCTGTTCGGCGCCTACCCCGGGAACGACCCGCCCGGGTACCAGATACTGATCAAGCCGGTGCTGGACGTCGCCGACCCGTCGCTGGTGGCCGCGTTTCAGCATGGGGTGGGGCTGGCGATCGCGGTGCTGCTGTACGTGGTGCTGCTGCGCCGCGGCGCCCCCCGCTGGCTGGCCGCGCTGGCCACCGCGCCGGTGCTGCTCGACGGCTACCAGCTCCAGATCGAGCAGACCATCATGCCCGACGTCATGTTCGAGGCCTGCATCGTCGCCGGGCTGGCCGCCCTGCTGTGGCAGCCGCGCCCCCGCACCGCCCTGATCGTCACCGGCGGCCTGTTCCTCGGCGCCTCCGCCACCGCCCGCCAGGTCGGCGAGATCTTCATCCTGCCCGCCCTGGCCTACCTGCTGGTCGCCCTCCCCCACTGGCGCCGCCGCCTGGCCCAGGGCGCCATCTTGTGCGCCGCCTTCGCCCTCCCCATCCTCGCCGCCAGCTTCCGGAACAGCGTCGTCATCCACGACTTCGGGCTTGCCCCCTACGCGGGCGGCTCGATCTACGGCCGGATGGCGGCGGCGGCGGACTGTGGCACGCTGAAGCTCCCGGCCTACGAGCGGGCGCTCTGCCCGACCGTCCAGCAGCAGCGCAACGGCCCGGACTGGCTCGACCACCAGCTCGGCTCGCCCATCAAGTCCTTCCAGGCCCCGGCCGCGATGAGCAACGGGAAGGCCGTCAGCGACTTCACCCACCGGGTGCTCCGGCAGCAGCCGGGCCGGGTCCTGGCGGCGGTCGGGAAGGACGCGCTGAAGCTGTACGCGGTGGACCGGGTCACCGCGCCCGGGGACACTCCCGTCGGCCGCTGGCAGTTCCAGTCGTCCTATCCGTAGTACCCGCCCTACATGACGATCCGCGGCGGGCAGGTGCTGTTCAAGAGCTTCTCCCCCCAGGGCGCGGTCAGGTGGACGTGGAGCGCGCAGGGGTTCGGCGGCGGGGGCCCGGCGGTGACCAGGCAGCTGGCCTCGTTCCTGCGCGGCTACCAGCTCGGCGGCGGCTACACCCCCGGCCCGCTGCTCGCCCTGGCCACCCTGGCCGGGCTGGCCGGCACCCTCAGCCTCGCCCGCCGCCACGCCACCCCCGCCCAGCGCCACGCCGCCCAGGCCTGCCTGCTCATGTTCACCAGCGCCGCCGCCGTCCTGCTTGTCTCCGACGCCTTCGAATTCAGCTGGCGCTACCAGCTCCCCGCCCTCATCACCCTGCCCCCCGCCGCCGCCCTCGCCCTCACCGCCCTGTTCACCCACCGGCGGCCCGCGGATCACTGTCAACGCAGCGCCCCGTCCGCCGGGCATCCGCAGTCGCAACCCAGGAGAACCGATGCACCCAGCGCAGCCCGGGCCAGACGGCCCGGAGGACCCGCAGATCACCCGCAACCGGCCAGGTCCCGACGGTCCACGCGATCCGGATGCCACGTCCACCGGCGTGCTGGGTGCCCGGCCGCTGCTGGCCAGCACCTTCCACGGCCGCGATCCGGACACCGTGGCGGCATCGACCATCTGCGACGTCACCCCGACAATGTGCCAGGCACGAACGCGCCTGTACCGGGATGGCAGGCTCGAGCTTGAGGGCTTCCCCGTGGCCGAGATCAGTGATCACCTGGTCGATAAGGCCGTGACCATCTGGCTTGACCTGCGCGACCCCGACCGCGACGACCTCGACGTGCTGAGCGAGGAGTTCGGGCTCCATCCGCTCGCCATCGAGGACGCCGTCTTCGAACACGAGCGGCCCAAGCTCGACCGCTACGGCAGCCACCTGTTCCTGACCGCCTACGGGGCACGGCTGGACATGGCCTCGGGCAAGCTGGCCACCAGCGAGCTCAGCGCCTTCGTCACCCGGCAGGCGCTGATCACGGTCCGCAAGGACGACGGCCTGGACATCGGCGCCGTCGTCGAACGCTGGGACGCCAGCCCCGACCTGGCCAAGTTCGGGGTCGGCTTCCTGCTGTACGGCCTGCTGGACTACATCGTCGATGGCCATTTCGAAGCGGTCCAGAGCATGGACGAGGCCGTCGAGGCGCTGGAAGACCAGTTGTTCGCCACTACCCCACAGAGTCTCGACGTCCAGCGGCGCAGCTTCGAACTGCGCAAGAGCCTGGTGCTCCTCCGCCGGATCGTGCTCCCCATGCGCGAGATCGTGAACACCCTGATGCGCCCCGACCTGAAGGTCGTGGCGGAAGACTTCCTGCCCTACTACCACGACATCTACGATCACGTGCTGCGCGCCACCGAATGGACCGAAAGCCTGCGGGACCTGGTGACGAGCATCCTGGAGACGAACCTGACCATCCAGGGCAACCGGCTGAACATCATCACGAAGAAGGTCACCGGCTGGGCCGCGATCATCACGGTCCCGACGCTCATTACCGGCTACTTCGGGATGAACGTGCCCTATCCCGGCTTCGGCAAGCCGGCCGGCTTCGCCCTCTCGGTCGCCGTCATAGCCGGCGCCGGGCTGGTGCTCTACCTCGTCTTCAAGCGCAAGGACTGGCTGTGAGGCCGTGGCGGTCCCGCCGGCGGCCACGTCCTACCGGTCCCGGCGCGGGCCGGCGCGGGCATCGGCCACCTCGAACGTGATCGAGGCGATCACGACCACCGCCAGCGGCGTCAAGATGACCGCCGGCAGCCACGCGGGCGCGTGTTCGGCGACGAGGCCGCCGCCGACGGCGCCGGACACGATGGCCGCGAGCACGCCGAGGCTGCGGGCCAGGCCGGGTTTGCGGTCGCGGGTCGCCAGCTCGGTTATCACCGCGGTCAGGGTCCCGGTCAGGTAGGTGGTGGACATCCCGCCCAGCTCCCGGACGGCCGCGCTCTGGATCCCCATGGCCACCGCCAGCGCGGCGATCAGCAGCAGCTGGGCCGTGCTGCCGGGACTGCCGCCGGTCAGCTCCCAGCCGACCGAGAACCCGGCCAGCACGCAGAACTCGGCCACCAGGGTGACGGTCACGCTGAGCGGCCAGGTCTCACCGCTGCTGGCCCGCCTGGTCGCGATCGGCGCCCCGATGAGCACCCCCACCGAGTACCCGGCCAGCGCCGTCCCGCTGTGGATCGCCAGCGACGATGCCCGGGTCGCGGCCGCGACCCCGAGCAGCACCAGGTTCCCGGTGATGACGCTGCTGAACACGTTGCCCAGGTGCAGGAAGCAGGACGCGTCCACGGCGCCGGTGGTGAGGGTGAGCAGCACCAGCAGGCCGTCGCGGGCCGCGCCCCGCCGTGACCGCGTCATCGCCGGCCCGGTGCCCGCCGCATGCCCTACAGCCAGCCGCGGCGGCGGAAGAGGAGCAGCATGCCCGCCACGATGGCCAGCTCGATCCCCACCCCGAGCACCAGGAACGGGCCCAGGCCGCCGATGCGCCCGATCAGCCAGGCGAAGTTCTGCCCGAAGAAGCCGGTGATGAAGGACAGCGGCAGGAAGATCGTGGCGATGACGGTGAGCTGCTTCATGACCACGTTGAGCCGGTTCGACACGGTGGACAGGTAGGCGTCCATCGAGCCGGTCAGCAGATCGCGGTAGCTGTCCACGAGGTCGCTGATCCGGATCAGGTGGTCATACAGATCCCGGAAGTAGCGCTCGATCTCCCGCGTCATGCCGGGCAGTTCGTTCACGCCGTCGACGAGCGAGGCGACCAGGTCACGCTGCGGTGTGATCACTTTCCGCACGCCGATCAGCCAGCGTTTCCGGTTGAAGAGCTCGGACAGCTGCTGATCGGTCGGCTTGGCGAAGATCTCGTCCTGCAGCTGGTCGATGCGGTCGTCGAACGACGACAGGACCGGGAAGAAGCCGTCGGTCAGCTCGTCGAGGATGTGATGCATCAGGAGCAGCCTGCTGACAGGCTTGGCCCGGTGGGCCAGCCGGTTGCGCACCTCGGCGAAGGCGGCGCAATCGCCGTGCCGGACGGTCACCAGGTACCGCATGGAGTAGAAGAAGTGAACCTCCACCAGGTCGTCGCTCCCCTCCTTCACGCCGTAGGCGATCAGCTGGGTGAAGTCGTCGTAGTCCTCCAGCTTCGGGCGCTGCCCGAACTGGGCAGCATCGGAGATGGCAAGCTGATGGATGCCGAACACGGTGGCCAGCATGCCGAGCTCGTCCGCGTCCGGCCGGTAGAGGTCAAGCCAGAGCAGTTCGCCCTTCTCCAGCAGCCGCTGCACCGTCTCGCGGTCCGCGCTGGCCGCCGAGCCGTCCTTCTCGATCAGGAATCCGGTCACGCGCACATCGTGCCAAATCCCGCGCCATCATGGCGCCGCCAGCCTTGCAGGCCGGATCCCGCCACCTGGCCAGGTACCGCACGCATCGCGGCGCCGGTCACGTCACGGGGCTGATCCGCAAGCAGTTCATCTATGCCGAGGACGGCTGGGCCGACGGCGTCTACCTGTGTCTTCATCCCCCAAGATCAGGATGAAGAGAGCTCACTGTTGAGTACAGCCCGGACGACAGCCTGGGCGTCATGCAAGCTCGGCAGAACCACCGCAGCGCCTGCACGGCGCAATTCGTCGGATGTGCTCTTCCCGGAGGCGACTGCAATGATTCGTGCCCCACTGTCGAGGGCTGCCTGGACATCGCTAGGTGTATCGCCGATAAGAACCGTGGCGCGGGCCGGGAAGTCCATCTGGTACTTTTCCGCAGCGCGGCGGCGTGCCACCGGCACGAGGTTTGCGCGTACGTCGTCATCGGTACCGTAGGCACCCACGTCGAGGTCAAGCCCGGCATCCAGGCCGAAAGTCTGTAGCTTCGTCTCAGCCACCGGGCGCAAGTTACCGGTCAGCACTGATTGAACGACTTTGCCTGTCTGGGTCAGTGCCGAAATGGTTTCCGCTGCTCCAGGAAGCGCACGTCCCCGCTGGGCCATCTCGCCCGCACATGCCACATACCCAGCTGAGAGAAGCGCCGCGTACCGGTCATACAGCGCCGGGCTATAAGGGATATTTTGCAGTTCAACCGTCTCGCGGAAAATGGCTGGCTCTGTCCTTCCCGTCACATCCGCAGCCTGCATCAATTGCTGCCCGCTGGCCTGCGCGAACGCGGTGCGGAACAGTTCAAACCCCACCCCGCCCGTTTCCATCAGCGTGTGATCCACATCCCACAACACGAGCGTCTGAGCTCCCATACGCCCTGCTTCCCTCATGCCTGGTACCGGTCATGGGCCTAAGCTGAGGTTATGCCCAGCCTGGCCGACATTTCCATTGGCGAACGCGTTCGCTTTTACCGTCAGGCACGCCACAAGACACAGGCAGTCGTCGCGGGCCTGGCGGGAGTGACCGAGGACTACCTTTCCCAGATCGAGCGGGGACTCAAGACTCCCTCCACCGCCCTGCTCCATCGGCTGGCCCGCGTCCTGGGGGTTCCCACTTCGGTTCTCTTCGGGGAATCGTCCGCCGAGCCAGCTGCTCCGGGACACCCGCTGTCGGCAGCCATCCACACTGCCCTGGCCGCTGGCGGCGATGGCGCCAGCGGCGATGACACGCCGGACCTGCTCGTGCTCCGCGATCGGGTGGAAGCCGCGTGGAAGTCATGGCAGGGCTCATCCTGCCGCTACAGCCAGACCGGGCCACTACTGCCCAGCCTCATCACCGATGTGCAAGCCGCAACCCGGACACTACGGGCCAAGCCTGATGCCACCGATCGGCGCGAGGCGGCGCGGCTAGCCGCCGACCTTTACTTTCTGCTGAGGACTTTTACCAAGCGGATCGGCCGGGCCGATCTATCGCTGCTGGTCGCCCATCAGGGGGTGCGCGCAGCCGAAGACGCCGACGACCCGCTGCGCATCGCTGCTGCCAAATGGAACCTCGGCCAAGTGCTACTGGCAACCAACGAGCCCGAGATTGCCGAGGACATCACCACCCGGGCCGCAGCCGAACTCCGTCCCTACCTTGACCGCAACCCCGACCACCTGGCGCTCTACGGCGCATTGTGGCTGGTCGCAGCCATCGCCCAGGCCCGCCACCGCGACGTATGGGCCGCCAGGGAAGCCCTCCGGGATCACGCAGCACCGGCCGCCGAGGCCACCGGCGAAGGCAATCTGCTGTGGACCGTGTTCGGCCCAACGAACGTCGCGCTGTATGGGGTCAGCATCGAGATGGAGGCCGGAGAGACGTCCGAAGCGCTGCGTCTTGCGGACGCCATCGACACCGGACAGTGTCCGTCCGTTGAGCGGCGGGCGACATTCTGCCTGGATCTCGCCCGCTGCTATCACCTACGCCATGAAGACACCGGGACCATCTTGCACCTGCTCGCCGCCGAGCAGGAGTCCAGCGAGGATCTGCGCTACAACCCCCTAGCCCGCGACCTGGTGCGCGGCCTGCTGCGCCGGGCTCGCCCCTCCCTCGCACCCCAGGTGCGTGCCCTAGCCACTCGCATCGATCTCGTCGACTAGCAGACCCGAGCCGTCAGCCAGGGCGAGCCGAGAGTTCGGGTTGCTCCGCACTTGCGTGGTTAGCGTGTTGTCTCCGCCGCAGCTCACACTGACCATGACAGGAAGCCACAGCCCATGTCACAGGCCAAGGGCAATAACGCCCGGCCGCGAGCGCCTGAGTCACGCGGCTCGATGTCTGGCCTCAAGCCCACCGGCCCATGCTCCCGGTTTGATCCCTCGGTGCCGCATCCGGCCCGGGTGTATGACAACTGGCTGGGCGGCAAGGACCATTACGCCGCTGATCGCGAAGCCGCGGAGGAGGTGATCCGGCGGCGCCCGCAGGTGGTGGCGGGGGCGCGGGCGAACCGGGCGTTCCTGGCCCGGGTGGTGCGCTACCTGGCCGCCGGGTGCGGTGTCCGCCAGTTCCTCGACATCGGCACCGGCCTGCCCGC
>WNFX01014345.1_pt1 | contig 11420 bp, 5 predicted proteins | sample 5400111 | NCBI WGS metagenome assembly WNFX01 (sample SAMN13153363, study PRJNA577476) | soil metagenome | isolation source: 40 cm soil or saprolite under grassland replicate 1 | place: USA:California | collected 2016-06-15
TACGAGGCAGCGTGTGATATGCGGCTGGACACCCTTCTGGTGTTCGAACGTCATGGAGCAGTGGCTTCGTTGGCGTGAGCCCTCGGTTCGCATCGACGTGTCGGTCATGATTCAGCGCCACAGACAAGGAACCGGCGTAGCTGTTGAGCCCGAGCGCCGCCTCGGGCAGTGGAGCGTCGAGGTAGATCACCTCGTGAGCGGCGAGTGCGAGCCGCGGTGACAGGCTGCGCCGGCGGCTCACCACAGTCACCCAGATGCCCGCGGCGGCCAGGCTGGCTATGGCGCGGGCGAACGCGCCATCGCCTGACCCGATTGTGACGTGCGTGAACCGGGCGGCGACGTTCTCGCTCAGCAGCACGTCCAGCAGTCCCAGGTCAGCGCCATCGGGCCCGGACCGGACCCGGTAGCGGGCATGCGGCCAGCCGAGCGCCGCGTTGAGCAATGTCAGGTGGCTGGAGGCGATCACGACCTGATCAAGAGCGCCGAACGCCAGGCGCCCGGCGTAGAGGCCCTGCACCTCGCGAACCTGGCCGAGGCTCGGAAGCGCGGCACCCGCCAGATTCTCGATATCAACAAGATGCAGCCTTCGCTCGGGAAACTGTTCCCTCCCACCGGCTGGCTGGCAGCCCTTGCCGCCACTGATCATCTTTAGCATCACAGGCCTCCTTCGCGGCGCCCGCACCCTCAGTCCGGCGCTCCTCCATGCATAGATCCCATGGATCTCCATGCACAAGCTACATGGAAGTCCATGCGATGTCAACATGGACTCTCTGACCCGTAATGGCTGGTCAGGGCATAGCTGTTTGTGACCATGCTAATTGCACATGGAAATGGGGTAGGATGAGCGTTGTGAACCTGCCAGTCACCCGTGACGAGCTCGTGGCCACTCTCGAGGAAGCCCTTTGCCTCCAGCAGCGGCTGGTAACCGACGCGCGCGATGACGGCGTCCCGGTTGTGGACCTGGTGGCACAGGTCAGTGTGCTGGAGCGGCTTGATGACCGGCGCGATGAGCTGATCAGCCAGCTGCGGCGTACGGCCAGCGCCGACATCCGTGCCACGCGGCCCGGCCCGCCCATCCGCGAGATCGTGCTGGAGATCCTGGCTGAGCTTCGCTGGCCGCAAAACGCCGGGTTTCTCGAGGAGTATCTGTGGGCTAAGCGCCAGCTGCAACTGGACAGCCGTGCGTTCGCGCCGCTGCGCCGCGACGAGCGGCGCGCCTGGGAGCGCGCGCCTGGAGCCCGGAAGGCTTACATTGTTCCGGCGCTGAACCCGGACGGATCCGCGAACCCTCGCTGGATTACCAGCTCTGCCTTGGACCTTGACCGGCGCATCGTGGCATCAGCACAGACCGAACGCTTGTTCGGCCTGCAGAAGATCTACTCCCTCGCCGGACGGCCTGGCTCGGCCGACGCTTACGCCAGCGGTCCGCGCGGGCCTATCGATGCACTGCTCGAACAGTATGCGAAGCAGATTCTCGGGACTGAGCCTCCCCCCGCCTCCGCATCCGCTGATGAGGCCAGCGCATGGCGCGCGCAAGTCCGTGAGCATGCCAGCAACCTGATCGGGGAAATCCGCAGAGATGACGAGCAGAAACGTGCCCGGTGACATTTCCTGTACCACGCATGCGGCAGCGATGATGTACCCGCGCAGAAATTGATGCACACGCTCGGTTCCTCGCGGCGCGGCTCGAAGATCATCGGCCAGCATGCCCGTGAACCTTCATCGGCTGGCCCTCCACGCTGGCGATCCAGGCCTCGAGCTCGAGGGCCTGTTCCAGGTTCGCCTAACAAGTGGAAAGCCGCTGAGGGTGAAGCGATCTTTGCGCACTGCAAGATGTGATGGCCGACCCTGCCCTCTGCCGGGTAAGAGGGAACCAGTCCGTTCTGACTTGCGGGCTATCGGGTTGTCGATGACGTTACTAGCCTCTGCGGACACTCAGGCAACAGTGAGGGGAACGGTACGATTCTCGATTGTCAGCGTGCGGTGCACAATTTGTCGCTGTTGGCCGAAACGGCATGGCGGCAAGTCGACGATGCGATGCTGTGAGGTACGGCGGACTGAGGGCGGGACACTGATGGGCAGGGCGGGACTGCTAGCGGGCGAGCGCGTCAGGCGCGTGGCCACCGGTGAGGATGGCGTCGTTCTCTCGGTTGGAGAAGGCGTGCTGGCGCAGGTCGCCTTCCCGTCCGGAACCGTCTGGATCCACCCGGAAGAGCTCGAGAAGCTCCCCGAGGGCCCGGCCGAGCGCCTTGCTGCCGGTGAGCTTGGCTATCTGGAGCCATATGGGCTGCGGCTGCAGTCCCTCTACCTTAGGCACGCGTATCGCTACGATCCGCTCACCGGCCTGTCCAGTGCCCGGATCGAGCCGCAGTTGCATCAGGTATTCATTGCACACCGGGTCACGCAGAAGCTCCAGCCCCGGATGATCCTGGCCGACGAGGTGGGACTCGGCAAGACGATCGAGGCCGGTCTGATCATCAAGGAACTGCGGGCCAGGGAGCTGCTTAGCCGGGTTCTTATCATCGTGCCAGCCAGCCTCCAGCTGCAATGGCAGAGCGAGCTCAGGTCCAAGTTCAACGAGGATTTCGAAGTACTCGACGGCGCAGCACTCCAGTATCTCGGCCGGGGTGGAGTCAATCCGTGGATGGCCCGCCAGAACGTGATCTGCTCGCTCCCCTTCGCGGCCAGCCCCAAGCGCGCCGAGCAGATCATCGAGGCCGAGTGGGATCTGGTTGTCTTCGATGAAGCGCACCGGGTGCGTCGGTCGCTGCAGGGCGCGAGCAAGACCAGGACAACACAGGCGTACCGGCTCGCTGATGAGCTGAAGGAACTCGTCAACGGCCTGCTGCTGCTGACCGCCACTCCGATGCAGGTCCATCCTTTCGAGCTCTACTCGCTGATCGAGCTTGTTGAGCCCGGGCTTTTCCCAGCGTTCTCCGCCTACGACACTCGCCGCGGCTTCTTGCCACAGCTGAACGCACTCATGAAAGACCTCAAAGGCTGGAATGCGCTCTCCGATTCGCAGCGGGTCTCGGCGGTGCGCGCGAACGCGGCGATGCTGGATGAGCTCGGCGTCCCCGCTGCCCGCGCGGTTGCGATGCTCTCAGACGATCAGGAACGCGAGCAGTTGATGGACGTCCTAGTCGACAAGCATCCGATCGCGGGCGCGCTGGTGCGGAACCGCAAGGCAGAGGTTGGGGGATTCACCCTGCGGGAAGCCAAGCGGGTCCCTGTTGAGCTCGAGGATGATGAGCTGACGCTGTACCAGGACGTCACGGGCTACTTGCGTGAGGGCTATAACCAGGCCCGCGCCGAGAGGAATCTCGCCCTCGGCTTTGTCATGGTGACCTACCAGAAGATGCTCGCGAGCAGTTCGCACGCGGTCAGGCAGAGTTTCCGGCGTCGCATCGCAAAGCTGAAGGTGCAGCTGAAGGACGTGGCTGCCGCCAGGGCCAAGCCCCCAAGCGAGAACCATCTCGAAGAACTCCGCGACTGATGCTGGAGATCAAGCAATTGGAGGACCTGGTCGAACGCCTCGGGCAGGTTCGCGACTCAAAAGCGGGGAAGCTCCTGACTGCGCTTGACGGGATCTTCGACGGCCACCCGCAGGAGAAGGTTGTTGTCTTCACCCAGTTCATCGAGACGCAGGAGTTCCTGGCCGCAACCTTGCGGCACAACGGCTATACCGTGTCGATGTTCAACGGGCGGATGAGCCTGGACGAGAAGGAGGAGTCGGTCTGTAGCTTCAAGGCACAGGACCAGATCCTGATTTCAACCGAGGCTGGCGGCGAGGGGCGCAACTTCCAGTTCTGCCATCTCATGGTCAACTACGACCTCCCGTGGAACCCGATGCGGGTCGAGCAGCGGATCGGCCGGCTTGACCGGATCGGCCAGAAACTTCCCGTCCGGATCTACAACCTCTTCTGCGAGGACACGGTCGAGGAGCGGGTCCTGGAAGTGCTGGAGCAGCGGATCGGGCTGTTCGAGGAGTCGGTCGGATCGCTGGATCCGATCCTCGGCGAGGTCGAGCGCGACATCGAGCGGCTAGTGCTGTCGGACGCGGCGGGCTTCGACGCGGAGTTCCAGCAGTACGAGACCGAGCTGGAGCGACGCGTCCGGGAGGCCAGGGAGAAGGAGCGCACGCTAGCGGACTTTGTCCTGGACCGGGCCAGCTTGCGTCATGACCTGGCGATCGAGCTGCTGGGGCAGAGTGAGCTGGCCCGCTGGTCAGACCTGGAACGGTTCGCGGCCAGGTGCCTGCCGTACTTCGGCGGCACTCTGAAGGACCATTACGAAGGCGGCCAGGTCGTGTCGCTCTCGCCTCGGCTCATGGCCCGCATGCGGCAACGGCACAGCACGATCCGCGGCACGTTCGACCCCGAGATCGCGCGGGAGCGGGAAGAGTTCCCGTTCTTCGCCTTCGGGCATTGGCTTGTGGACGGGCTCGCCGAACTTCCGCTCGCCGTTGACCCTGTCACCCCCGCAGTCCGGCAGGTTCCGGACTGCGGTGGTGACAGGGAAAACGGCGAGCGGAAGTTCGGCGAGCCCGTCCACAAGCCAATGCCCACAATACGGGGTTCCCGGCTGGGTCGGTTCCGCTCTGGCAGCGAGCAGCCGTCAGTTCGAGGCTGACTATGAGACTGCTCGCGCGAGAGTCCGGGCGGACAACGACGCCGCGCGGACCGAGGCGCTCGACCGGGCCAAGCGGATCTTCGGCTACCGCCGTGTCCGGCTCACAGCGCTCATCGAGGAGCAGCAGGCCTGGATCAGGGAAAAGGAAGTATCCGGATCGGATCGAGACCGCCGCATACTCCCTGCCAGGCGCGGGCAAGTTGCCAAGAACCGCGAGTGCCTGAACAGGCTGAACCTTGAGCACGAAATTGAACTGGAGGAAATCCAGCGGCGGCAGCCAGGGGCTTCGGCGACGGTCCTCGCGGCAGGGGTAGTGATTGGCGCATGATCGGCCGGCGAAAGAGCGAACCTGTCGCCTATGGCATCGATTTCGGTACCACCAACAGCTCCATTGCGGTTGCGTACCGGGACCGGATAGAGGTCATCCCGGCTGAATCCGGAAGCACGCCAGAGATCCTCCCATCGATCATCTACCTCAACCGGGACAGGAACCGCGCGGCCGGGCAGGAGGCCATTGAGCAGTTCCTGGTCACCGGATCGCTGAGGACGCCGTGCGGGCGTTGCAGCCTCGTGCATGTGATTGATGGCCGCAGGGAGAGCGCGTGCCGGCAGTTCCGGCCTGGCGGCGGCTGCCACAACGCACGGCTAATTTCTGGCATCAAGTCGGATCTATCGGAGACGGACTTCGTCTCCACACACTCGTGGGCCATCGACTTCACACTGACGGACCTGGTGAGCGTGATCATGCGCCGCCTCAAGATCGCCGCTGACCGGGCGACCGGGGCGAACGTGCAGCGGGTGGTGCTAGGGCATCCCGTGGTATTCGTCGGCGCGGAGGGACGCGACTACCGGGACCGTCAGGCCATGGCCGAGCAGCGGCTACAGGACGCCGCGGTCCAGGCAGGATTCAATGAGGTCGTGCTGCTGGATGAGCCTGCCGCTGCCGTGATCAATGAGGATCTGCGCGAAGGTTTCGCGCTGGCGGCCGACTTCGGCGGCGGGACGTTCGACGTGGCCGTGATCAAATTTGCGCCAGATGGTGGTGACGTGGTTGCGCTGGCCGGTGTTGACGTCGGGGGCGAGCAATTCGACCGGCTCCTATTCCAGGCCAAAGTGGCACCGACGCTGCACCTCAACGACTCCTACGAGGTCCGGCCTGGCGTTCGGCGTGAGCTTCCGAACCAGTTCAGGAACCGGATGTCCACGTTGAGCGGCCTGAAGAACCTGCTCAGCGACTCGAACACCGCCTCCATCCTCGGCGAGTTCCGCAATGCCAAAGGCGGTGAGCGGCTAGCCCCGGTCGAGACCATGCTCTATGGCGGTTACGGATACCAGTTCTACCGCGCCATCGAGCAGGCCAAGATTGCACTATCAACAGCACCAAACTCGTTCATCGAGTTCCACCGGCCGGGCATCGATGTATTGCTTCCGGTACGGCGCGATGAGTTTGAGGACCTCGTCTCTGGGCCGATGCAGTCCGTCCGGGCCGAGATCCTCCGTGCTCTCGAGGATGCCCGGGTGCCTCCAGAAAGCGTCAGCCTCGTTTTGCGGACCGGCGGCTCTTCCAGCATCCCAGCATTCGTACGGATGCTGGAGGACATCTTCGATCCGTCTGTCATCCAGGAACGGCCCGTCTACACGACGGTCGTGCAAGGACTAGCGATGTACGCATTGGGGCAGTGGTTATGAGCCGGGACGAGCAAAGACGTCGCGTCCCAACGAGCGACGAACTTGAGCAACAGGGTGCGCTCGCACCCGCCACTGGCCCTACCGCGAAGCGGCACGGCGGCCTCCTGAGATTCTTCCGCGCGGGACGCTTCCGGGTATCTGACGATGTCGCGGCACGCAAGCATGTAGGTGTCGCACAATCTCGCTCGCCGGTGAACGCACCGGAAGGAGAAGCCACCCAACAGCCGGCCGAGACCAGCCCTCCCCCGCCTGGGGTCCCCACGAGCGCGTCTGCTCCCCATCGGCCAGCGAATCCCGTCGTGCCGCGCAAAATCCGGATCGACCCGTCAGTAAAGGAACGCCGAGGCCTCGGCCGACCCCGCGACAACCGATGGTCAGGCAGCTGAGCGCATGATGAGCGTCTATCCCCGATGGAGAGGTCGACCAGGTGCCTGGCTTGCATTGCGTGGTCCTGCGCGGCGGGGATGATCCCGGCCCGAAAGGCAGTGAAGATATGCCTCCCGGACACATCCTGCGGGATGTGCAGCTTTGAGCGCGAAGGATGACGGAGATCGATTGATGAGCCAGCACCTCACCGCCCGAGTCGCATGGCACCAAGAGCGGTGGAACGGAACCGTCTGCCGGCTCGCGTCGAACAACTCGTTCTGTCTCGACCTCGATCGGATACGCGAAGAGCGCGATGACGCGTACGAGGACAGCATTGGCCTCACCCACTTCGCCGACCTGCCGATCGACAAGCTCCCACCGTGCCGGGCGGAGTCAGGTGCGTTCATGGCCGATCGGGAAATCCCGCAAGTCCGGGAGCATCCGTACCAGAAGATCCCAAAGACCGCCCGCACACACGGCGCGCTGCGGCCCACGGTGGTGAAGGTGCCGGCGTTCGCCACGCTCGTCGTGCCCTTCCGTTGGATGCTTCGTCAGAACCAAGAGCGGATTGACGAAGGCCTCCCGTCCCCTCTTCAGCCGGATGAGGACGCGCCCTTCCCATCCCCGTGGGTATTCTCCGCGCAGCGACAGGAAGCACTCTCGCGGCATTTCTTCGACCAGGTCACCGCGGACGAGTCGCTCATCCTCTTCTACACGAAGTCCGGGCATCCTCTCGGTGACCACATCAACCGGCTCGTCGTCGGTCTGGGCCTCGTCAGGGGCGTCGGCCCGCTACTGCGGTACGACTCCACAAGCGGCACGACCTACCCCCTGTGGGACCGCGTGGTTCGCCACTCGATCCGCCCGGACGGCAGCGAGGGCTTCCTGCTGCCCTACCACGACTACCTGGAGCCGACCGGCAACCCCGACGAGGACGAGCACCGTCAGGCACTGCTCTCCGAGATCATGGTCGTCCCAGAGCCGTCGCACATCACTGCCTTCTCCTACGCGGGCGAGCACGCCGGGGCGGACGTGGCGCTCTCAGCGCTTGTTAGGTCACTGGAGGCGGTACGGGCGATCCGGCGACACGGCCTCGTGTCAGGACCTTGGGACCAGCGCGAGGACTGGCTGAACGCCCGCATCGCGCGAACCTGGGAACAGCGCGGCGCGTTCCCCGGGACCGGAGGGATGCTCGAGGCGCTGGGCTGCAGGCTCGGCACGTCGCTGGTGATGGAGCTGCTCGCGTCCGGTGCCATCGGAATGCTTGAGGACCCCTGGCCGCTCCTCGACTCGATGCTGCGGGGCCAGACCACCGCCCCTCGCCCGTACGCGGCCGAGCTCGCCTCGGTCGCCAACACCTACGGGGCACTGACCGACGACCGGCGGCAGCTCCTGCGACTGCTCTCACGCTTCGCCCTCACGACCGAGCAGGCTCGCCGATGGTGGAACCACAAGGAACGGGCACGGGCTGTTCGCCAGCAGCTCAGCGACCGGGAGCTGCTCGAGAACCCGTACCGCGTCGCGGAGTGTGACCTCGGCGACGGCAGGGACTGGCCGGTCCCCGTCGGCGTCATCGACCGCGGCCTCTTGCCGGATGCGACCGTGGCAGCGGCTTGTCCCGTCGACGGCCCTGCCGCCGTTGCGTCGCCAAATGATGCACGCCGGGTCCGCGCAGCGCTCGTCACTGTACTCCGGCGCGCCGCAGATGGCGGCGACGCGCTGGTCGCCGAGACGGAGGCGCTCGACCGTGTCGGCATGCTCGACCTCGAGCGACCGGTCGCTGTCGATCACGACTGGCTGGCCGGTAACGGCTTGGCACTGGAAGGAGAGATCGTACGGCTCAACGTGCTCGTTGACGCCGAGCGTGACATCGAGACCGCCTGCCTGCAGCTGCAGGACCTTGGCGAACGCGAGGCTCGTCTGCGATCACTGCTGTCAAAACGCGCAGCAAAACCAGTCGCCTCGCTGGGTGAGAACTGGGGGGCGCTCCTCCGCGTCGGCTTGCCGCAGAACGACGATGCCAAGGAGCGGCACCGCGCCGCCCTGGAAGAAAAGACGACCGCTCTCGAAACGATCACGAGTCGCCGCCTGACCGTGCTGGTCGGTCGCGCCGGTACGGGGAAGACCACAGTGCTCGGCGCACTCCTGCGCTCCCAGAAGCTCGCCCAGGACGGTGTGCTCTTCCTCGCCCCGACCGGGAAGGCACGGGTCCGCATCACCAAGGCCGCCCCCGGCGCGGAGGCCATGACGGTGGCGCAGTTCCTCTGGCGCACAGGGCGGTACGACGGGGCCCGCCAGCGTCCCCTGTTCGAAGGCAGGGACCAGCACCGGAAAGAGCGGACGGTAGTCATCGACGAGTGCTCGATGCTGACGATGGACGACCTGCTCGCCGTGCTCCTGGCACTCGACTTGGCGCACGTCGAGCGGCTGATCCTCGTAGGTGACCCCAACCAGCTTCCCCCTATCGGCGTCGGCCGACCCTTCGCCGACCTCGTCGCCCGCCTTGACGCCGCCGGGCTGGGCGACCTCGCCGTCGGCGCACTTGCCCGTCTGACCGTCGAGATGCGGACCGGCACCGAGAAGGCTTCCGACACACTCCGGCTTGCATCCTGGTACACCCGCGAGCAGCAGCCGGTCGACGCGGACCGCGTCCTCTCCGACCTGGAGCTCGGTGGCCAGTTCAACGACCTGGAGATCCACTTCTGGAGAACGCCGGACGAGCTCCGGCAAGAGCTCGCCAGCCTGTTCGTCTCGACACTGGGGCTCGCCAGCCCGGATGACGTCGAGGGGTTCAACGCCAGCCTCGGCCTCACCCCTGAGGGGTACGTGCCGTGGGAGGATCACAGCGGTGCTGAGCGCTGGCAGCTACTGTCCCCGGTTCGCGCCCACCCGCATGGCGTGCATGATCTCAATCGCTGGGTGCAGCAGCGGTTCCGCGCGGAGCAGCTCCGCTATGGCCGCCAGCCCTGGGGCCTCGCATTCGGTGACGAGGAGATCGTCGCATCGGACAAGGTGATCCTGACCCGCAACGGCAAGACCGACGGCTGGGCGAAGGGACCGATCGAGGAGTACCTCGCCAACGGCGAGGTCGGGGGGATGGCGTTCAAGCGGAACCAGCGGTTCCTCAACGCCTGCTTCACCGGCCGCGATGGCCAGCGCTTCGCCTACTACGCGCGGCAGTTCCCGGCCGGCGGCGGGGGACCGCTCGAGCTTGCATACGCGCTGACCGTGCACAAGGCGCAGGGCAGCGATTTCGGGACGGTCTTCGTGGTACTCCCGCAGCAGTCGCGGCTAATGAGCCGGGAGCTGCTGTATACGGCGCTGACACGGTCCAGGAACCGGCTCATCCTCCTCCTCGAGGGCAGCGACGCCTCGTTCCTCTACGACCTCACCAAGCCCGAGCGCTCTGAGACGGCACGCCGTAACACGAACCTCTTCTCTCCCGGGATCCGCGACGAGGCTGACGACGTTCCGTACGCCGAGCATCTGATTCACCGCACACTCCGCGGCGAGCTGGTCCGCTCCAAGTCTGAGCTGGCGATCGCCAACTACCTGCACTCGATCCATCTCCCCTACCTGTACGAGCGCGAGCTGCAGGGAACCATCGACAAGGACAGGCTGCGTCCCGATTTCTCCTTCATCGACGACGCCGGCGACCTCATTCTGTGGGAGCACCTCGGCATGCTCGACCGTCCCGGTTACGCCGAAGGGTGGGACTGGAAGCGCGCCTGGTACGCCCGCAATGGATTCGAACTCGGCAAGAATCTATTCACGACGAGCGAGATCGGCGGCCTCGACATGCGCGGCGTCGAAGTCACCGCCAAGGCGGTGCAGGCCGCCCTGGCATGAGACTCAACTCCGGCGGCCCGATAGTTCGAGCTCTGGCACCCCATCTCGGGTCCTCTCGTGGTGCTCGTCTTCCTGCGCAGCCGCGCCGTGACCGCCCACTCGGCGAACGTGTCCGATTTTGGGAGCGAAACGGGAGCGGCGAGGCGCTGCCAGCTGCGGTCAGACGCGGTGATCGGCAGCCAGACAATGTCTGTGACCAGCGGAGACGTCGGCGCGCAGCGGCTTCGTTGGCCAGCGCGCTTAGCCCTGGCTTTTCATCGGGGATTGGTGGCTGAGCGGCGTGCCGATATGGAAAAGTGCTCCTGAACTGGGACGATAGGGATTGCTGAGGTCCTTACCGCGCCCGATTCGAGGAGCACTTGCCGAGTGAAGACTACCGGCTGGTTGAAGGGGCTGGAAGTTACCGCGGACGGCACCGGGATCGTGTCGCACGCGGGGGTGGCGCTGCTGCGGGCGCTGTCGGATGGCACCGGGCTGACCGCGGGGCTGTCGAAGGCGCTGGCCTCGAAGCGGCTGCTGATCCATGACCGGGGCCAGGTGCTGGCCGATCTGGCGTGCGCGGTCGCTGATGGTGCGGAGGTGATCAGCGATTTCCGGGTGATGACCGACCAGGCCGAACTGTTCGGGCTGGTGGCCTCGGTGCCGACCGCCTGGCGCACGCTGGATGAGATCGCCGCCGGAGGCGGGCGCGCGCAGGCCAGGATCACCGCGGCGGTCAGCGCCGCCCGGGGGCGCGCATGGGCGGCCATCGAGGCCCGCCACGGCGCCCTCCCCGGGGTCCGCGTCGCGGACAAGGTGCTGCGGGGAGTGACCTGCCTACGGCTGGATGCCAGCGTGGTGGCCTGCCACCCGGACAAGGCCGGGGCAGAGCCCAATTTCAAGGG
>WNFX01007221.1_pt1 | contig 11419 bp, 9 predicted proteins | sample 5400111 | NCBI WGS metagenome assembly WNFX01 (sample SAMN13153363, study PRJNA577476) | soil metagenome | isolation source: 40 cm soil or saprolite under grassland replicate 1 | place: USA:California | collected 2016-06-15
TGTTTCTACGATTTAGATTTTAGATTCTGTAGAATATATTACATTTTAGATATTAAATATTGGATATTAACATGTCCAAAATAAATCCGTCTCAGTTATTTGAAATACTCGATCTATAAGGTACGCAATTTTCTGAGGCATATCTATTCTGGCTCTATTGGTGTAGGAAAGAGTCGAAGAAAGCAATCATATTTCATCGATCATTAGAAGTACTATCACGCGAGGAGTTAAAAATTCATGCTCTATAAGTATTATTACTCGAATACAGTAAGACGCTTCCTTTTGCACTTGAAGGGCCTACCAAACCTACAATGGGATCAAATTAAATAATAATGCATATATGAAAAAACTAATGTTGTTGTCAGAGAGTATCATAATATGCATAATTACAGCATTCTGGTTTTCTAGCGTACCTGTCGACTTTCTAACACTAGCAAGATTCCTGAAAAACAGAGGAGTATTCGTTGAGAACCACCCTACACGAATACCTAATGATCCGAAGATAGTATTTCAGATTACGACCCGGTCTGCAACCAACACTCCTGTTGTAAAACGTGGAATCGATTCGATAATGAGTTCTTCCCTAAAAATAAATTATCATAACTTTATAATTTCTGTTGTCAGTGAAGATCTGGCTGATATAGATACATTAAGGGATGAAGGTAAATCTGAAGTCATTGTCGTAGATAAAAAATTCTCGACACATGCAATTAAAAAGGGACGGGCATTATAGTACGCTGTAGAATATCGGCGTAGACTTGCAAGGAATACTTCAGAGTATTGGATATTTCATATGGACGAGGAAAGTTATGTAACACATCAAACGATTCTCTCGTTGCTCAAATTTATAAGAGAAGGAAATGCAATTGCGTCTGAGGGCCCAATCTTTTACCCTTTAAAATTTGAATCTGCAAACTTTTTAACAGCAATTGCAGAGTCTGGGAGACCATTCACATGCTATCATTGTGTATCACATATGACGAATCCGCCTCCTATGCACATGCATGGGAGCAACTTGCTTGTCAGATCTGATATTGAAGATTCTATTGGTTGGAATTTTGGACCAACACTTGCAGAAGATGAAATTTTTGGATATAAAATTTATGATAAGTATGGTTCAAAATCTTTGGGCTGGCATGGTGGAATATTGCTTGAACAACCTCCTCTGAATATCAAAGACCACTTTATGCAAAGACGTAGATGGATCCTTGGTAGACTACAAAATATTGACAAGTTTCCGCTAATACATAGATTTAAGGTAACATTCGAATTAATAACATATTTTTTAGTATTTGTATCTGGGATTATTTCTCCAATTCTATGTATTCATTCCCAGATTATCCCAAACTTGCAGATATTATCATCTTCACTAGTGCAAATTAGTCATGGATTAAATCTAGATACAACTTTTTGGCTCTTGAAGATACTGAATACAATTTCAGCTCATTCAATAATACATACATTGGCAATCGGCAATCCTATTGAAATCAGCGTAGCTTTGATGTTGCTATTCTCTTCGATAGTATGGTTGTTATCTTATCAGGTAGGCTTATTTATGAATCTACGATACACTAAGATTAGCAGACCACGAAGGATTCTGTTTCATTTGCAAACTTTGATACTCTGTCCAATAATAGGCATAGTTGAAACATTCCCAGCATTCTACGCAATAACTGAATACCATATTAATAACAAAATTCATAAGACTGAAGTAGCACAAAGCTATGATTTCTATGTTATTAAGAAATGACATTTGTCGTATACCATTTTCTATCTGCAAGGCTGAAAAAATTGACGATTATGATAGGGAAAAATTACAGGCTAGTGTAGGGTCGTCCATCTTGTGAATGCTGTCGGAATCATTACTATTCTTTACTGATGCTATGGATTATTTTTCCGTAGTAGCTATATTGTGTAGAGTGGTTATGTATATCGCTGTCATTGTAGGCGACAATGCGTTGCTGTGAACGACATGAAAAGAATTATGCGATCTGGTCCTCTGGACTTAGTATACATCTTAACAATTAGGGCGGATAGGCTGTTTTTTATTTTGATGTGTTGCCTCATTGTCATTGCGTTGTGGAAAGAGGCATAGAAAAGCGACGTACTACTGTGGTGTACTAGACGTCTATTCTACTTTCTTAATAACTTACCGGCTTTTGTTGCTATTTGGTCGGTCATCTGTGATAGAGTAGCTTTACCACCTAGGTCGTAGGTAACATACTTATTTTCGTTGATGACGTCTTCGGTAGCTTTAAAGATAGCCTTAGAAATGTGCTTTTCTCCAAGGTATTCAACCATCCATGAGCCAGATAAAACAGTCGCAACAGGATTTACCTTGTTCGTACCAGCATATTTAGGCGCACTACCGTGTGCTGGTTCGAACATTGCATAATCGTCTCCATAATTACCGGAATAGACGGTTCCTATAGATCCTACATGCCCTGATGCGCATTCTGAAATTATATCCATGAATAAGTTAGTGCTGAGCAAGACACTGTTGTTGAATCTCTCAGGATTCTTTACAAGCTGCTGTGTCATATTGTCAATATAATATTCTTCTACTTCAATATTTTTAAATCCTTTTTGAGTCTTTTCTACTGCTGTCCAGAATATTCCATCAGTTTCTTTTAAGATATTCCTTTTTGTAATTGCAAAAATTTTCTGAAAGCCTGCATCATTTGCGATTTGAAATCCCTTGTTGGCAACTCTTTCACACCCTTTTTTTGTTATCTTACGAATTGCAAGGGCTGAATCATCACTGATTTTGAATTCGATCCCAGCATATAGGCCCTCAGTTGCTTCACGTACACAGATAAAATATAACCGTCTTGCAGCGCTTTTGTAAGTTTTAATAGGCCGGACATTAGCATATAATTCGAATTTTTGTCTAATACTTACTGCTACGCTGCGTGGAGCATTTGGGTTTGGAATAGTAGTAGTTGGACCTTTAAAGCAAGCGTCACTATCTTCTAGTAGCTTCCAAACATCTTGCGATATATAAGAGGTGCCACCTACTTTTTGCCACCACTCAGCTCCAGCATCACATGGAATTAATTCTATCTTAGTATCACATGATCTCAGAACCTTAATCATAGCTTCTACTAGTTCTGGTCCGGTACCATCACCTCGAATAATTGCGGCAGTTTTCTTTGCCAATTGGAATCAATTAACGGGCAAAATCCTCTCTATTTATATGTATTTGGAGATTAACCAGATTATTAGTGGACGGAGGTACGTTTGGTGGAGAAATACTGACAACACTATCTGTGATCACATCTCCAGGATTTGATAAGCTTTCTCAAGAATTAGGTGTACCAATAACTGATCATTGAATCCCACATCTGAGATTCCGATCCCGCCTAAGCCCAGTTCTCGCGCGAAGTCTGAATTGAGCTCTTATAAGATTGAAAGAATACCAATAAGTGGCCGCATAATTCTTTGATCTGTCGAGGTATTTATAGTAAATATTCAAAGTAAACAACTTTGTATGAACGCCATATTTTTACGGAGCTTGAATGAAGTCTGAGTTAGATATTCGATGAGAATAACTTAAATTCATGCTAATGAATAATCCATTTAACATAAAAGTGGTTCGAATGCAAACAACATCATCCCCAGTACGGCAGCAGGAAAGGCAAGATATTTCTCATATCCTTGATGACGAATCACTTACTTTTGCTGAAAAGGTAATAAGTATAAAGAACATTGAGACACGCGATAAGAAGTCTCGAATAAAAGCTACGGCCGGAGATATTGTTATTGTAAATGTGGATCTTGCCATGGCACAGGATAGCACAGGTCCTTTGGCAATACGTTCGCTTAATGAAATGGGTATAGACATGCTCCACGATCCTTCAAAGGCCTTGCTAGTTATCGACCATACATTTCCTGCGGCGGATGAAAAAGTAGCAAATTTACATGCTTTGATAAGAGATTTTGTCTCAAAACACAATTGTATGATAGTAGAAGGCTCAATCTCCCATCAGCACATTCTTGAATATCTTGCGACTCCAGGTATGATGCTATTAGGAGCAGACTCACACACATGCCAAGCTGGATGTGTCTCCGCTTTTGCCAGCGGAATTGGAAGTACAGAAATTGCTGCAGTCTGGGCCACAGGACAGTTATGGTTGCGAGTGCCAGAAACAATAAAGATTAACTTATCTGGGACTTTTAACAAAGGCGTATTTGCACGGGACTTAATTCTAGATTATATCGGAAAAGTAGGCGAAGATGGAGCAAACTATAAGGCGTTAGAATGGAAATTTTCAAATGATTACGTCAAGAGACAATTTAGCATGGATTCCAGAGCTTGTATAAGCAATGCGTCAATGGAATGTGGCGCCAAGATCTCGGTATTCCCACTTGACGAGATTACAACAAAATATTTGGATGAAAATCCTAGGATTAACAACAATATAGGAGGAAAAATCGAAATCCAGCCAGGTACTTATGCCAAGTATAAAGATGAATTTGAGATAGAATGTGACAAGATAGAACCTCAAGTTTCTGGTCCAGATAATGTTGATAAGGTACATTCAATTGGGGAGTTGGCAGATATAGAAATCGATCAAGCATTTATAGGTTCTTCTACAAACGGGAGGATAGAAGATCTTGAGATAGCAGCACGTATGTTAAAGGGCAGAAAAGTCCATAAAAATACACGATGTGTAGTTACTCCTGCATCTGTCAAAGTCTATCAAGATGCGATTAGACGAGGATACGTAGAAATTTATCTGGAATCAGGAGCAGTTTTTACCAATGCCACATGTGGAGCATGTGTTGGTACTCATCTTGGTGCGTTAGGAGAAAATGAAATCTGCATATCTTCATCTTCAAGGAACTTTGTTGGAAGAATGGGAGCACTTTCATCAAAAGTATATCTAGCCTCTCCTGCAACAGTTGCAGCATCTGCAATTGAAGGTAAAATTGCTGATCCAAGTAGGTACTTATTACTATGAATGATCAAGGTACCGGCATTTCGAAAGGACGAGCATGGGTATTTGGGGATAATATTAACACAGACATAATAATACCTTTCAGATTCAAGAGTAGGACTAACGATCCGTATGAAATGGCAAAGTATGCTATGTACGGATTCGATCCCGATTTTCACAAAAAGATCTCCAAGGGTGATATATTGGTAGCAGGCCGAAACTTTGGAGGCGGATCTAGTAGAGAACAGGCCCCAGTCGCGTTAAAATATGCAGGAATTTCTGCAGTTATGGCTGAAAGTTTTGCGCGTATCTTCTATAGGAATGCCTTTACAATCGGATTGCCCGCGCTTGAGATTCCAGAAATAAGAGGGAAAGTGAATCAGGGAGATGAGCTTAAAATAGACATAACCTACTTTACTGCAGAAAATATTAGAACCAAAGAGATTTTTCACGCTAGAGAAGTCCCAGAATTCATGAGGCAGATGTTGTTGGAAGGCGGATTAGTTGAATACTACAAAAAGTATAAACAATTTCCATGGATTCAAAGCTAGAACTTTTACATTCAGTATTTTTATCTTTTTCAGGTTGTTAGAGAATAAGTTAGATAGTCATTCGGCAGTCTTTTTCAGTTTGTGATAATTGTTCAAGTTTGCCGGGTAGAACCTAAATCCCACTAAACCGTGTTGATTTGGTACCTTCTAAAATTATTCTAGAAAATTGTCGTCAAGCAATATTTTATTTCTGGAATAATCGATATCTACAGAAATGACGACAGGGATATCCTTTGACATCTTGGCTTGCTCCAAGATCTCTGGAAATTCTAGTGTTGATTTTAGTGCATAACCGATAGCACCGAAGCTGCCTGCCAATTTTTCAAAATCGGGATTGTTAAATTCGGTGAATGCTTTCTTGCCAAATTCGTCAATTTGCTTTAAGGCAATCACGCCGAATTCCTTATCACACCAGATCACAATTATTACAGGCAATTTGAGACGAACAGCTGTTTCAAGCTCTTGAACATTCATTAGAAAACCTCCATCTCCACACATCGCAACAACCTTTCTCTCAGGAAAAGCAAGCTGCGCCGCTATTGCACCCGGAAGTGCAAATCCCATCGATGCAAATCCATTTGATATCATACACGTATTTGGATCGTATGTATCGTAGGTCTTAGCTATCCACAGCTTGTGAGCACCTACGTCAGAAATTAGAATATCCTTGTCATCCAGTGACCTTCTAACATCCACTACCAATTTTTCAGGTTTGATGGGGTAACTTTGATCATCTGCATATCTTCGAACTCGCTCGACCAACTCTTTTTTAATTCTCTTGAAAGTATCCGGAACATCGAGACATGGGAAGTATTTTAGGTTTGGGTTTTGATTTTTTTCTTTTTGTAACTCGGCTAAGATAGCATTTATTGTCAATTCTATATCTGCTGCAATCTCGACAGTCGGCGGGTAATACGTATCCACCTCTGCGGGAGTAAAATCCATGTGGATAATTTTCTTACTGAAATCGCCATTCCAAAATCTTGGACTGTATTCTACCAAGTCATAACCTATTGCTATGACCAGGTCAGCTTCCTTCATGGCTATTAGTGCATGATCTGCGTCTTTGATACCAATTGTTTGAAGATGTCTCTCCCACCTATCAGAGATTACCCCCTTTGCCATGAAGGTATTCATAGAGCATATTCCAGTTTTCTCAACGAATCTCCTGACATGAAAGCTCGCGTTCCCTCGGATACAACCGTTGCCTACCAAGAGTAATGGTTTTTCAGCTTCAAGAATTAATGTCACTGCTTTTTCTATAAGAGACTTGTTGGGCTGTGAACGAAGAACTTCCTCAGGTGGTTTTTTGATAGGCTTTATTGTGGATTGCTGTTTTGCTACGTCCTGTGGTAATTCGATATGCGTTGCTCCTGCCTTTTCCTCCTTAGCTATTTTAAATGCTCTTCTTACAATCTCTGGAACATTGTCTCCATTTCGAATTGACCAGTTCCATTTTGTTATTGGTTTGAACATAGTAATGACATCCATGTTCTGGTGCGATTCTTTGTGTAGCATGCGTGAATCGGTCTGTCCAGTAATTGCTAGTACTCTGGATCTATCCATATTTGCACTAGCTATTCCAGTTGTCAGATTGGTGGCTCCAGGGCCTAGCGTGGAAAGACATACACCAACTTTCCCCGTCAGCCTACCGTAAACATCTGCCATGAAGGCAGCAGATTGTTCATGTCTTGTCAAAGTGAATTTGATGCTTGAATCTAACAATGATATCATAAGATCAGCGTTTTCCTCTCCGGGTAAGCCAAAAATGTATTCAACTTCTTCTACTTCAAGACACCTAACAAACAGATCTGATGTTTTCATTGCAAGGGAGGTCCACATCGTTGGTTTCCCTGAGCATACGCACTCCTATTATTCCTATTGTGCCACATACTTACTCGATTCAAAGCATATCGTAGCCCTATTGCGATACGAGTATCAACGACATTTTTGACCATATGGGGATCTAGCAAAGAACTATTATGTTATTTGAATGTTGAATTTAAACCAAGTACTCTGGTTCCCATTATTCACATTGTGCTGCTTTTGAATTTGATTTCGCGGTTTAGATGCTTTACCTGATCACCTTTTCCTCAAGAATTAGCTGATGTTGAACCCGCTGTACGAATAATGTTATCTGTATTGCCTAATTCTGGGAGTTCTAGGTAAGAACAGTAAGGATCATCCGGTCTAAGGTTTCTGACTCAAATTCCTGATGTATTCCCTTAACGCTTGAGATTCTTCTTTATATGCGCGGATAATTTCCTTTTTACCATCAGGACATGTTAATACTACAGTTACGATATTGACTTCTGCGTCTGATGCAAAAATAGCGGGTTGAATTTTCTCAATTTTATAATCATTGTCGAGTAATCCTTTTAGTTTTGTTATAGATTCAAATTCTACCAAGTAGCTCAATGACAAATTATGCACTAATAAGGACTTTGATTATAGTAACTTATGAGATTAATTAAGGTTGTAATTGAAATATAGATATAGGTAGACTCATACAATATATTTGATTTGCTGATTAGTGAGCCAGGCTAGAATAATACTATAATATAGACCAATAATAAAGGGACGCGCGGGTTCGGTGGTATGAGAGACAAATTTGACCCAATTTTGCAACCCAGCATAAGGCACAATTAATTTGGGATTTTCGCTTTGTCACATTTCAGTCTATGCTACGCTGGCTTAGTATAGGAGACTCTATCAATGCAAATATTTTTAAAAGCAATAAGACATTTCTGGCACTATGGGGTTGGGAACGGTTGGTTGGTCGATTCTGGTCATGGGGATTTCGCTTGCTACGGTTGTAATTTTATGGGTATGGATTGGACATATAGGACCAACCTATTCTTCAGACACTTTAACTCAGCAGCAGAAAACCTTAAGGCAGCATTATGGCCTACCACCTCAGCCTGTCCTTACCGATCCTAAGCTACTCCTCACTCCCCCTTCACTTAGAGACGTTAAGAATAATACTGCGAATATGACCACGGCTTCTGCCGTAACTAACTCGACTGGTGGTAAGAATGTTTCAATCGTTTCAGGAGCCTCTACCTTAGCAGACAAAGCATTTTCGCCAAACCCTATCAATGTCAAAGTCGGAAGTAGTGTAACATGGACGAACAAAGATAATGTCGCCCATACTGTTACATCAGGTACAGGGCCTAGTGATCCTAATAAGGGGAAAGAATTTGATTCTGGATTATCACCACTTTTGGGGCCAGGAAAAACGTTCTCTCATACATTCAAGACTGCTGCAGAGATTCCATACTTCTGTCAAATACATCCTATTATGGTAGGAAAGGTTGCTGTGTCCTAGACTTAATAACTATCAACGTAACTGAAAAATTCGTTGTTGTAGTATTATGAGATCGAGATCACGTGATAAAGATGTTGAAGTGGCGATTAGATATAGTTGTAGACATATTTCATCTCCATTAGTATATTATATCAGATCTCCATTAGTATATTATATCACAGATTTTAATAGATCAATAAATGATGACACGAATTCCATGTGTGGCATCCACTCGTGGAATCCACAATTGGCATTCGTCTCTAGTTTTATAATAATAACAAACGCAAACCAATTGGAATGAATAATACAATAATTAATCTTGAAAACACAGTATTGACATCAATCCTACTACGATCGCCAAAATTGAAATGCTCATCTCAAAAAGTGGTGTGAACGAGAGCTGTAGACTTCTTCGAGCCTGTTAATGAGAAACAATGATATAACGTAAAGTAATAAAGAACATTGGAAACTGAAGCTCTAATCGATAGAAAAGGTAAGGAGAGGCCACATTATTTGAAAAATAAAAATATTATAGCTTACGGGGTAATTGGAGTTATTGTTGTCATAGTAACAGCTTATGTCGTTTTTATGAGAGCTCCAAATAATATTATTAATAATAATGTTATCAGCAGCAACAATTCAAACTTGCAGTCTACAGCCCAACTTATCGCGAATTCAAGAGCTGCAGCCATTGAACAGTATCAAAAGCAATTCTGTGGTTTAAATTCTATTCCGCATTCTAATAATTACATAACAGAGTACAACCTACCATCTACATGCGAAATGCCACTAGGTATCTTGGTTGACGATCAACTTGCAAAGGTATGGTATGTGTCTACAAAACACGGAACACTTGGCAGTTACGATCTTGCCACTCACAAATTTGATAAGGAGCTCAACATCCCTGTATGGAACGTACGCAACATTCCTACAGACAATTCCCAGGTATGGTCTGTTAAGGAGGATAAGAGTGGGAACATTTGGTTTACCGACGAGAAACAAAACGCAATTTGGAGGTATAGTAAATCTGTTGGCGGCTTTGAAATGTATAAAGTTCCTGAAATGTCTAAAGCGTTTGGTACAACCTATCCAGTATCTATCGATTTCGATTCTAACGGAAATGTGTATTTTGTGGGTATACGTTCACCTGTGCTTTGGTTCGGAAACGTTACACAGATGAAGAATGGTACTTCCAATGGCATAGCTAAGATTCCAATACCTACAAACGCATTCAGAGGAATAGATCCTGACCTAATCAGTACCGGTTCTATCGCAATCGATAATAAAAGGAACGTCGTCTGGATTTCGATGTTATCCTTCCCAAGTAAGGGTGAAATTCTGCGATATAATATAACTTCAAAAACTTTTCATCCTTTTAATATGCCGCCAGGATTAAACTCTCCTGTAGGAGTTGCTGTAGATGAGAACGGTAATCCTTGGGTCACTGACCATGCCACGAGTCTATTTTTCATGTTAAACGCGTCTAATGGCAATACCACAACCTACGCAACCTCTAGAGCTTCGCCACAGATTTATGGTGTAAGTGATGCTAATAGTGTTCCTGCAGGGGCTTATAGTCTCCCTTACTGGATAGAAAAAGGGTCTGGTGGTAACGGTGGATCGCTTTGGTTTAATGAGCATGAGGGTAATCCACCTAACAGTCAAACATGCGGTATAGCCAATGCCCTACAGTTCTCAAGTGGACAGAATGGTCAGACATGGTTTGCAGAATGGTCAGAAAATAAGATAGGAAGCTTGACAGGAGTCAAGTACAATCAGCTACCATTTTCTGTTTCAGTATTCCCTCAAGAGCTGACCATTAAAGGAGGTCAGGCTGTAGAGATTAAAGTTAATGTTTCAGGAACGACAACAACGAGACTGTCTCAGAATCACTCCAACTCAACTGTTGGGATGGTAGCTTCAGGCACATTTTCTCCAGGTGGTGACCTTGGAAATTCCACGGGTATCTTCAGCCAAGCGTCCCTCCCGATGCCAGATACGCATGATATTAAACAAGTGTCATTCATCTTCACACCATCAACAAAGCTAAAGCCAGGAGACTATATGATGATGCTAGGAGCGCAAAACCAAGAAGTTGCTATGTTGAAGGCTGTCAAAGTGCACGTAATTAGCTAGCGATAGTCACTGCTGCTACCATGGGTATCACGCCGAACCTAGAATGTACTCGGCTGAATGATGTCCAGATGGTTCTGAATTGGTCCCACCGCATCGCACTTGGCTACAATGTCCATCGCGACAGCAGCCGGTGCTACATCCAGGGGCACAATAGTTATGGAATAGATGAGTTTTGGACTATCTTGCTACTTGAAGTGGCGTTAGCAGACGCGTGACAAATACTGTTGATACACACCACTGTATGACATGTATCTCCATCACAGCTAGTAGTGCTCTTTTTTATATGAGTTTGTGCTTTCGCTAAAAACGTATGCTCCCCCAAGGCAGTAATTAACATAGCTGTTAGTACAACTATTGTCAGACTCAAAATTGTATGATTTATCTTCATTCTAATAAGCAACTAATAACATAAAATATTTGATTTGGGAGGAATATTGCTATATCTTTACTCTAATAGATTTATCAGAACAAAGCATCAATCGATG
>WNFX01006197.1_pt1 | contig 11417 bp, 12 predicted proteins | sample 5400111 | NCBI WGS metagenome assembly WNFX01 (sample SAMN13153363, study PRJNA577476) | soil metagenome | isolation source: 40 cm soil or saprolite under grassland replicate 1 | place: USA:California | collected 2016-06-15
ACCCACGGCGGCGATCATCCGGCTGGACACGAACTGGCGGACGAACCAGACGCCCGCCTCTCCCGCCACGCGGACGTACGTGCGGAAGTTGACCTGCGGGTGCGCCCTGAACCCCGGGATGCGCCAGCCCTTGACGCGCACGTCGAGCATCTGCAAGGCCACGAGGCTCACGTGCGTCCGGCCGTCCCACCGATCGGGCTCGACACCCGGGGGGATCGCGCGTCGGATCAGGTCTTCCGGCGCCTCGAAACTGAGGAGAATGATGTGCGACCAGCGGGCGGCGAGAAACGGACGAGGCGTCACTTGTGATCGTGGTTGGAATCGCTAGTAATATGGCGTCCCGACACGGAGGCAGCCCGCATGCGAAGCGCCAAGGTCATCCACGGCTGCTTGATGGCGGGCGTCATCCTGTTCTTGCTGGTGACGGCGTGGGTGCATCGCGTCACGCCCCCGGCTCCCCTGCCTGTGAGCGGCCCGCTGTTGACATATGTGGGACTCGGGATCCTCGCCGCTGGGCTCCTCGGCCTGCGGGTTCTTCCGGGGCCCGATCCTGCGCCCGCGCCGGGACAGACGACCCACCAATGGTGGATGACCAGCCAGGCCCGGCTCATCGTGCGCTGGGCGGTAGTGGAAGGTGGGTGCCTGGTGAATCGAGTGGTGTGGTTCATCACCCGCGACCGCGTCTCGCTGGCCGCTGCCGTCGCCGGTCTGGCCATCCTGCTCGCACTACGACCGGGTCGGTACCTGGAAATAGGCTAGAGCCCCACGAATTGGCCGTTTTTGACCACCGATCCGGATTCGTCATGATGTACCGCCGGGCGCGATGCAGTTCGTCGTCGCTCCGGATCACGCGGTCATAGTAGTTACGCTGCCAGACCTTCTTGCCCGGCGTGCCTTGCTGTTCATTGATTCGCTTCGTCGTGGCGGACTTGAACGCGCGGATGATCGCACACAGGGAGCCGGGGTGTACACGAAGGGATTGGCCCCGCGTAAGAAGGGAGTCGCTTCCGGGCGACAAGGGACGTACTGGTAAGTGTAGGGGCGCAGCATGCTGCGCCCCTACATTGTGGTCGTTCCCCGTGTTGTGGTCGTTCCCCGTGTCGTGGTCGTTCCCCGTGTCGTGGTCGTTCCTACGCTGACTGATTTGGCCCCGACGATCGCCGATAACGACAATGCCGTGCACATGGTCGGGCATCACGATGACGGTATCCACCGCAGCGGTGGGGAAATGCGCCGGAATCTGACACCAGCACTCCTTCGCGGCACGACCGACATCATTGAGACGCATGTGCCCTGCAATCACCTCTCCGAACAAGTGGCCGGGCTCTCGCAGACGAATGGTCACGAAATACGCTCCAGGACGCGAGTAGTCATATCCGCGGAGCCTGGTGGACCGCCGGTCGTGCGAGACACGAAGGGGAACTCGGTCGCTGCTCACCCGTCAACCGTATGCGCCCGGGCCTCGCGACGGGTACCGGGCTGCTGCAGGGCGCATCCATTTCACTCCGCTCGCGTACGGCCTAGAGCCCGTCCGTCGGCGGCCGCGGGGGCGCGGGCACGAAGTGGTTGAGGGGGCCGTGTCCCCGGCCCAACCCGGGCGCGGCGGCGATCGCCCGGTGCACGAAGTCGAGCGCGTCTTCCACCGCGCGCTCGAGCGGGCGGCCGTGCGCCAGACCCGCGGCGATAGCGGCTGAGAGCGTGCAGCCGGTGCCGTGGATCGAGGTCGTCTCGAGGTGCGGCCGGGTGAAGCGTCGGGCCGTCCCGTCCGCGATCAACACGTCCACCACCTGCTCACCCTCGAGATGACCACCCTTCACGAGCGCTGCTTTCGCGCCGAGCGCCACGAGGGCCCGGCCGGCCCGCTCCATATCGTCGGGGGTGCGGACGCTCCCGCCCACGAGCACCGCCGCTTCGTCGAGGTTCGGGGTGACGAGCGCGGCGAGCGGCACGAGCCGCCGCACGATGAGTCGCTCGGCAGTGCGGTCGAGCAGGCGATCGCCCGACGTGGCGACCATCACGGGGTCGAGCACGTAGTTGGGGAGCCGCCGCCGGGCAATGCCGTCGGCCACAGCCTCGACGATGGGAGCAGAGCCGAGCATGCCCGATTTCACCGCGACGGGCGGGAGGTCGTCGGCGAGCGCCTCGAGTTGGCGGGTGACGAGCTCGACCGGGACCGGCTCCCACGCCCGAACCCCGACCGTGTTCTGGGCCGTCACGGCGGTGATCACGCTCGTGCCGAACACGCCGAACTGGTGAAACGTCTTCAGGTCGGCCTGGATGCCGGCGCCGCCGCCCGAGTCCGATCCCGCGATGGTGAGGGCGATTTTCACGTAGCGCCCGTCCCGCGCTTCTTCGCATATTGAAGGCTCGGCCGCGGCCGGGAATGCTCGAGGAGACTCATCGCCAGTAATCTGCAATCGACGATACGTGATCTCCAACGCCGCAAGGCGCGCGGCCGGCGCGGCCTCGCCCTGATCGAGGGCGTCCGGCTCGTGGAGGAGGCGCTCGCCGCCGGAGTCACATTCAAGGGGGCGCTGGTTGCCCCCGACCTGGCGCGCACCGCGCGCGGCACGGCGCTCGTCGCGGAGCTCCAGGGGCACGCCGTCGGCGTGGAGGAGGTCGGCGCCCGCGCCTTCGCGCAACTCGCCGACACCGAGACGCCGCAGGGGATCATCGCCGTCATCGAGCCGCGGCGTTGGAGCGCGAGCGACTTCGTGCCGCCGGCGGGAGCGGTGGCGCTCGTGATCGACGGCGTCCAAGATCCCGGTAACGTCGGCACGCTGATCCGGACGGCGCACGCGCTCGGAGCCGCCGGCACGGTCGTGCTGCGGGGCACGGCCGACCCGACGAGCCCCAAGGCCCTGCGGGCGGCCATGGGAGCTACCTTCCACCACCCCGTCGTGTCGCTCGACGACGGCGGCTTCATCGCCTGGGCGAGGAAACATGGCCTGACCTTGTGGGCGAGCGCTGCGGATGGCGTGCCGCTGCATCGAGCGCTGGAGCGGGGGCGAGGGAAGGAGGGAGTCGGACGGGTGGACGGGCCCATTGCCGTGATCGTGGGAAACGAGGGGGCGGGAATCCGCCCGCAGCTCAACGCCGTCGCCGCGCAGCGCGTGGCGATCCCGCTGGCCCAGGGCGCCGAGTCGCTCAACGTCGCGGTGGCGGCCGGCATCCTGCTCTACGAGGTGACGCGTGGTCGTTGATCCGATCCTGCTCGTCGGCGCTGGACTCCTGGGGCTCTGCATCGGGAGCTTCCTCAACGTCTGCATCCTGCGGCTCGCCAAGGAAGACAAGAAGCAGCGCTCGCTGTTCCACCCGCCGTCGACCTGCCCGCGGTGCGGGCGCCGGATCGCGTGGCGGGACAACATCCCGGTGGTCTCGTGGTTGGTGCTGCGCGGTCGATGTCGCTGGTGCGGTCAGCCGATCTCCATCCAGTACCCCATCATCGAGGCGGTCGTCGCAGTCCTGTGGATCGCCGCGATCCTGGCCTACGGACCGACGGTCCGCTTCGTCGAGGCCGGCGTGCTGGGCACGATTCTCCTCGGTATCGCTCTCACCGATGCGCGCCATTACCTCATTCCCGACGAGTACAACTGGATCGGGCTCGTCATCGGGCTCGGCCTGTCGCTGACGGCGGGCGTGCCGGGCTTCATCGACGGGGTGCTGGGCGCGGCTACCGGCTTCGCCCTGCTGTACGCCGTCGGCTTGGTGGGGGGCTGGGTCTTCAAGGAAGAGGCGATGGGAGGCGGCGACATCAAGATGATGGCGATGGTGGGCGCGTTCGTCCACTGGCAGGGCGTGCTGTTGACGATATTCGCGGGCGCGCTGTTCGGGAGCCTCGTGTACGTCCCGCTGCTCGTCCTGGGGAAACGGAAGCGTCACGTCCCGTTCGGGGTATTTCTCGCCATGGGGGCCGCGGTGGCCTTCGTGTTCGGTCCCGCGATCTATGACTGGTACCGCCGATTCCTGGGGGCCGCCTGACCTGAATGGGCGATCCGTTCGAAGGGCTGTTCGACTCCGGCGAGGTGCTCGAGCGCGTGGGCGTGAATCTCACGACGCAGGCGCGGCGGGGCGACCTGGAGCCGGTGCGCTGTCGCGACGCCGAGATTGCGCGCGTGGTGGACATCCTGCTGCGTCAGAGCAAGAACAACCCCGCGCTCATCGGGAAGGCCGGGGTCGGGAAGACGGCGATCGTCGAAGGGCTCGCGCAACGCGTCGCCGCGGGGGACGTCCCGCCGGCTTTGAAGGAGGTCCGTGTGGTCGCGCTCGACCATGTGGCCCTCCTCGCGGGCACCACGTTCCGCGGCCAGTACGAGGAGCGCATTCGGAAGCTCGTCCGCGAGCTGTCGGCCGACCCGGACCTGATCCTGTTCGTCGACGAGCTGCACAACCTCATCGGTCAGGGCACGGCGCTCGGCGCCGCCATGGACGCGGCCAACATGCTGAAGCCCGCCCTGGTGCGTGGCGACATCCGGATCATCGGCGCGACCACGGGGGGCGAGTACGACAAATGGATTCGCGGCGATCCGGCGCTCGAGCGCCGCTTCCAGCCCGTCCTGGTGGAGGAGCTCGACGCCATTCAAACGTGGGAAGTGCTCGTCGCCCGACGGCCCCGCCTCGAGCGGCACCACGCCGTCGCGATCACGGATGACGCGCTCAAGGCGGCGATCGTCCTCACCGACCGCTTCGTCCCCGAGCGCGCCCGCCCCGACAAGGCCATCGATGTGCTGGACGAGGCGTGCGCCCACGCGCAGGCGACCGCCCGGGTGTCGCCGGAGCTCGACCGCCTGATCCGCGAGCGGCGTAAGGTGGATGCCATGATCCGGCGGGGCTTGACGCACGAGCAGCCGCGAGAGGAGCCCGCGGAAGACCTGATGGCGGAAATCTTTCCGATGCTGGAGCGGATTGGGGCGGAAATAGAAAAAATGTTGGGCGGCAGCGGGCGGCAGGCGGCGGCAACAGGCGGCAAAGAGGCTGGCGACACGACGCAGACCGTGCCGCCCGTTGCCGCCCCTTCCCGCCCAGTGCCGCCCCTTGCGGAGCGTCGTGCAGAACTGGACCGACTGCTGCGCGAGGAACTCGAGCGCCAAGGGATAATCGTGTCGGGGCAAGAAGTCGCCCGCGTCGTGGGGGCGGCCGTCGGTAAGGGGATCGAGTGGCAAGCGTGACGCGAGCGTGTCTCGCCGCGGTGGCGGTCGTCGGCGGGATGGGGAGCACCGGATGCGAGCGGCGCGCGCGGGAGGTCCAGAACGAGGCCGAGCTGAAGCTGGCCGTGCAGCAGATGATCCCCGCCGTCGAACGGGCCACCCGCCTGCGGTTTCGCCAGCGCCCCGTCGTACTGCGTCGCAGCCGCGCGCAGGTTCGGGACTACGTGATCCACAAGTTCGACGACGACCTCCCGCCCGCCGAGCTCGTGGGCGCACAGGCCGCGTACCGGTTGTTCGGGCTGATCCCCGATTCGCTCGACCTGCGCCGTACCATGGTGGACCTCCTGACCGAGCAGGTGGCAGGGTATTTCGACCCCGATTCGAACGCGCTCTACATCCCGACCGACATCGATCCCAGCCAAGCCCGTCTCGTGATCTCGCACGAGCTGGTGCACGCGTTACAGCACCAGTACTTGAACCTCGACTCACTGGTGGAGCTCAAGCGCCAGAACGATCGCCGCAGCGCGGCGCAGGCGATCCTCGAGGGGCAGGCGACGCTCGCTCAGATCCTGGTCCTCATGCCGGAGCAGAAGATCGAAAGCCTGCCCAACTTCTGGGACCTGCGGACCGCGCTCGGCGGGCAACAGGATCAGATGAAGGTGTTCGGGAGCGCCCCGCTGTGGCTGCGCGAGAGCCTGATCTTCCCTTACCTAGGCGGTGCCGAGTTCGTGCGCTGGTTCGACCATGAGTACCCGGGGAAACAGCCCTACGGCATCCTCATGCCGATCTCCACGGAACAGATCCTGCACCCCGCGCGGTACGTGGCCGGGGACCGCCCCGACGCGGTGGCGTTCGAGTCGCCCGGGCCCGACACGGTGCGTTACGAGGACGGGCTGGGCGAATTCGAGATCCGCCTCCTGCTCGAGCAGCATCTGGGCGATGACGGCGCCGCCGCGTCGTACGCGGCGGGCTGGGACGGAGACCGCTACCAGGTGCTTGGCCGTGCGAGCGCGGCGGCCACGGCAGCGCTCGTGTGGTATACGCTGTGGGACGACAAGGTGGCGGCTGCGCGCTTTCGAAAGGCACTAGAGAGCGCGTGGGCCAAGCGGCGACCTGGCGGTCGGAGCGTCAGACGCTCGGAGATCAAGCAGCTCCTGGTGACCGGCGTGCCGGTGGTGCGCCTGGTCGATGCGCCGCTCGGCTGGGCTGGCTGGAAACGGGTGCCGACCATTCGGGTCACCCGCGCAGCGCGTTGATCCCCCCACTTGGATTCCGGCAACTCGCCAAGTAGTTTCGGAGGCTTATGTTTACGGCCCTCTCCGAGCGGCTGACCGCCGCTGTGAAGCGCCTCACCGGTCGGGGAGTGCTCTCGGAGCAGGACGTGACCGAGGCGCTGCGCGAGATCCGACGCCATCTGCTCGAGGCCGACGTCAGCTTCGAGGTCACGAGAGGGTTCGTGGAGCGCGTGCGCGAGCGGGCGATCGGGGCGATCGCCGTGAACACGGTGAGCCCCGGCCAGCAGGTCGTGAAGCTCGTGCACGACGAGATTGCGCGGATGCTGGGCGCGTCGGACCAGGACTTGGCGCGCAAAGTAGGGGCGCCGCATGCCGCGCCCCTACAGTTTGCATCGGTCGGGCCGACGGTGATACTGCTGGTGGGGTTGCAGGGCTCGGGAAAAACGACCACCGCGGCGAAGCTGGCGGGACGGTTTAAGCTCGAGCAAAAGGCGCCGGGACTCGTCGCCGCTGACCTCTCCCGCCCCGCCGCGCGAGAGCAGCTGCAGCAGCTCGGCGCCCAAGTCGGGGTGCCGGTCTTCCCAAGGGAGCGGGGAGCGGGGGGCAGTACCGTCCTCGAATCGGTCAAGCGAGCGATTCGCGAGGCGGAGAAGGCGCGCTGCCGCACGGTCATCGTCGATACCGCCGGCCGGCTGCAGATCGACACGGAGCTGATGGACGAGCTCAAGGCGCTGCGGGTGGCGACGAGCCCGCGCGAGGTGCTGCTCGTGGCGGACGGGATGACGGGGCAGGACGCGGTGCGGATCGCCCGCGGCTTTCAGGAGGGCGTCGGGCTGACCGGCGCGATCCTGACCAAGCTCGACGGCGATGCGCGGGGCGGGGCGGCGCTCTCGATTCATGGCGAGACGGGCGTGCCGATTAAATTCATCGGCATCGGGGAAAATGTAGGGGCGCAGCATGCGCCACCCCTGCTTGAGCCCTTCGACCCGGTGCGTATTGCGGGCCGCATCCTGGGCCAGGGCGATGTCGTGGCGTTGGTCGAGAAGGCGGCCGCCACCATGGACGCCGAGACGGCGCAGCGCCTCGAGCGCAAGGCGCGCTCGAAGCAGGGGATGGATCTCGCGGACTTTCTCGTCGCGCTGAAGCAGATGCAGGCCATGGGACCGATCAAGCAGGTGCTCGGCCTCTTGCCGGGCGTGAACGCGCGGGCGCTCAAGGCGGTCGACGGCGACGACAAGCGCGTGAAGCATGTCGAGGCGATCGTGCTGGCCATGACGCCCGGCGAACGGTCCGATCCGTCGATCCTCACCGGATCGCGGCGCCTGCGGATCGCGAAGGGCGCGGGACGCACCGTACAGGAGGTCAACCGGCTGCTGGACCAGTTTCAGCAGATGCGGAAGCTTTTGAAAAGGACGTAGGCACGCTATGGCAACTCGCATTCGGCTGCGGCGCGTGGGGCGGAAGGGGCAGAGTTATTTCCGGATCGTCGTCGCGGATTCGCGCTCTCCCCGCGACGGGCGGTTCGTCGTGACCTTGGGCCACTACAACCCGCGGACCAATCCCGCCGACATCCAGGTCGATGCGGAGCAGGCGCGCGCCTGGCTCGACAAAGGGGCTCTCCCGACCGACACGGTCCGCTCGCTGTTGAAGAAGGCGGGAGTGCTGGGCAAACGCCCCGCCTAGTCGGGCGCGTGCGCAAGCCGCACGGGCAGCGGGGAGAGGTCGCGGTGTTTCCTCTCGTGGAGAATCCGGGCGCGGTGTTCACGCCGAAGGCCCGGCTGTTGGTCGTGAACGAGGAGCGTGACGTCGTGGCGGGGCCGCTGGTCGTGGCGCGGCGGCGCGCCTACCACCGCGAGTGGCTGCTGTCGTTCGTCGGCGTGACGTCGCGCGCGGTGGTGGAGCCGTGGCGGGACCACTTCGTCGCCGTGGAAGAGACCGATGCTGGCGATTAACGTCGTGACGCTCTTCCCGGAGGTGTTCGAAGCGTCGCTCCGGGTGAGTATTCTGGGGCGTGCCGCGGAGCAGGCGCTGGTGCGCTACCGAGTCGTGCAGCTGCGCGAGTACACGCACGACCGGCACAAGACGGTGGACGACTCCCCGTACGGCGGCGGCGCCGGGATGGTGCTCAAGCCGGAGCCGTTCTTCGAAGCGGTGGAGGATCTGCGGCCGGAGGGGGGGCCGCCGATCGTGCTGTTGTCGGCACGCGGCCGGCCGTTCAGCCACCGCGACGCCGTGCGCTTCGCGGTGGGCCAACAGCTCACGTTGCTCTGCGGCCATTACAAGGACGTGGACCAGCGGGTGGCGGACGGGCTCAAGGCGGAGGAGCTGTCGGTGGGGGACTTCGTGCTGTCGGGCGGTGAGCCGGCGGCGCTGTGCGTCCTGGATGCGGTGGTACGGCTGCTCCCGGGAGCGCTCGGGGACCACGCGTCCGCGGCTACCGACTCGCACTACGACGGGCTCCTGTCGCCGCCGAGCTATACCCGGCCACCGAGCTATCGCGGAATGGATGTACCGGCGGTATTGTTGAGCGGCGACCACGCGCAAATCGCGCGCTGGCGCGAGGCGGAGGCTGAGCGGTTGACGCGGGAGCGGCGGCCCGACCTGTGGACGAAACACCTAGACGCGTAGACGCACAGACGCGCAGACGCATAGAGAGATCGAGAGAGTAGACCATGAACAGACTGAGAGCGATCGAGCGCGAGGGGCTCAAGACCAACCTTCCGGCGTTCGATCCGGGCGACACGGTCCGCGTGATGGTGCGGGTCCGCGAGGGCGACAAGGAGCGCCTGCAGGCGTTCGAGGGCATCTGCATCGCCCGCCGCGGTGCCGGGATCAATGCGACGTTCACCGTGCGCAAGATCTCGGCGGGCGTCGGGGTCGAGCGCATCTTCCCGCTGCACGCGCCGTCGATCGCCGAGATCGAGCTGGTGCGCAAGGGTCGCGTGCGGCGCGCCAAGCTCTACTTCCTGCGTCGGCTCGCCGGCAAAGCGGCGCGGATCCGCGAGAAACGGGGCATCACCGTCCCCGAGACGGTGGAGAAGCAAGAGGCGTGAGAGGTCCCCGCCCCACGCTCGAGCGCGAGATCGCGTTCTGGCGAGCGGGGGGCGGAGTCGTCGCCGGTGTCGACGAAGCTGGCCGCGGTCCCCTGGCTGGTCCGGTGGTGGCCGCGGCCGTCGTGTTTCCGCCCCACTGCAAACTCATCCGCGGACTGCGTGACTCGAAGCTCTTACCCCCGGCCAAGCGCCGCCGGCTCGCCCTGGTGGTGCGGGCCCGCGCGTTGGCGATCGGCGTGGGCGCGGCGAGCGTACGCGAGATCGACCGGCTGAACATCCGACGGGCGTCGATCCTCGCCATGCGGCGTGCGCTCGCCCGACTGGGACTCGACCCGGCCCTCGTCCTGGTGGACGGCTTGCCCTGTCCGGAGCTCGGGTGTCCGCATGATGCGATTGTGGACGGGGACGCGCACTGCCACTCGATCGCCGCCGCGTCGGTGATCGCCAAGACCGTGCGCGATCGCCTGATGGAGCTCCTGGCGGCCCGCCATCCGTCGTACGCCTGGGCAAGCAACAAGGGCTACGGCACCCCGGATCACCTCGCCGCGCTCGCGGCGTTCGGCTTCACGTCCCATCACCGCAAGAGCTTCGCGCCGGTGGTGCAGCTGGAACTGATAGGGCGGCAATAGGCGGTAGGGGCGGCAAGGGCGGCACGGAGCGACCTTGCCGCCTACTGCCGCCCGTTGCCGCCTGTTGCCGCCCTTTTGAGCCCCGCTCTGAACTCCGCCAAGGGCCGGGTATTCAGAATGTCCGCTGCCTCAAGTCCCGCCCGCCGCGCCAGGTACACCGCGTATTTCATGAACGGCAGGTTCCCCGGCTGGTGGCTGTCCGTCGAGAGCACGAACCGGACGCCGTGTTGTTTGCCGGCCGCCGCGAGCGTATCCGGGAGGTCCATGCGCTCGGGGTGGCCGTTCAACTCGAGCAGGCAGCCCGTGGCGGCGCAGGCACGACACAGGGCCTCGAAGTCGAAGGCGTAAGGCTCGCGCTTTCCCACGAGGCGCCCGGTCGGGTGTCCGATCGCATCCACCCACGGATGCTCTGCGGCGCCCACCAGGCGCTTGGTCAGCTCTTTCTCGCGCTGCGTGATGCCGTAGTGAATGGTGGCCACGACATAATCCGCTTCGGCCAGCACGTCGTCGGGCAGGTCGAGCTTGCCGTTCTCGAGGATATCGAGCTCGATGCTCTTCAGGATGGTGAAGCCGCGGCTGGTGGCGTTCCAGGCGTCGATCGCCTTCCACTGCTCGCGCAGCCGCTTCGCGTCGAGCCCGAGCGCCATCGTCACGCGCTTCGAGTGGTCCGTGATGGCAATGTACTGGTAGCCCAAGGCGCGCGCGGCGTGGGCCATGTCCTCGATGGTCCCCTTCCCATCGGTGGCGCTCGTGTGCATCTGTAGGTCGCCGCGGATGTCTTTCACCTCCACGAGGTGCGGCAGCCGGTGCTCGCGGGCGAGCGCGATCTCGCCGCGTGCTTCCCGCAGCTCGGGCGGAATCCAGTCGAGGCCGAGCTTCGCGTAGATCTCGTCCTCGGTCTTCCCGGCGGCGCGCCGCGTGCCCTTGAAGAGGCCGTACTCGTTCAGCTTGTAGCTCTGCTCCTGGGCGATCTTGCGGAGCTCGATGTTGTGCGCCTTGGAGCCGGTGAAGTACAGCAGCGCCGCGCCATACGCGTCGGGCTCCACCGCCCGCAGATCCACCTGGAGCCCGCCCCGGAGCTTCACAGTGGCGCGCGTCTCGCCTTTCGAGACTACTTCCGCTACGTCACCGTACTTGACGAACCGGTCCATCGCCTGGGCGCTCTCCCCCGACGTCACCACGATGTCCAGGTCCCCGATCGTCTCGCGCCGGCGGCGGTAGCTCCCCGCCACCTCGATTTGTCGGATCGCCCCACTCGCTTCCAGATACGCGACGACCGCGGTCGCCTGGGCCTCGGCTTCGTTGAGGAGCATGCGCCGCTCTCCGACCTGCGCCTGGCCGAGCCCCGCGCGC
>WNFX01006198.1_pt1 | contig 11416 bp, 8 predicted proteins | sample 5400111 | NCBI WGS metagenome assembly WNFX01 (sample SAMN13153363, study PRJNA577476) | soil metagenome | isolation source: 40 cm soil or saprolite under grassland replicate 1 | place: USA:California | collected 2016-06-15
GCCCGCTGGGTCAGGTCCACGCCGTACTTCTCGAGCGCCTGGTAGGTGCCCTCTGGATCCTCGGAGGTCACGCGGGCGCTACCGCGTATCTTCTCGAACGCGCCGAGCAACTCGTCCGGACCGGCCCCTGCGCGGCGCAGCAACGCTGCGGTCTCGCCGCCCTCGGCCGCGAGCCCGACCAGAAGATGCTCGGTCGACACGTACTCGTCCGTGAGCTCGCTGGCGCGTTTGGACGCCGTGTTCAGCACGGCGGCGAGCGGCCGGGACATGCCCGGAACGCTCACCGTCTGCCCGGCGGCCCGGGGCAACCGGGCGAGAATGTCCTCGGCCTGCTGCCTGATGTCCGATGGGTCGGACCCGACGCTCCGCAGCAGCGGGGCGGCCGTTCCGCCGGGTTGCTCGATGAGCGCCACGAGCAGGTGCGCTGGGTCAATGTGCGGGTTGCCATCCGCGGTGGCCCGGCGCGCCGCCGCGGAAATTGCCTCCTGGCTCTTACGGGTCAGCTTCTCTTCCATCACGTCGTACCTGATTCGCTCGGCGGCTGCCATACCGCGTGTCTGGCCGTCGTGCCGGCCCGCCGGACGGGCACAAGCTCGGCCCCTTCACTTGCCGCCCGTCGCAGCCCGGCCAGCCGCGCCGCGACGGCGCGAGTGGATTCAAGCTCGGCCCGCAGCTGCACTATTTCGGCCTGCAGCTCGGCAGCCGCGAGCCGGATCTGCCTGATCTCATCTTCGAGTTCGAGGATCCTTTTGATCCCGGACAGGTTTACGCCCTCCTCCTGCGAGAGCCGCTGCACCTCGCGCAGGAGAAGGATGTCGCGCATCGAGTAGCGGCGCCCCCGGCCAGCGGCGCGGCCGGGCGACACCAGCCCGAGGCGGTCGTAGGTCCGCAGCGTCTGCGGGTGCAGCCCGGACAGCTGCGCCGCCACCGAGATGACATAAACCGGCGTGTCGTCCGACAGCCCGAACGGGTTACTCAAAGTCATCTCAGCCCCCACGAGCCCGCTGCAACAGATCATCGCGTGGGTTGTGGCCTCCGGCGGCCTGCTGGAACTGCTCAAGCGCCGTGCGCGCCTTGCCGTTCACGTTCTGCGGCACGGCGACTTCCACGGTGACCAGCAAGTCGCCCGTTGTCCCGTCCGGGCGACGGGTGCCGCGGCCACGGACGCGCAGCGTGCGGCCGTTCGGCGTACCCGGCGGAATGCGCAGCGTGACAGGAACACCATGGTGTGTCGGCACCTTGATCTCGGCGCCGAGCACGGCCTCGGGGAAGGTCACCGGCACCGTGATCGTGAGGTTGTCGCCCGACCGGCCGAAAATCGGATGGGGCGTGACGTGCACAAGGACGTAAAGATCGCCCGCGGGCCCGCCGCGCTCGCCCGATGCGCCCTTCCCCTTGAGCCGGATCCGCTGACCATCCTTAACGCCTGCGGGGATGCGCGCCTGGATGGTACGCGTGCTCATGGCGCGGCCGCTGCCCGAGCACGCCGGGCACGGGTCATCCACGACGAGCCCACGCCCGCGGCAGGTACGGCATGGTTCGGAGATGCCGAAGCCGCCCAGGTTCCTGCTGGCCTGCCCGGTCCCCTCGCAAGTGGGGCACACCCTGGGGACAGTGCCTGACTTCGCCCCGGTGCCGTGGCAGACCTGGCAGGGACCCTCCCCGGTCAGCCGAAGCGGAACCGTGACGCCGTCGACTGCGTCACTGAACGACAGCGTGGCTTCCGTTTCGACGTCGGCGCCGCGGCGGGCACGCTGCTGAGTCCCACCGCGCCCGCCGAACACGCCGCCGAGCAAGTCGCCAAGGCGCCCGCCGGTTCCCGACGAGCCGAACAGGTCGCCGAGGTCGAAGCCGCCGAAACCGCCGCCGGCCCCGCCGGGCGTTCCGACGCGATACCGTCCGGCCCCGAACAGCGTGCGGGCTTCGTCGTACTCCTTGCGCTGCTTCTCGTCGGACAGGACGTTGTACGCCTCGGAGATCTCCTTGAACCGTTCCTCCGACTTGTTATCGCCCTTGTTCGCATCGGGATGGTGCTTACGCGCCAGCTTCCGGTACGCCTGCTTGATCTCGTCAGGGGTCGCGGTCTTTGAGACACCGAGGACCTTGTAGAAGTCCTTTTCGAGAAAATCCTTCGTGCTCACGGCCTCGTCTCATCCGTTCCCTGTGGCATCAGCCGCCGCGAGCCGGCGGCGTGCGCCGCTCGCGCCCAGCTGATCCCTGCTCCTCGCCTGCCCGGCCCGCGGGCGGCTGCCCGCTGATGCCGCCAGGCTCTGCGCCCATATCGCTCTCGGGCTCGGCGACCGCGACCCGCGCCGGGCGCAGGATCCGCTCGCCCACCTTGTATCCGCGCTGCAACATTTGCACGCAGGTGGGTTCGGTCACCTCGCTCGAGTACGAGTGCATCAGCGCCTCATGCACATTCGGGTCGAAGGGCTCGCCAGGCTCGCCGTACCGCACCAAGCCAAGCTTGGCCGCGGTCGCCTCGATGGACTCCGCTACCGACTTGAATCCACCGGACAGCTCACCGTGCTCACGGGCGCGGTCGATGTTGTCCAAGATCGGCAGCAGCTGGGCGAGCACGTTGGCCAGCGCCTGCTCGCGGACGGCAACCCTGTCCCGTTCCACGCGCTTGCGGTAGTTCGCGTACTCGGCCTGCACGCGCTGCAGGTCGGCGGTGCGCTCGGCGAGCTGGGCCGCCACGGCGGCCACCGGGTCGTCGCCTGCGGCGGCGTGCCGCGGCACGTGCTTGCCCTTCTCTCCGCCCCTGGCGGTCTCGCCCGAGGGTGCTTGCTGCTCCTGCTGCGCGGGATCGCGCACCTTCCCCGTCACCGGGTCGATGCGCCGCCGGTCACGGATGACCGGCCGCGCGTCGGTGTCGTCACGAGAGGCCATCAGGCGGCCCCGGAATCTGGCTTGTCCTTGCCCTCGTCCACGATCTCGGCGTCGACGACGTCGTCATCGGCGGAGCCCTGGGCGGGCTCGCCTTCGGCCTCGCCGCCGGTCGGCGCGCCGCTGGCGGCGCCTTGCTGCGACTGGGCGTAGATGGCGGTGCCCATCTTCTGGCTCACCTGGGCGGTCTTCTCCGAGGCTGACTTGATCGCCTCGACGTCATCGCTCTTCAGCGCTTCCTTGAGCTCCTTGACCGCCTCTTCGACCTCGGCCTTGATGTCGTCGGGCACCTTGTCCGCGTTCTCGCTGAGGAACTTCTCGGTGGTGTAGGCCAGCGAGTCGCCCTGGTTGCGGACCTCAGCCTCCTCGCGCCTGGTGCGGTCCTCCTCGGCGAACTTCTCGGCCTCGGCCATCATCCGCTCGATGTCCTCTCGGGGCAGCGCGGAGCCGCCCGAGATGGTCACCGACTGCTCCTTGCCCGTGCCGAGATCCTTGGCGGTCACGTGCACGATGCCGTTGGCGTCGATGTCGAAGGTGACTTCGATCTGCGGGATGCCGCGCGGCGCCGGTGCGAGGCCCGTCAGCTCGAACATGCCGAGCTTCTTGTTGTACTGCGCGATTTCACGCTCGCCCTGGAACACCTGGATCTGGACCGACGGCTGGTTGTCATCAGCCGTGGTGAAGATCTCCGAGCGCTTGGTGGGGATGGTCGTGTTGCGCTCGATCAGCTTGGTGAAGATCCCGCCCTTGGTCTCGATGCCCAGCGACAGCGGGGTCACGTCGAGCAGGAGGACGTCCTTGACTTCGCCCTTCAGCACTCCCGCCTGCAAGCAGGCACCGACCGCCACGACCTCGTCCGGGTTGACGCCCTTGTTGGGCTCCTTGCCGCCGGTCAGTTCCTTGACCAGCTCAACCACGGCGGGCATCCGGGTCGAACCGCCGACGAGCACCACGTGGTGGATGTCACTGAGCTTGACCCCGGCGTCCTTGATGACCTGCTGGAAGGGGCCCTTGCACCGGTCGAGCAGGTCGGACGTCATCCGCTGGAACTCGGCGCGGGTCAGCTTGGCGTCGAGGTGCAGCGGGCCCTCCGCGGAGGCGGTGATGTAGGGCAGATTGATCTGCGACTCGGACGAGCTTGACAGCTCGATCTTCGCCTTCTCCGCGACCTCACGCAGCCGCTGCAGCGCCATCTTGTCCTTGGACAGGTCGATCCCGTGACCGTTCTTGAAGTCGCTGACCAGCCAGTCCACGACGCGCTGGTCCCAGTCGTCCCCGCCCAGGTGGTTGTCGCCGCTGGTCGCCTTCACCTCGACCACGCCCTCGCCGACCTCGAGCAGTGAGACGTCGAAGGTGCCGCCGCCAAGGTCGAAGACGAGGATGGTGGCCTCGCTCTCCTTGTCCAGGTGGTAGGCGAGCGCCGCCGACGTCGGCTCGTTGATGATCCGCAGGACGTTGAGGCCCGCGATCTGCCCGGCCTCCTTGGTGGCCTGGCGCTGGGCGTCGCTGAAGTACGCGGGGACCGTGATGACCGCATCGGTGATCTTCTCACCGAGGTAGGACTCCGCGTCCCGCTTCAGCTTCTGCAGGATGAACGCGCTGATCTGCTGAGCGCTGTAGCTCTTGTTGTCGATCTTTACCGACCAGTTGGTTCCCATCTGGCGCTTGACCGAGCGGATCGTCCGGTCGACGTTGGTGACGGCCTGCCGCTTGGCGACCTCGCCGACGAGCACCTCCTGGTTCTTGGCGAAAGCGACGACCGACGGCGTAGTCCGTGACCCTTCCGCGTTGGCGATGACCGTGGGCTCGCCGCCCTCGAGGACCGCGACGACGGAGTTGGTCGTCCCCAGGTCAATCCCTACCGCACGTGCCATGAGCAGTCCTTAGCTTGATCGTTTGTTTGAAGTTGAGTGGCTCGGGCTCAAGATTGCCGCGCACCACCGCTTGTGTCAAATCAGTTGAGTCTAACGGGCTCAACCCTGTGCCGGGCGTGGAAATTCCGTGATTCCTGCCGGGTGCTGACGTAGACACCTACGAGCTGCTGGCGCCCACGGCCGCCAACCTCGCGCAGCTTGCGCCAGTGATCCCGCCCGGATTCACCCGGACGGCGGCACCGCCCGTACCGCTCCCGGACGCGGCCAAGGGCTGAGATCCGAAGCGAGCGAACGTTTCGTGACCGCGGCGGGTTCCCGGCGCCGCACCGGGAGCCGCCGCGACCATTTGTCACGGGTACCCGGCGCCAGGCCATCAAGGCGACGGCGTCGGCCGGCTGCACCCCATGAATGCGGCAGCCATGTGGCTGCGACCCCATGGCTGCCGCATTCATGGGGTGCGCTGGCCAGATCCGGGCTGCGCCGTCGCGCCGTCGGCGCCGAGCCCAGATTGTCAGTGCGGCAGCGGATGCTATATCGCATGGCGCACACGGTTGATCCCAAGCTCATCGCCACACTGCGCGCGCAGGCCCATGTCATCGAGCGCAATCAGGCGCTCGGCTGCGGCATGACCCTCGAGATGCTCAGGCACCGGATACGGCCGGGCGGGCCGTGGCAGCGGCTGCTGCCTGGCGTGTACCTCGCCGTCACCGGGAGTCCGACGGCCGCGCAGCGCGAGGTGGCCGCGCTCTTATACGCGGGCGGGGCCGGCGTCATAACCGGCCCGGCCGCGCTGCGCCGCCACCGGATCCGTGCGCCAGAAACGGACGTCGTGGGTGTCCTCGTCCCGGCGGCGTGCCAGCGCCAGAGCGCCGCGTTCGCGCGGCTGCACCGCACGACGCGGATGCCGGAGATGTTCTGTACGCAAGGAGCCATCCGCTTCACCATGGCTCCCAGGGCGGTGGCCGACACGGCCCGCGGCCTGATGGACCTTTCTGAGGTGCGGGCGGTAGCGGCGGACGCCGTGCAGAAGGGTCACTGTCGTCTCGACCTCCTGGTCGCCGAGCTCACCGGCGGGCCGATGCAGGGTTCGGCACGTCTGCGGAGGGTTCTCAGCGAAGTCGCCGACGGCGTCCGCTCGGCCGCCGAGGCTGACCTACTTGACCTGATCAAGAGTGCCCGCCTGCCGATGCCCATGTGCAACCCCCGCCTTTACATCGGACGCACCCTGATTGCCGTGCCTGACTTCTGGTGGCAGGAAGCGGGCATCGCTGCCGAGATGGACTCCCGCGAGTGGCACATGACGCCGGGGGACTGGGAACGCACCATGCGGCGCCACGAGGAACTCGGCGCGCACGGCATCATCACTTTGCATTTCACGCCACGCCGCATCCACGATGAGCCTCCAGGGGTGGTGACCGCAATCAGGAACGCGCTCAAGGCCGGAAGCGCCAGGCCGCCGCTGCCGATACGCGCGGTGCCTGCCCCGGTGTGAGTGCCCGGCCTGCTGGGCAGGCGAAGCACGGGGAACGGCGCGACCGATACCCCATGGGTGGTGCGACGGCGCGGCGTACGCTTGCACCGGGCGTCCGACAGGAGGTTCACGTGGTCCTGCGAATCGTCATCGGCATGACCATGACCGCGATCGCGCTGGCACTCGCCGGCTGGCGGGTGCGGTGGCTGTACCGCGTCGCGACAAGCGGCCAGCCCGCGCCCGAGCGCCTTGAGGCCGTCAGGCGACACCCCGGCCGGGACACAGAGGTCGAGGTCACTGAGGTGCTCGGCCAGCGCAAGCTGTTGAAATGGACGGTGCCCGGTCTCGCCCACTTCTTCGTGTTCTGGGGCTTTATCATCCTGCTCACGGTCTACATTGAGGCCTACGGCGCGCTGTTCAGCAAGAAGTTCGCCATACCGGGCATCGGCAGCTGGGCGGTGCTCGGCTTCCTCCAGGACTTCATCGCGCTGGCCGTGCTCGCCGGGATCATCGTCTTCGCTGTCATCCGGATTGTTGACTCGCCCGCCCGGCTTGGCCGCAACTCGCGGTTCGCCGGATCTCACCTCGGCGGTGCCTGGCTGATCCTGTTCATGATCTTCCTCGTGGTCTTGACGATGTTCTGGTTCCGCGGCGCTTCCGTGGACGCGGGCAACTTCCCGTTCAATGACGCGGCGTTCATGTCGCACCTGACGGCGACCGCGCTGCACCCGCTCGGCGTGGGCGTGAACGACGGGCTCGAGACGACAGGGCTGCTGGCCCACATCGCGGTCATGCTGGCATTTCTCGTCATCGTGGTCCGCTCCAAGCACCTGCACATCTTCATCGCGCCGCTGAATGTGCTGTTCGCGCGGCGGCCGGACGGGCTCGGCGCGCTGCAGCCGATGCGGAGCAACGGGAAGGTGCTCGACTTCGAAGAGGCGGACCCGGACACGGACGTCTTCGGCCGCGGCAAGATCGAGGACTTCACCTGGAAGGGCTTCCTCGACTTCGGCACCTGCACCGAATGCGGCCGGTGCCAGTCGCAGTGCCCGGCATGGAACACCGGCAAGCCGCTTTCGCCGAAGATGGTCATACTCGACCTGCGCGATCACGCCTTGGCGAAGGCGCCCTATCTGCTCGCCGGTTCCGACGACGCGCGCGCTGCGCTTCCCGACGCGGTCAAGGCCGAGGCGAACCGCCCGCTCGTCGGGACCGCGGCGGCGAGCGGCGTGATCGATCCGGATGTGCTCTGGTCCTGCACCACCTGCGGCGCATGCGTCGAGGAATGCCCGGTGGACATCGAGCACATCGACCACATTGTCGACATGCGCCGCCAGCAGGTGCTCATCGAATCCAGCTTCCCGCCCGAAGCCTCGACGCTCATGAAGAACCTGGAGAACAAGGGCAATCCGTGGGGCATGGGCGAGATGGCGCGGACCGAGTGGATGGAAGACCTTGGTTTCGAGGTCCCAGTGGTGGACTCCAAGATCGGCGACGACGTGGAGTACCTGTTCTGGGTGGGCTGCGCCGGGGCGCTCGACGACAGGGCCAAGAAGACGACGAAGGCCGTCGCCGAGCTGCTGCACATCGCCGGGGTGAAGTTCGCCGTACTCGGGCCGATGGAGGCGTGCTCCGGCGACCCGGCCCGGCGGATGGGCAACGAATTCCTGTTCTCCATGCTTGCCCAGCAGAACATCGAGACGCTCAACGAAGCCGGCGTGCGGAAGATCGTCGCGAGTTGCCCGCACTGCTTCAACACGCTGGCCAAGGAGTACCCGCAGCTCGGCGGCACCTACGAGGTGATTCACCACACCCAGCTGCTGGCACGGCTCGTGTCGGAGGGGCGGCTTACACCGTCGAACCCGGTGGAAGAGAAGATCACCTATCACGATCCCTGCTACCTCGGCAGGCACAACCGTGTGTACACGCCGCCACGCGAGATCATGGCGGACGTCCCCGGTGTGCAGGCGCAGGAGATGCACCGCTGCCGCGAACGCGGGTTCTGCTGCGGCGCCGGTGGCGCGCGGATGTGGATGGAAGAGCGGATCGGCAAGCGCATCAACACCGAGCGGATCGAAGAGGCGCTCGGCACCGATCCGGACACCGTGTCCACCGCGTGCCCGTTCTGCCTGGTCATGTTGGGTGACGCGATCGACGAGAAGAAGAGTTCGGGCGCGGCCAAGGAGTCGCTCCAGGTGGTGGACGTCGCCCAACTGCTGATGCGCTCGGTGAAGCAGCCGGCCGCGCCGGGATCGGAGGGGACCGGCTGACCGGCTGACCGGCCTTCAGACCTTGGCGCGATAGAAGTTCAGGTACGAGCGCGATGGCGTCGGACCGCGCTGGTCCTGGTACCTGGAGCCGTAAACGGGCGAGCCGTACTGGTGGTCGGCGGGCGAACTGCAGCGGAAGAGGCAGAGCTGGCCGATCTTCATGCCCGGCCACAGCTTGATGGGCAGCGTCGCCACATTCGACAGTTCCAGGGTCACGTGGCCGGAGAAGCCGGGATCGATCCAGCCGGCCGTCGAGTGCGTCAGCAACCCGAGCCTGCCGAGCGAGCTCTTGCCCTCCAGGCGTCCGGCGAGATCGTCAGGCAGTGAGACGACCTCGTACGTGGACGCGAGAACGAACTCACCCGGATGCAGCACGAATGGCTCGTCGTCGGCGGTCTCCACCAGCCGGGTCAGATCCGGTTGCTCGACCGCCGGGTCGATGTGGGGGTACCTGTGGTTCTCGAACACCCGGAAGTAGCGGTCCAGTCGCACGTCGATGCTGGATGGCTGGATGAGCTCGGGATCGTACGGATCGACTTTGACCCGCCCCGAATCGATCTCGGCTTTGATGTCACGGTCGGAGAGCAGCACGCTCGCAACCTACCGGTTCCGGTACGATGTCGAGGCGATGGTCCGGTGGTGCGCGGCGATTCCGCGGAGACGCGGCGCTGCCCGGTCGGCCCGCGCGGGTGTAGTTCAATGGTAGAACGTCAGCTTCCCAAGCTGATAGTGGGAGTTCGATTCTCCTCACCCGCTCAATCGGTGGAAGCGCAGGTTAACAGTATCTTTTCGAATATGTGACCAATACATTGGGCCAGTTCGATTCTCGCTGCGAGTACATAGGGCACATAGGTCGGGGCCAATGCGCCCCCGAGCAGGATAGGGAACGCGACGCCTCGGAAAGCTTGTCCGGACGGCAGTGGCCAGGAGATTGCCATCAGGAAGATGTCGACCGCGAGCAGTATCAAACCGGCTGCCAGGGTTATCGCGACCAAGCTGGCCAAGAAACGGTGGCGTGCCCCGTAGCAGCCGATATCCGGGGAAGTTTCGTGCCCTCCGGGGCCCTGACCGGGCTTAGCGTCCGGTGCTGAGAGCAGCCGCTTACCGGAACGCTGGGACCGCTTCCGGCCTGGCTTGGCCAGGGGCGGGCTGCTTCTGCGCGGCTGCCTGGCGATTCCAGATCTGCCATGGCAAGTCCTTAGGTCATGTGATGCGCGAGCCGCATCCTTGGTCGGGAACGGGCCCGAATGAGCGCCCAGGGATACCCCTGCGAGCAGGCCGCGGAACGCGGGCATCCCGCCTCGCGGGCGGAAGGCCAGCCGGCGCCCGGCTGAACAGAAATTGGAGGGAGGCGCAACGGGATCGCGGCGGCGGACGCAAGACAGCCGGGCCTGGTTTGTACGACTCATTCCCTGGCCATGGCTTTGCCCCTGCTAGTCTTGCCGTGTAGTAGACGCATGGCGACCGTCCCCGTGTATGGTCCCAGGCCAGCGCCTCAGATCTCTGAAGGATGAAATCTGGCTGCGAGGCAGCGGGTGCTAGACCCAGATCCGGCGCGAGCTGGTCTGATAGTCGCTTCGTTGCGCACCTGCTCGGGCGGCGGCTTCCCGCCCGGCCACGGTTCGCTGGGTGAACTGGAGTTCGCCTGGGCCGAGCCAGCGCCGCCACGCCGTGGCATAAGCTTCCGCGCGCTGCTTGCTGCGTCCCAGGTCGTCCGGGACAGCTACCCAGCGGCGGTCAAATGGGGCCTTGCCGGAAAGGACCCGGGTGAGCGGCCGCAGCGGGATGTGGCCTGGGCTGGGGACCAGGCGCGAGATGAGATAGCGGGGGAAGGCCGCCGGGGAGAGCGCCTCGTCGAGGGCCCGGGTGAAGCGCTCGCTTTCCGCGGCTGATGCTGTGCGCAGGTAGCAGCGCAGATAACCAGAAGAACGTGGCTCGATGGCCAGCGAACCGGCCGCCTGCTCGCTTAGCTCACCAAGCTGCCGGTAGGCATCGCAGATCGCGTGGGCGACCAGGTCGAGCGGAAGGGCGTCCGCCAGCGCGCGTTGCGTGCGTTCAAGCCGCAGGCCGGCCCAGCCGAGCGCGGAAAGGGATGCCGTCAGGCCAGAGAGCGCGAGCGGATCCTTCGTGGCCGCAGTGATGACCAAGGTTAGGGCCGTTGTGACCCAGGCGGCCGTGACCGGGGCCTTCTGGCTAAGCGAGTACCGCGGGGGCTCCTCGGCCACGGGCCTGGGCTTGGGCTTGGCGGCGTGGCGCGGCAGGATGACCAGGGTTTGCTGCTCGGTTCCGGTATACGGCTGCCCGATGCGCCAGCGTTCGCGGGCCTGCTGGTGCCCCGCGGCCCGGCGTGTCATCTCGCGGTTGATCTCATCAAAGGAACTATCCGGCGGCGGGGCGAACGGGCCGAGGGCCGGGTGGACGTGGGAGGGCCCGGCCTCGATCGCGCCGTCTTCCGAGGGGGCGAACAGGTGCCGGTGCTTGCGGACGAACCGCTCATAGTCTGCTGTGCCCCGGACAAGCTCGGGCGCGATGCAGACGATGTCCCAGTTCGATGCGATCTTGTCCGGGTCGCGGGGATCCAGGCGGAGCGCGCGGCCGCGGCTTTGCACGACCGACACCGCGGTGGCTGCGGCGCTGAGGTCGATCAGGCAGTTTAGGCACGGCGCATCCCACCCTTCGCCCAGCAGCGCGCGGGTGCCGACCAGCAGCCTGGTCGACCCGGCGGTGAAAATGCCGGTGGCCAGTTTGACCCACAGCCGCGGCTGCCAGGCGGCACCGCTGGCACTCAGCCGAACCAGGCCGCCATCGCCGGGCTCGGCCCGCCAGGCACCGGCCGCATGGGTGCCGGCGGCCGCTGCCAGCGCTCCCAGCAGCGCGTCCGCGTCCTGCTCGGCGCAGCGCAGCCCGCGGCC
>WNFX01006205.1_pt1 | contig 11413 bp, 10 predicted proteins | sample 5400111 | NCBI WGS metagenome assembly WNFX01 (sample SAMN13153363, study PRJNA577476) | soil metagenome | isolation source: 40 cm soil or saprolite under grassland replicate 1 | place: USA:California | collected 2016-06-15
TGCGCCAACGTCCCGAATCTCCTGCTGGCGCGCGCGACCGCGCGCAGGGCGGAGCTGGGGCTCCGTGCGGCGCTGGGCGCCAGCCGGGTTGCCGCGCCTCGGCGAAGTGGGCGTCGACGGGCGCGTCCTCCTCTTTGCGCTCGCGGTCTCGATCGCGTCGAGCCTCGTGTTCGGTGTGGCGCCGGCGCTTCAGGCCTCGTGCGTCGATCTGAATCAATCGCTTCGGCAGGGCGGACGAGGCGTCGCGCTCGGCGGGGGCGGCGCGCGGCTGCGCAGCGTGCTCGTCGTCGCTGAGATCGCGCTGGCCGTGGCACTGGTCGTCGGCGCGTCGCTCCTGATACGCAGTTTCATCGCGCTCGGGCAGGTCTCGCTGGGATTCACCGCCGACCATCTGCTCGTCCTCGAAACGAGCGTTCCCACGCGGATCGACTTGCGGAACATCGCTGGCGCCCAGCGGGCGACGGCGTTCTACACGGACGTGTTGACTCGCATGGCGACGGTGCCCGGCGTCACATCGGCGGCGGGCATTCGTGGCTTGCCCGCGGCGCGCGGCCGCTTCGGCCACGAATCGAACGGCGGCTACTGGCTCGAGGGTGGACAGGACCCGAGCGTGGCCGGCGTGCGACTGCCGCAAGCCGCCTTCACGGTGATCACGCCCGACTACTTCAAGACGATGCAGATTCCGGTGCGGCGCGGACGCGATTTCTCAGTGCGGGACCGGTACGACGCGCCGTTCGTGGTCATCGTCACGAGGCGCTGGCCCGCCAGGCGTTCGGCGACGCGGATCCGCTCGGCCGGAACATCGCCTGCGGGATGGACTCGACGAAGTTCATGACGATTGTCCCGGAAATCTATCTGCCATTCGAACAGCATCCGGTCACCGCGACGTCGCTTGCGCTTGTCGCGAGGACCGCCGCGGAGCCGATGGCTGTTGCGAACACGTTCCGCGAGATCATCCGGAGCGTGAACGGCGACGTGCCGGTGCGTACGAGCACGATGAGCGACGCGTTGTCGATCTCCGTGGCGACGCCGCGATTCCGCACGTTGTTGATTGGGTTCTTCGCCTTCTTCGCGCTGGCGCTGGCGATCGCCGGCGTCTACGGAGTGATGGCCTACGCCGTCAGCCGGCGCACATCGGAGATCGGCGTCCGCATGGCGATGGGTGCGGCCTCGACGGATATTCTCAGGCTGGTCATGATGCAGGGTCTTCGGCTGGCGCTGACCGGCATCGTCATCGGCTGCGGCCTGGCGTACGCGCTCGCGCAGCTGTTACGCGGCATGCTGTTCGCGGTCGCTCCCGCCGATCCGCTGGTGTTCGTCGCCGTGCCGCTCGCCTTGCTCGCGACGGTTGCGGCCGCGACGGTCGTGCCGGCGCTGCGCGCCGCGCGCGTGGATCCGATGCAGGCGCTGCGGGCGGAATAAGGGGTTCACAGGGTTCGAAGGGTTCGAAGGGTTCGGAGGGTTCGAGGGTTCGAAGGGTTCGAAGGTTCGAGGAACTGGCCGAACCCACCGAACCCACCGAACCCACCGAACCCTCTGAACCCACGGAACCTATTGTCTCGTTAGCGTAATTGTGGACGTGTCGAACGGCGGCGTGCAGTTGCTGGACGACACACCCATCGGACCGCTGAGCGTGGAGGTCGGCCCTACCGTGATGGTCATTGTGCCGGCCAGCTGACCGGCGCACGCCGGCCGCGACGGGACGCCGCCGTTTCCCACAGAAATCGTGTACGTCAGCGTCATGCCCGATAGCGTGCTGGTGAGGAAACCGTTCATCAACACGATGCCGTTGGAGAGCAGGACGGTGACAGGTCCGTTGACCACCTGATTGACTTGCGTAAGGTTCCACGACATCCGGGTCTCGGTGTTGTCCACGACGATCGGTCCGACCCAGGCGCCGGTCAGGTTGAGGCCGCCGGCGTCCGGTGCGTTTGGCGTCTTATCGGCGCCACAGGCGGTGGTGAAGCCCAGGAGGAGCAGGGCGACGAGAATGGCCTTCCGCATGAGTCGGGAACCTGCGAAATCCGTGCCTCGGGCTGCCAGCCAATCAGTCAGCTGTGCTATCTTCTCGCACTGGAGGAGCTCGATGAAAAAAGCGTCATGCCTGCTGCCGCTCGCGCTCGTCGCGTGCGGGCTGCTGGCCACGCCGGCCGCCGCTCAGACCCCAGCCGTGGAGCTGAAGGTCGGAGACCAGGCGCCGGACTTTACGCTTCCGGCCACGGACGGCAAAACCTACACCCTTAGCAAGGATCTGAAGGGGCACTGGGTGGTGCTGGGGTGGTTCCCGAAGGCGTTCACCGCTGGTTGAACGGCCGAATGCAACTCGCTCCGTGAGAGCGGGGGCCTGATTCGCAAGTTCGACACCGCGTACTTCATGATCAGCGTCGACACGCTGGAAGACAACAAAGCGTTCGCCGCGAAAGAGCATGCGGACTTCCCGATGCTCGCCAATCCCGACAAGAAAGTCGCTTTCGCGTACGGTGTGATCAATCCCGAGGCTCCGCCGGAACGCCAGTTCGCGCGCCGCTACACCTTCTACATCGATCCGACCGGCAAGATCGCCGAGATCGACAAGGTCGTGAAGCCGGCCACATCCGGCCAGGACATCGTCACGCACCTGCAGGAGTTGAAGGTTCCGGAGAGGAAGTAGCCACCGGGGATTGGGGAATTGGGTAATTGAGTAGTTGGGTAATTGATTGGAGATTGACCGATTCCCCAATCGATTACCCAATTCCCCGATTCCCCGATTATCCAATTCAGTGGCAGATGGTCCCGGTGATGTCGTCCCGCTTCTGCTTGAACGCCTCCACCCAGGCCGGCACCGGCCATCCGCCGATGCCTTCTGACAGAGTCCGCTCCGGGAACCGCGCCACCTCGAACAGATCCTGCAGCTGACGGTCCGAGAGCTGAGAGAGAAGATTCGCGAGGAATTTTCGGCCGCCTTCTGAAATCACTGGATCCGACAGCGTGCCGGTCTGCGATTGCGAGAGGTTGGCCATGCAGCGCTCGCGGTCCTGCCAGATCGGTGTCTTGGCCCAGTTCTCCAGATTCACGCTGCCCACGCTTTGGCGGTTGAGTAGATTCGCGCGGCCGAACGTCAGACCCAGGTCGTGGATCAGCATGAACGGCTCGAGGCAGCCGGCCGCGCCATGCTCCAACGTCGGATCCAGGCAGATCAGCCGCTGCTGTTCCGGCTTGTTGTCCGTGTGCTGAAGAAAGACTGCGATGAGCTTCAACGCGTCGCGCTGCTCGAGGGGCGGGCCCCCCGCGCGCTCATTCACGAGGTCGAGCTCTGTCCACGCCCATCCCTGGCCTCCGCCGCGCGTCTCGAGATCAGCCCCCGGCAATTTCCGCTCGATCGCGGCCACGTCGAACACCACCTGGCCCGGTTCGATTTTCCCCTCGGTGGCCAATCCGGCAGGACAGCCCCGGCACACGACGTGGACCGGATAGAGCGCATCCGCGCCAAACCCCAGCGTCCATAACAGTCGCGTCGCGGCGACGCCCGCGTATACCTCGCCATTCTCTCGCCCGTACCGCACTTTCACTTTGTCCCCTTGCGTGATGGCGCAGGCGAACTTCGGCGTCTTTCCGCTGAAACGCTCCTGCACGTAGTCGCAGGTCACGGTCTCGCCCGGCGCAAAAGCGCCCTCCAGCCGGGGGCCGGCCTTGATGTCCATCGCGGCGACGTCGGTCGCCTTCCACACTTGCGCACGCCTAATCAGCGCCGCGCGTTCGGCGGCGGTCAGACGCTTGTTGGGCGGGTCTTGAACACCAACGAGGCGCGCGCAGTCGAGCGACAGCCAGTGCGCCAACAGCACGGCAGAAAGTACAAGGCGGTATTTCACTGCCGCAACAAGGTGCAAAACATCATCCACGCAAACCCAGCTGAACTGCCGCGGTGCCCGCAGAATGGTCCGCGCGACGGTGTCCCAAGTAGCACGTCCAGCGCGTGTCAGCTCACACACGCTGTCTATCGATTGACACGGATTCTCGCCTGATCGCCCACAGATAAGTCCAGTATTTACAGCCACTTAACCATTGGCTCTGCGGTTGCGCTACTCGTCCACGAAACCGGAGGACGAGATGAGGACGCACCACACCACCTGGCTCCGCACGATGACCGCGCTGGCGATGGCACTGACGTTTGCCCACCCGCTCGTCGCGGCTGAGAGCCCCCGATCGACCGACGCTTCGACGACGCGCCGTGTGGTCGTCAGTATTCCCGACCGGAAGCTCGCGCTCGTCGAAAACGGTCGGATCGTCAGCGTCTACCCGGTCGCCGTCGGTGCGCCGGTGTCGCCGAGTCCCGTCGGCATTTTCAGCATCATCAATCGCGTATCGAATCCCACGTACTACAAGACGGGTAAAGTCGTCGGCCCAGGCACGACGAATCCCGTCGGCACGCGATGGATCGGTCTCAGCGTCAAGGGCTACGGCATCCACGGTACCGACGCGCCGGCCTCGATCGGCTACGCCAAATCACACGGCTGCATCCGGCTTCGCAATCAGGACATCGAGCGGCTGTTCGAGCGCGTACGCGCCGGCGACGTCGTGGAACTGCACGCCGAGCGGACGGCTGAGATCGCGCAGCTGTTCGCCGAGGTCCGTTAACCGTTCAATTCGTTTCACACAGGAGGCTGATATGTTGCTGCTCAAGTATCTGTTGATGGCAGGAAGCGCAGGATTCTTCTCGGCGGCCGCAGGAGTGCTCGTTGTCGATGTGGTCACGGCGATTCGCCAATCGCAAACCCTGGCGCTGCGGTGGCGTCTCGCCACGCGCCTTGCGCTTGCCGGATGCGTACCGTTGCTGCCGGCCCTCAGCATTGTCGTGGTCCCCAGCGGGATGGGCGGCGTACGTGTTAGTCAACTGTCGGGCACACGACCCGGCACTCTGTACCCCGGCACGCATTTCGTGATGCCGCTCATGCACCGGGTCGCGCTGTTCAACATCCGCGATCAGGTGTTCGCGACGAATCCATCGGAAGTTGCGAAAGATGCCACGCCGGTCCTGAAGGTCTATAGCAGGGAAGGATTGCCAGTCGGCCTGGGCATCTCGGTGCGCTATCAGCTCGATCCGCAAAAGCTGCCGTACGTGGAGAACAACCTGCCGCAGCCGATCGAGACGGAGATTATGCCGCCGGTCGTCGCGAACGCGTTCCGGCAGACGATTTCCGGCTATCTCGTGCGCGATGTCTTCTCGACCAAACGCGAGGAGGTCCGGCGGATGGCCGCCGATGCGATCACGAAGCGGCTGGCATCGGACGGGATTGTCGTGAAGGAGGTCATGCTTCGCGATGTGTCGCTGCCCCCGGAATATGCAAAAGGGCTCGAGGGGCTGCTGCTCAAAGTGCAGGAAAACGATCGCATGGCCATCGAAGTGGAACTGAAACAGAAGATGGTGCGCACGGCGGAGCTCGAAGCGGAGGCGGAAAAGGCCCGACATGTGAAGCAGGCCGAGGGGCGCGCGCAGGTGACCGTACTCGAAGCCAAAGCCCAGGCCGATGCCATGCAGCACACGCTGCCGCTCAAGGAAAAACAGATTCAGCAAAGCCGCCTCGAAGCCGAGGCGAGAAAAGAAGCGACCGTGAAGAACGCCGAAGCGGCGGCATCGGCGAAGGTCATCGACAGCAAAGCCGAGCTCGAGAAGCGAAATCTTCTTTCCCAGGCCGATGCACAGCGCGTCCGCTTGATGGCCGTCGCCGATGCCGACCGCATGAAATCTGAAGCCGTGGTGCTGAAGGACAATCCGCTGCTGATCCAGAAGATCATCGCCGAGCGGCTCTCTGACAAAGTGCAGATCATGATGGTGCCGATGGACGGCAAGTTTTTCTTCGCGAACGACGTGCTCAAGGCGCAGCAGCTCGGCGCGTTCGGGGTGCCCCATCCGAACCAGCACTGACCGGGAGGCCCGCCTTCGCGCCGTGGGATCCTGCGCGGCTTCGGCGGGGCAGGTGCTATCATTCGCGGCCGTGGGCTTCCACGGCCGCGAATGGTGGACGCCCGCCTTCGCCCTTGCGGGCTTCGGCGCGGCGGGCCGCTTTATGTCGAGCGCGCTCATGTTCCTGCTGGCCGTAGCGCCCGCCTGGTCACAGCCCGCCCACATTGAGGATTTCGCCGCCAGCATCGCTGCAGCCATTCCCGCCGGCGCCACGGTGCGGCTTGTCTGTACGGGAGACGACGGTCGAACGCAACTTGAACTGGCTCGACTGCTCGCTGGCCGAGGCATTCGTCTAAGCGAGCTGCGTGACGGAACGACGACCGTCCGATGCAGTTGTCTGGAGAATCTGAGAGAGCGTGCCTGCATCGCAGACATTGGCGACGGCACCGCTCACCGGGTCGTCGCGACGGCGCGGGCGAAGAACAGCGAGCCTTCCGTCCTGAATCCGATCGTCGCCCTCGAGATACGACCGCTCTACGCTCAGCGCGACCCCATCCTTGACGTGACGTTAGCCGGCTCTGCGCTGCTCGTGCTGTCGCCGGCGAAGGTGACGCGAACATCGATTCCGTCGCAAACGCCGGTGTCACCGCAGTCAGTGCCTGTCACCACGTCCCGTGTATGGCCACGGGATCTGCGTGGTCGGATGCGGGCCACGGCCGACGGTTTCGAAGTGTTCCTCCCGGGTGTCACGTGCCGGGGGTCGTCGGCGCCGTTCACCCTCGCTTGCGCCGACGAGGGAGAGTCGTGGCCGATCGGGATTGAAAACGCGGGCATTGCGCCGACTCGCAACACGTTTGCGACGCCCGAAGGCCTCTCGTTTTACGACGCGGCGTCACTCGGCGGCGAGCAGTGGCTGGTGGTCGACCAGCAAGGAATGCTCACGTTTCTGGATTCTCATCGCGGCGTGGTCGCCAAGAGCGGCGCCGCCGATCATGTTGCGGCGCTAAAGGCTGCGTGTGCGCCCGACTCGTACGTCGTCACCACCCTGCGCTCGCCGGAAGCAGAAAGCGCCGATGTGTTGCGATTGTCTCGCGTGGCAGGCAGTGGGCTGGTTCCGGAGGCGTCCACGATTGTCCTGCCTGGTGTTCTGACGGCGTTGTGGCCTTTGCTGGTGCCGTCGCTGGCGCAGGACGACCGCGACGCCATGGTCGTCGTTCACGATGTTCACACCGGACGTTATGAAGCGTTTCGTCTCAGTCTGTCTTGCACTCGCTAGCCTGTGCCTGGCAGGTTCCGCGGTTCATGGGGCGCGGCCTCAATACGGCGGGATGCTTCGTGTCGAGATCGATGGCGCGATGCGGCCGCTGGATCCGGCAGCCGCCAACATTGACGCTGCCGGCGCTGCGGCGCGGCGGCGTGCGTTGGGCTTGGTGTTCGAGCCTCTCGTCGCGGCGGACGCCGACGGGCTGCGGCCGGTGTTGGCGACGTCCTGGGAGAGCGATGGAGGCGGCGCCCGCTGGCGGTTGCGTCTCAGATCGAACGTGCGGCTGCACGACGGGTCGCTGCTCGAGTCGTGGCAGGTCGCGACCGCGCTGCGCGTCAGCGAGCCCGCCTGGACGATTGCGACCGATGGCGACACCGTGGTCATCAACACGGTTGATCCAGTTCGTGACTTGCCGTGGGTGTTGACCGACCTTCACCACGCCATCGTCGTTCGCACCACTGGCGGCGCGCTGCTCGGCACCGGGCCATTTCAGATCGAACGGCTGGAGCCGGCGCGTCTTTCGTTGCGGGCCCACGACGGCTACTGGGACGGCCGGCCGTTCCTCGACGTCATCCGTATTGACATGGGGCGCTCGCGAGCCGTCCAGCTCAGCGATCTCGAAGGCGGTCGCGCGGACTTTGTGAGTGCGACGCCGCTCGATGCACGGCGACTCGCTCAGCGAGGGCTGCGAATGGCGGTGTCCCGCCCGGTCGACGTGATCGCGGTGGTGTTCGAGCCGCATCGATCGGCGGAGACGTCGCTTACCTGGAGACGTACGCTGTCTGCGGCCGTCAACCGTCCTTCGATGTGCGCAGTGCTTCTGCAGAAGCTCGCGGAGCCTGCGGATGCGCTTGTGCCTCGCTGGCTTTCCGGTTACGCGCCGCTCTTCGCTCTCGATCCGAAATCAACACTCCCGCGGACTGCCGTCGCTGCTCTGCCTCTTGACCAGCGCGAGCTCACGCTTCGCATCGATCCCTCCGATGCCGTGGCCCAGGCGATTGCCGATCGGATTGTCGTGGACGGGCGCGAGGCGGGCTTCGCCGTCAAGGTCCAGGCGCCGGCCGGTCTGGCACCTCGTCCTGACGCTCGAGTCGTTCGTGTCCGAGTACTGAGCAGCTCGCCCGAGCGGGCGCTGGCCGCCATGGCCAGGCAATTCGCGACGCGCGACGTCGAAGCAACTGTCGCAGCGCTGCTTTCAGCGCCCGCGCCACTCGAAGCGGTGTATCAAGCCGAACAGAAACTGCTCGATCAATCGCTCGTCGTGCCGATCGTGCACGTTCCGGAGATGTACGGCCTGAGCGATCGCGTCGGCACGTGGAACGCTCCCGCGGTGCGCGCGTCTGGCGAGTGGAACTTTGCCAGTCTCTGGCTGAGGAACGGTACGCAGTGAGACTGCGCACCCGGCTGTTCCTCCTGGTCGGCGGCGTCGTCGCCATCGTCGTTGCTCTGGTCACATGGACCGTGTCTGTGAGTGCGCGCCGCTCATTCGAGACGCTCGATCGTCAGCGCACCGACGCCCTCGTCATGCAATTCCGACGGGAGTTTGCGGCGCAGCGGGAAGAAGTGGCCCGGCGGCTGGATCGTCTGGTGTCGACCGACATCGTCCAGCGCACGGCGCTCGACGTGGCACGGCGGGGCAATGACTACGCACCATTCGTCAATGAAGCCGCTTCGCTGGCGGCGATCCAGGGCCTCGATTTTCTCGACCTGGTCGCAGACGAAGGGACGATCATCTCCTCGGCGCAGTGGCCGGCGCGATTCGGCTATCGCCATGCGTGGGCGACGGCCGAGCGCAGCAAAACGGGCGAGGCGTTTCTGCAGGCCGTTGACCTGCCTCGCGAAACCGCGCTGGGCCTCGTGGCCGTGCGCACCGTACCCTCCGGTGCGCGGACGCTGTACGTTGCCGGCGGCCGCAGGCTGGATCAGGAGTTTCTCAAGTCGCTGCCGTTGCCGCCCGGCATGCGCGCATTGCTGTACCGGAACGTCGAGCCGGAGGTCTCGCGGCAGCAGCTGCTCGACGCGTCCGGTCGTGCACCGCAGGCTGCGCAGCTCGAGCCGTTGATCGCGCGTGTCCGGCAGACCGGACAGGAGAGTGCAGAGACCATCGAATGGCCCGACGGCCCGGAAGCGGTGACCGCGATTCCATTGATGGGTGCTGGTGGCGGCGTGCTCGGTGTGCTGCTGGTCGCCAGCTCCGGCCGCGACCTCGCCTCGCTGATGTCTCGCATCCGATGGACCGGCGTCGGCCTCGGACTGCTCGGTGTCGTCATCGGATCAGCTCTGAGCTATGTGGTGGCCGCGGAGGTTACGCGACCGGTAGAGCAAGTGGCCGACGCGGCGCGGCGCGTCGCCGGCGGGGATTGGAACGTTCGTTTGGACGAGGTGCGCTCCTCGGGCGAGATCGGCGCGCTTGCGCACGCCTTCGAGACGATGACTGGGCAGCTGGTTGAACAGCGCGAGCGTCTCGTCCAGGCTGAACGTGTCGCTGCATGGCGCGAGTTGGCGAGGCGTCTGGCGCATGAGCTGAAGAATCCGCTCTTTCCGCTGCGCTTGACGGTCGACAACTTGCGGCGTGCCCGTTCGCTTCCAGTTCACGAGTTCGAAGAGGTCTTCGAAGAGAGCCTGACGACCTTGAACACGGGGTTCGCCAACCTGAATACGGTCGTCGGCAGCTTCAGTGAGTTCGCAAAGATGCCGGCGCCCGCATTCGAGCTGGTGTCGCCCAACGACATCGTGGAACGCGTCGTCGCGCTGTTTCGCGCGCAGATTGAAGCGCCGGGCCATCCGTCGATTGTGCTGACCCTCGATCTTGATCCGTCGCGCGAGCGCATTCGCGCTGATGGCGAACAGCTGGGGCGCGTGGTGCAGAATCTGCTGTTGAACGCAATCGACGCCATGCCACGCGGCGGACAGCTCGTGCTTCGGACGCGGCACAGCGGCGCGTCCTTCCGGTTCGACGTCTCGGATACCGGCGAGGGCTTGACCGAAGAAGAGCGCCAGCGGCTGTTCACCCCGTACTACACGACGAAGCAGCATGGTACCGGACTCGGACTGGCGATCGTGCAGTCGGTCGTCGCCGACCATTTCGGCAAGGTGTGGGTGGAAAGCGCCCCGAAGCAGGGGACGACATTCCACATCGAGCTGCCAGCCGGTGAACGGATCCTGCCGCGAGAGGGCGAGGCATGACACGCGTGCTGATTGTCGACGACGACGCGTCGACGCTGGCGTCGATCGCACGAACGTTCCGGTTGGCGGGCCACGAGGCGGTGGTGTGCGACAACGCGGCGCGCGCGATTACGCTCCTGCAGCAGGAGCGGTTCGACATCGTGTTTTCCGACGTCGTGATGCCTGGGAGAGACGGCCTGGGCATGCTCGCGGAGCTGCGCGAGCTCGGCGTGATGACGCCGATCATCATGATTTCCGGGCAGGCCACCGTGGACATGGCCGTCCGCGCGACCCGGCTCGGCGCGGTGGATTTTCTCGAGAAGCCGATCTCCGCCGACAAGCTGCTGCTGACCGTCGAGAATGCGCTGCGGCTGGTTCGCCTCGAGGAGGAGAACCGCCAGCTGCGGAGGCGGATCGGCCGGCACGACGTGATCTGGGCGAGCGACGCGATGCAGCGCGTGATGGCGCAGGTCGACCGCGTCGCGCCGACCGAATCCCGCGTCTGCATTTTCGGCGAGACCGGTACGGGCAAGGAGCTGGTGGCGCGAGCCGTGCACGAACGCAGCGGGCGGCGCGAGCGCCCGTTCGTGACCGTCAACTGCGCGGCCGTTCCTACCGAGTTGATCGAGTCCGAGCTGTTCGGCCACGAGAAGGGCGCCTTCACCGGTGCGGCGTCTCGCCACCTCGGCAAATTCGAACAGGCGCATGGCGGAACGCTCTTCCTCGACGAAGTCGGCGACATGCCGGCCGCCATGCAGTCGAAGCTGCTGCGGCTGCTGCAGGAAGGGGAACTCGAGCGGGTCGGTGGTGAGCGGCCGGTCACGGTGAATACGCGAGTGATCGTCGCCACGCATCGAGATCTCGATTCACTCGTGCAGAAAGGTGTGTTTCGCGAGGATCTGTATCACCGTATCTTCGTGTTTCCGATCATCATGCCGCCGCTGCGCGAACGACCCGAGGACATTCCCATGCTGGCGGAGCATTTCGCGCGGCTGGTCGCGGATCAGAACGGGTGGAAATCGCGCGGCTTCGAACCTGAAGCCATCGAGGAGCTGGTGCGCTACGGCTGGCCTGGTAATGTCCGCGAGCTACGGAACATCGTC
>WNFX01008058.1_pt1 | contig 11413 bp, 9 predicted proteins | sample 5400111 | NCBI WGS metagenome assembly WNFX01 (sample SAMN13153363, study PRJNA577476) | soil metagenome | isolation source: 40 cm soil or saprolite under grassland replicate 1 | place: USA:California | collected 2016-06-15
ACAAACTGGGCCGTGCCATTGACCAGGCCATCAACAACGTAGGTATCGAAGGCCTGCTCGATGTGCGAGAGTCCAAGCACACCGTAGCGGATCAGCAGGTCGTAGAACTCGTCCACGTAGTATTTACGCAGCAGAATACGATGCAACACGCGCAGCACTGCATGGCTCTGCACATAAGCGTTGATCCTGGCAAATTCAAAACGGGTATACAGCGCGTAGGCCCAGGCGAAGCCGACCAGTGCTACTGCAACACCCAGCCATGTCTTCCAGTCACTCACAATGGTTAAGAAGTTCAGGCCTGGAGCACCCGGTGTGACATAGCTGAAGAAGCCAAACCAGTACCCTGCAATAACCGATGGAATAGCCAGCAGAATTAACGGAATAGTCATCGTCCTGGGAGACTCTTGCAGCCGCTCTTCGTGTTCGCCGCGATACGGTCCGCCCCACAATCCTCCGTAGTCGCCGCCCTTCCCGCCAAAGGCCAGAATATAGGCACGCAGCATATAGAAAGCGGTCAAACCGGCCGTCAAGAGCGTTATCACCCACAAGCCATAATTGCCATGTTCATAGGCCAGCCCGATAATGGTATCTTTACTATAGAAGCCAGCAAAGAAAGGGAAGCCACCGATCGAGAGCGTAGCAATCAACCATGTGATAGCAGTAACCGGCATCTTTGGAGCAAGGCCGCCCATCAAACGCACATCCTGTACCTCTCTATGCATAGCATGGTGCAGTGCATGCAGCACGCTGCCAGCGCCCAGGAAGAGCAGCGCTTTGAAGAACGCATGCGTAAAGAGGTGGAACATACCAGGGCCAGGACCCAATTCGCCCCCTACGCCCAGACCTACGAACATATAGCCCAGCTGGCTGATGGTGGAGAAGGCCAGCACTCGCTTGAAGTCATACTGTACCAGGGCTATGGTTGCAGCAAAGATGGCGGTTATGCCGCCAATCCAGGCCACAACGCCAAAGGCCGCGGGGTTGGCGGCGGAGAAGAGCGGGAAGGTACGCGCAACCATGTACACGCCGGCAGCGACCATGGTTGCCGCGTGGATGAGTGCGCTGACCGGCGTTGGACCTTCCATGGCGGGTGGCAACCAGACATGCAGCGGCACCTGAGCTGACTTGCCTATCGCACCGCAGAAAACCAGGATCATCGCCACGGTCAGCAGCCCTTTATCCATGTGTGGAACTCGAGCCGCTAATTCACTAAATGCGAAGGTACCCGTGCTCGCAAAAAGGATCATGATACCGATCATAAAGCCGACGTCACCAACACGGTTTGTGATAAAGGCTTCAATGGCAGCGCTGGCAGGGGCGAGACGATTCTCGTTAGGCTTGGCCTTCTTATTGATCCAGAAGCCAATCAGCAGATAGGAGCTGAGACCGACCAGTTCCCAGCCAACGAACATCACAAGGAAATTCTCGGCAAAAGTGATATCCAGCATGGAGAAGGTGAAGAGCGAGAGGTAGGCGAAGAAACGCGCATACCCCGCCGAATTTTCCATGTAGCCCTGCGAATAGTAGTGCACAAGCAATGAGACCGTAGTAACTACCACCGTCATGGCAATGGCCAGGTTATCCAGGTGGAAAGCTACAGTGTAACTGGCAGTCGCCTGGCGCAGCCAATCATAGGAGAATAGCGTGATGCCTCCTGCTGGCAACGCAGGGGCGAGCGGAAGGACGCCAGCCGTAGTGAGCAGCAAGAGCCACGAGTAGAGACAGGCAAGACCTACAATGGCGATCCCAACGTAGCCGCTGACTTTCGCTCCCATAGTGAGCTCGGGAGGGATATTGCCGTGAGCCCCGGCGCCGTGTTCTGCAAGGGGAACCATCGCGTCCCCTTGCCCGGCGGTAGTGCGTGGACGGCTGAGTATATCCCAGACTCGCGTGCCGAAAACAATCAACGCAAAAGAGAAAAGCGGTGCAAGCAAGATCAGCCAGGAATATTGATACAAAGCCATGTTGTTCACCACTTCATTATATCGATTTCGCCAACATCTACCGAATCGAGCTTGCGATAGATGGCAATAATCATTGCCAGGGCTACCGCTGCCTCTGCCGCAGCTACAGTGATGATAAATATGGCGAAGATCTGACCAGTCAAGAGGGTAGCATACCTGGGAACGTTGTTAAAAAAGGAAAAGGCAACCAGGGTAATATTGACAGCGTTGAGCATAATCTCGATGCCCATCAAGACGGCAACGCCGTTGCGCTTGGCCAGTGCGCCGTAGAGTCCGATGCAAAAGAGTACTGCACCGAGTACCAGGAAATGGTTTAAAGTCAGTCCCATGCTTTATTCCTCCCTACCGATCACAATCGCGCCTACAATCGCCACTAACAGCACTAACGACGCAATTTCAAACGGTAACACGTAGCTATAGGTAATGGGGCTATACAACAATTGACCAATGCGTACGACATTGTTGATGCCGTTGGGCAACTGGCCTGAACCATTGCCTTCGTTGGCAACGGCATGAGGGCTGGCGGTCACGGCAAAGATGATGACCGCACCCACTAAGGTACTGATGATCACAGCCAGCCACCATTGCTTATTGGTCGGATTGCTGTTCAACTGGAGATTGCTTGTCCGTGTAAGCATGAGGGCAAACAGGATGAGGATGGAGACCGCACCTGTATAGATAAGGATTTGCACAATGGCGATGAATTCAGCGTTGAGTAGCAGGTAGATACCAGAAGCCATAGCAAAGAGTACTACCAGCGCTAACGCGCTATGTACAATATTGCGCATGCCCACCACAAGCAATGCCGAACCCACCAGTAAGATGGCTATGATCCAGAAAATGACGGTGGCTAGATCCATAGAAAAATACCTCCGGGCTATATTCGGATTTCAGTCTCACGTGAGAAGAAAGTAATGTATCCTGATTGATCGAGTGCCAGGTTTAGCTGTATTGTATAAACGTGCTAACCTGGACTCACCTGTGTCGATCTCGGTGCTGTCTTGCGTGTCTGCTATTCTATTTTTATTGTAGCATGCAAAGTGCGCATAAAGCACACTCACGTGACCCTTGTAGAATTCTAACAAAACCCGTCACAGGTGACAAGGGCAATCTGGCCTGGCAGCAGGGCTTTTCAACACGCAAGAAAAATTTAACTACACTTAACACCCTAGTCTATGTTATAATTTGTTCGTAACCCTATCCAATCTTCATGAATATATGAAAAAAAGGCAATAAACCGATGACTATGACGCAAACAACCGTGGAAGTTAGTCCCTCCGGTGATCCACATTGCCCGCACTGTCAGGCTGTACTACCTCCACGTGCAACATTTTGCGCCTCCTGTGGAGAGCGCATCACTAAGAAAAATGCCGTTCCACTTTTACAAAATGAAACAGATATCGCAACTCGTTATCGTGTCACATCTCTTGTACGTCGCCGCCCCTACGTAAGCCTCTTCTTTGCTATCGATAACCAGCAACAACGCCCGGTTGCGCTCCGCGAGATCAATATCAGAAGCCTGGTCGATGATGCACGCGCAACTGCTTGCGAGGCAGTACAGCGCGAGTATGACCTGCTCCGACGCGAACAAATACCCTCTATCATGCCGGTTATCGACCTGCGGCACTTTCAGGGTCATCTCTACGTCATCGCCGGTTGGCCAACAGATACCGGTGAAAAAACAGCAGTTGCGCAACTCCAGACACTCCAGGATGTCCTCCAGAGCGGCATTGGTCTACCCGATACGCGGCTAGCGCTCTCCTGGATAGAGCAGCTCTGTGCGTCATTGGACCATTTACACCGTCATCAAATCATCCTCGGTGATCTCGATCCACAGGCCCTCATTCTAGGTGGGAACAGTTACAACAGCGGCCTTGCACTTATGGTTTCCTGGCTGCCTGCCGCCATACGCAGTTTGCTTCCTCCTACATCTGTCATAAGTAACACGACGAATTTTAGCGCACCTGAAGCCCTGCTTGGAAAACTCGAGCCTTGCTCGGACATTTACAGCCTCGGTGCGGTGCTCTATCTCCTGCTCACCGGCTTGCCCCCTGAAGAGCCTGCGCTTCGTATGGAGCACCGTTTACGTTCACCCAGCGAAATCAACTCAAAGATCAATAGCAGCCTGGATGAATTTGTCATGAAAGCACTGTCCATTGAGGCTTCAGAACGCTACCAAAACGCGATTGAAATGTCAGAAGCTCTGCAAAGTTTGCGCTCAGTTCAGGGTATCCGTAAGTGGTTACCTTCCTCCCAGACAGGGTCCCCTTACCACGGACGGCAGAAGACACCAGGAGATGAGAAAACGTCCATCGCAGGGGGTTCGCCTGCGGCTACCCCCTCAAACGAGACTAATACCCAGGAGCGTAAAATCGCAGAGATAGCCAATATCGATACTATCCTCGTTACACAGCTACCGAAAGCCAGTCCACCAGCCCGGCAAAGAGCAAAAGCACCTGAGGGCAATCAACCAGCGCCAGCACTAGAAGAGACCCCGACTATCGTCGAGGGAAAGCTACAACGCGAGCCTGAAAGAGAGACATTTCTACGAGTCGATGAAATGCAGCCGTCTCCACCGGATTCTGCCAGCAAAGAGGCAAGCACACGAAGCTCTTTCGCCCAGGACTTCAAGAAGCGAGTTACAGGCATATTACCTGCAGTCCGCATAGCCGCATCATCAAAGGGACCGGCCAAAGTCATCACAAAGCCCGTCCCTACCCCTACTCCCGTCACTTTTGAACCACGATCTACAGCGTCCTCCGATAAAGATAGCTCATTGCTTAAACAACTGAAGCGGCTGATTCTTGGCGAGCAGAAGCACGGAACAGCGGCAGCAGCTATTATCGAAACACCACTGCGTGTGCAGCCCAATCAGTCCTATACCATTCGTATTCAGCTGATGGGCAGAAACGAACCAGGAAATCTACCCGGACTCCAGGGAGACGCCATACAACACGATGTAAAGAAAGGTGCACATGGATTGAGCGCACTCATAGAAGGAGCTCTTGTCTACATCGAGGTACGTTCTGCACTTTATCAGAGCTACGCCTTCATCGTGCAGCAAGCTGCCGTCTACATTCCAGCACAGGGTTACGCTGCCGAGATCACCATTCCTATGCAGCCACTTTCTAGCGGCCCAAGTGGAAGGCGTGATCGCCTGCATATCTTCTTCATGGATGAACTGCGCCGCCCCCTCTACGAAAAACCATTTGTGGTCGAACTCTTCATCTCCCACCTCGTCCAGCCGGGCCGCGAAGGTCATAATGTCCTCACCATCCCATTGTAAAGTGTATCTTTCGGGCCTGTAGCATCATATTGAGGAGAAAGAAATTTTTTCTTAACATGATGCTGCGGTGAGCAGGGTGCAACCGTATTAAACAAAAAATTATCAAAGGTACACTTACGATGAAAAGAAAACGAACATTCTTGACAAAACTGCGCATCAATGGCGCTTACTACCTTATTGGGGCATTACTGTTGTTAGCAGGCGTACCGCTCTATCAATTGTTGGTACTTCTTCCCCAGGGGTACGCAGACGCACTCGCATCTGCCGGTAAAGGTTCTTTTTCCTCTTATGTGTTGTGGATCGGCCATCACCTCAGCCAATTTTTAGGATATCGCGCATTACTGGTTATTTCTTTTGCGGTTTTGCTCAGTCTACCCTTCACCCTCTTTCGCATTATTGTCGCCCAGGAAATACTGGGACAGGAAGAAGAGGGCATGGAAGAAGAGACTAAAGAGATAGAAAGCACAGAAACGCAAACCCCCGACGGCATGCCTGCATATGCCTGGCGTGGCAAAGGGTTCGCAGTGCTAGCGGCATGGTCCGGACTTTTGAGTATTATTCTCTACACACTCGGTACGTTGGCAAGTGCGGTTTACCTCGCTGTTGTGAGCAGTACATTCTCTGGACACACCCCAAACACCTCAACAGCCGGCAATTTTTCTACCAATGCCAGTGCGCTCAGTATCATTTCCAATACCATCGGTGGCGGGCTGCTCGCCCTGTCGTGTTTGTTCTTTGGAGCAATTATCGCCAGAAGGGGACTAAAGCTGTGGCCAGGGGTATGGGTTGCCTTTGGCTATACAGCGCTTGCTGTGGCTGCGCTTCTGAGTGGCAGTGCGGTAGCAGTAGTCAGCGCACCTACGGAGGGCCAGGCAGCATTAACAACTCCTGCTATCCTGCTCTTTGCTCTTTGGGTTCTCTGGTTCGCTATTATGCTTGTACGTTTAAAGGCAGAAGTTTAATAGAATAACTCAATCCCACGTCTGGCCATAGGAAGAGGACAGAGCTTCATAGCCGGACTTCCAGTAAAGTATCGCCTCGTGAAACTGTCCTAATTCTTCCAGCACCTGCGCCCACCGGCCATATAATTCAGCAATATCCCCATAGGATTGGGTCGGAGCAAGTTTGTCCTTTGCCTTCTTGAACCATTTGATCGTATCTTCTAACAGCTTCTCTCTTTGTTCCCCTTCAGCTCGTTGAGCCTCCGCGTGGGTCACCTTCCCGGTTACAAGATACGTTGAGCCAGTCAGTTGCCCATCCTTGTCCTGGAAACGTCCGATGATGTCTCGCGCTCGCTGGCAATAGCGTTTCGCTTCTTCCAGGCGACCCTCTGTCAGTCGCAGATTCGCCAGGGCAGCGCAGTTCACCATGATCATTCTGGTACTCTCACCGCTTGTAGCAACAGCAAGTGCCTCGGTGAAGTGATCTGAAGCTTGCCGGTAATCACCAAGCTGCGTGGAGATGTGCCCTAACAGATTATGCGTTACGCCTTCCATATGCTGGATCCCGCTCCGTTCATACAACTCCAAAGCTTTTTCGCCGGCAAGTTGGGCTTTGATCAAGTTTCCTGTACGGCGGTAGACATCACTTAATCCATAATAGATATTGCCCATAATCTCATCATCATCAATATGCAGGCAAAGCCTTAAAGCTAGTTCATAATGCTGGATCGCAGCGGCGTAGAGATTACGCATCACATGCGTCATGGCTAACCCATAGCGGGCTTTCACCTGCACGAGCGGCAGCTGAATTCTTTTGTCTTGCAGTATCTTGAGACACTTCGTGTAGTGGCGTGCAGCGTCTTCATAGCGGGCAAGATTGACCGCAGCGTCGCCCAGGCGGAGAAAGCATTGAGCAAGTCGCCCACGATCAAGAAGGTTCTCCTGGTCTCCTTCATCTTCTGCAAATTGAGAAAAAGGGGACAGCACACGGAAAGCATCCTCCCAGCGTTTCCCCAGGGTATAGCCCCAGGCAAGTAAATAGTCTACCTCTCGTTGCTGCTCCTGGTTCTCGGTACGAGTTGTCTCAAGCACCGCCAAAGCTTTATCGCGTTGCCCTTCTTCAAGAAAGAGCCGTGCACGAAGTAACAACGTCTGGATTTCCTGGTTCTCAAACATGAGCTCAATACCCCCTGTCTAGGAAATAAAAATATGCACAAGTATAACATACTTGTGCATAGAGAGATAGTCTATTTAGCTGTGTTTTAAATTAAATTGAACAGGAGGAAATAAAATACTTCCCAAAAGACAACGGGATATCTTACTTCCCCGCCACCGCGCCCACAGAGTGGCGAGGAGATACCCGTCAAATACAGTATAACCTAATTGTCTTGTGTACACAAGTTAAGACAGTACAAAAGGGGTAATTTTTAGCAATGTGTGTCGAGGGAAGCCCTCGACACACATTATCTAGGCCTGCTCAACGGAAGGGCCTTCCGCTTGATTTGTTGAAGTTGTGGAGGAAGCTGAAGGAGCTTGCTCCTGCTGTGAACCGGCCGCATAGATCATATCCGTCAAATCTTTACGAGCGCGCTCAATGATACTTCTCAGCCGCGCCAGGTGTTCAGGGTCCTGAAAGGACATTCTACCGGCAATAGTCAGGAGGCGTACCACTTCCATAGCCTCGCTTTTCAAGGCCTGCATTTCCGGTGAGAAGCGATGCTGTCTGCCAAAACCACGTTGCCGCATCCAGGGTGGCCCTTCAAATTCCTGCTCATTCTTTTGCCGCTCGGCCAGAAGAGCACGACCAGCATCAGTAATGCTATAAACCTTCTTTCCCTCAACATCTTGTGAGGTCACAAAACCACGATCTTCCAACATCTGTAACGTGGGATAGATCGAACCAGGACTCGGTGTATAGAAGCCAGCAGACTTCTCTTCCAACGCTTTCATCATTTCATAGCCATACATAGGCCGCTCCTGTAACAGTTCGAGCAAGGCAAATTTTATATCTCCTCGCCCAAAGAAGCGGGGCCCTTCACCGCCTGGGCCAAATGGGCCACCTGGGCCAAACGGGCCACGAAAACGACGCAAACCAAAGAAGCGAGGTCCAAAACCACCATGACCAAATGGCCCTCGATGGCCAAACGGTCCATGGCCATGATGCCCTCCTGGTAAATGCTGCCCCTGCCATTCTCTTTCCTGGCGTAACCAGGGAGGAGTCCAACCTTCCTCACCTGAACCTTGATACCCGTACGCAAAACGTCTTCCAAACATGTTATCTTTTCCTTTCTCTAGATCTTAACGATATATCGTTATCTATCATTAATAATAACGATATATCGTATTCTTGTCAAGTGTTTTGGATGGGAATTTTTTAGGACATGAAAAATTGCTTGCGGATAAGGAAGTCTCATGATAGACTACTTGGTGAAAATGACAAGTTCCCACTTGAAGAGGATGGATATAGTGAAAGACGAACCCGAAATCAGCTACAGGAGAACTACCGTGCCAGGATCTTATCGTACCGGAGATAGCTTTGCAGGACGTCGTGTTGTAACTATTGGCGGTGGGTCTGGAACATTTTCTGTTCTTTCACATTTGAAAAAATATCCATTCAATATTACCGCTATCGTTACCATGTCAGATAGTGGCGGCAGCTCACGTATGCTTATGGACGAGTTTCACCGTCAATTACCGCTGGGAGATTTGCGCCAGTCACTGGTAGCATTAGCGCGCAATGGCGCTTTGTGGCGCGAAGTGTTTATGCACCGTTTTGAACGTCCGGACGAAGAAAATGGTCACCAGCAGCAGAGAGGGGTAAGGGGACATAGCCTTGGTAATCTTATTTTGAAAGGACTACAGGATATTAACAATGGTGATCTCTTGCTGGCCATAGAGGATGCACAGGAACTCCTGAATACAGCCGGGCGCGTCCTACCAGTAACCCTGGCTGAAACATCAATTTGCGCTGATCTCGAAGATGGCACCAGTATTTGTGGTGAGACCAATATTGATACGCGCGGAAACAACAATCTCAACGATCTCTCACCTATAAAGCAACTACGCCTGCAACCACTAGATGCACCTGGCTGTCCCCAGTCTATAAGGGCCGTCCGGCGAGCCGATACAATCGTCATTGGTCCTGGTGACCTCTATACAAGCCTCATACCCAACTTACTTGTACCCGATATCGCCAGGGCAGTACGCGAATCAGATGCTGAAAAGGTGTACGTTTGCAACTTGATGACCAAACACGGTGAAACTGATGGGTATAAGGCTTCGGACTTCGTGAACGAAATTCATCGTTACTTAGGGGGCCGTGTGGATCGCGTCATCATAAACGATGGCCCCTTCCCAGCAGACCTCTTGAAGATGTATGCAGAGGAAAGAAGCGAACCGGTCATAGCGGATCGCGCACGCTTAACTCGTCTCGTTCCCAATATAACCATTGAGCATCTCAACCTGGAAGACGACAGGTTAGCTCGCCATGATCCTGAACGTCTGGTGAGAGCCATCTTGTCTGTTGACGATCTGTAGGCGCTTTCCTCCTTAATGCAAACCTCGAGCAATCTGCTCGAACTCTTCACGTGGGAAAGCCCTCATCGTTTGGGTACGTACACTCCCCTGTGCAATAGTACCAAGAATCAGGCGAGCCGCTGTCTGATCATCAGGAGCTTCTGTAATCACTATATAATCGTATTGCCCCATAACAAGATAGAACCCTATCAGTTTTCCTCCAGCATCTCTTGCAGCAGCATCAAACGCGTGCAAACGTTCCGGGGCATTTTTGACTTCCTTGATTCCTTGTTCAGTGAGATTGACCAGGCTAATGTAGGTTGGCATATGTTATCCTCCCACTTCGTGTCGTAATACAACAGGTGGAGCTAACAGAGGTACACTATTATCATTGTACCTCCAACCATTAGAGGGTACAAGCTCAGCAAAGAGGTTATTCATGCTCTCCTAGAGAAGAGCCAACCCTCACAAGCACCAGCCAGTACCGCTAATAAGGAATATAGCGTATGATGTTGTTCAACATTGGCGTTGAGAACAAAAAGCCCACTATTCAGGAGCAGATACGCCAGTACCGCTAAGACACTCCCAATCAATGGACGAGTAAACCAGGTTATTAATACGAAATTGGGCAGGTTTGTAGGATGATGCCGCCCCAGGCTAACAATACAACTGAGGCAGCCGCCAATGAGACCATAGACCAGAACAAACCAGGGGATATCGAGTGGGGCAAAGCCGCCAGCAAATAGATTACTGGCAACCCCTAATCCTTGTAGTATTGCGAAAGTAAATACCGCCAGTAATGAGCATACCAGGTACAAGGCAAATATCACCATACCTGTATTACGCGGTTGAGATGGAGCCTTTCGCACTCCCGGGGCTGCCGCCAGAGTACGTCTTTCACCGAAGAAAACGGGTAGTGGCTCGGTGTTCTGTTCAACTGCTGTTCCAGGAGCCACAGGAACTGCAGGAACTGCAGGTTGTAGACTTTCATGAGGAGCAATCAAGCCTCTTAGTTCATGGAGGTAATCGCCTGGCAGTTTCTGCTTCCTGGCGGTCTCCAGGAGACGTTGTGCATATATGGGATCGATAATCTGGCGCTCACGTGGCAGCAGGTGAAACTGATTGCGGGCAGTGGCTGAAGCAATATAGGTGATACACGTTATTTCGCGTCCACGATATGCCTCATGGACAGTTACAGATAAGCGCTCAAACAGACCATCGGGAGGGGCTGCCGAATGAATTCTGTCAAGTAGTGCAGGTTCATTATCAAGCTGTGCAGTCAGGCGACGCGGAACACGATACAATATACCCCACACCTCTGCCTCTCGCTTCCGGCTGGGCAGAATAGATGCTACTCCCGGGCCACTCCGAGAGCTAATCACGTCAAAGGTAAGCTCATAACCTTTCAAAACAGCTGGCCCATACAGCAAGGCGAGACCATCAAGCCGCTTCGAGCTATTCAAAATGGCTGAATCCATCTCCAGCCCGTATTCAAAAAGCCATAAAAATTCGCCAGGTAGTTCTTCAGCCGGCTCCGAGCGGCCGGGAAGAGGTGTAGCCTCTAGTACACCAGGTGTTTCCTCTCCGCCCTGTTCGCTTTCTCCACATTCTTCCGGCAAAGGAGGAGCCGATGGAGCCTCTATTGGAAAAACCGATGTAGTTTCATGACCCGGCTGTTGTGTGGCTTGACTCTGGCTTGTATTGGG
>WNFX01006207.1_pt1 | contig 11410 bp, 10 predicted proteins | sample 5400111 | NCBI WGS metagenome assembly WNFX01 (sample SAMN13153363, study PRJNA577476) | soil metagenome | isolation source: 40 cm soil or saprolite under grassland replicate 1 | place: USA:California | collected 2016-06-15
TTTACATGTCATCTAGACGATGAAGCCAACCAGCGTAAACGCGAACACGCGGCAGGCGGCCGCATTGCGAGATAAGCTCAGCGTGTTTGCCACGACACCCTGCCGTGGCTTATCTCTTTCTCGTTAGGCAGACCTATCGCCATCATGAATGCCCTATGGGACTTCAAATCCGCCCTGTCGCAAGAACGCCGCGACAGGTTACATAGTGTGCGCTCATTCGACGAGATCGTAGATCGGATTGTTGCAGGAACAATCGATTCTTTCAGGGCTGAGGAGCGCAGACGCTCGCCTTGCCAAGGTTGCAGGCGAGCATTCTTTACAATTCGAGTATCTGAATCCGATTACGATGCGTTCTTCAACTCGCCCGTCGGCTACCGTGCACAGTACTGCATGAGTATCGCACGCGGCGAAGAACAGAATCGAAGACTTATTGAGGCAGTTACGCCAATGTGCCTTCAGTTCGCGACAGAAACGCCGGAGCCTGGATTCCCGATCGAGATGGTCGGAGCCTCACTTCGATGTACCGACGCCAAGGCTTGGATTCCCGAGAGAGACCGGCTCGATGCCGGCGAAGTGCATATTGATTACGGATCCTGGTTGGCGAAAGCGCTGGCGGCGACGGAAGGCGGGCCGAGGGACCAAGCAGCGAGGTCCAATGCAGAGGTTGGCGTTCTCGCCCCGATCGGGAGCCATCTCGAAGTAAAGGGTGGCTGGCTTACCGCAGGCGGCAGCGAATGGCGGGATCCTTGCAAAGCGCAAAGAGGTGAAGAGATACGGGACTATGGCTACACCTAGATTTGGAAGAGTCTGCCTAACCAGACATCTGAGGTAGTCCGTCAATAATTTTGAGTGAAGTTATTCAAGCGGTTTGGATAGCGGGTTGGGCAAGGTATTGAAGCAATGGGGAGCGGCTCTTTTGTAGTGACTTGAGGTAGCGGATTTCGTCGTAAGGAGTGCGCTGCTGCCAACAGCGGAAGAGGATGCGGATCCATTTGTAAGCCAAGGCGCGGATGATGACCCAGTGGCTTTTCTGGGCACCCTTGTGCTTCTGGTAGAAGGCGCGGGCCCAGAGACTGTGGCGGATCGACTCATTGGCGTATTCGATGAAGCTCTGGTGGACAAAGAGCGGCCGGGCGTAGCGGCGATGGGTGATGGTCGCTTGGCCGCTGCGTTTGAGCACGGGGGCAATGCCGCTGAAGTTGAGCATCGCTTGGGCGCTTTCAAAAAGCTCGCGACGCGAACCGAAGGCGGCCAGAAGCCGGGCACTGTAAGCGGTGCCGCTGCCAGGCAGGGCGGCAAAGAGAGAAGCATCGGGATGCTGGGCGAAAGTGCGGGCGATCTCGCGATCGTAACGGCTGATAGCAGTGTGGACCGCACGCAATCCCAGGGTAAGCGCTTGGACGGAAACGATGGAACTTTCGATCAGAGCAGGATCGTCAGTAAGCGGCAGTGCCTGAGCGATGAGAGCCAGGCGTCTTGCGATCACATCGCCGCGCCGGGCATTCTGGGCGTAGTAAAAACGGCGGATAGTCTCTAGGCGAGCTCTCTTGAGCTGTTGAAGGGAGGGCCATTTTTGCAGCAAAGCGCAGGCCATGGGCGTGGTCAGATCGTCGCCGCACAGCTCCAGCGCCTGGGGAAAGTACGTTTTGAGGAGAGCCTTGAGCTGATTGGAGAGGCGGGTGCGCATGTTCACACTCCTGCGCCGGGCTTGAGTTAAGTGGCGCAGCTTGCGGGTGCAGACGTCATCGGGCTGCCAGGCTTTGAGTTGCTCGCGATGCAACGCCACCAGTTCACAGAGGAAGTCGGCATCGGTAGGGTCATCCTTGACCCGGCTGGGAGTGAAAGCCTCGCGGTAACGCGCTAAAGTCACCGGATTGATGGGGAAAAGCACAACAAAATCGTAACTCATCAGCGCATGGATGAGCCCGGAGGCAGGCTGTTCCAGACAGATAGCAACCGCTTGCCCAGGGAAACGCGCGCAGAGCGCTGCCACCCAGGCATGGAGCGCTTCGGCGCCGCCTTTAACTATACTGCGCTCCATCTTGTTTTTCGCGCATTGTTGCAAGCTAACGTTGATTTTCTTGTCCGATTTATCCAGGCCAATGAAGGCTGCGTAGGATTGGTTTTGAGTCATGGGAGTTCTCCTTTTTCTTGTGAGTTGATCTGAGCTTTATGGGCAACACGCATTGCTCCCGTTCTGCGAAAGCCTTATAGTCGAGGCGTTGAAAACGCGTCGGCAAATGAGAATTCGTTTGTCGAACGGGAGCGCACCGGGCCCGTCCGAAGCTCTGGTTAAAGTAGTCGAGAGACTGCTTGCGATGCATATTCGTGGCGGGTCGGTGCGTGTCTTCCGGTTTGGAAAAAAAATCAAACGTGCTGAGTTATCAACGCTCAAAGTTTTGGTCGCGGCAGAGTTGTTCACAATCTGTCGTTGGCGGCGAGGGAGCCTTCGAAACGCTCCACTTCGCAGATCATGAACAACTCTGGTTATCCTATAAGGCGATGCAGGTTCCAGGCGAAATCCAGTCGATTGAGTCGGCTGGCCATGATGACTCCCGTGGCCATCTGCGGTGTACGCCTGTTTAGTCTACCTCCAGTGGGCTGTGCTCATCCCGTCTGCACCTGGAGTATAGACTGGCCTATCCACTGGGGCTTCGCTTGGCGTCGTGGACTCCCGGACGACTGCTTCGTCTTGCGAGGCACAAGCCGAGATCAGGAATGCGATCGCCACAAGCAAAGCCGCGTAAACAGGAAAACGCGAGATCATGATCGGGACGAAACCTAACCGGTGACACGTTTGATGCAAGCCGCCGGATGTATCGCGTGCTGACGCATCGGGAGGAAGTGAGCGGTTCAGATCTCAACATTCAACGTTTTCCCCGGTAGTTATAGACAAGCACTTCTCCCATCTGTGAAAATCTGTGTAATCTGTGGCCGACTTGAGCTGCGTTTGGGGCAAAGGGAGGATTTGAGATTGCTCGCCGAGCGAAAAAATCGCTCGATGAAATCAGAACGTTTTGAGCTAGATTCGCGGCCAACATGCCAAACCCTATCATCACCAGGAGCGAGCTGGCCGAGCCAATCGCAGCGCCCGCTGATTTTGCCAACGCATCGCCGTTCCGGCGTCAAAGAGAGGAAAGTGACCCGGTTCGCAACGGAATTTTCATCGGTTTGGCAATTGTGCTGCTCGTGTTTCTCGGCAGCATGATCGCGGTGCTGATGATGCACGCACCGGCGCTGTGACCTGTAGCGGCGGTCTCCGACCGCCGACATCTTGCAAAACCCAGGCCTCGGTTTTGAAATGTCAAACTGCAAAATTGCACCACCTTAAGACCGGCGCTCAGAGAGCGCCGCTACAGAAATGCGATCCGCAATCGGCAATCTGCAATCTGCAATCGAGAAGCGTCTCCTGCTTTTCGACATCGACGGCACGTTAATCCATTCGGGTGGCGCCGGAGTTCACGCGCTGAAATCAGCTTTCAAAGAGCGCTTCGGTATTGACGATGATCTGCACGACATTGAAATCGCTGGAATGACCGATTCAGGTATCGTGGTCAGCATCCTGAAGAAGCACAAGATTCCCGCGACCAACGAAAATGTAAGCGCGTTCCTGGATAGCTACGTTCATTTTCTTTCACTGGAATTGCCGCGCCGGAAAGGCAAGCTGCTTCCGGGCGTGCTCAAATTGCTCGAAAAGCTCAAGTCGCGGCCGCATGTAGTGCTCGGGCTTCTCACTGGGAATGTTTCCCGCGGAGCGCGACTAAAACTCGAGCACTACGGCGTCTGGCATTTTTTTGAATTTGGCGCATTTGCCGACGATCACCGGGATCGCAACCAGCTTGGGCGGTTCGCTCGCGCTCGCGCAAAAGAGAAGCATGGCCGTGAGTTCGCCGCGTCCGAGATCGACGTCATTGGTGATACGCCGCGCGACATTGCATGCGGCAGAGCGCTGGGGGCGCGCACAGTCGCGGTAGCGACCGGCAGATGGAGCCGCGATGAACTTGCAAAACATCAGCCAGATTTTCTGATTGATGATCTCTCAGATGTGGAAACCGTAATCGATACGCTCGGATGGTGATCCATTGACGATTGGAGGTTGTAAATGAAAAAAAACACTCCCCCGCCCGGCCCGGTGCCACAACAAGAACGTTCCAACGTCGTGCCGCTCAAAGGCGAGATCGATTTGCATGTCTCACCTTCTGTCACGGCGTCACTAAACCAGATGATCGAGAAAAAGCCGGAACGACTCGTGGTCGATCTTTCGGAAGTGACTTACATCGACAGCGCCGGATTGGCGGCATTGATCGAGGCGATGCAAAAGGTGGAAGGCTACGGCGGCAAATTCCGGCTGGCTGGCTTGCAGGAAACCGTGCGCTCGATCTTCGAAATCTCGCGGCTCGATCAGGTATTTCAGATTTTTCCGGACGCGGATGCTGCGCTGGCTGCGTAGCACATGCGCCACGGCGCGCTCGTTTTTGTGGTAATGACACGGAGCCGGCCTGCCCCCAGGCCGCGCGGGTCGAGGGCGACCCGGCTCCAGACGCGAGACGCGTGCGCTACCCAGAGGCAACGCGCGCTAAAACCCCAAGCGTTTGCTGGACGTTCTTTGAAATATCGAACTGAGACGCGCGCTCAACGTTCGCCGAGCGCGCCGCAGCCCTGCGCGATGGATCGGACCAGAATCGAATCGCGTCACGCAGACCAATCAGATTTCCAGCGTGATCGACAATTGATCCGTGGACAGTGTCCTCGATGATTTCGCCAAAGCCGTTGGCCCGCGTTGTGATTACCGGCAATCCGCAGGCGAGTGCTTCCAGGCAGGCATTAGAAAATGGATCGTAAATCGTTGGCAGAATGAAAATGTCCGCAGCCGCGTAAACACGGACAAGATCTGAAACTTCGCCGAGAAATCGCACGGGGTCCTCACGCCAAAAGCGCAGGCGTGTCGTTTTGTAGAGCCTTTCATTTCCGCGGCCGGCAACGAGTAGACGCATTTTTCTGTTCTTGCAGAGCGCCATCGCCTGGATTCCAAACAACAAGCCCTTACGTTCCCAGCCGGAGCCTGCAAACAGGAGCGCAATTTGATCGGGCTTTAATTTCAAATGCTCGCGCGATTGTTCACGAAGCTCGGGATCGAATCGGAATTTATCGATTGGCACGCCGTTGCGAATGATGTCGATGTTGTCTGCGGGATAGCCGTAAAGATTGACGATCTCGTTCTTGACCATTTCTGAAGCAACGATCACGCGTGCGGCTTTGCGATCGGCAAGCAGGGATTCCTCAAGCTGCAACAGATCGCGATGCTTGCGGTTGAGCGTGCGGACAAATTGCTTCAGAGGAAGCTCGAATTTTCTTCTGCGCGCCAGCCAGCCGCGATGCACCCCGTCGCCCGCGCGATAAACGTCGCAGCTCCAGACACGCTCAAGGCTGAACAAGACGTCGCACTGGAGCTGTGGCCGGATTTGTTCCAGCTCATCCGCAAATGCAATGACCGATATTGCACGCACGCACGTGACGGGTCCAAAAGGCCATTGATCCTCTGGCCATTCATCCGTGGCGATAAGTTGGACCTGGTGGGCGGCTTCGATCGCTCCGCGCGCGAATCTTTTTAAGTAGGCTTCGGCACCGCCGGTCGAAGAATAACCGCGACGAACAAGAGCGATCCGGAGCTTTTCTTTCATCGCCATGGAGACGGCTCGCCCACGAGCCGTGCGCGACCGGGGCGTCGCGGCTCCAACGAAGGACACTTTACTTGCTGCACGTTCGCCAGAATACTTCTAACCCGATGCCGGGTGAAATCTTAAACGCTCCTGCGCCACTGCGTTCTGTCGCACCCGTGACGCGTACTTTGCCGAGGCACTTACTCTATTCGATTTTCGCACGCATCGGGGGCTCCGGCCTGGACACCGACGCCTTCGAAACCTTGCGCGCGTCATATCGCGGCGGATTCCTCGGCAAGGCAATCGCGTACGATAACCGGCAGAAGGAAATCCCCGCTTCACTGATCCATTCTCTGCGCTTGCATCCGGTGCGCCTCATCTCATTTCTTGATCGGCCATATTACTACGGCGCGAAAAAAAAGTATCTTGACTGGATCGCGTCCCGGCATCTGGCGACTGGACGCTACGATCTGTTCCATAGTTGGTCGGGTGACTGTTTGCGCTCGCTGAAAGTAGCAAAACGACACCGTATTCCTTCGGTCGTTGAGATTCCCACATGGCATCGCGACGGCGGCAAGGAGAAAATCCGGCGACCGAAAATTGCCGCAGCGACGGAAAAGATTTCGAGCTTTCAGAGGTGGAAAAACAGACTCTTGCTTCAGCGGAGGCGTTTCATACAAGAGTACGACCTTGCTGATCTCCTGCTCGTATTATCGGAGAAGGCGGCCCACACGTTTCGGGTACGCGGATTCCCGGAGGAAAAGCTCTATTACCTGCCTCGGGGTGTGGATGTCGAACGCTTCAGGCCCGGGAACCGTCCGGAAAAATTTCGCGTTGTATTTGCCGGCGCGTTGATTAAGCGCAAAGGCATCCAACACGTGCTGAAGGCGTGGCATCGCCTCAATCTGCCCGATGCCGAGCTGTGGTTAATCGGTTTCGTGCACGACGAAGCGAAGCCGTATCTGAAGCAGTTCTGGCACGATAACATTCGCGTCTTAGGATTTGTGCGTGACCCGGAGAATTATCTCAGTCTGGGCACGGTTCATGTTTTTCCGTCGCAATGGGAGGGGAGCGCCAAAGTCACATACGAGGCGGCGGCGTGCGCCTTGCCTCAAATCACCACCCGCGAAGCAGGCGATGTGGTGCGCGATGGCATCGAGGGAATCATCGTGAAGCCGGGCGATGTCGGCGGCATCGCAGCGGCACTCGAGCATTTGTATCGGCATCCTGAAATCGTTCAGCAAATGAGCAGCGCGGCGAGACTTCGCGTGGTTGAGAATTTCACCTGGGACCATTTTCGAACCCGATTACTGGACGCCTACGAAACCGCGATGCGACTGGCGCGATGATTTCCACCCAAGGACAGGCGACCTCCAGGTCGCCCGCGGCGGTTATGAAATCGCCGCTCATTGTTACGAGGCCGTGAAAATTCTTCTCCTGCAACTGAAGCGAATCGGCGACCTGATTTTGACGACTCCTGCCGTCGCGGCTTTGCGTGCGAGCTTCCCAGAAGCGAAGCTCACACTTGTCGTCTCCAGGGGGTGTGCCGACCTGCTGCCAGCTATCGCAAATGTCGATCGGGTTCTGATCGCGCGACGCAATCTGCGCGACGTCGGTCTGTTTTCTTCCGTCGCGGCCAGGAGATTTGATTACTGCATCGACTTTACGCGAAATGATCGTTCGGCTTTTCTGGCGTTTTTGTCCGGCGCGCGGAGACGGATCGTGTCCTACCGCGTTCGTGAGCAATCGAAGACGCGCGCTCAGGCTTACACAGATTTTGTAAGGGTTCGTATGCGGGACATGCACACGATCGACTACAATGTAGCTTTACTCGAGCCATTCGGCGCAGGCGATATTTCAACCGCCCCGCACCTGCATCTGCCACAGATGGCCTACGAAAACGCCGACGCGCTTAGGCGCGATTGGAAAGTTACCAAGCCCTACGTCGTCTTGCATCCTGGCTCAGCGCGCCAGGAAAAACTTTGGGATCCTGGGCGATGGGCAGAGGTGATTGACCACTTTCGCCGGAACAACGGTGTTAATTTCATTCTGACAAGTGGACCATCTGCCGACGAGCAAGCGCATATCGCGTCAATTAAGAACAAGACGCGTCAACAAATCATCGATTTCTCTGGAAAGACAGATTTGCTCACGCTGGCAGCGCTTATTGATCAGGCGCGGCTTCTTGTGACTGTCGATTCTGCTCCCATGCATTTGGCGGCCGCGACGCGTACGCCGCAGGTCATCCTCTTCGGGCCGACTAACCCATTTCATTGGCGACCGCGGGGAAGTCCGTCCATCATTTTACAAGGAGACTCGGCCGCCCCAATGACGGAGTTCTCACCGATGCGGCCACGCTTTGCAATGAGTCAAATCTCGACGGAAGCAGTGATTGGTGCTATGGATTCGCTGCTGGCCACTCATTTGGCAATGCAACCTTCATGAGCGAGGGAAAAACTACAAAGAAGAGACTCTCATTCTGGCAGACTCTTAAGGCGGCCTCCGGGCCGTATCGGCGCCTTTATAGCTATGTTAAGCCGTATAAGGTCCGTTTTACCCTTGGCCTGCTGTTAGGTTTTGCATACGGCGGAGTCAATTCGCTTTTGCCGCTGGCCACCGCCCGTGTGACGAGCACCATTTTCCACGGAGCCGTCCCCAATCCCAATCCAATGGCCTTGCGCTCCAATCTTGGAGTTTTGGATGCAGGGCCGAAAATCAATTCGATTGTTCTCATCTGCCTAGCCATTCCGGCGATCATGACCATCCGCAGCCTGTGCTCCTACGGAAATACCTACTGCATGCAGTGGGTGAGCAACAAGGTGGTCACCGATATTCGGGCTCAAGTTTTCAACAAAATGGTACGCCTTTCGATGGACTTCTTTAACAAGATGCGCTCAGGCTTCTTGATCTCGCGTGTTACCAACGATACCCGCGTAGTCCAAATGGCTTTGACTGCGATCAGCAGCGATATTTTCAAGCAACCAATCACGATTGTAGGGGCAATCATTGTTCTGCTCCTGATGGATTGGAAGTTCACGCTGATTACGCTGATTCTTTTCCCGACCTGTCTGCTGCCGCTTCGCATCTACGGGCGTCGCGCGCGAAAGGCGATGCGAGGTCAGTTTGAAGGCATGGGCGAAATGGTCGTGACCATGCAGGAGACATTCGCTGGCATTCGGGTGATCAAGTCCTTCGCGCGGGAAGCGCACCAGGAAAAAGCATTTAAACGCAGCAATCAACTGCAGTTCTCGCAGATCATGCGCATCATCAGGTCGATGGAGGCGGTCGGGCCGCTGGTCGAAATGATCGCCGCCGTCGGTATAGGCTTAGCCTTGCTCTATGTTTACGCGGCGAACCTGAGCGCTGGCCGATTTTTTGGACTGATCACAGGTATTTTCATTCTCTACGATCCGATCAAGACGCTCAGCAAGATCCAACTCGTGATGCAGCAATCCATCGCGGCGACAACCGCGATTTTTTCGATCCTTGATTCCGAGGCGACTGTGCGAGATGCATCAGATGCGATCGAGCTGAACTCCGCAACAGGTCGCATCGATTTCCAAAACGTAACATTTCGTTACGTCGAGACCGTTACGGACGCGGTCAGCAATCTAAACTTGCGCATCGAACCGGGAAAAACCTATGCGCTGGTCGGCGCCAGCGGCGCGGGGAAGAGCACCATTCTCTCGCTGATCCTGCGCTTGTACGACCCGACTTCCGGCGCTGTCAAAATCGATGGCCAGGATCTGCGTTCCGTCACACAAAAATCGTTGCGCGAACAGATGGGACTCGTCACGCAAGAGACGTTTCTGTTTCACGACACGATCTTCAACAACATCCAATTCGGCCGGCTAGGCGCTACGGCGGAGGAAATTTACGAGGCCGCGAAAGCTGCCTATGCACACGATTTCATCATGGCTCAGCCAAAGGGGTACCAAACCATTATTGGCGACAAGGGCTGCCTTCTCTCTGGCGGACAACAGCAACGCCTCGCCATTGCGCGCGCTATTCTGAAAAACGCGCCGATTCTGTTACTCGACGAAGCCACTTCATCACTCGATTCGGAATCGGAACAAGAAATTCAAAAGGCCCTGGCCAAACTAGCCACTGGCCGCACGGTGATTGCCATTGCCCATCGGCTCTCCACAATTTTGTCCGCCGATCAAATCATTGTGATGGACAGCGGGCGCATCAAGGAAATCGGCACACACGCTGAGCTGCTCGAAAAATCCGGTTACTATCGGCGCTTATACGATCATCAATTCAATCGCATTCACAAGGAACCCGAAGTCGAAGCGGGCATTCTTGTCGAAGAGCTCGTGTAGCCACCCACCGCCCAATGCCGATCGCCTCTCGCCGTGCCGCTTAATATCGACCTGCATACGCATTCTTTTTTTTCCGGAGATGGTATTTCCAGCCCGGAAGACATGATTGCAGCCGCGCGCGCCAAAGGTTTGAACGGCATTGCTATCACCGATCACAACACATGCGACGCGGTGAATTATTTGCTCCAGAATGGCTTGATGCGATTGGATGGTTTGCCGGTTAACGATTTCCTCGTTTTGCCGGGAGTCGAGGTCACGACCGCTGATGGTCATCTTCTCTGTATTGGTGCGGAGCTGCCCTACCTGAAAGGAAAGCCAGCCCGCGAGGTCTGCGAGATCATTCATGAACGCGGCGGTCTGGCCATTCCCCCACACCCATACGATTTGTTTCGCGCCGGAATCCGTTTTTCCACTCTGGAAACACTCCCTATCGATGCGATCGAAGTTTTTAACGCGGCGACAACGCTCCGCCGCTACAATCGTTACGCTTTTAAATATGCCCAGATTCGCGGTTTGCCGATGACTGCGGCCAGCGATGCGCATCATGCCGCAGCCATTGGGACCGCCTACACAATTGTCAATACGGACGATTTTTCGGTGAAAGGAATTCTCGCGCAGATTATAAAGAGCAACGAACTGACCCAAAAATACCAGACCCCGCGCGACAGCCTCCGGAAAACCTGGAACAACTGGCTGCGACTGCGGCGCCGGAAAAAAATCCCCGAGCTAGCCGCGAAAGACCGCGGCCACAACGGTCATTGACGTACTGACTAACTGCTAACCGATGCCTGCATACATCATCGTTGAAATCGACATTGTGGATCCAGTCGGCTACGGAGAATATAAAAATCTCGCCGGCGCGACTGTGGAGAAGTACGGCGGGAAATACATCGTCCGCGGCGGCAAAACGGAAGTGCTCGAAGGCGAGTGGAAACCGAAGCGCATTGTTATGCTTGAGTTCGATTCAGCACAACGTGCCAAGGAGTGGTTGAATTGCGAAGAATACCGTGAACCGCGCAAAATGCGGCACCGCACCGCCAGGACCAACATGATCCTTGTCGAGGGGATGTGATTCTGGATCGCGCGTCTCAGGAGGCTGCAGCGGTCGGGTTGTGAAGCCGTTGTTTCATTTCGCGCTCCGCCGCTTCCCACGTGGAATAACGGTTATGCTTTTCGATGAAGGTGGCGATGTTTGGAAAGGCATAACGCTCCATCGGAGCGGTTAGATATTTCGGTCCGGCCATCGTGCAATACACATGCTCATGGACCTCGTTATCTCCGGACGCGATGTTGTTGTCGATTTCGACCTGTTCATATCGACCCAGCCGATGCCGGAACAGGCGCAGATTCCAACTCGGAAAATAACCGCAGTGTTTGATCCAATCGTCCAGAAACCAGAACCGGCGGTTTAGATAAAATCCGTCG
>WNFX01006209.1_pt1 | contig 11407 bp, 12 predicted proteins | sample 5400111 | NCBI WGS metagenome assembly WNFX01 (sample SAMN13153363, study PRJNA577476) | soil metagenome | isolation source: 40 cm soil or saprolite under grassland replicate 1 | place: USA:California | collected 2016-06-15
TGTAGGTCCACGCGTGGTAGGGGCACTGGATCGTTTCGGAGAGGCGTCCGCGCTCCGTCTCGCACAGCCGGGTGCCGCGGTGGCGGCACACATTATAGAAGGCGCGCACCGCGCCGTCTTGTCCGCGGACCACGATCACGCTCTCGCCGCCGACGACGCGGACCGCGTAGTCCCCGGGCTGAGCGAGCTCGGCTGCCCGGCCCACGCAAATCCAGCGCTGCGCGAAGATGCGCTCACGTTCTTCGGCCCAGATCTCGGGCGCGTTGTAGTACCGCCCCGGCAGCGTGCGCTGGCCCTGTTGATATGCCTGAGTGGCTTTGACGAACGTCGTCATCGTGTCTAAGGGTACGGAGCGCCGCGTCCGAACGCCACTCCCCGGCGCTCCGGGCCCGCCCGCGCCACGACCGCACCCACGATGAAGACCGTCGCCGCCGAGAGCGCCATGGCCTGCGCGTAGCTCGTGTGCGCCGCGAACAGGGCCTGGACGTGCGGGATCTTGCTCGCGATCGCCACGCCGCACTGGTACGCGAAGCCAGGGAGGAAGCCGCGCACCGCGTCGGGTGACAGCTCGTTGATGTGCGCCGGGATGACACCCCAGGCGCCTTGGACGAAGAACTGCATCACGAACGCGCCCACCACGAGCAGCGGCACAGCCGGCGCGAACGCCCAGATGGGGATGGCGAGCACCGCGCCCGCCAACGCGAGCCCGATGGTGCGCCGCCGGCCCAGCCGGTCGGAGTAGAGGCCGCAGATCACCCCACCGGCGAGCGCCCCCACCTGGGAGAACGCGGTGAGCGCCGCGCGCGCGGTGGGCCCGAAGCCCCAGTCCCGCTCCAGAAACGTGGGGTACATGTCCTGGGTGCCGTGGGACACCATGTTCATCATCGCCATCAGGCCGGTGAGGTAGAGGAACAGCTTCCAGTTGGATGCGATCGCCCGGCCCAGCCCGCTCCAGCTCTCGTGGCGCGTCTCGCGCCACACGTCCGACTCCTTCACGCGCGCCCGCACGAACAGCGCGAGCAGCGCCGGCAGTCCGCCGATGAAGAACAGCGGCCGCCACCCCCAATGGGGGAACACGAACAGGTAGCACAGCGCGGCGAGCAGGTATCCCAGCGCGTACCCCTGCTGCAGCAGTCCCGAGGTGATGCCGCGCAAGCGCGGCGGGACCTTCTCGAGCACGAGCGACGCGCCCACCCCCCACTCGGCTCCCATCCCGATCCCGAACAGGGCCCGTAGCACGAGGAAGGTGGTGTAGTTCGGCGCGAAGCCGGTGAGCACCTCGATCACCGAGTAGAACACCAGGTCGATCATCAGGGGCAGCTTGCGGCCGTAGCGGTCCGCGAGCAGGCCGAAGATGAACGCACCCACCGGCCGGAACGCGAGCGTGACGGTGAGCGAGAGGGCGATCGCGGCGTCCGGCTTTCCGAATTCCTTGGAGATCGCCGTCAGCGTCATGACGACCAGGAAAAAGTCGAACGCATCGAGCGTCCAGCCGAGGAAGCCGGCGACGACGGTGGCGCGTTGATCGCTTGCCGCTGGGCCGGTCGAGGTCATTGGTGTCCCGGTCGGGGTAGCTCTAGATTACACCCGTTCTCGAGATCCCACGACCCGGAGGATTCGCGTGCGCGCAGCTGGTGTTGCTCTCGTCTCGATGCTGGTGGCGGCCACCGCGCCGCGTCTCGCGGCCCAGGGCGGCGCGGCGCGCCCCGCGATCGTGGTGGTCAACCTGCGGTTCGACGGCGAGCACGCCAACGTGCTCGGGCCGGGCGACACGGCGGTGGTGGCGGCGGCGACCAGCAAGCTGCTCGCGACGCTGCGTGCGTCCGACCTGGTCACGCTGGTCGATTCGACCGCCGTCGCGGCCGCCGTGGCGGGCGCTGAGGCCGGCGGCAACCCTTGCGGCAACGACTGCGCCGTGGCCGTCGCGCGGCAGCTCGGCGCCCGCTGGGTCGCGAAGGGGACCATCTCGAACCTGTCGAACCTCGTGTGGCTGCTCACGGCCGAGTTGTTCGACGCCACGACTGGGAAGCCGGTGCTCGCCGACAGCTATGAGATCAAGGGAGACGCGAGTCGCATGGCGCCGGCCGGGGCGCACGTGTTCGCGCAGCGCGTGGAGAAGACGATCGGCGGTGCGCGATGATCCGACGCGCGTGCGTGATCCTGGTCGCGGGTCTCCTCGCCGGACGCGACCTCGCCGCCCAGGCGGACTCGGGGGCCGCGCGCCCCAGCGTGCTGGTGCGCGCCGGGCGGCTCATCGCCGTACGCGCGGGCTCGGTCCTCCAGAACCAGGCGATCCTGATCGAGGGCGACCGCATCAAGGAGGTCGGCTCCGCCGACGCCGTCGCCGGCCATGCTCCGCGCGATGCGCGCGTGATCGACCTGCGCAACGCCACCGTGCTGCCGGGGTTGATCGACTGCCATACCCACATCACGTCCGATCCCGGCGATTACTACAAGCAGCTGTTTCGCATGAGCCCGATCGATGAGGCCGTGCGCGCGCACCTGTACGCGAAGCGGACGCTCGACGCGGGGTTCACGACCGTCCGCAACGTCGGGGCCGGTGAGTTCATCGACGTGGCGCTGCGCAACGCGATCAACGAAGGCGCGATCCCGGGGCCACGCATGTTGGTGTCGACCATGCCGCTCTCCGCCACCGGCGGGCACGGCGACGTGAACGGCATGTCCCCCTACCTCCGGTTCGATGGCTTCTCCGGGATCGCCAACGGCGTGGACCAGATTCGCGAGAAGATCCGGTTCGAGGTGAAGTACGGCGCCGATCTCATCAAGGTGCTCGCCAGCGCCGGTGTCCTGTCCGAGGAGGAATCGGTCGGCGCTCCGCAGTACACGCAGGAGGAGCTCAACGCGGTGGTCGAGGAGGCGGCGATGTGGGGGCGGAAGGTGGCCGCGCACGCGCACGGCGCGGAGGCGATCAAGCGCGCGGTGCGCGCCGGCGTCGCGTCCGTCGAGCACGGCAGCCTCATCGACGACGAGGGCATCCGGCTCATGAAGGAGCGCGGCACCTATCTCGTCGCCGACATCTACAATGATGACTATATCATCGCCGAGTATACGCGACTCGGGTTCCCCCAGAAGATCATCGAGAAGGAGCGCCTGGTGGGGCGCCAGCAGCGCGAGAACTTCAAGAAGGCGGTGCAGGCGGGCGTGAAGATCGCGTTCGGCACGGATGCCGGCGTCTATCCCCACGGTTGGAATGCCAAGCAGTTCGCGCACATGGTGCGCTGGGGGACGACACCGCTCCAAGCGATCCAGGCGGCTACCGTCAACGCCGCCGACCTGCTCGGCTGGGCGGACCGCGTGGGCGCGCTCGAACCGGGGAAGTTCGCCGACGTGATCGCCGTCATGGGCGACCCGCTACAGGACGTGACGGTGCTCGAGCATGTGGGATTCGTGATGAAAGGCGGGCAGGTAGTGAAGGACAGTTTGACGGGGGGAGCAAGAGCGGCACGCTGAAGTCGTCCGAACCAGGGGGATTCCATGCACAAAGTTCTTGGCTGTTCGTTCGTGGTGCTCGCGGCCACGGTGGTCGCCTGGCCTGCGCGCGCTCAGGAGACCGCCTCCGACACGCTGCTCACGGTAAACCACTACCTCGACTGGGAGCAGGTCGCCGATCCGCAGCTCTCCCCCGACGGGTCGCAGATCGTGTACACGCGCCGCTGGGTGAACAAAATCGACGACAAGTGGGAGTCGGCGCTGTGGATCATGAACGCCGACGGCGCGCACCACCGCTTCCTCGTGAAGGGGAGCGACGCGCGCTGGTCGCCCGACGGGACGCGCATCCTCTACCTGGCCGAGGGTGAGCCCAAGGGAACGCAGCTGTTCGTGCGCTGGATGGACGCCGAAGGCGCGTCCTCCCAGATCACGCGCGTCACCGAAAAGCCCAGCGATCCGAAATGGGCTCCCGACGGCAAGGCGATCGCGTTCGTGATGCTGGTGCCCGATTCGACGGCGTGGAGTATCTCTTTGCCCAAGCCGCCCGAGGGAGCGAAGTGGACGCCCGCCCCGCGTGTGGTGGACGACCTGCATTACCGCCAGGACCGGGTCGGCTATATGACGCAGGGCTACACCCACCTCTTCCTGGTGCCGGCGGACGGAGGGACCGCACGGGCGCTCACCAACGGGCACTGGAACGTGGGGGCGCGCTTCGACGGTCTGGTGTTGGGCGCGGGCTACGACTGGACGCCGGACGGGCACACCATCGTGTTCGACGGCCTGCGCGACACGACCTGGGACCGTCAGTATCAGGTGTCGCGCATCTACGGGCTCGACGTGGCGAGCGGGACGATCCGGGCGCTCGTATCGCGGCCCGGCTTCTGGGCGAACCCGGCGGTGTCGCCCGACGGCAAGAGTGTCGCGTTCACGGGGTACGACTCGACGGGGCAGACCCACCGCACGGCCGACCTGTACGTCATGGGGATCGACGGCGCGGGGACGCGCGACTTGTCCAAGAGCCTCGACCGCGATCCGGACAACGTGCGCTGGGGGCCGGACGGCAAAGGCGTCTACTTCACGGCCCCGGACCGCGGGTCGATCAACGTCCGGTACGCCGACCTCTCGGGCGGCGTGCGGGACGTCACACAGGGGGCGCAGGTAGTCTCGCTCACGTCGCTGGCGCGCACACTGGTGGGAGTGGGCGTGCGCAGCGACCCGGAGCATGGCCCTGACGTCGTGCGAATCGATCTGCGGCGCGGACAGGCCCCCACGCGCGTGACCGCCGTGAACGAGGACGTGCTCGCGAACAAGCGATTGGCGCACGTCGAGGAGGTGTGGTACCCGTCGAGCGGCGGAACGCGGGTGCAGGGCTGGATCGTCAAGCCGCCGGCGTTCGATCCGGCGAGGAGGTATCCGCTGATCCTCGAGATTCACGGCGGCCCGTTCGCGATGTACAACGTAGGGTTCAGCTACATGTTCCAGAACTTCGCGGCAAACGGCTACGTGGTGCTGTACGTGAACCCACGCGGCTCGACCGGCTACGGCGACGCGTTTTCAAACGCCATCGACCACAACTATCCCGGGCCGGACTACGACGATCTCATGACAGGCGTGGACGCGGTGATCGGGAAGGGCTACGTGGACACGACGCGCATGTACGTGTCGGGGTGCTCGGGGGGCGGCGTGCTCTCGAGCTGGGTGATCGGGCACACCACTCGCTTCGCGGCGGCCGCGGTGCGCTGTCCGGTGATCGACTGGATCAGCATGGCGGGGCAGACCGACATTCCGCTGTTCACGTACAGCTTCTTCCATCAGCCGTTCTGGGACAAGCCGGACGAGTGGCTCGCGCACTCGTCGCTGATGCAGGTCGGGCACATTACGACCCCGACCCTGTTGATGACAGGTGAGCTGGACCGACGCACGCCGATCCCGCAGACCGAGGAGTTCTACGCGGCCCTGAAGGTGCGCGGCGTACCGACCGTGATGCTGCGCTTCAACGACGAGTACCACGGCACGGGATCGAAGCCGTCCAACTTCATGCGCACGCAGCTCTACATGATGAGCTGGTTCGAGAAGCATCGGCGGAGCGCCACCGAGCCGGCGACCGGGGCGGGCAACCGCTAGCGCGACGCGGGGACTAGCAGCGCCCAGAGACCCAGGCGGTTGTCGGCCGGCGAGACGAGGCGACTGTCGATCGCGTGGTAATAGAACAGGTGGGTGAAGAACCCGATGAGCCGCAGCAGCGCCAGGGCGACGAACGCGCTCATCACGCCGATCAGGGCGGCCATCGCCGTCAACGTCAGGACGCGGCCGTCGGCCGTGAAGTCGCCGAGGCGATCGTCGGGAGATACGGACTTGGTCATGGACGGATGAGAGCAATGTAACGGGCGAGCGCACCAGGCCCGAACTGCCGGACGTTTCGTCGTGCGACGCACACGACGCCATCCTCATCGAGTAGGAAATGGAAGATGCGGTAGGGGCGCAGCATGCTGCGCCCCTACTTGCTACCTGCCACGCACGTCGCAACCGCGCGGAACACGTCCCGGGTGCGCCCCGACAGGCGGGGACCAGCTGGGGAGGCGGCCGTCATGGCAAGAACGTAGACCTAGCCTCGCAAGCGGGCAACGAGCCGACGGCGCCTAGCTCCCCGTGGCCGCCCGCTCCCGTTCCAACAGTGCGCGCTTGCGCGTGACTCCCCAGCGGTAGCCACCGAGCCCGCCATCAGCCCGCACGACGCGGTGGCAGGGGATCACGAGCGCCGCGGGGTTCGTCGCGCAGGCGCGCGCCACGGCGCGCGTGGCCGACGGCTGGCCGATGGCGCGCGCAATCTCGACGTAGGAGCGAGTGGCGCCGTAGGGGATGCGACGCAGCGCCTCCCAGACGCGCCGCTGGAACGCCGTGGCGCGCACGTCCAGCGGCAGGTCGAGCGGCTCGACGTGCCCCGCGAGGTAGCGCAGCAGGGCCCCGACCGAGGTGGCGAGCGCGCCGCGAGCGCGGCGCAACTCGGCGCGGGGGAACTCGGCGGAGAGCGCCGCTTCGAGCTCTTGCGCCCCGCTTCCCAGGCTGACGCGGCAGATCCCGCGGGCCGTGGTCGCCACGAGCAGCCGGCCGAGCGCGCAGGGGACGACCGTGAAGTCGATGCGCGTGCCCGGCGCGCCACGGCCGTACGTGGCGGGCGTCATCCCGAGCTGCGCGTGCGCCCGCTCGTACACGCGGCTGGTCGAGCCGTATCCCGCTTCGTACAACGCCGGGCTCACGCGGCCCCGCGAGCGCAACTCCGTCTTGAACCGGTCGAGGCGGCGCGCGTCGCGATACTGACGTGGGCTGATGCCGAGCACCCGCCGGAACGTGCGCAGCAGCCGATGGGACGTCACGCCGGCTTGGGCGCTCAGGGCGGTGAGACTCGCCGGCCGGTCCGGGTGCGCATCGATCAGCCGGCAGACGGTACGCACGAGCGGAACCCCGGGGTCCGGCGCCGCGGCCTCGCCCGGCCGGCAACGGCGGCAGGGGCGGAAGCCCGCCACTTCCGCCGCCTCTGGTCCCGGGAAGAACACGACCTGCCCCCGCCGCGGGCGCCGGCTGGGACACGAGGGGCGGCAGTAAATCCCCGTCGACCGCACGGCATAGACGAAGGCGCCGTCGTGGCGGCGATCGCGCGCCAGCACGATGCGCCAGCGGCGCTCGGGTGTCAGGTCGGAAACAACAGCGGCACGGCCCACGCTGGAGAACTTAGCGCGTTGCCGTGCCGCGATCTATCCGTTTTTGGTGGGTGAACCGGTAGCCGGCCGGGCCCCGCGTAGCGACTGCGTCGTTTTGTCGCGAAGCGGGGCCCGGCCGGCTACCGGTTACATCCAAGGCTCGTCCGCCGACGGCCCGTAGATCGACGGGACCTTGCCATCGGCCATACGGAGATAGACGGAGAATTGGCCGCGATGATGCACCTGGTCCATCAGCATGAGCCAGAGCACCTCCATCTTGCGCATATCCGCCATCTGCTTCGGCGCGACGAAGAACTTGACCGTCTTGTTGAACTCGGCGTCGGGCGTTCGCTTGATCCGTTCGACGAACCCCTTGGCGGTTTGCTCGTACGCGGCGATCACTTCGGGCAAGGTTGACGGCGCCTTCGGCATCTTGCCGAATTCGATCCCGCCGTCCAGCGCTTGCTCGCACGCCTTCTGCTCCGTCACGAACATCCAGGCGAGGTCTTTCGCGGCCTTGCACTTGGCATGGGGCTTCAGGTCTGCCTTCGCGGCCGGGTAGGCCTTGAGGACCCGCATGGTCGTGGACAGCTCCTTCTCCAGCTGGGTCAGGAACTGCTGCTTCTCGCTCATACATCCTCCTCTCCCGATACGTCGTCAAGTTCACCTGTTGGGCGGGTTGCCACCAGCCCTGCCGTTGCACTTTGTTTCTCGCTGTGATCTACACGATCGGACACTCGACGCGGGAGCTCGCAGAGCTCCTGGGCCTGCTGGCGGCCCATCGGGTCACCCAGGTGGTGGACGTGCGCCGCTATCCGGCGTCACGCCGCCACCCGCAGTTCGCCCGGGACGCGCTGGCGGCGGCGCTCGATGAAACGGGCATCCGCTACCACCATGAGCCCGATCTCGGAGGGCGCCGGGCGGCGCGGCGGGACTCGGCCAACACCGCGTGGCGCAGCGCCGGTTTCCGGGGCTATGCGGATTACATGGAAACGCCGGAATTCGCGGATGCGCTGGCGCGGCTGCGCGACCTCGCTCGCGTCGGAGCGACGGCGATCCTGTGCGCGGAAGCCGTACCGTGGCGCTGCCATCGCCAGCTGATCGCCGACGCGTTGGTTGCTCGCGGTGAGGACGTGGTCCATATCTTCGGCGCCACGCGGGTAGATCCGCATCACCTGTCGCCGCACGCCCAGGTGCTCTCGGGCGGGCGGCTGCGCTATCCCGCCGGCCCGCCCGACCAGATCGCCCTGTGCTAGCGGCTTCGCCATGGCCCCGGCTCCGGGAGTTATCTTCCGATCCACCGACGCTCGTGGGGGTACGCATCACCCGTCTCTTCGGCGGAGGCCCACCGTGGGCCATCGTGGTCGCCGGCCTCGTCGCCGTGGCGGGGCTGGGCTATCTCGACTTCGCGACCGGCCCCGAGCTCACTCCTCTGGTCTTCTATCTCGCCCCGGTCGTGCTGGTGACGTGGTACGCGGGTCGCGGTCCCGGCTTGGGCGTGGCCTGCGCCGGCGCGGTCGGCTGGGTCCTCTCGGACGGGCTGACCCACGGCGCGTACGCGCACTGGTCGATTCCCTACTGGAACGGCGTGCTGCGGCTCGGGGGGCTGGCTCTCGTGGCGGAACTGGTGGCCCGCCTGCGCGCGGCGGATGCACGGGTGCGGGACCAGGCGCGGGCCGACCCCCGCACCGGCGTCGCCAATCTCCGCGCATTCTACGAGCTCGCCGACGCCGAGATCGCCCGTGCCCGGCGTTATCCGCACGCGTTCTCCATCGTCTACATCGATCTCGACGAGTTCAAGCTCGTGAACTTTCGCCTGGGACACGAGGCAGGCGATGCCGTGCTGCGCTCGGTGGCCCGTGCCCTGACGGGCGTACTGCGGGAGAGTGACACCGTCGCGCGCATCGGCGGCGACCAGTTCGTGGTGCTCCTGCCCGAGGCCGGGGCCGCGGCCGCCCGGCTGACCGTGGAGAAGCTGCGCCAGGCGTTGTCCGACGTGGTGCCGGCGCACGGCTGGCGGATTACGGCGAGCATCGGCGTCGCGACGTTCCTGGTCCCGCCCGAGTCGGTGGATGCGCTGCTCGCGGCCGCCGACCGCCTGATGTATCAGGCCAAGCAGGGCGGGAAGAACACCGTCGCGCACGAGACGCAGAACGACGCGCCGGTGGTGCGCTGACATGGCGCGGCAAAACATCGCGAGCGGGGCGCCGTGGGAGCCGGTCGTCGGCTACTCGCGCGCCGTGCGCGTCGGCTCGACCGTGCACGTGGCGGGCACGACGGCGACCGGGCCGGAAGGGACGATCGTCGGCATCGGGGATGCCTACCTGCAGGCGGTCCAGGCACTCAAGAACATCGAGCGGGCGCTCGTCCAGGCGGGCGCGTCGCTCGACGACGTGGTCCGGACGCGCATGTACGTGACCGACATCGCCGACTGGGAGCGCGTGGGGCGGGCGCACGGCGAGGTGTTCCGGAACATCCGGCCCGCCACCACGCTGGTGGCGGTGAGCCGGCTGGTGGCGCCCGAGATGCTGGTCGAAATCGAGGCGGAAGCGATCGTGCAGCGCGACAGGTAGATTCCAGACGGAGGTGAGCCCGTGTCGGTGACAGAGGTCGGCAAACGCGCAACGGTCGGCTGCCCGTTCTGTGGAACGCTCAACCGGGTGGATCTCACCCGCCTCGTCGACCGCCCGAAATGCGGCAGCTGCGGGCGGCCGATCCTGGTCGATCGCCCCATCGCGGTCACCGACGCGACGCTGGACGCGGTCCTCAAGGGCACAGAGGTGCCGGTGGTGCTGGACGGCTACGCGGACTGGTGCGGCCCCTGCAAGATGATGGCGCCGGTGCTCGACGACTTCGCACGCGAGCGCCAGGGCGAGGTGCTGGTGGTGAAGCTCGACACCGACCGCAACCCGGCGACCACGCATCGTTTCGGCATCCGCGCCATTCCGACGCTGTTGGTGTTCCGACAGGGCCAGGAAGTGGGCCGCCAAACGGGCGTGATCCCGCGGCAGCGGCTCGAGGCGCTGGCCGGCCTGTCGGGGCCCGCCGCGTGAGCTCCGGCTCCCTGTCGCGCCACGAGCCGATGTCCGAGCGCTCGCGCGGCGTGGCGCTCGGGCTGGCGCTCGTGGGCGGCCTGTTCGGGCTGCACCGCTTCTACACCGGGCGGATTCAGAGCGGTATCTGGATGTGCCTCACGCTCGGCGGGATGGGGATCTGGTACCTCTACGACGTCGTCGTGGTCGCGGCGGGTGACTTCCGTGACGGCGAGGGGCGGCGCGTGGCGCGGTGGGAGGTGTCCGATGCCGCTCTCGCACCGGAAGCGTCGGAGCGTCGAGTGTCGGACCTCGAAGATCGCATGCTCGGGCTCGAGTCGCAGGTCGGCGAGCTTGCGGAGCGGCTCGACTTCGCGGAGCGGCTGCTCGCCCAGGCGCGGGAGCGGGGAAGCATACCAAAGGGCTAGTTGGTTTACTGATACCATCTCGAGGGTTCATGAAGATCGGGGTCCCGAAAGAGACCGCGGCCAACGAGCGCCGTGTAGCCTTGACGCCGGACGTCGCCGGGCGGCTCGTGAAGGCCGGCTTGTCGGTCCTGCTCGAGCGCGGCGCGGGAGCGGCCGCGTCGTTCGGGGACGACACCTACGGTGCCGCCGGGGCGACGCCGGTCGCGACGGCCGCCGACGCCTTCGGGCAGAGCGACATCGTGCTCAAGGTGCAGCCACCCTCGGCTCCGGAGGTGCGGCTGTGCCGCGAAGGGAGTGCGCTGGTCGCGTTGTTCCAGCCGTCGGCCGAACCAGCCATCGTGTCCCAGCTCGCGGCTCGCAACGTGACGGCCTTCAGCCTGGCGCTGCTCCCGCGGATCACGCGAGCGCAGCCGATGGATGTCCTGTCGTCCCAGGCGACCGTCGCCGGATACAAGGCCGTACTGCTCGCCGCCGGGGCGACGGGCCGGTTCTTCCCGATGCTCGTGACGGCGGCCGGCACGCTGCCGCCGGCCCGTGTCCTCGTGCTGGGCGCCGGTGTGGCAGGGCTCCAGGCCATCGCCACGGCGCGCCGCCTCGGCGCCGTGGTCTCGGCCTTCGACGTCCGCGCGGCGGCGAAAGAACAGGTGGAGAGCCTGGGCGCGAAGTTCCTCGAGATGCAGCTCGGCGAGCAGGCGGAGGCTGCCGGTGGCTACGCGAAGCAGCTCTCCGAGGAGACCCACCGCCGCGAGCTGGCATTCATCGCGCTGCACGTGAAGGACGCGGACGTCGTGATCACGAC
>WNFX01007442.1_pt1 | contig 11407 bp, 9 predicted proteins | sample 5400111 | NCBI WGS metagenome assembly WNFX01 (sample SAMN13153363, study PRJNA577476) | soil metagenome | isolation source: 40 cm soil or saprolite under grassland replicate 1 | place: USA:California | collected 2016-06-15
GGCGGCGATTATGATGCTGATCTTTTATTTTATTCACGACGGATCGGAAGCTCACCACATGGATATCCAAGTACAAATAATGGAGAGTATGTGAAATTTCCACAGAGAACTTCCATTCTTGGCGCAGCAAAGTTTAGTGGCAAGACAAAAAATGGATTGAGCATTGGAATTCTTGAAAGCATTACTGAAAGAGAAAGGGCGACTATTGATTATGGTGGTCAAAAACGAAAAGAAGTAGTGGAGCCGCTTACCAGTTATTTTGTAGGGAGATTACAAAAGGATATCAATGGAGGCAATACCATTATTGGAGGAATTATAACCGGTGTAAACAGGGAGAATGGATTGAACGATATTTTACATCGCAATGCATATTCTGGCGGATTCGATTTTTTACACTATTGGAAAAACCGGACATGGTATATACGCGGCAATGTGATTTTTAGTCATGTGCAGGGAAGCAAAGAAGCTATACTACACACACAAACAGCTTTCGAACATCTTTTTCAACGTGAGGGAGCAACAGAGTTGTCAGTAGACAGCAATCGCACCTCACTCACAGGCAATGGCGGCACTATTAAGTTTGGAAAAAGCGGGGGCAAAACGGGTAAGTGGGGACAGGTATTTAAATTCGAAACAGGTATTACCTGGCGTTCACCGCAGTTGGAATTAAATGATATTGGTTTCATGCTCACATCAAATGAAATTGATCACTTTACCTGGGCGGGTCTGCATTTTCAAAAACCTTTTTCTATTTTCCGGAACGCACGACTCAACTATAATCATTGGTCGAGGTGGGACTATAGTGGTAAATACATTTACCAGGCATTTAATTTTAATACAAACGGCACTTTTAAAAACAATTGGCAGGCAGGTACAGGGTTGACATGGCCGGTATTTGGCATTTCAAATAATGCGTTACGAGGCGCTTCTGCGGTACGTCGCCTTCCCGGTCTCAACCTTAGTTCGTTTGTGGGTACTGATTACCGCAAGAAAATCTATGCAAATCTGAATGTTTCAAATTTTTGGGGATTTCATGATTTAATGCAGGTTACTGACGTTAGCCTTTCACTATATTTTCAACCATTAGATGCGCTGCGAATTGTATTGAGCAGCGCCTACTCTTATAACTGGCGTAAGCAGGATCAGTTTGTAAGTAATGTCAGCTATAATAATACTACCAGGAGTATTGTGGGTGAAGTGAAACAAAAAACGCTACGATTTACAGGGAGGTTGAGTTATAATATTACTCCTGACTTAACAGTGCAATACTACGGACAACCTTTCATCACCAGGCCTCTGTATAATCACTTTGCCTATGTATCAAAACCATTGGCAAAAAAATTTGAAGACCGGTTTTATATTTTTAACGCCAGTCAAATTAGTTTCAGCAATGGTGAATATTTGGTAGATGAAAATAGCGATGGAATAACTGATTATAGTTTCAGCAAGCCTGATTTCAATTTTGTTCAGTTTCGTTCTAATCTCATTGTTCGCTGGGAGTACCGGCGCGGGTCTGAATTATATCTTGTATGGTCACAAAGTAACACGCCTGACGTAGCCAACGATCTTGATACCCCAATAGCCAAAAGTTTATTTGATAATGCATTTGCTGAACAGTCAAGAAATATTTTTTTGATAAAGTGGACCTATAGGTTTTTGAGGTAAGAGAATTTTTGTTGCCAGCAGCGTTACTACTATCAGCTTTTGTTGTGTCACTCACTTGTACATTCTGTTCGCTACTGACCAATTTTACCACCAACTAATGATGCTATTATTTCAAAATATATATCTCAAACCAAACTGCACTTGCCAGCGCGATATTAGATCCGGGCTGTCATTAAATGTTGTTTTTAATGAAGGGTCAAACTGGTAAGTGGGGTTGTTATTATTATAATTTACAGATATAGGCTGAAAATATCCTGAAGTTGTAGCATATTTTCTCAATCCCCATTTGCTGCTGATAAGATTGCCAAGGTTTACCACATCCACGCTGAATTGAAGACTTTGATTTGTTTTTGAATTCAGCCTAAGGTTTTGCAAAATGCGCAGATCCATCTGGCTGTACCAGGGAGATTCGCCACCATATTTTTCTGTGAATTGTCCTCTTAATCCCTTTAGATAATCATCCTGTGCAATAAAGGCTTTGTAGGATTGACGTTGAGCTGCCTGGTTCTGTATGTTACCATTTACATCAAGTAAAGAAGTAAAGGTCATAGCATCTATTTCATTATCCGTTGGCACATATAACAAGTCATTGGAGTTTGTACCATCATTATTAATATCACCACCATATACATAAGCAAACCGGCTGCCCGATGTCCATGAGCTGAATAGTGAAATGGTTGTTCCCCACTTTTTATCGTCCCCATAATTATACGTTTTCGAAGCGGCTATAATGAAGCGATGCTTATTACCATAAAGTGAATTGGAGTTGATGGCTTTATTAGCATTATTCAAAATAGGGTTTCTGTCAAATGCATCACTGGATATTTCTGCAGAAATAGAACTTGCATCTTTGGCTATACCAAAATTATAAGCTGCCATCACAAATAATCCTTTCTTAAATGACTGTTGTGCCTGTAAAGAAAGATTGAACTGGTATCCTTCTTTCGTATTCGTAAATACATAAGTATTGGCGGCTCCCTGGTTGGCAGGAAGATAAACGCTTCTCTTATCACCTATACCCGAATTCAGTGTTCCAGTTGGTGTTCCTAATTTATAATTGCGAACCATCATCGCATTTACATCTTTGGTATAAGCGAGGTCAACTGTGAATATTGTTCCGGAAGGAATTTTAAAATCAGTGCCAACATTTGTACGCCATACCTGCGGCCATTTAAAGTTTTTGTCAGTTGCATTATAGAATGAAGTGAAAGGATTGCCAATATGGTTGCCTATCCACACAAAGGGAAAGCGGCCCGTGAAAAGCCCTGTGCCACCACGAACCTGTACTGTCTTATTGCCTTTTACGTCCCAGTTGAAGCCAAACCTTGGAGAAAACAATGGCTTAGTAGTAGGTAACCGTGTATTGTCCAGATCTTTTCCTTTTCCATTGGTTATCCGGTTACCATTCTGATCAAACAAGACAAGATTATCTGAATTCAAAATAGTAGGAGAACCGGTAGTAAATGAACCTAAATAAGTGCCTGCATTTGGCGCAAACACATCTTCCTGAATGTTAGGAGTTGTAAAAGATGAATTGCTGTATATAGGTTTGTCAAGTCTAAGTCCAAAAGTCACCTTCAATTTGTTATTAACCTGTAATTCATCCTGAATATAGCCAGACAATTGTCCTACAGTCATTTTAACAAGTGCCCATTTATCAGCGATGGCCCTGTTTTTTGCATACGTTGCAAATTGATCGAGGGTAAAAACCCCAAACCACAATGGAGCGCCTATAGGCACATTTGTTTTGAAATCTGCAATGTCTACATCGCCCAAAAACATATTATAACCATAACCGGTCAAATTGAAAGAGTTTTCAAACTTGAACGATTCGTAAGAACCACCTATGGTAATGGTATGATTTTTTTTGTAAAGGGTAAAGTCATTAGTTACCTGGATTGCATCTTGGTTTAAAGTATTATGGATTGAAAACGGTTCATGCCCCGCTACAATGTAACGGGTGCCATACTTTGAAATATTTATAACAGGAAAAGGAGTTGAAAAAGGATTACGTTTATCCCGGAAAAGAGTATAAACCATTCTAAGTTTATTGGCGGAATTACCTTTGAAATTAGATTTCAATTCAGCGCCAAATGAATTTAACTTATTGACGATTTCATATCCTGAATTCCGGAATTGCAATGTGGTATAGTCGGGGCCACGGCGGCCGATAGCACTGGGGTGAGCCGGTTTATCTTTATGGGCATCCAGTCCATTATAAGTGAATGACAACTTATGGACCGAACTGATATTCCAATCTAATTTAGCCAGCCATTTATAATTGGTCTGATCATGGGTAAATCCCTGGTAAGGACCGGTTTCATATTGGAAACGGGTTTTTAATATGTTGCTTACATCTATCATGTCCTGCTCCAGTACTCTCGCAGTATTGGATTTACCGGCATTAGATGAATTCTGTGGCACATAGCTTGACGCTTCATCGGTGCGTTGTTCGGTTTCAAAACTTATAAAGTAAAAGAGTTTATTTTTTTTCAAGGCACCCCCCACTGTAAAACCTGTTTGAACCTGGCGAAGGTCAGGGACGACGAGCTTGTTTTTATCTACCTTTTTACCCGTCAATGATTGATTGCGAAAAAAAACGTAAGCCGTTCCGGAAAATCTATTGGTACCTGATTTGGTTACCGTATTTACACCGGCGCCGGTAAAACCTGCCTGCGTTACATCATAAGGAGCTAAGTTTACTTGTATTTGTTCAATCGCATCTAATGAAATAGGTTGAGCATTTGTTTGACCACCGGGAGTAGGAGCATCCAATCCAAAAGGATTATTGAATACAGCGCCGTCTAGAGAATAATTATTGTACTGCCCGTTGCGCCCGGCAAAAGAAATACCATTGTAGTTAGCCGATGCAGAGGGAACTAACCGGAGAAAGTCATCGGCAGAACGGCTGATGGTCGGCAACTCTTTCAATAACCGGCTACTGATATTAGTAGAAGCTCCCGTTCTTTTGTTGTCAAAGATTTTCGCACCACTGGCTGTTACGGTTACGCCGCTCAGTTCTGTTGTTTTGTCCTGCAGAGTAACTTCAATTGTATTATTTAAACCGAGTTCGAGAAAAATATTTTCTGAAACCGTTTTTGCATAGCTTACGTGTTCAACTGTTACGCGGTAAGGCCCGCCTACCCGCAGATTGGGTACGGTAAATCGTCCATCTGATCTGGTGACAAGGGTTTGTTTGATACCGGCATCAGGATACTCCACCGTAACGGTGGCTGCCGGAAGTCCCTCACCTTTTGAATCTTTTATAATGCCGCTAAGTGTGGCTGTAGTAACCTGGGCAAATGCAGAAGATATAGCAGTTAAAAAAATTACTAGCAAAAAAGCAGAAAACTTTTGGAAAAATTTCTTTCTCATAGCAGTTATATTGGGTTAAAAAAAAATTACTGGCAGGCAGGATCGTTGTGATCAATTAGGGCGGGCTTTAAAGTTAACCTTTTTCTCAATCGAATTTAAGTGAATAAAAGAACTTAACACAGCTCGTCGTAAAATCATTTTAATTTCAAAATAAACTTTTGAAATTATGAACTGGCCCTTAATAATTATTTTAGGTATCCTAGTGCTTGCATTTATTGTTTCTGTGGTAGCCCGTAACCTTAAAGATGAAAAAGATCTTGAAAACCAAATTAAGAGTGATTACCATAAAGCAAGAAATGAAAAAGGCGATATAGAAATTGATGCGAAGATGAAATAACCACTCGGCCCTGAGGCTCTTAATCATTTAATGTGACATAAAAAATGATAGTCTGAGGAATAACCGAACAATGAAGCCGTCAACCCCCAGTGCAAAAAACAAAACACTGCAAGCAGATAATAAAGACTACCTTACATGAAATGAAAGAAAATATAATTGTGCAGTTTGTTTGTTTTGAAACTACACTCGATAGCGAAGCATTCATACTGCAATGGGAACGGTATAAAAGATCAGTAAACAGCGGCGTGAATGTAACCCTGCAGCAACAGGTTCTGAAAAACGGGGCGTTTAAATATGTTTCGCAACATAGAACCCCGGCCGGGGAATTTCAATTTGTTTTTGAGAAAGAAAGAAGATCATCAAAATCTCCAGAAGTAGAGGTAAGGAGAAAACAGGCAGGCGGTTATTCAGTGTTGCAGCTTGAATCGAAGCATGATGCAGACGTTGATGAAAGTAAAATATTCGTTTTTATTCTCAAGCCCGAAACTGACCTGGATATTTTCAGACAGTTCTCCGTTCATGGCAAACTAAACATTTATCAAGCTTACTATGAGAATTGCGAATTTGCTTATATTCTTGAATTTTTTGTAAAAGATGAATATGCCCGGGATGTCTTGCAGCAATTGAAAATTCTGACATCTTTTGCCGAGGCCGGGATCTATAAGGAGTGTCTCGTACACGCCTGAGAAAGCAAAGCAACTCGCGTTTAAAAATCTATTTCAGCTGCATTAAAAGTCCTGTCGTCCCCCATCTAAATGCTGATAGATCTCAACGGTGAAAGAAGGTTTCAATACCTGCAACATCTTCTCATTGTTCCATACAGGCTAATATTAATTCCTTATGTCTTAATTTTTTTGATTTTATAATTTGCGACATTTTATCCATTAATGTAAAGACAACCACGGCCCACAATTTGTGGAAAAACTATGCAGACTGCCGCATTCGGAATTGAAACTGTCGCTTTCACACCTCATGTGTATAAAATCTGCATAGCATCTTTACAGTACAATTATTTCAAAAAAAAAATAACGAAGATGAAAAAGTTAGAATCTAAAATCGACATCGCTGCCAGCCCGAAAAAAGTTTGGGACACCATGTTGAAACCTGACACCTACAGAGAGTGGGTCAATGCAGCCTGGCCTGGATCATATTATGAAGGCAATTGGAGAAAAGGAGAAAATCTAAGATTTATATCTCCTGGGCAGGGAGGAACGGTGGCGACGATTGTCGACTACCGGCCTCATGAATATATAGAAGCCAAACATATCGCTGTTATAAATCCAGACGGCACCGAAGACCGGGACAGCGAAACGGCCAGGGGTTGGATTGGCACGACAGAATCTTATTCCTTTACTGAAAAGAATGGAAAAACTGAATTAAAAACGGAGATGAATACAAATCCTGAATGGGAAAAAATGTTTGCTGATGGCTGGCCTAAGGCTTTAGCGAAACTGAAAGAAATTTCCGAAAGATAAAAATTAAAAACGCCGTGTCTTGACAGATTGGCGTTTTTTTTCGAGCATTTCTGAATGGGCAGTCATTAAAATAAACGAAATCTTTATTTGTACAGCTACTTTATTTTAAATGTATATTTCAAATTGAGGCAGAAACAAGCCCAATAGAATTATCGAAACTATAGAACAGCCAAGACGCTTAAAATTTTAATCTACTCTTCTTCAAAAAAACTTCAGGTAGTTTTGTTTTCAAAACCCTTATACATGTCTGTTTCAAAACGCATCAATCCTGTTTCAAGGCAAAACCCGGATACAGGCTTCGGCACTGCTGGTAATATTAATGGTGGCCGTTTCATTAATCGTGATGGCACATTTAACCTGCGTAAAGTTGGCTGGCCTTTCTGGCGCCGATACAGTATTTACTATCGAATGATCAGTATTCCGCTCTGGCAGTTCATGGGAATCATTTTTATTTTCTATATTCTTATCAACCTGATATTTACTCTCATTTATATTTCTATCGGAACTGATGAACTTACGGGCATGATTGCTCACGATGGCTGGAAAATGTTCAAGGAAATTTATTTTTTTAGCACCCAAACATTTACTACGGTTGGCTATGGACGAATAAATCCTGTAGGTGATGCTGCTGGCCTCACGGCTTCTATAGAATCAATGACCGGCCTTCTTTCATTTGCAATTGCTACCGGTCTTATCTATGGACGGTTTGCCCGGCCAAGAGCTCATCTTGCTTTTAGTGATAATGCAGTCATCGCACCTTACCGCGGTAAAACAGCTCTTATGTTTCGGTTTGTATGTTACAAAGAGCAACATGCACTTACTGATGTAACGGTGCAGGTAAATCTCGCCATGCTGATTCAGGAAAACGGCCAGGCAAATTATCAATATTATAATCTGCCGTTGGAACGTACCAAGATTGAGAGCCTGCCGATGAACTGGACGGTTGTTCACCCCATAGATGAGCAAAGTCCTCTGACGGGATTATCTCTTGAAGATCTTAAAGCCGCTGATGTAGAGTTATATGTCTTGGTGCGCGGGTTTAATGATGTATACTCCAATACTGTTCTGCAACGTACTTCATATACATATGACGAAATAAAAATAAATCACAAGTTTACTCATATGTATAGGGAGACAGAAAATGGTACCATACTGGAGTTACATAAACTCAACAAATTTGTGGCGCAGGATAATTGATTTGCTAAAAGAGGAATTTTCACTGCCATTTATACTTTTTTGTACAAATTGATTCTTACCTTTGCCCAATGAAAACAGATGTAGCCCAGGCGGAAAAAAGTAATCCCGATAGCTATCGGGATAATGGCCTCAGCACGATAGAGGAAACGGTATTAAGCGATTATAAATATGGCTTTGTAACCGACATTGAAGCCGATGAAGCACCCAAGGGTTTGAGCGAAGATATAGTCCGCTTTATTTCTGCAAAAAAGAATGAACCCGAGTGGATGCTGGAATGGAGGTTGAAAGCCTACCGTCATTGGGTTAAGATTTCAGGCGAAGAACCGCAGTGGGCTAATATCGATTACCCGCGTATCAATTACCAGGATATCATTTATTATTCTGCTCCCAAACAAAAAGTCAACCCAAAAAATTTGGATGAAATTGATCCTGAATTAAAAAGGACATTTGAAAAACTGGGCATTTCACTCGAAGAACAGAAACGTTTGAGTGGAGTGGCAGTAGATGCAGTGATTGATAGTGTATCTATCGGCACCACCTTTAAGGAACAACTGGGTGAATTAGGAATTATCTTCTGTTCAATAAGTGAAGCTATCCAGGAACATCCTGAGCTGGTGAAGAAATACTTAAGTTCAGTGGTTCCAATCACCGATAACTATTTTGCTTCGCTAAATTCCGCCGTCTTTAGTGATGGTTCATTCTGTTATATACCAAAGGGAGTTCGTTGCCCGATGGAATTGTCAACTTACTTCCGTATCAATGCGGAAAATACCGGACAGTTTGAACGAACACTTATCATTGCTGAAGAAGGAAGCTATGTCAGCTATCTCGAAGGTTGCACTGCCCCCATGCGTGATGAGAACCAGTTGCATGCAGCCGTGGTCGAGTTAATCGCTTTGGATAATGCAGAAATAAAATATTCGACAGTTCAAAACTGGTACCCGGGCGATAAGGAAGGCAATGGCGGCATTTACAATTTTGTAACCAAGCGTGGAATTTGCCAGGGAAAAAATTCAAAGATTTCATGGACGCAGGTAGAGACCGGTTCCGCTATAACATGGAAATATCCAAGTGTAATTTTAAAAGGCGATAATTCCACCGGTGAGTTTTACTCTGTAGCGGTCACTAACAATCACCAGCAGGCAGATACAGGCACCAAGATGCATCATCTTGGAAAAAATACAAAGAGCCGTATCGTATCGAAAGGAATTTCCGCCGGCGTCAGCAATAACAGCTACAGGGGCCTGGTGCATGTCGGTAAGAAGGCGAATAACGCCCGTAATTTTTCACAGTGTGATTCTTTGTTGCTGGGCGATAAATGTGGAGCACACACTTTTCCATACATCGAAGTGAAAAATAATTCAGCTATCGTGGAGCACGAAGCAACCACTTCCAAAATTGGCGAAGACCAGATATTTTATTGCAATCAACGTGGCATTGACACTGAAACGGCTGTTGCGCTAATTGTGAATGGTTTTGCAAGAGAGGTGATGAACCAGTTGCCAATGGAGTTTGCAGTTGAAGCGCAAAAATTATTAGCGATTAGTTTGGAAGGAAGCGTGGGATAAATTTAAAAGTCAAAATTAAAAAGTAAAAATTGGTGTCCGATGGATGGACGTGGTTTTGTAGTTCTTTTTTATGTAACCGGCTTTTGTAATTCTATTGAGTCCCGCCGGAGCGGGATTGTGTCACTCACTTGTAGGTTTGTTCACTATTCACCTTATTTGTGGGATACAATGATAGTTAACGATCCCGATAGGGATCGAATCTTTATAGAAAATGGTTAGTTAGTGTGTTCAACTCCGTACGGAGTTGAATTTCTGCAAATCGAATGTTTCCATAAATAGTTGACTCCTCCAGAGTCACGGTTAGGGGAAGCACCGGAAAGACTTGGAAGCAAATGATGGATGAATTGACTTACAGGCCTCATTTTACATTTTTGACTTTTAACTTTTGACTTTTTACTGAATAAACAAAAATCTAAATAAATAACACACATGCTGACGATTCACAACTTACATGCGGGCTTGCCAGACGGTCAGGCGGGGATTGAGGACAAAGAAATTTTAAATGGGATCGATCTTGAAATAAAAGCCGGAGAGGTTCATGCTATCATGGGACCAAATGGATCCGGAAAAAGTACATTGGCGGCAGTATTAGCCGGCAGAGAAAACTATGAAGTCACGCAAGGATCGGTTGAATTTCTTGGAAAAGATCTTTTCAGTGAATGAAATTCGCAAATATCGCGGCCAGGAGCCATTGGATGCCGTAGCTTTTCTCAAAATGATGAAAGAAAAAATGGCATTGATGAGTATTGATCAATCATTATTGAGCCGCTCACTTAATGAGGGATTTTCCGGTGGAGAGAAAAAACGAAATGAAATTTTCCAGATGGCGATGTTGCAACCCAAACTTGCTATTCTCGATGAAACTGACTCCGGTTTGGATATTGATGCCATTCGCATTGTTGCTAATGGGGTAAACAAATTACGAAGCAAAGACAACGCTGTGGTGGTGGTAACTCACTACCAGCGTTTGCTGGATTACATCATTCCCGACTTTGTACATGTATTATACAATGGACGTATCGTAAAATCAGGAACTAAAGAACTGGCATTGGAACTGGAAGAGAAAGGATATGATTTTATAAAGAATGACATCAGCGAAGAAGTAAATCAATAAAATATTACATGAACACGATAGAATATTTTAAAGAACGATTTGATCAGCTGCAGGCAGATAATTCAGACAGCGGTTTGCGGGCTATCCGTCAAAAAGCATTTGATTCCTTTACCCGCCTTGGCATTCCCCTGCGGCACGAAGAATGGAAATATACGCGTATCAACAGTTTGTTCAATAAAGAATATAATTTATTCTCCGGTCAAATTCCAACATCGGTTTCCTTGGGTGATCTGGATGCTATTCGCCTACCTGCACATGAAGAAGCAAACGAATTGGTCTTTGTAAATGGGATGTTTTCTTTCGCTCTCTCCACGATTCGCTCAAACCAAATACTTGTAATGCCTTTGGAAGAGGCGGCAAAAACTGAGTTTACTGATATAGTCACAAAACACCTTGGACATAGTGGGAAATACCTGAAAGATGGAATCAATGCACTCAATACGGCATTTGTAAATAATGGTGCTTTTGTTCACGTGAAAAAGGGACAGATCGTTGAACGTCCTATTTACATCTACAATATTACAGATGCGAGAACCAAGAATATCTTAGCTCAGCCGCGCAGCCTGGTTTATGTATCCGAGAATGCGCAAGTACAATTAGTGGAAACTTATTCAACTCTTGGCCTGGAAGAAAGTTTTACCAACCAGGTAATGGAAATCGTAGTTGAAAAAGATGC
>WNFX01006212.1_pt1 | contig 11404 bp, 8 predicted proteins | sample 5400111 | NCBI WGS metagenome assembly WNFX01 (sample SAMN13153363, study PRJNA577476) | soil metagenome | isolation source: 40 cm soil or saprolite under grassland replicate 1 | place: USA:California | collected 2016-06-15
AAAAAGCCATGGACAGAAACCGTGTCTAACCGGAGAGCCGGATGCATCGAAAGGGTGCATGTCCGGTTCGGGAAGGGGTGGTCAGGAACGTACCTGCAAAGGCAACGCACTGGCCGCCTACTTCACGAGTCCATCAAGCTGATCTACACCGGGAAAACCGGCAAGCCAGTGAGCATTTTCCATACCCCCGATTTCTTTGTCTTGCGTTCCGATGGCGCAGGATGGGTCGAGTGTAAAATGGAAGAGCAGCTTCCTCAGCTCGCCGACCGCATGCCTCATCGATACGTGCGCAGTGTTGATCGCACCTGGTCGTGTCCTCCAGGGGAGGCATACGCACACCCCCTTGGGCTGTTTTACCGCATTCAGTCGTCAGCCGAGATCGACTGGGTCTACCAACGCAACCTCCGTTTTCTCGAAGACTACCTCCGTTTTTCCCGCCCTGCCATCGAACCGGAGGTGGCGACAGCCATTCGTGCTCGGGTCATGAGCAAACCGGCGCTGACCCTGCTGGAACTGCTCGAAGGATTGCAAGCAGGCACTTCGGATGATGTGTATGCTCTCATCGCGACGGAGCAATTGTACGTTGATCTCTCACACACACCACTGGCCGACCCTCAACATGTCCAGGTCTTCGTGGACCGCGAACAGGCTACCGCCTACACCACGCTCAGTCAATCCGCTTGGCACCTGTTTCCTGGGTCGGCTACCCGTTCCCTGCTTCCTGGAACGTTACTCTGGTGGGACGGGAAACCTTGGAGGCTACTCAACCTTGGTGAAACGGCTGTCACCTTGCTTTCTCCCGAGAAACACCTGCTTGATCTCACTGTTGAAGTCTTTGATGACTTGCTGCGGCAAAGAAAAGTTACCGTGGCCACCCCGTTGCCCGGCGACTCCCTGCCTACAGAAGAGCAAGAGATCCTTCAGCATGCCAGTCCTGAGGAACTGGAAATCGCGACCTATCGCTACAAGTTGTTGGGACGTGCCTTGCCCGAAGAAACGGTGGTGCCGGCCAGAACCTTGCAGCGCTGGCGCACGAAGTTTCGTACGGCTGAAGCCATTTACGGACATGGGTTTGTTGGCCTCATCCCGCAACAAAGCCGTCAAGGCAATCGTCTGCCACGTCTGGGTCAAAGCGTCGAGCACTTGCTTGAACACTACATTACCGACCACTACGAAACCCTGAACCAGCAGTCGAAAAGTGCCGTCTATCTGCTCTTTGAACGAGAAGCCAGGGAGCAAGGGCTGCCTGTCCCCAGTTACAAAACCTTCTTGAACCGGATCGAGAAACGTGAGCGGCGTGAACAAACACGCAAACGTCAGGGACCGAAAGCCTCGGCTCAGCACGATCCGTGGGTGTGGGAGTTAGAGCAAACCACCCCAAAACATGGAGATCGTCCCTGGGAAATTGTCCATATGGATCATACGGAGGTAGACCTTGAGTTGGTCAGCGCGCGCACGGGGCAGCCGCTTGGCAGACCTTGGGCCACCTTCATGACCGATGCCTTCTCCCGCCGTTTGCTCGTCGTGTATCTGACCTTCGACCCTCCTTCCTACCGCTCCTGTATGATGGCGCTGCGTGAGTGCGTCTGGCGCTACGGTCGCCTTCCTCAAACCCTCGTTGTTGATGGTGGCCCGGACTTCCGCAGCATATACTTCGAAGCGTTGCTTGCCTACTACTCCTGCACGAAGGCCACCAGGCCCTGGGCAAAACCACGATATGGCTCGGTCATCGAACGGCTTTTTGGCACGGCCAACACACAATTTGTCTTCAATCTAACCGGCAATACGCAGATCACCAAGCAGGTTCGCCAGGTCACCAAAGCGGTCGATCCCAAGCGGCAAGCGGTGTGGACGCTGGGAGATCTCTACCGGTACTTCATGGCCTGGTCCTACGAAGTCTATGACACGACTCCTCATCCCGCATTAGAGATGAGTCCGCGCGAGGCCTTCAGAAGGGGCATAGAAAGAAGTGGAGAACGCATCCATTGTACCATCGACTACGATGAGACGTTTCGTTTCTTCTCGCTTCCGACCACACCCAAAGGGACGGCGCAGGTTGAGCCGGGGCGTGGGGTCAAAATTCACTCGGTGTATTACTGGTCCGATGAGTTTCGCCCGGCGACCATTGAACATACCCAAGTCCCTGTGCGCTACGATCCCTTCGATATTGGCAGAGCCTATGCGTTTGTCCAGGGGCGCTGGGTCTCCTGCATTTCTGAGTATTACCTCCAGTTCAAAGGACACTCTGAGCGCGAATTGCTCCTGGCAACTGCCGAATTACGCAAGCGCCAGCAGAATCAAAGCAAGGAGGTTTCCATTACAGCAAGACGTCTGGCTGAATTTCTGGCGCAAGCCTGCGCTCATGAAGTGCTACTCACGCAAAGGCTGCAGGATGTCGAGGCCCAGGATGTCTTCGCCCAGATGGGCGGTGTGCAGGGCAACGATCCCGGCGAGAAGCGCCTCGAGGAGCAAGCTGCTCCCACGCTCTCGTCATCAGAACAGGGGCAAGGTGAAGAGAAGGAAGATGTGTACGCTGGCCTAGAGGTCTACGGGGAGTACCGATGATGCCAGAACCGGTACCTTTCCCCCATCATTTGCTCCAACAACCACCCGAGCGTCGATTGGACTACTTCAAGGCGTTCACCGTCGCTCATCCAGGCTTGAAACAAGCAGACCAGGCTGTCTGGAACGCCCTGCGTGAGCCAGCGGGAGCTGCGCTCATTTTTGTCGTTGGCCCAACCGGGGTGGGGAAAACCACATTACTCACGCAAATTGAAAAACGGCTGATTGACCTGGCGACAACAGCAGGTGATCGGAGCAACAGTCACATCCCAACCTTGAAACTGGATGCGGTCTCGCCTGCCTTGACGCAGTTCAAGTGGGGAGACTACTACCAGCGTGCGCTGCTCCTCTTGCAAGAACCACATGTGGAGTATGCCGTCGATTACCGCAGACAGGTGCCTGTTCTGGCACGGCAAACGGTTGAGCAGAACCCGCTGCCCTGGAAAGGACGGACAGATACAGCAGCTCTGCGCCTGATCTTTGAGCAGGCACTCAAACATCGCAAGCCCTACGCCATTCTGATCGATGAAGCGGAACACATTGCCAAAGCCGCACGCGGGTCAACCCTGTTGGATCAGCTCGACCATCTCAAATCCCTTGCCATCATGTCACAAGTCGTGCATGTCCTGGTGGGCACCTACGACTTGATGGTCTTTCGTAACCTCAGTGCTCAACTCTCTCGGCGCAGCATTGATGTCCATTTCTCACGCTATCACGCCACCAACGAAGCAGATGTGCGCGCCTTCAAAAGCTTGCTGTGGTCTTTTCAGCGCAATCTTCCCTTGGAGGAAGAACCTGACCTGTTGCAACACTGGAAGTATTGCTATGAGCGGACCATCGGCTGTGTGGGCGTGCTCAAAGATTGGTTCACGCGAGCCCTTGCTGAAGCCCTTGAGCAGGGCGAGAAGACTCTTTCTCGTCCCTTGCTCGAACACCATGCCCTCTCGGTGGATCGCTGTGGTCAGATGGTCAGCGAAGCGGTGGCTGGGGAAACGGCACTCACCGAAGATGACCAAGCGGCCTACCGATTGCGTGTCCGCCTGGGGTTGGAACAGGGGCTAACAGAAGGGCATGGGCAAGCTCTGCAAGAAAACAATCGACAAGAAAGCAGCGTTCCCTCACCACGCCGTCACGCACGCGTTGGACAACGCAAACCGGTACGCGACCCGGTCAACAAGTGAAAGCAAAATGTGGCGGGAACCATTGGGAAGCAAAATACGGCGCATCCCGCCACATTTTGCTTCCAGTCACAAACAGCAGCACACGTGACGTTCTCACAGCAGAAGGATGCATATATGGTACTCTCTGCTAGAAGTTATGCAGAGAATGCCTTGATTGCGCGATCGAGACCCTGTTTAAATGTTATTTATAACACACACGAGAGAACGCCGTTACCACCATCAGTTATCAATCATACGCTTTTTACCAGTCTCTATCCTACACCAGCATTGGCTCGACAGAGACTGCTTTACCACCTGCAAGCAAAGCACCAGGAAGGAGGCATGAGAGATGTCGCAGCCTGATATACTGACAACAGATAACCCCACCCTTCAAGAGGCATTCACAGCATTCTGTGACGTGTACATGCGCAACCGCAATTTCAGTATGGTGACACGCACCGGATATACCTATGATCTTTCGGAGTGGCTTGCTCATACGCAGATCACCTATGTGCATGACATCAGCAGCCAGACTATTCACCACTATTTATCTCTCCTCGATCAGAAAGGCTTAAAAGGTTCAACACGGCATAGAAAAGTAGCAGCCATTAAAACATTTCTCACCTTCCTTGAAGACCAACATGTTTTACCGAAAGACTTTAGTCAGAAGCTCATTTGGCCGGAAGTGTCACGAGACGAGCCACGAGCATTAAGTACCACAAACTATACCGCGATCCTCAGAGAAGCAGCCCATAATCCACGAGATAGCGCAATGTTTGAATTGCTGTTGCAAACAGGTATCCGGCTAAGTGAACTCACTGCTTTAACGCTTAATGACGTGACGCTCCCGGTCAAACCGAGTAATGACCCCATAAACGGATATGGATTATTGCGGGTAAAGCGCAAAGGCAGACGGTTGCAAGAACTCATTCTAAACTATAAGGCGTGCAGAGCAATCAAAAGCTATCTAAAGGCCAGGCCAAAATCTTCCTCCCAGGCACTCTTTCTCACCAAATATGGTGAGCCAATCACGAATAGGTCAGTCCAGAAGGCTTTTAAGAAATACGCGATTGCTGCCGGAGTGCGGTGGGCGCATGTCCATACCCTACGAACCACTCATATCACACATCATATTGCCAGTAAGACGGATATTAAGACCGTCCAAGGCAATGCAGGCCACGCCAGTTTAGCAACAACGAATTATTATGCAAGCTATGTGAAAGAAGCACAGATCAGAGCCATGCAGGAGAATGCCTTGTGATATAATCGGGCCAGCAACCAGCATATGAGAATACGACTTTCCTATCGCCTTTCACGACCACCGAAAGCAGTGCGCCAAGCGCACCTGGATAACATTGCGCTGGTCCCTGCTTCCCTGCTCTTTCATAAGCCGAAATATAAGGCAATCGCGAAGGCATTACCACGCGGGAGCATCCTTATTTGTACACCGCTCAAGGAAAAGCAACGTCAGGTCACAGCCAGTGTTGCAGGCTATTTTCGTTCGCACGGCCACCAGGTGACGACGCTTCCCTCTTCACAGATTGTAGCGTAAGATACTCTTAACCTCAGACTATCTTACGCTCTTATCCAAGTCTTTTCAATTCTTGGTGTTTTTCTGCCATGATTGCTGTCGCTAAATGTCCCTCAAGCCGCTTGGTAACAGGATCGAGTGAAAAAGCCTTCTGCCACCTTAACTGTCGTGTCTAGTTCAAGAGTATTTTACTCGTCGAAAAGAATAGAGATCGTGAAATCCTAATAGATTTCTGCCACATAAAATGACGCAATAGATCAGATAATCCGCCGCTTATAAGTGTCATTTGACCCATAAATCATGCTGTTAGTGACACGCCTGTATGGTTTTCGCTACTTGCGGGTTCAGCTCTCTTGATAGTGTTCAATGAATGCGACTGTTGTTAAAGTCTCTCAAGGAAGCTTTCTTCACCTTTGTTGTTAGTAAGTTTAAGATGATTTTTATCTATTTCGGTAATTTTGCTCTTACCACTAGCAAAAAGGTGAATAATACCCACGATAACCGACCCTATCCAGCTTATATTACAATTCAGTTTATTAAACTGTATTTCAATCTCAGTCCCATCTTGGTTTAATTGCCATGTTCCTTCCATTTCATTGCCTCCTAAAATGCTAGTATAAAAGGCAACAATGCCCTTATAATGCATTACACAGGTGAATTTTCCCGAAAGTTCCAAAGTGACTGTATATGTTCCCGTATCAGGAATTGTCTCTTTCCATGTTCCAACTAACTCTGTTGCTTTCATCCCTTTATCCCTTTAATAGATAATGCCAATAAAGTGTGCAGCTTCTAAATTTACTCATGGCCGCTACCCTGCCCCTGTTGACAGCCAGCCGTTCAAGTGCCTGAATGGTTAGCTATTTCAGAGTTCAACTGGCTAGCTGTCTGAATGTTCAGACTCTTGAATAGCTATTTATCAAACCGACGTGTGAGGCGGAAGTAACAGGGATAGCCTCGAATACCCATAGTAAATATTAGCCGTTGCACTATGGGATAGTTTAAGCGTCCGGATTCGGGGCCACGACATTTTTAGAACCCATTTTCCCCGCTAAGCAAGAGAGGATTTATATCACCTGAGAGGCATTTTCTCTCAGAAAATGCTCTCCAATGGAATGTTTGGATCATCTAGAAAGCAGAAAGAAGAGATTTTCGCCCGAATGGTAAATGACCTGAAGGTTCGACCAAAAGTGAGCGTGGAGAGCCCATGTGTCGAACCTTCAGGTCAAAAAAATTTGCGCTGAAGGTTCGACGCCATTTCCACGCTCTGGTTCATTTCATGACAACAGACCATTTTGAGCGTAAAAAACGCAGTGCAGATTTCCATCTGGTGGCTCGCATATTCCGCTCCGGGAGAGGTACGAGCCACGGAGGTTCTGCCTTAATCGAACCTTGAAGGCACAATTCGATCCTTGAGGTTCATTCCGTCGAACCTTCAGGTCATTTACCACCGAAACATGAAAGACCAGTGCTGGTCTTTCGAAAAGGTGGTAAATGACCTGAAGGTTCGAACGAAAATGCTGGATTGAGAACCTCTGTGTCGAACCTTCGGGTCAAAAAAGAAGACCTGAAGGTTCGAACTCATTTCGGGTTCGCTTCCCTTGCTTCTGCGGTTTTCCCCTCGACTGAGCCTTTGTTTTCCTCGATCTTTCCGATGGCATCAACGATGTGAATCCCGTCGCGGCGAAGGGTGAGCTGTTCAGCAGCAGCTTCGAGATGTTTGGGAGTGACATCTTTCTGCGCTTCCACATACGACCATTCCAGCGCCGTCGTGACCAGCTTCATCAGGTGGTCCATGAGCACACGCCCACTTTTTTGTGGATCGAGTAAGGGATGAGTGAGCCAGGTGTAGATACTCCCGGTCCATTGTCTGAGATTGAGTTCGGGAAAGGACGGGCGATAAATCTGCTCCAGAGCCAGCAGAATATCACGCACTTCCGCCTCGGTGTGGTTCACCACTCGGCAGTAGGGATGGAGGCGATCCAAACGGTGCCGGAATTGCAGCCACATCGTTTCTGGCTGATCAAACACATCTTTCAGCGGTATCGCGGCTCCCCGTCCCGCTGTTACCAGGCACAAGCCCAAAACATAGGGAGGAGAGGCCAATTTGAGCTGGTCTGTCAGTTCTTTCAGGAAAATGAGGTGAGGCATCGACAAATCATGGGCATCATCGATGACCAGGCACTCGACACCATATTGCACCAGGAGTTCAAACAGCAGGTATTTGCGTTCGCTCCATCTCCCTCGTGCTCCCAGCCCCAGGGCAGTTAGCAGGAAGTTCCCCAGGGCCGCTTCTTTCGGATCGTTTTTCGGAGCCGTGACCGCCAGGACTGGATAGTGCCGCCCGCCCATCATCCCAGCTTCGCGGGACGCCTGGGCGCTTACATCGCGGATGCCCATGGTCTTGCCGCTGCCTGGCTCTGCCACAATGACATGCCATCGCCTCAGCTTCCACGCCTGACGCAACAGCTGGTAAATGCCCTACGAAGTGAGCAGCTTTTGCCCTCACACATGAGCACTTGCCCTGAATGGTGAGCACCGGTGATTTACCACATCGGTGGTAGTTGAGCCCAAGACTGAGACGATTTTGACCTCAAGGATGAGACATGGTGCTCAAGGGTTGGACACCTGACTCTGCTCCCTGCTGCTGAATGGCTCGGGAAGTGGGTTCGGTCTCATCTGATTGCTTCTGTGGGCGGTTTGGCTCAGAGGACGGAAAGGTCATTCACCTGATTGATCTCCAGAGGAAGGACCTCCACCGATCGTCATATCGTGAGGAAACAGGTTAAACGAGCAAAATATGCAGGAAAGTGTCCCACTTTTGGGCGCCATGTCCCACTTTTGAACGCAAAACTGTCCCAGTCTTGAGCCAATGTACCAATCGGGAAACCGCTCCAGAAGCGGATGGCTGTGCGCCGGAGTTGTAAATTCGGTGGGAAGCCGCGTGGCTTTGTGCACCAGTCTTTACCTAGAAAACGAGCGAGATCGGTTCGAGACCGTCGGAGGTCTCGCTCCGATTCTTCTGGCCGCCGCATGCGCCTTCTCGGTGCAACAAACGGACCGTTCATCACATAAACAGCTGAACGCTGGCAAACGGAACGTCCAACGTTTTCCCGTGAACGTTGGACAGCGTTTTCGACGTCGAACGTTTTCCCGTGAACGGGTGCCCTCGTGTTCGACGTCAACCGTTTTCCCGTGAATGGTTGCCCTCGTGTTCGTTGTCCTCCCATGCTCCTGTCGAGCCGTGACGTCACCGGCCACAACAAGTGACGGTAAACCGTCGTTCGCGATCCTCTCCGGTTCGTTCGAGCTTTCCAGCTCTTTTCCGCCAGCATGGGTGGACCTTTCCCGTCCGTTCCATCGTGCATGTACACCTGGTGTGTGTGAGAAACGGCGAATATCCCCCATGCGCGTCATCCGGCTTGCTCACCAGTGCTCAGGATTGAGGGCAATTTCTCACGATTGAGGGCAAAAGCTGCTCACTTCGTAGGGCATTTACCAGGAGTGGCACAATCCCCTGGACCTGTAAGATGTGCTGGGTACTGGCCCCGACGCAGGCAGCATCATGCCAATGGGACTTCTCTAGTCCTCGGCTGACCCGATTGAACTTGGTACGCCCGCCGGTTCCGCACTCAATGGGCAGTCCTAAGGCTTGCAATTGCTCATATAACGCCCACCTCGTTGCATTCACTGCCGCCGCGTCCTTGAGCGGTGTCTTTGCCTGGGCGAGGATGCGCTTGAGGAGATCAGGCTTCTTTGCCAGAAACACCCCAATGTCCAATGTTCCTTTGTTCAGATTGCAGGGTTCACAGGCGAGACACAAATTCGCCATCCGATCGGTGCCACCTTTGGCTCGGCACTGGATATGCTCGATTTGTAAGGGGAGGTTTGTTGCTCCACAGTAGCTACACTTCCGTCCCCACTTCTGCAACAAGTACTCGCGTGCCTCGTAGCCTGCTAGGGTGCCTTGCTGATAAGAGACACCTGTAATTTCCGGGTTTTCCATCGCTTGCAGATCAAAGCACACCAACTCCTGAGAGAGAGTACCTATGGGACAAAGGCGCATCAACCTCTTTACCCATGTCACCACATTACTCACTCGGCTTTTTAGCGATGGTGGGAGCCAGCCCGTTGGTCGTCGGCGATTGAGAAGTTGGGTAGGCCGCTGGCGAGGTACATCAGATGCCCTGTTCCATCGGCCTCCCGCCAAACTGTACGTGCACCTTTCAATGCATACAGCTTTCCGTTCGTTCATTCCGATGCCCTCCGTCGTGTCGGCTGTCCTGTATGAATAGCCTGATGACAAAGGTGGCAAACCACCAGGGTCTTTCTCCGGCGGGCAGCCATGATTTTGACCCAGCGTGGTCGTTCCTTCCCTCCTTTTTCCAGGTCTGCGAGCTTACGGATGTGATGCACTTGTACCTGTTCCCGTGATCCACACATCTCGCATTTGTCGGCAAGGAGCCGTTTCACTAGCTCATTGCGTTCAGACCTTTCATAGATGGGGTTCTGATCGACCAGGGCTGCCATTGGTTGTCGTTGGAGCGGGATACCTCCAAATCGGGTCACAAGCGGTTTCATCCCTTCTCGCTGAACTTGGATTTCTAGACAGGTGTAGGTTGTCCCATTCGCCGCCTGAAAGCTCGCTTTATATTTCCTCAACTGAGCGATTGTGCTCGTTTTGTGTTTGTAGGCGAGCGTTTTGAGCAGTGATACTTTTGCTACCCAATGCAGTTTCCAGAACCAGGAAACGTTGTGGGCGAGCATATAGTATTGCACTATGCCCCGATATTCCTGTTGGTAGCGCTCGATGATGGTGAAATCATCGTCCTCCAGCAGTTGGGAGCGATGTATGGGCTTTTCCGCTTGCTGATAGGGACTACATTTGCTTTCAACGACATCTGGCGGCACGAGGAGACCAATACGCCCGTTGGCGCTGCGGCGCTTCTTGGCCTGTTTAGCATCGTTTTGTTGGTTCACGATATGATAGTTCAGGAACCGCGCTTTTTCGCTGCTCGCATGAGTAATCAGCGTCTTTTCTTGAGACATTTCCAGCTTGAGGGTATCGTGCAAGAATTGGCTCAGGAGTTGCTTGATTTCCTCTGCTTCCTGTCGTGGGCCAGCAATTATGTATCATCTGGCTCGTCTTCCCGGAAAATCTCATCGGAATCGAGCACAGAAGATACATAATGACAGTTAGATAGTCATCTTCCACTGCGTTCCAGATGATATCTAACATACAAACCGAAGAGCGTGTCGTCCGCATAGCGAACGTAGCAGAGTCGCCGATAGGTGTCATCGTTGGGGTCGTATGAGCAGACTTTTTGAGATTGTTTTCGCAATTCTTTGGCTTGCTCCACGTTCCCTAACTTTTTCTGCCATCGTGCTTTGGCTCTCAACGTTTGATAGGTCGGGTTTTCCGCTCGTCGTTCTCCTCGTGTATAGGCTGGAATGAGTACCTTTTCGACATACTGATCGAACTTGTCGAGATAGATATTGCTGAGTATTGGTGAGATCACACCGCCCTGTGGGCATCCGCTCAGGGTTTTGTTGAACTTCCATTCCTCCAAGTACCCACTTTCGAGCAAGTGTCGGAGTAACCGCAGAAACCGATTGTCGTGGATTTTTTCGCTCAGAATGGCAAGTAAGACCTCGTGATTCATCGTGTCGAACGATCCTACAACACAATACCCTATTCAAGAACCCGGATGACCAAGAGCCAACCGAGATCGAGGTCACTGATCCCACGCATCCTCTGTTTGGACACCGTTTCCCACTGATCTCGGTGAGTTCACCGCTGCAAGGAACAGGCTCGGCGTTTGTCTCCTATCGAGGGTATATGACCTTGCGACTGCCCGTGACCTCAACTACACTGGGATCATCTCGGCCCGTCATCTCCACCAAACTTACGTGTGCAGCCGTCAAGGAGTTCCTGACCATCGCCGAGGATTGCGAGGCTCTCAATGCCCTCTCAGCCAAGCCAGATCTGGAAGTGTCTTCCACAAGCACTGCAACAGCAGATCAGCGACGAACTCTCGTCGATCCTGCAGGAGGTCCTCAATGAGCAGATCCGAACTGGTGAGTCAAACGCACCTACAACGCAAGGCCCTCATCTACATCCGGCAATCCACTCCCCATCAGGTCCTCTCCAACC
>WNFX01009967.1_pt1 | contig 11402 bp, 10 predicted proteins | sample 5400111 | NCBI WGS metagenome assembly WNFX01 (sample SAMN13153363, study PRJNA577476) | soil metagenome | isolation source: 40 cm soil or saprolite under grassland replicate 1 | place: USA:California | collected 2016-06-15
AATGCCACCGCGGTCGGCCTCTATTCGGCGATCGTTACCGCGCTCTACCGCCGCGAGCGCACCGGCAAGGGGTCGTATGTCACGACCTCGCTGCTCGCCGAGGGTGTCTGGTCGGCGAGCGTTTCGATCCAGGGTGCGTTGGCCGGCGCGAAGTTCTACGGGCTCCATGATCGCAAGAATCCCGCGAACGCGGCGTTGAACGTGTATCGCACCGCCGACGATACCTGGTTCGTTCTCCTCGTCACACCCGACAAGTTGGCGGCCCTGGCGAAAGCGATCGGCCGCCCCGACCTCCTGACGGACGCGCGGTTCTCCGATCCGGCAAAGCTGACGGCTAACATGCCGCAGCTCACCGCCATTCTCGACGAAGCTTTCGGCGCACAGCCGATGGCGCATTGGTACGAGGTTTTCAACGGCGTGCACATCACGTTCGGCGCCGTCCGCGGGCCGCAAGAGGTGATCAACGATCCACAGCTGCAGGCAAACGACATCGTGGTTCCGCTCGAAGGCGCCGGAGGCAAGCTGACCTCGACGATCAGTAGCCCGATTCAGGTGCACGGCGTCGCCAAGGTGCCGGCGCGGCGAGCGCCCGGTCTCGGCGAGCACACCGAAGAGATCCTCCGGGAGCTGGGATTTGACGCGAAGGAAATCGACGGCCTGCGCGCAAGCGGCGCCGTGCCGAAAGCTAAGGAACGGGCGGCCTAGCGGGTCGAGAACCCGCGAACGTTGCGAACCCTGTTTCGCCCTGCAGCAAATAGGAAAGCAGACGATGAGCGACATCATGACCGAGCGTTCCAGCGGCATCCTGCGGGTCGAATTGAACCGCCCGGAGAAGAAGAACGCCATGACAGCAGGCATGTACACGAGTCTGACGGATATCTTCACCGATGCTCGCGAAGACGAGGAAATCCGCGTCGTGCTCTGGCACGGCGCGGGAGAGGCGTTCTGCGCCGGCAACGATGTCGGGGACTTTCTCAAGAACCCTCCTGGGCCGGGCGAGTCCCCGCAGGCCCGGCTGATGGGCGCGCTGATCGATTTCGACAAGCCCATCGTCGCGGCCGTGCAGGGGGCGGCGATCGGCGGCGGAACCACGATGCTGACGCACTGCGATTTCGTCTACGCGGGCGAGAGCGCGAAATTCCAGACGCCGTTCGTCAATCTCGGGCTCGTGCCGGAGTTCGCATCGAGCTACTCGCTGCCGGCGCGCATGGGGCATATCCGGGCGGCGGAGTTGATCCTGCTGGGAGAGCCCTTCGCTGCCGCGCGGGCGGCGGAGCTCGGCCTCGTGACCGGCGTGGTGCCCGACCAGCACTTGCTGGCGACCGCAACCGGGACAGCCCAGAAGTTGGCGGCCAAACCGAGCGGCGCATTGCGGGCCGGCAAGCGACTCATGAAGCACGCTTTCATCGACCAGCTCAAAGCGGCCGCGAAAATCGAAAACCGGGAGTTCAGTGAGCGAGTACGCTCCGCAGAAGCAAAGGAAGCGCTGGCAGCGTTTCTCGAGAAGCGTCCGCCGAATTTCACCAAGACGATGACGTCACCAGCGGCCGCATAGGTCCGTGCCGTCGCAAATGCGGGTCAACGCCGATGTCCACACACGAGAGCAGGCCGAGAGCAAAGGCGCAAGCCGGCGCGCTGTGGCCGATCGCGTTCACCCGCTTACCGACCAGGTGGGGCATGTTCGAAGTGATGGGATTCGAACGCGATGTGGGGACAGGTGCTCAAAACGTCGAAACGGCGCTCGCCATCGTGCTCGGCGATCTACGGCAGGGAGCGCCGTTAGTGCGGGTCCACTCGCAATGCCTCACCGGCGAAGTGCTCGGCTCGCTGCGCTGCGACTGCGGCGGTCAGCTGCAGCTCGCCATGCAGACGATCGCGCAGGAAGGCCGCGGACTGGTGATCTATGAATATCAGGAGGGACGCGGCATCGGCCTGATGGCCAAGTTGCAGGCTTACGAACTGCAGGACGCGGGCATCGACACGATCGAGGCCAATCATGCGCTCGGGTTCAAGGCCGATTTCAGGGACTTCAGCCTGGCGGCCGCGATTCTCCACGACCTTCGCATTACACGCGTTCGCCTGCTGACCAACAATCCCCACAAGGTGCACGCGCTCAGCGGCGCCGGCATCGAAATAGTCGAGCAGCTTCCCTGCGAGGTCGTCCCGACCGCCCACTCGCTGGCGTACCTGCAGACGAAAAAACAGAAAATGGGACATTCGCTGAACCTGGAAATCCCCGACCCCGGCTGGCCGGCGGGAGATCGAGGCGCACCTTTGACACGAAAGGACAGACCATGACCGTAATCGATGCAACCAAATCGAAGGCTTCATCGGGTGACACCCGGTCCGGCCGATTATTCCTGCTCGAATTGAGCGGAGACCGCATTGACTCGATGAATCCCGACGGCTCCGACCGCAAGACCATCGTCACCGATTGCCACCTTCCCGACGGCATCGTCGTGGATGCGGAGGCGGGTCATATCTATTGGACCAACATGGGCATCCCCAGCCTCGACGACGGCTCGATCGAGCGCGCCGACCTCGACGGCAGGAACCGCAGGATCATCGTTCCGCAAGGCGTCACGCACACGCCGAAACAGATCCACCTCGATAAGGAAAACGGTAAGCTCTATTGGAGCGACCGCGAGGGGATGCGGGTGATGCGTGCGGATCTCGACGGCTCGCACGTCGAAACGCTGGTCGAGACCGGCCGGGGCGACAAGGACCGGCACGATGAGACGCGGTGGTGCGTCGGAATCACCATCGATCCCAAGCACGAGAAAATTTACTGGACGCAAAAGGGTCCGACGAAAGGCGGACTGGGCCGTCTCTGCCGCGCCAACATCAACATCCCGAAGGGCGAGAGCCCGGCGAACCGCTCCGACATCGAGGTGCTGTTCGATCGCTTGCCGGAACCCATCGACCTCGAGCTCGATCTGACCAACCGCGTCCTCTACTGGACCGATCGCGGCGATCCTCCGCGCGGCAACACGGTCAATCGCGCGCCGATCGAGGGGAAAAAGACGGAGCCTGAGATCCTGATCACCCACCTGATGGAGGGGATCGGCGTCGCCCTCGACGTCCCGGGCAACCGGATATTCGTCACCGACTTTGCCGGCTCCGTCTATTCCGCCGATCTCGATGGAGCGAACGAGCGCAACTTCCTCTACGCCCAGGGCAACCTCACCGGCATTGCCTATGCCGAAGTCTAACAAACCGATTGGAGACACTGACATGACCAACACCGACCCCATTCGCCGCATTGGCATCATCGGAACCGGCGTGATCGGCGCGAGCTGGACCTCGCTGTTCCTCGCCAAGGGACTGCAGGTCGTCGCGACTGACGTCGCGCCGAACGCGGAAACTGCGCTGCGGAAGTTCGTGGAGAAGGCCTGGCCGGCGCTCAAGAGATTGGGCCTTTCGCCCGGGGCGTCCCAGTCGAACCTGAAGTTCATGCCCGCGCTCGCGCAAGCGGTCGCCGGCGTCGACCTCGTGCAGGAGAACGGGCCCGAGCGGATCGATTTCAAGAAGAAGCTCTACGGGCAGCTCGACGAACTGCTGCTGCCCGACGTGATCATCGCGTCAAGCTCGTCGGGTCTCACCATGAGCGAGATCCAATCCGGCGCCGCGTCCCATCCGGAGCGCTGCGTCATCGCCCATCCGTTCAATCCGCCGCATTTGATCCCGCTGGTCGAGATCGTCGGTGGGGCGAAGACCTCGGAAGCGACGATCCAACGCGCAGCGGAATTTTATACGTCCATTGGGCAGCGGACCGTGCGGCTCAACAAGGAAGTGCCGGGCCACGTCGCCAACCGCCTGCAGGCCGCGCTGGGGCGGGAGGTCTATCACCTCGTCGCCGACGGCATCGTGAGCGCCGCCGACGTCGACACCGCCCTGTGCTGGGGTCCGGGCCTGCGCTGGGGCATCATGGGCAACATGATGATCAACCACCTCGGTGGTGGGCCCGGCGGCATCGAGCACTTCTTCCAACAATTTACCGGCCCGATGACCGCCTGGTGGAAGGTCCTCGGCTCGCCGGTGCTGACGCCGGAGGTGCAAAAGAAGCTCATCGACAGTGTCCATGCCGAGGTCGGATCGCGCACTATCGAGGAGCTGGAGGCGGAGCGGGACGAGATTTTGCTCGGTCTCCTCGAACTGCGCACCAAACGTCCGCAGACGGCCGCGTTGCGGCCGGTCGCGGCGGCTGAGTAGCGAGGGTTATGTCGCGGACCCCCGGCTCCCTCAGAACGGTGCTCGTGCCGCGAGGCTCGAGCAAACCCGAGTGGCTGGCGCGTTGAGAGCACTGTTCCCGAAAGGGAGTTGCTGAAGCCATCATGACAAAGAGCACGAACGAGGTGATCCATGAGCGCAATGTTGGCCGAGACCCGGCCTGACGAGGCGACCGCCGTCGTCGAGGCGCCTCGCCGGGAGCGCAAGCGCGTCGTCATCATTGGCGGCGGCTTTGCCGGGATCGCGGCGGCGCACGCGCTGCGGCACGCCGATGCCGAGGTCGTGCTGATCGACCGCCGCAACCACCACATATTTCAGCCGCTGCTCTACCAAGTGGCGACGGCGGTCCTCTCTCCCGCCGAGATTGCCGCGCCGATCCGTCAGCTCGAGGTGAAGCAGCCGAACCTCAGTGTACTCCTGGCGGAGGTCACCGGCGTCGACGTTGCTTCCCGCATAATCGAGGCGTCCTCGCCGGGCGTGGGCGTCCGCAAGATCGCGTTCGATTATCTGGTGGTCGCGACCGGCATGCGCCCGAGCTACTTCGGGCACGACGAATTCGCGCGATATGCGCCGGGGCTCAAGAACCTCAGCGACGCCGAGACGATCCGAGCCAAAATCCTGGGCGCGTTCGAACTGGCCGCAACGACCGAGGACGAGAGCGAACGCGCGCGACAGATGACGTTCGTGCTGGTCGGCGCAGGTCCAACGGGCGTGGAGCTCGCGGCGTCCTTGGCGCACATGGTGAAGGTCACGTTGCGGGGCAACTTCCGCCGGATCGATCCGTCGAAGAGCGCCATTATTCTGCTCGACGCAGGCAACCGGGTCCTGCCGACTTTTGCCGAGCCGCTGTCCCGCAGGGTGACCCGGCGGCTGACGAAGCTCGGCGTGAAGGTCATGACCGGAGTCAAGGTCGAGACCGTCGACGACAAGGGCGTGATCGCCGGCGGAAGCAGGATCCCGAGCGCCACGGTGCTGTGGACCGCGGGGGTCGCGGCGTCGCCGATTCCAAAGTTGCTCGGCACCAAAATCGACCGCGCAGGGCGGGCGCTCGTTGACCCGTTCCTGAAGGTCGTGGACGCGCCCGGGGTGTTCGTCGTCGGCGACGCGGCGTCGGTCATGCAAAACGAACATCCGGTGCCCGGCGTGGCGCAGGCGGCGATTCAGGAAGGGCGGTACGTCGGGCGGCTGATCGCGAAAGAGCTGATGGGGCGCAAGGTCAAACGCCCGTTCCGCTATTTCGACAAGGGCAACATGGCCGTCGTCGGCAAGAATTACGCGGTGCTGGAGCGGGGCTGGCTGCGCACAAGCGGCTTCCTGACGTGGCTGGTGTGGGCGTTCGTTCATATCCTCTCCCTGCCGCAGCTGCAGAACCGCCTGCGCGTGCAGCATCAGTGGGTTTGGTCGTATTTCACCGGCCAGCGCAGCTCACGCCTGATCCCGGAGCCGCCGCGAACGCCGGGCGCGGACACGAGATAATCCCGGCGTTATCGCGGCATCGACCAATCAAATGTCATCGCCCGCAAAAGCGGACGATCCACTAAACGTTGCCCTTTGCGACTTATCTGCGACGGTGGCGGATAGCGGATACTGGATGCCCCGCTTTCGCGGCGCATGGCGAGTAGTGTCTAAAGTCGCCGGGACGATCGCGCACGCTTTGTTTTATTGATCGCGTCGCTGCTTATGAAAAATTTGTCGCGATTTGCCATCATTCACTCACGCTTTCGGCAGACGCGACGTATCTAATCGGGGAGGCGCAAGACCGGATGCGCATGCGCTTCTCGTCCGACGGGACTCGCACTTCACGGTGGAACCCGGGTGAAAAAGGCCTCCCGATGCGAAGCGTCAGATACAATCGAATACCGAGGCTGCTGCCCTTGGCGGCGACCCTGCTTCTTGGCGGCTGCAACTGGGGCGTTCTCGACCCTCAGGGGCCGATTGGCGAGGCCGAACGCTCGCTTATCCTCGAATCGACCCTCTTGATGCTGATCATCGTGGTCCCGGTGATCGTGCTGGTGGGCGCATTTGCCTGGCGATATCGGGCCTCGAACACCAAGGCCAAGTACATGCCGGAGTGGGATCGCTCGACCGCGGTCGCCGCCGTGATGGTGCTTGCTCCGGTGGCGATCGTTTCCGTCCTGGCCGTCATGGCATGGCAGGCGTCGCACCGGCTCGATCCTTTCAAGGCGATCGAGTCCGACGCGAAGCCGGTCGCCATCGACGTTGTGGCGCTCGATTGGAAATGGCTGTTCATCTACCCGGAACTGCGCATCGCCACGGTGAACGAGATTGCGTTCCCCACCGACGTGCCGGTCGACTTCAGGATCACCTCCGCCTCGGTGATGAACTCGTTCTTCATCCCTCAGCTCGGCAGCCAGATCTATGCCATGGGCGGCATGCAGACGAAGCTCAGTCTGATGGCAAGCCGGGCCGGCAGCTATGCGGGCCTGTCGGCGAACTACAGCGGCGGCGGTTTCTCCGACATGAAATTCCAGGCCATCGCCTCGGACCAGCCGGCGTATGAGCGCTGGGTCGCGAAGGTCAAGGCAGCACCGCAGAACCTAACCGACGGCGTCTACGTGGCGCTGGCAAAGCCGAGCGAGAAACACCCGGTCGAATACTTCTCCTCGGTCGCCCCCGACCTGTTCGACCGAATCCTGCACGACACCAAGAGCGAGCCGAGGGCCGCCGCCATGCTCGGTGCCGCCCTCTGCATCGCCAACAAGGAGTAGCGGCCATGCTCGGAAAGTTGTCCCTCGACGCGCTCCCTCTGGATCAGCCGGTCATAATGGGGGCGTTCGGGTTCATGGGCCTGGTCGCATTCTCGGTCCTCGCCGCTCTCACGTATTTCGGCCGATGGAAGTGGCTGTGGACCGAGTGGCTGACCACCGTCGACCATAAGAAGATCGGCGTGATGTACATCATCCTGGCGCTGGTGATGCTGCTGCGCGGGTTTTCCGACGCCATCATGATGCGGACGCAGCTGGCCCTGGCGCACGGCGGTGCCGTCGGCTACCTGCCGCCCGAGCACTACGACCAGATCTTCTCCGCACACGGCGCGATCATGATCTTCTTCATGGCGATGCCGTTCGTGATCGGGATGATAAACATCGTGGTGCCCCTGCAGATCGGCGCACGCGACGTAGCATTTCCGTTCCTCAATTCACTCAGCTTCTGGCTTACCGTGGCGGGGTTCGGACTGATCAACGTTTCATTGGGGATCGGCGAGTTCGCGCGCACGGGATGGCTCGCCTACCCGCCGCTCTCGGAACTCGGTTACAGCCCTGGCGTCGGCGTCGACTATTACATCTGGAGCCTGCAGATCTCGGGGGTGGGAACCACGCTTTCGGGCGTGAACTTCATCGCAACCATTCTGCGCAATCGCGCCCCCGGCATGACCCTGATGCGCATGCCCGTTTTTACTTGGACGGCGCTGTGCAGCAGCATTCAGATCGTTGCGGCGTTCCCGATCCTGACGATCTGCCTCGCGCTGCTCAGCCTCGACCGGTATCTCGGCATGCACTTCTTCACGAATGACCTCGGTGGCAATCAGATGATGTACGTCAACCTGATCTGGGCCTGGGGGCACCCGGAGGTCTACATCCTGATCCTTCCCGCCTTTGGGATTTTTTCCGAGGTGGTTGCGACGTTCTCCGGCAAGCGCCTGTTCGGCTACGTCCCCATGGTGGTGGCCACCATGGTCATTGCGGTTCTTTCCTTCCTGGTTTGGCTCCATCACTTCTTCACCATGGGTGCGGGCGGCGACGTGAACGGCTTCTTCGGCATCGCCACGATGATCATCGCCATCCCGACCGGCGTGAAGGTTTTCAACTGGCTGTTCACCATGTATCGCGGCCGCATTCGCTTCTCCGTGCCGATGCTGTGGACGATCGGATTCATGATCACCTTCGTGATCGGCGGCATGACCGGCGTGTTGCTGGCGGTCCCGCCGGCGGACTTCGTGCTGCACAACAGCCTGTTTCTGGTCGCGCATTTCCACAACACCATCATCGGCGGGGTCGTGTTCGGGTTGCTGGCGGGCTTCAACTATTGGTTCCCGAAGGTGTTCGGCTTCCGGCTCAACGAGAAGCTCGGCCGGTGCGCCTTCTGGTGCTGGCTCGTCGGCTTCTACCTGGCGTTCATCCCGCTCTATATCGTCGGCCTCATGGGCATGACCCGCCGCCTCAATCATTACGACAATCCCGACTGGCACCCGTTCATGATCGTGGCGGCGGTGGGCGCGGTGGTGATCCTGTGCGGGATCGTCTTTCAGCTGGTGCAGCTCGTGGTCAGCATCGTGCAGCGGGAGAAGACCCGCGACCTGACCGGCGATCCGTGGAACGGCCGCACCTTGGAATGGGCGATTTCCTCGCCGCCGCCGGCCTACAATTTCGCGGAAATCCCCACCTTGGTGCTCGGTTTTGCCCTGGTCTGGCACATCTGGTGGATGGCGGCCGCCGGCGCCGTGGGGATCGTCGCCACCGCCATCGCCTATTCGTTCAAGCTCAACCGCGAGTACTTCCTCTCCGCGCTCGACGTGGAGCGCAGCGAGAAGCTCCTCTCCCCGGCGGCAGTGTAGGTGAACGCCATGACAACCGAACTTCTGACCGTCGAGACCGTCCGGCCGTGGATTCCGCCGCCGTCGCCGCAAATCATACCGGCAGAGCAAAGCGAGCATCGCAGTGGTGCGGTCACCACGGTGCTCGGCTTTTGGGTCTACCTGATGAGCGACTGTCTGCTGTTCGCGGCGCTGTTCGCCACCTATTCGGTGCTGGGCCGCGAGTTCGCCGGAGGCCCGACCTCAAAGGAGCTGTTCGATCTTCCGTACGTGCTCGCTGAAACACTGTGCCTGCTGGCGAGCAGCTTCACCTACGGCATGGTCATGGTGGCGCTCAAGGCGGATAACCGCGGGCGCGTACTCGGATTCCTGCTGCTGACGTTCGTGCTCGGGCTCGGTTTCATCGGCCTGGAAGTGAAGGAATTCGTCCGCATGATCGGGGAAGGGGCGGGGCCTGACCGTAGCGCGTTCCTGTCCGCCTTCTTCACCCTGGTCGGCACGCACGGCCTGCACGTGACCGGCGGATTGGTCTGGATGGCGGTCATGCTGGTGCAGGCGTCGCTGCGCAGGTTCGACGCCGTTCTCCCAACCCGGCTCACCTGTTTGAGCCTGTTCTGGCACTTTCTCGACATCATCTGGATCGGCGTGTTCACCGTCGTCTACCTGGCAGGAGCCATGTCATGAACGTCTCAGCAACGATCCGCCCCGCCGAACCGCGCGGGGGCCTGCAATCGTATGTCACGGGCGCGCTTCTCGCCCTCGCGCTGACGCTCGCTCCCTTTGCCTTGGTCATGAGCGGAGCGTCGGGCACAAACGCCGTCGCAGGCATTTTCGGCTTAGCCGTGATCCAGATCGTCGTGCACATGGTGTTCTTTCTCCACCTGGGTCGCTCGGATCAACGCTGGAATCTCACGGCGTTCGTCTTCACTGTCCTGATTGTCGGGATCCTGGTCGGAGGCTCGTACTGGGTCATGTATCACCTCGATCACAACATGATGCGGATGACCATGGAATAAATGAACTCGGAGAGAGAAAACTTATCAAATCCTGAGGAAGGGACGGTCCATGTCTTTTGCCAGCGAAATTGCCGACATCGCCCGCGTCAGCCGAGCCGCTTCGTCCGCGCGGGCCCTCGCGAGGGCTCGAGACTTCATCGCGCTGACAAAGCCACGCGTGATGTCTCTGGCCCTGTTCACGGCGCTGGTTGGGTTCGTGCTCGCGCCCGGTCATCCCGATCCGCTTGCCGCATCGATTGCCATGCTGTGCATTGCGGCCGGGGCAGGAGCCGCCGGCGCGCTCAACATGTGGTACGACGCCGATATCGACGCGATGATGGCCCGCACTGCCTTGCGCCCGATCCCGCGTGGCCGCCTGTCGCGGGGCGAAGCGCTGGTGTTTGGCCTCGTCCTGGCGGCGTCCGCCGTTCTTATCCTCGCGGTTGCGACTAATGTTGCGGCCGCGGCGCTGCTCGCGTCGACTATCTTCTTTTACGTTGTCGTCTACACGATGTGGCTCAAGCGCCGCACCCCGCAAAACATCGTCATCGGCGGCGCCGCCGGCGCAACTCCGCCGCTGATTGGCTGGCTCGCGGCGGGCGGTCCCTTCGCGCTCGAGCCCTTTCTTTTCGTCGCCATCATCTTCCTGTGGACGCCGCCTCACTTCTGGGCGTTGGCGCTCAATCGGGCGGGCGAATACGCTCGTGCCGGCATCCCGATGCTGCCGGTCGTGGCGGGCAGGGTCGCCACCAAGCGGCAGATTCTGATCTACTGCGTCCTTCTGGTTGGCGCCGCGTCACTGCCGTGGGCGATCGGCGCTGCGGGCACGGTTTACGCCGTGGCCTCGGGCATCTGCGGGGCTGCGATGGTCGCGCTCGGGGTCCGATTGGATCGCAGCCGCTATCCAGACGCGCGAGCGGCGCGTCGCCTGTTTGCCTTTTCGATCCTTTATCTGTTCGTGCTTTTCACCGCGCTGCTGGCAGACGCGGCGGTGGCGGCCCGCTGGCCGGCCTGAGGCGCCGGGACAATTAGGAGGCGAAATAGGCCCGCGCCAGAAGGGCGTAGCGATGAATTTTCGGACCAGGCGCAGCGCGTGGTTACGGGATATTGCGCCGCCAGCCGCTCGAGCCGGTCGAGGCAGGCTGCTCCTCCCTGAATTCGCCCTTCATCGAAATAGAGGCGCGTCCGTTCGACGATTGCAGCCGCGGCTAGGCGGCCCCAATGACGCCGCATGTCCAGATCTTCCGCTCGATCGAGGAGCGCATGAGATCTCTCCATGCGCGGCAGCGCCCGTTCTCAATCCGCCTAGATTAATCCGCCTCAGGCGGCCTGTTCGATCCTACGGAGGTGCCCTGTATTGTATGCCGCAGGTGCTGCGCGGGCCCTTGTGTGACAAGGCACAACGCGCCTAGCTGATGCGGGCGCAGCTAACGTGCGGTTCCGTGTGCGCGCTTTTCCCGCCATTTCGGTCCGGGGCCACGCATGTAGTGCAGCTCGGGCCGGTACGGATCGAGCATCTTGCGCCAGCGCCGGGCGACCGCGTCGAGGCCGCGCGCCGGCGTGCGGGGGGCTAGCAGCACCTTCAAGACATACGAATCTGAGAACGCCGTCATTCGAACCTC
>WNFX01006217.1_pt1 | contig 11399 bp, 7 predicted proteins | sample 5400111 | NCBI WGS metagenome assembly WNFX01 (sample SAMN13153363, study PRJNA577476) | soil metagenome | isolation source: 40 cm soil or saprolite under grassland replicate 1 | place: USA:California | collected 2016-06-15
CGGAGCTCTTCCCCGTCCATGACCTCCACCTCGAGCAGCCGGCGGGTGACCGTCTCGAGCACGTCGCGGTGTTCCGATAGGATGCGTCGTGCCGTGTTGTGTGCCTCCTCGAGGATGCGCTTGACCTCCGAATCGATGGTCTGCGCAGTTTCTTCCGAATAGAGCCCGCGCTCCTGCGGCATCGGGATGTCGAGGAATTTCGCCCGCTTGTTGCCGTCGAAGTTGACGGCGCCGAGCAGGTCGCTCATGCCGTACTCGGTGACCATCGCCCGGGCGATGTCGGTGGCGCGCTGCAGGTCGTTGTGCGCGCCGGTCGTAATCTCGCCGATCGCCACTTCTTCCGCCGATCGCCCGCCGAACAGCACGGCCAGACGGTTGACGAGCTCGGTGCGCGTCATCGTGTAGCGGTCCTCGGTTGGCAGCTGCATGGTGTAGCCGAGCGCGCCAAAGCCGCGCTGGACGATCGAGATCTTGTGCACCGGATCGAGTCCAGGGAGCTTGCTGGCCACGATAGCGTGACCCGACTCGTGATACGCCACCATCTCGCGCTCTCGCGCGTTCATCACGCGCTTCTTCTCGAGGCCGGCGACCAGGCGGTCGATCGCCTCTTCGAAGTCCTTCGTGTCGACTTCCTTCTTGTTCTTGCGCGCGGCCAGGAGCGCGGCTTCATTGACCAGGTTGGCCAGATCCGCACCAGCGAATCCAGCCGTCTGCGCGGCCACGACATCGAGCTTCACGTCGGCCGCCACCTTGACGGCTTTCATATGGATGCGCAGGATCGCTTCGCGGCCCTTGATGTCCGGCTTGTCGACGAGCACCTGCCGATCAAAGCGGCCCGGGCGGAGCAGGGCCGGGTCGAGCACTTCCGGACGATTCGTCGCGCCCATGATGATCACGCCTTTGCGCGAATCGAAGCCGTCCATTTCGGCGAGCAGCTGATTGAGTGTCTGCTCGCGCTCCTCGTGGCTGCCGAGCGGGCTCTGCACGCGCACCTTGCCGAGCGCGTCGAGCTCGTCGATGAACACGATGCACGGTGCCTTGGCTTCAGCCTGCTGGAACAGATCGCGGATGCGCGCGGCGCCGACGCCGACGAACATCTCCACGAACTCCGATCCGCTCAGACTGAAAAACGGCACGTGCGCTTCGCCGGCGACCGCACGCGCCAGCAGCGTTTTGCCGGTGCCGGGCGGGCCGACCAGGAGCACTCCTTTCGGAATGCGACCGCCCAGGTTGGTGTATTTCGCCGGGTTCTGCAGGAACTCGACGATCTCCTTCAATTCGTCTTCGGCTTCGTCCACCCCCGCGACATCACGGAACCGTACCTTCACTTCATCGTCGGCGTAGATCTTGGCCCGGCTCCGCGCGAACGACATCACACCGCCCTCGGCGCCGCTCATGCGGCGGAAGAAGAAGCCCCAGATGCCGATGAAGAAGACGAGGGGAATCACCCAGCCGAGCACGTCGGTGAGCCAGTGATTGCTCATTTCGCCGGCATACTTCACGTTCTTCGCCTCGAGCTCCTCCGTGAGCTTCGGATCCTCGACGCGCGTCGTCGTGAACTGTTTGCTCTTCGAGTCGGTGCCGATTTCCTCCGTCAGCGTGCCGTGAATGGTCTGATCGTTGATCGCCGCCTGGGCGACCTTGCCGTCCTTGAGCAGCGCCTTGAATTCGGAGTACGGAATGGTGTTTCCGGACGGCGTCAGGAAGTACACCTGCGCGATGCCGAGCAGCAGCAGAAACGCCAGGCCGTACCACAACGACGACGAGGAACGGCCCGGCAGTTGTCGCGCACCGCGCCGATCCCCGCCGCGGGGATTGAACCGTGGCGTCGCCTTATTGGATGCCATCCAACCGACCCTGTCTCATACCTTCACCGCGTGCTTTTTCTCGAACACCAGGCCACCCGTCGTGCCGTCAACGGTGACGACGTCGCCTTCGGCGAAATCGCCTTCGAGCACTCGCAGTGCAAGCGGATCCAGCACGCGCCGCTGAATCGTCCGCTTCAGCGGCCGGGCCCCGTAGTTCGGATCATACCCTTCGAGTACAAGCTGCTCCCTGGCGGCATCGGTCAGCGTCACGTGAATCTTCCGCTCCTCGAGCCGCTTCATCAGACCGGCCAGCTGGATGTCGATGATCTGCTTCATGTGGTCGCGGCCGAGTGGGTGGAAGAAGATGATCTCGTCGATCCGGTTCAGGAATTCGGGCCGGAAATGATCGCGCAGCGCGTCCATCACCTTGCGGCGCGTCCCTTCGGTGACGTCGTCGACGAGATGCTGGCTGCCAAGATTCGACGTCATGATGACCACGGTGTTCTTGAAGTCGACGGTGCGACCCTTGCCGTCCGTCAGCCGCCCGTCGTCCAGCAGCTGCAAGAGAACGTTCAAGACCTCCGGGTGCGCCTTTTCGATCTCATCGAACAGCACCACAGCGTACGGCCGTCGCCGCACCGCCTCGGTGAGTTGTCCGGCCTCCTCGTAGCCGACATATCCCGGGGGCGCGCCAATCATGCGCGACACGGTGTGCTTCTCCTGATACTCCGACATGTCGATCCGGACCATGGCCTGCTCGTCGTCGAACAGGAACTCGGCGAGAGCGCGCGCGAGCTCGGTCTTGCCGACGCCGGTCGGCCCGAGGAACATGAAGGTGCCGAGTGGACGGTTCGGATCCTGCAGTCCGGCGCGCGCGCGCCGGATCGCATTGGAGACGGCGACGATCGCCTCGTCCTGCCCGATGACGCGGCGGTGCAGGCGCTCTTCCATGTGAATCAGCTTCTGGATCTCACCTTCCATCAGGCGACTTACCGGAATGTGCGTCCATTTGCTGACCACATCCGCGATGTCTTCCTCGTCGACTTCCTCTTTCAGCATCCGCTGGCCCTTCTGCAGGTCCGCCAGCTTCGCCTCCTGGGCGCGGATACGCTGCTCCAGCTCCGGGACGCGGCCGTATTGGAGCTCCGAGGCCTTGGTGTAGTCGCCGGCGCGCTGCGCCCGCTCGATCTCGGCGCGCAGGGCTTCCTGCTCCTCCTTCAGTTTCCGCGCCTGCTGAATCAGCTCCTTTTCCTGCTGCCAGTGGGCGGCGAGCCGCGAACGCTCTTCCTTCAAGTCCGCGAGCTCCTTCTCGAGCTTGCCCAGGCGCTCCTTCGACGCGTTGTCGCGCTCCTTGCGCAGCGCCTCGCGCTCGATCTCCAGCTGCATGATGCGCCGTTCGAGCTCGTCGAGCTCCGCCGGCATCGAATCGATCTCCATGCGCAGCTTCGACGCGGCCTCGTCCACGAGGTCGATCGCCTTGTCGGGAAGGAACCGATCGGCGATGTAACGGTTCGACAGCACCGCGGCGGCCACCAGCGCCGAGTCCTTGAAGCGCACGCCGTGATGAAGCTCGTAGCGTTCGCGTAGTCCTCGAAGGATGCTGATGGTGTCCTCGACGGTCGGCTCGCTCACCATGACCGTCTGGAAACGGCGTTCGAGCGCCGCATCCTTTTCGATGTACTTGCGGTACTCGTCGAGCGTGGTCGCTCCCACCGTGTGCAGCTCGCCGCGCGCCAGCATCGGCTTCAGCATGTTGGACGCGTCCATCGATCCTTCCGATGCGCCGGCGCCCACCACGGTGTGCAGCTCGTCGATGAAGAGAATGATCTGACCCTGTGCGTCCGCAATCTCCTTCAGCACCGCTTTCAGCCGCTCTTCGAACTCGCCGCGATATTTCGCGCCCGCCACCAGCGACCCCATGTCCAGCGCGACGATGCGTTTGTTCTTGAGACCTTCGGGCACGTCGCCGCGATCGATGCGGCTCGCGAGCCCTTCGACGATGGCGGTCTTGCCGACGCCCGGTTCGCCGATCAGGACCGGATTGTTCTTCGTGCGTCTGGACAGCACCTGGATGACCCGCCGGATCTCCTCGTCCCGTCCGATCACCGGATCGAGTTTCTTTTCGTGCGCCATCTTCGTGAGATCGCGGCCGTAACGCTCGAGAGCCTGGTAGGTGCCCTCGGGGTTTTCCGTCGTCACTCGCTGCGAGCCGCGGACGCTGGCGAGTGCCTGCAGGATCGTGTCGCGGACCACGCCCAGCTGTTTCAGCAGTTGCGCGGCGGGGGAGCGGCCGCCCTCGTCGGCGATGGCGATGAACAGGTGCTCGGTGCTGACGAACTCGTCCTTCATCCGTGACGCTTCGGACTCGGCCGCCGTCGTCACTTTGTTGAGCCGCGGCGACAACCCGGGCTCGGAGCCGCCGTATGCCGACGGAATCCTGGACAGGAGCTCCCGTGCCGCGCGGCCCAGGTGCGTCGGATCGGCGTTCATCTTCCGGATCAGGTCCGGGATGATGCCGTCCTTCTGCTCGATCAGCGCCACCAGCAGATGCTCGGGCTCGAGCTGTGGGTTGTTGTGCGCTCGCGCCAGTTCGATGGCGGCGGCGACCGCCTCGCGGGCTTTTTCGGTGTACTTGTTGATATTCATAATCAGTCTTCAGCGATCACGTTCATGCGGCGGGCACGCCATCCTCGAGCTTCTTCAACGCTTCGAAGTGTGCCCGCTGCTCTGGAGTCAGCGTCTTAGGGAGCTCCACGTCGACTGTGGCGTAGAGGTCGCCGCGCTCGGCGGGCTTGCCGGTCACCGGCATGCCATGGCCCTTCAGACGAAATACCTGTCCGTTTTGCGTCGCGGGCGGAATCTTCAGTCGCAAGTTCTTGCCTGACAAGGCCGATACCTCCGCTTCGCCGCCGAGCACCGCGGTCGTGAGCGGGATCGAGACGTGCGTATAGAGGTCGCGGCCTTTGCGCTCGAACCGTGGATGCGGAGCGAGCCGGATGCGCAGATAGAGATCCCCGGACTGCGCGCCGCCGGTTCCGTGCTCGCCTTCGCCCGAGATCCGGACGCGCGAGCCGTCGCCGACGCCGGCCGGGATGCGAACGTCGACGGTGCGCGCGTGGCCATCGTGCTTGATCGAAAGCCGACGCATCGTGCCGTTGTAGGCGTCTTCCAGGCCCAGCTCGATTTCCTGTTCGACATCGCGTCCGGCGCGCGTGCTCCGTGCGCGACGACCGCGTGTGCGCGATTCCTCCGCCGCCGGACCGCCGCCTCCGAAAAACGTCTGGAAGAAATCCGAGAACGGATTGCCGCCCTCGCCCCCGAACATCTCGTTCATTTCTTCCTGGGTCATCGTGCGGTAGCCGGTGGGGCCGCCGCCAAAGTTCACGTTCCAGGCGCCGCCGGACTGACCGGGGTTGAAACCCTGACCGCCGGCGCCGGCCTGCTCGTAGGCCCGCCAGTTCGCGCCAAGCTCGTCGTACTTCTTGCGCTTTGCCGGGTCCCCGAGCACCTCGTAGGCCTCGGTGAGATCCTTGAACCGCGACTCCGCGGACTTGTCCCCGGGATTCACGTCGGGATGGTGCTTGCGCGCCAGCTTCCGGTACGCCTGCTTGATCTCTTTTTCCGTCGCGGTCTTGGCGACGCCAAGCGTCGAGTAGTAGTCCTTGAAGTCCATAGTTAGTCGAAGCCGAGCATCCGGCTCAGCTCGTCGAGCTCGTGAGCCAGCCGGCGGCGTCCATCGCGCGCCGAAAGGGCATCATCGCGCATCAGTGGCCGCAATCGCTGGACGACTTCCGCGATGGAGAGCAAGCGCTGCACCCCTGCCAGGTTGATGCCGCCGTCGTCGACAAGCCGTTTGATGAGCTTTAATCGCTCGAGCTCGTCACGAGAGTACAGACGCATGCTGCCGATGGTGCGAGAGGGTTGAATCAACCCGAGCCGCTCGTACTTCCGCAGCGTCTGTGGATGCATACCGAGCATGCGTGCTGCGACGCTGATGAAAAAGAAATCGTGTTCGAGGCCCATGGGCTAACCTTGCGTCGATCCAAATATAGGCATTGATACGGCGCGTGTCAACTTGAGCCGCAGGGACGGAGGTCGGACGGGAGCGTCTGATGGGATGATGGGACGATGGCGTTTTCGGATTTCGTGACGGTCGCATTATTGGTGGCCCTCGAAGGGCTGCTGAGCGCCGACAACGCCATGGTGCTGGCAGTCCTGGTGCTCGGGCTTCCGAAAACTCAGCAGCGGAAAGCGCTTCGCTACGGCATCTTCGGCGCCTTTGCGTTTCGATCGGTGGCCATTCTGCTGGCCAAGTTTCTGATCGAGCTCGGTTGGGTCAAGCTCTTTGGAGCGGTATACCTCCTGTACCTCGTGTATCGTCATTTTGGCGGCGGTGTGGGGTCGGAGACCCGCCGGACGCCAGCCGTGGCCGCGTCATGGCTGGGGCTGACGCCGTTCTGGTCAACGGTCGTCAAAGTGGAGCTGACGGACATCGTCTTTGCCATCGATTCGATTCTCGTGGCAGTCGCGATGTCTCCGAAGCTGTGGGTGATTCTCTCCGGCGGCATCCTCGGCATCGTGATGATGAGGCTGGTCATCGGCCAGTTGCTCGCGCTCGTGCAGCGGTATCCGCCACTGGTCGACGGCGCCTTCGTGATCATCGCGTGGGTGGGCATCAAGCTTCTGGTCGAATATCTGCATACAGAAGGCTATGTGGCATTTGCGATCCCCAAATGGCTGTCGCTCGGCCTCATCGTTGTGATCTTCGCCATCGCGCTGGCGTACTCGCTGAAGATTGAAAAGCGGGGGACCTCCTGAAGCTTCTGCCACCGCGCCGTCTCACGGACTGGATTGCCCTGGCGCTGCTGACGGCGCTCATCGTCAGCGGCGCCTGGTCGGCGGTCTGGCTGTCGCGCTACGCTGTCATCGTCCACAGGCTCACCCGAGGCATCGGCGACACAGTGTTCTACGGTGCGGACGGTCAGCCGTGGTTTCGGCTGGACGACCAACGGCACGATGTGGCGCTGAACCAGATCGCCGGCCATCTCCAGCACGCGGTTGTCGCTGTGGAAGACCGTCGTTTCTATCGCCATCCCGGCATCGATCCCATCGGTCTTGGCCGCGCCATCATGCGAGACGTGCAGCAGGGCGGCCGCGTCGAAGGCGGGAGCACGCTCACGCAGCAGCTCGCCCGCACGCTCTTTCTGTCGAATGTCCGGACCTACGGCCGCAAGGTGAGGGAAGCGGGCATCGCGGTCCTGATCGAAGCGCAGCTCACGAAGCCCCAAATCCTCGAGTTTTACTTGAACCGCGTGTACCTGAGCGCGGGCGTGTATGGCGTGGAAACGATGTCGGAGCATCTGTTTCGCAAGCCTTCGAGCGCTGTCACGCTCCCGGAGGCGGCGCTGATCGCCGGCCTCATTCGCGCGCCGTCCGCGCTCTCACCGTGGTCCAACTACGACGGCGCCCTCGAGCGGAGCCACCTGGTGCTTGCGCTGATGCGCGACCAGGGCTTTATCACGCCGGCTCAGGAAGCCGAGGCGCGTGCCGTGCGGCCGCGCATCCAGCCGTTCCGACAGCCGAGCGACGCGCGCGCGGGATGGGCGAAGGAATATCTCCGTCAGCAGTTCCGCGCCGAATTCGGGGGCGACAATCCGCCGGACTGGCAGGTTCATACCGCATTCCTGCCCAAGGTTCAGGACGCGGCCGAGCGAGCCGTGGCGATGGGACTCGAGCGGCTCCACCGTCCAGGACTCGAGGCGGCGCTCGTGGCGATCGACCCGGGGACTGGCGACATTCTGGCGATGGTCGGCGGCGCGAACTACCCCCGCAGCACGTTCAACCGCGCGACGCGCAGCAAGCGTCAGCCTGGCTCGGCGTTCAAGCCTCTTGTCTACACCGCCGCGCTCGAACACGGGTACTCGCCGGTCTCGGTGCTGTCGAACCTGCGCAGCGTCACGGCGCCGGACAACCCGGAATGGGCTCCGCGCAGCGCGCACGGAGAGCAGCCCGAGGCGCTCACCCTTCGTGCGGCACTGCTTGAATCGAACAACGCCGCCGCAGCGGATCTGCAGCAGCTGGTCGGCTCCCGTACGGTGCTGCGGCTGGCAAGCGACGCGGGATTGAATGGACTGCCCGATGTGCCATCGCTGGCGCTCGGCACTGGGGTAGTCACGCCGCTGGATCTCACCACTGTTTACACGTTGTTTCCCGGTGGCGGTCAAGTGGCGCAGCCTCGCGGCGTGATTAGTGTGTTCGATGCGGCCGGCACGCAGGTATTCGACCGGCCGGTCCAACGATCCCAGGTCGTCAGCCCGGCTGCCGCATTTCAGATGGTCAACATGCTGCGCGACGTCGTCGAGCGCGGGACCGGTTCGCCGGTCCGCGCGCTTGGGGTGCGTGGCGCGGTCGGGGGGAAGACTGGGACGACCGACGACTATCACGACGCCTGGTTCGTCGGCTTTTCGACGTCGGTGGTTGCCGGCGTCTGGGTCGGGTTCGATCAGCCGGCGCCGATCGGCCGCGAGGCCTACGGCGCGCGCGTTGCGCTGCCGATCTGGGCGGAGTTCATGAAACGTGTGGCGCAAACGCTTCCGCCAGGCGAGTTCAAGGCACCGCCCGGCGTGCGCGGCGAAGAGCTCTGTAGCGTCTCGTACCTGCGGCCGGTGGAAGGGTGCCCGACCTACATCGAGTATTTCAAGGACGGGGACAAGGTCCCGTCACAGCTGTGCCCGATCCACCGTGGTTCGTTCAAGGAACGGGCGGCACGTGTCGTCGGCGGGTTTTTCCGGTCGCTCGGGAGTAAAATCGCCGGAATCTTCCGCTGACCTTCATGCCCGACCCTATCCGCGTGCTCGTGGTTGACGACGATCTAGCTCACGCGGAGATGGTCGTCCAGTTTCTTCGGCTCACCGAAGCCTGGAGCGACGCGGGCATCGATACAGCCCCAACCTACGACCAGGCGCTGGACGCCCTCACTACGAAAACGTACGACGTTGCCTTCTTCGACTATTGGCTCGGCTCCCGCGATGGCCTCTCGCTTCTGCGCGAAATCCGCACACGTGGAATCTGGACGCCGGTCATCGTGTTGACCAGCCGTGGCGCCGAAGACGTGGCCGTCGAGGCGATGAAAGCCGGCGCGGCCGACTATCTGAGCAAGGCCCACCTCTCGGTGGAAGCGCTGGAGCGCACCGTCCGGTACGCGTTGGCGTTGCGAGCCGAAGAGCAGCACCGCCAACAGGCCGAAGCGGCCCTGCGCGCCAGCGAGGAACGGTTTCGCGCGCTGGTCGAGAATAGTTCCGACGCGCTGCTGCTCCTCGACGCGGAAGGACGCGTGACCTATGTGACGATCTCCTCGCAGCGGCATCTCGGCTGGAAGCCGGAGGAGATGGTCGGCCGCTCGATCTTCGATTTCCTCCACGCCGACGATCGGGAGACGATCACGGCGCGAATGGCAGAGACGCTCCAGGATCCCGCCGCGCCGATCAGCGCCGAGGTCCGCTTCCTGCACGCCGACGGCAACGAGCGCACGATGGAAGTTGTGGGTGTCAATCGCCTCGGCGATTCCTCGGTGCGCGCCATCGTGATCAAGGCGCGCGACATCACCGACAAGCGCCGCCTGGAAGAGCATCTCCGTCAGGTGCAGAAGATGGAAGCGGTGGGCGCGCTGGCCGGCGGCGTGGCGCACGACTTCAACAACCTTCTGACGGCGATCCTCGGCTACTGCAATCTGATGCTCGACGATGTGCCGAAAGAGGATCCGCTGCGGCAGGACCTGGAGGAGATCCGATCCGCGGGCGAGCGGGCGGCGGCGCTCACGCGTCAGCTGCTGGCCTTCAGCCGCCGTCAGATGCTGCAGCCGCAGATCGTGGACATCAACACGCTGGTCCGCCAGCTCGAGAAGCTGTTGCACCGGCTGCTCAGCGAAGACATCGTCCTGGTGACGGCGCTCGCGCCCGACTTGCACACGGTGAAAGTGGATCCGGCGTCGATCGAACAGGTGCTCGTGAATCTTGCCGTCAACTCGCGCGACGCGATGCCGGAAGGCGGCCAGCTCACCATCGAGACCGCCAACGTCGAGCTCGATAGTGCCTACGCCGAGACGCACGTCACCGTGATCCCGGGACAGTACGTGATGCTGGCGGTCGGCGATACAGGAGAAGGCATCGACGCCGCGACGAAGGCGCGCATCTTCGAGCCGTTCTTCACGACTAAAGAGCAGGGCAAGGGCAGCGGGCTCGGCCTCGCCACGGTGTACGGCATCGTGAAGCAGAGCGGCGGATATATCTGGGTGTACAGCGAGGTGGGCCACGGCACCGTGTTCAAGGTCTACTTTCCGCTCGCCGAATCGCACGCCTCGCCGGCGCACGCGGCGGGCAGCGACGCGGATCTCAAGAAGCAGGGGTGGGAAACCGTACTGCTGGTCGAGGATGAAGATGCGGTGCGCGCGCTGGCGCGCGAGGTCCTTCGGCGCTACGGCTACGTCGTCCTCGAGTCGCGGCATGGCGTGGACGCGCTGCGTCTCGCCGGGCGTCACACCGACGACATCCACCTGATGATCACCGACGTCGTGATGCCGCACATGAGCGGCCGCGAGCTGGCGGAGCGCCTCTGCTCGGTGCGGCCGAAGATGAAGGTGCTGTTCATGTCCGGGTACACCGATCATGCAGTGATGAACCGTGCGCTGACACCCGGGTCCTCTTTTTTACAGAAACCTTTCACGCCGGAAACGTTCGCCCGCAAGGTGCGTCAGGTCCTCGACGCCGCGGAAGCCTCAAAGCTGAGGTAGAGATACCGTCGGGGTCAGACCGGGGTCAGACCCGGGTCTGACCCCGGCCTGCGATTCGAGGCCGTCGAGACGTGGGCAAATCCTGCGATGTGGATGCGCGGCGAAGGCGGCACTGTTCGTGCACCCGAGTCGGCTATTCATGGCCGGCTCAACGACGATCGCATCGAACCTACAGATGTCGACATCTGCCCGGTCGCGCCGCCTGCCCGTCGGAGCCGAGTATCTGGGCGATGGCCGCGTGCACCTGCGCATCTGGGCTCCCGTGGTGTCAGGTATTGAGGTGGTACTGGAAGGTGGCGCATCGATCGCGCTGCAGCCCGAGCGCGGCGAACCTCAGGGCTATTTCAGCGGCGAGGTAACGGCGAACCCCGGAGCGCTTTATCGATTCAAGCCGGAGGGAGCGGACCGGCTGTATCCCGACCCAGCCTCCCGATATCAGCCTCAGGGAGTCCACGGACCATCGGAAGTCATCGATCCGTCGAGCTTCCGATGGACTGATGCGGCGTGGCGCGGAGCGTCGCTCGAAGGTCAGGTGATCTACGAGATGCACATCGGCACCTTTACTCGCGAGGGTACCTGGGCGGCGGCCGCCAGGGAACTGCCCGAGCTCGCGCGAGTGGGCATCACGCTTGTCGAAGTCATGCCGGTCTCCGAATTCGAGGGGCGTTTCGGCTGGGGCTACGACGGCGTGGACCTCTACGCGCCCTCACATCTCTACGGCCGGCCGGACGACTTTCGCCGGTTCGTCGATGCGGCGCATGCGTCGGGCATCGGCGTCATCCTCGACGTCGTGTACAACCATG
>WNFX01006219.1_pt1 | contig 11396 bp, 10 predicted proteins | sample 5400111 | NCBI WGS metagenome assembly WNFX01 (sample SAMN13153363, study PRJNA577476) | soil metagenome | isolation source: 40 cm soil or saprolite under grassland replicate 1 | place: USA:California | collected 2016-06-15
CCGCTGATCATCACGGTTCATCTCGCTCCGGAAGACCCGCGCTACGTCGATCTGCGGCGCAATGTGCTCGCCAAACTCGAGCGGGCCATGCCGCGCGTCGCCATCCGGCTCGCCACGACGGGCCAAAGCGTCGTCGGCAGCGCGAGCGAGGAAGCTTACGGCGAGATCGAATATTCCTATGGCGGCCGTTCGGACAAGAGTCGCTCGACCAGCCCTCGTGAAATCGTGCCGCTCATCTATGCGCTGGCGGGAAGGCCAAATCCGACGCCGATCGCCGGGCAGGAGTATCCGGGTCATCCGTTGCTCGCCAGCGGATCGCCCGCGCTTGTCTGGTTCTTCGGCGCCCTCCCCCTTCTGATCGTCATCGGGTGGTGGTCGAGCCGCCGGCCGCCACAAATCGCCCCACAACTCATCAAAGACGGTGGTCAACCATGAAACTGAGCAAGACCCTCATGACAGTCGCCGCCGCCTCGGTCGGCCTTGCGGCACTCCTGGCATATGCTGGTGCCGGGCAATCCGTGAAGCTCGACTTTTCGGACGAGACCGTCGGCGCCGAGCCGAAATCGTTCGTCAGCGTGGTCGGTGTGTGGCGGATCGAGAGCGACGGCAACAACAAGGTGCTGGTCGTCGATGGACGGCAGTGGAAAGAAGGACAGACCGCGGCCGGGATCGCCGACAAAGCGCGCGCGCTTTACGGCGACCGCTACGCCGAATTCCTCGACCGGGTTCAGGCCTATGCGTATTTCCCCTATGTCGTCGCCAAAGACGTCACCGATTTCCGCGATGGCGAAATCTCCGTGCGCTTCGAAGGCATTTCCGGCCGCATCGATCAGGGCGCCGGAATTTTGTTCAACCTCAAGCCGAACGGCGATTACCTCACCGTGCGCGCAAATCCGCTGGAAAACAATCTCGTCCTGTGGAAGTTCGAGAAGGGCAAGCGATCCTCGGTGAAATGGGTTCGCAACACGCCGACGCTTACTCGCCAGTGGCATGACCTCAAGGTCCGCATCGCCGGCACCAAGGTCGCAGCTTATCTCGACGGCAAGCTTTACCTGGAGCATGTCTTGCCCGAGCCGGTCTCGGGGCGTATCGGCCTGTGGTCCAAGGCCGACAGCCACATGTACTTCGACGACTTCACGGTGACGCCGGCTGACTGATCGATGGTGCAGTTGCCGTATCTCAACCGTGGCGTCCTCGAAGGCTTAGGCGTCGCCAGACGCGCGGACGTTCTCAATCTCTACGCGGCACGCGCGGCGCGCGGGTTCGGCGACGGCTTCGCCGCCATCATCCTGCCGGCCTATTTGCTCGAGATCGGGTTCGATCCATTCCAAATCGGCCTGGTGGCGACCGCTGCGCTCCTCGGCTCGGCCGCCACCACCTTGACCGTCGGGTTCCTGGCACCGCGCTACGACTTGCGCACGCTGCTGCTCGCCTGTGCGGCCTTGATGGTGGTGACCGGGATCGCAATCCCAAGCCTCCAGCATTTCGCATTCATCGCGGTGGTTGCCTTTGTCGGCACGATGAACCCGAGCACCGGGGACATCGGGGTGCATGTCCCGCTCGAACAAGCCGCGCTCGCGCACCGGGCTTCGGACAAGGAGCGGACCCACATTTTCGCGCGCTATAGCCTGATCGGCGCGTTGTCGATCGCAGCCGGCGCGCTCGCCGCGGGCACACCTGACCTGTTGGTTTCCTTTGGCATGGGCAGGATCGGCGCCCTGCAGATCATGTTCTATGTCTACGCGGCGCTCGGGCTCATCGGAGCCGTGTTCTATTCCCGCCTTCCCCGCGCCGAGGTTACGAAAACGGCGCCTCTAGCCACGCCGTTGGGGCCCTCCCGCCGGACTGTCTACAAACTCGCGGCCTTGTTCAGCCTGGATTCGTTTGCCGGTGGATTCACCGTTCAATCCATCATGGCGCTCTGGCTGTTCGAACGGTTTGATCTGTCGCTTGCGGCCGCGAGCGCGTTCTTCTTCTGGTCGAATGTTCTCACCGCCTTCTCGTATCCGGTGGCGGCGCGCCTCGGCCAACGCTTCGGTCTCGTCAACACCATGGTGTTCACGCATATCCCCTCGAGCGTCTGCCTCATTCTTGCAGCCTTTTCGCCGAACCTGAGCACTGTTCTCGCGCTGCTGCTGGTGCGCTCGGCCCTCTCGCAGATGGACGTGCCGACGCGCACGTCCTACGTCATGGCGGTGGTGACCCCGTCCGAGCGGACGGCGGCCGCGAGCGTCACCGCAGTTCCACGCAGCTTGGCATCGGCGATCAGTCCGGCGCTGTCCGGCGCCCTGCTGTCGACCTCGTTGGCCGGATTGCCGCTCGTCATCTGCGGCGTGTTGAAGATCGTCTACGACCTGTCGCTGCTGTTTTCATTTCGCCACGTCAAGCCGCCGGAAGAGAAGGAGGCGCCTCACTGACCTCCCTTGTGCAGTGGCAACTCCGCAGCCGTGCGGGGACTGCTTGATCCGCCCGAGGTGGGGTACCGTGGAGCTATCTGCTCGATCCAGTTCACGACGGCTTCGATCCTCCCGAGTCTCCTCAGGTCCGAATGCGCGAGTAGCCACAGCTCCCGGGAAAGCACGGGCGCGCCGTCCCTTGGCCCAAGCCTTCGCAGGCGCGACTCGCGGTCGGCGATAACGCAAGGCAACAGTGATCGACCAAGGCCAGTGAGCACAGCTTCAAGCAAAGCTTCGGCGTCGTTGACGCGCACGGCAGCGATTCTCTGATTGCTGTGCGCCGCGGTCACGGCCATCCAGCGTGCCTGTGGAAGATGAGCCATGGCCTCATCATAGGTGACCCAGGGCAGCATCTTTACGTCGCGCATCGAGCAGGCCGCAGATGCATAGACGCCGTATCGCAGCGTCCCGACGCGACGCGCGAGCACCCTCGTTCCTCCCGTTTTCGGCCGAGCGAGCCGCAAGGCCAAATCGGTTTCACGGCGGGTTAGACTTAAGTCTCTCGGGTCTGCCACGAGTTCCAACTGAAGTTTCGGGTGACGCTCGAGCAACCTTTGTGCTGCCGGAACCAGGATATGACCGACGATGATCGGAACAGAAGTAACGCGCACGGTACCGGAAACCAGGTCGTCTGCGCCTGCAACCGAAGCGTCTATCGCACTGATCTCGCGCTCTATCCTTTCGGCATGCAGCGCCGCTCGTTCGCCTGCGGTCGGGAGCTGCAGCGTGCCGTCCGGCAAACGTTTGTAGAGACGAGCACCGATGGTTTCTTGCACGGCAACGAGGCGCCGCGCGACAGTAGTATCGTCGACACCGAGCATCCGCGCAGCCGCCCCCAACGTTTTTGCTCGACTGACGGCGAGGACGTAGCGAAGATCGTTCCAATTCAGCATCTGCACTTCTGCCGCCACTGACTGCAATAATGCGCCTTCACGCGGCAATTTTGCAGGCAGAGGTTTGGCCGTCCAGACCTTTCGGAGAAGCCAGATGCTCTATGTCGTTCTGTTCGAAGACAACCCAAGCCTCGGTGCGGACGTCCGCCGCCAGCACATGCCTGCTCACTTGTCGTTTCTCGAGAGAAACGCGGCGCGAATCAAAGCGGCGGGACCGTTACGGGCCCCATCAGGTGATCCTGCCGGCGGGCTATGGGTTGTTGAGGCAGAAAGCGCAGATGTAGTCGACGCGCTCGTGAAAGGCGATCCGTTGTGGCCGACCGGATTGCGCCGCTCTGTCCGCATTCTAATTTGGGCTCAGGTCTTCGCAGACGGCAGGCGGCTGATTTGACGCCGCCTGCGCTGGGCGCACACCCCGTCAGGATCTTGATAACTCCGTAGGTGCAAAAATTCGGTCAGTCATTTAGTCCTCGTGCGAGCCGGAGCGCAGTCGTCTCATTCCGTAACATATCGGGCGGTAAGGGAATGCCCATGCAGATTCGCCGAGAACACGACCCGCGATTTTGCGCCGAGTGGCGCCTGCAACTTGCCGACCATCATGTTCGGAGCACCAGGCTCAAGTGGAACGGTCGTCGTCTTGCCCCTATCCTGGACCGTAGCCCGACCCCGCATGTCTTTGGTCGGAAGCGAGGAGCCGTCATCGTCACTGACGTAGAAAATGAGTTCCTGCCCCTTGAGCACAAACTCGATCGGGTGTCCTTGCGAAGTGACAACCATTCCTCCATTTGGGCCTTTCTTGGGTTGCGCCTGGGCAAGACTGGCAGTCGCTGTCATGACGATCAGCAGCGTGAACAAACCGTGTTTGAACATCCTGATTCTCCATCTTGGATCTGAGGAACTAGAAAGCTTCGGCCGGCGTAAGCGTGCCGGCCTGCGCCGCCGCGAGCCGCTCCAGTGGCCTCTCGCCGAAAGTGAGGAACAGCACGGGCGTGAGGACGGTATCCAGCAAGGTCGCGCTCAGCAGACCGCCGAAGATGGTGACCGCAACCGGGTGCAGGATTTCCCGTCCCGCCTCATCCGCGCCGAACAGCAGCGGGGTCAGGGCAAGGCCGGCAGAAAGCGCCGTCATCAGCACCGGGGTCAACCGCTCGAGGCTGCCTCTGACGACAAGGGCTCGCCCGAAGCGCTCGCCTTCGTGAAGGGCAAGATTGATATAGTGCGAAATCTTCAGGATGCCGTTTCGCGCAGAGATGCCGGCGAGCGTGATGAAGCCGATCATGGATGCCACCGAAAGCGGCTGCGCCGCGACATTCAGCGCAATAACGCTGCCGATCAGAGCCAGCGGGATATTGCCCATGATGATCAAGGCGAGAACAGTGGAGCGATAGCGGCTGTAGAGCACCAGGAAGATGGCCGCCAGCGAAACGAGCGACAGCGCACCTATGCGCAAGGTCGCCTCTTCCTGCGCCTGGAACGTGCCTTCCAAGCTGGTCGTGTATCCCTGCGGAACCTTGATATCCGCGAGGATGCGACGGATATCCGACGCGATCGCGGCCATGTCGCGGCGACCGTCACCGTTGCCATACACCACGATGCGGCGGCGCGCGCCCTCACGTTGAATCTGGTTGGGACCGTCCGTTTCCGCGATCTCGGCAAACATGCCGAGCGGGACGTAACCCGCTGGCGTAGCAATCAGGAGATCACGCAGTCCTGTCGTCGAGCGGTCCTGGTCGGAGAGGCGTATCATAACGTCGAAGCGCCGGTTGCCGTCGACGATCTGCGATACTCTTCGACCATTCGCAAGGGCGTCCAACGCCTGCGTCACCGCGGCTGGTGTCAGCCCGTACAGCGCCGCGCGTTCGTAGTCGACTTGGATGCGCAACTGCGGGATGAGCACCTGTTTTTCGACCTGGAGATCGACCAAGCCCGGCACCATCGCTAACTGTTGGCGGGCAGTCTCGGCGAGACGGCGCAGCGTTTCCAGGTCGTCGCCGAAAATCTTCAAGACGATCTGCGCCCGCACCCCCGACTGCAAGTGATCCAGCCGATGGCTGATCGGCTGGCCGATGGCGACCGAAGCGGGCAGCGCGGCAAGGCGCTCACGAATATCGGCGTAGATTTCCGCTTTCGAGCGTGCCGAGCGCGCGAGGTCCACGTCGACCTCGCTGAAATGGACGCCCTCGGCATGCTCATCGAGTTCGGCGCGGCCGGTGCGGCGACCGACCGACTTGACCTCGGGCACTTGCGCGATCAGCCGCTCGGCCATGAATCCTAGCCGGTGCGACTCGGCCAATGAAATCCCCGGATTGTACTGCAACGAAAGGACGAGCGTGCCCTCGTTGAACGGAGGGAGCAATGTGCGCGGCAGCAATATCGTCGCATAGCCGGCCACGACGACAGCAACCGCCACGGTCCCAACTACGATTGCGCGGTGATCGAACGCCCAGTTGAGCAGACCGCGATTTCCCTGCTTGAGGTGCCGCACGACAAAATTGTCGCCTGCGTGTTCGTGAACTCCTCCGCCCAAGAGGTAGTAAGACAGAACCGGCGTGACCGTGACGGAGGTGAGCAGCGAGGCCAGGATCGAGACGATGTAGGCGATCCCGAGAGTTGCGAACAGGCGGCCCTCGATGCCGGGCAGCGCAAACAGCGGCACGAACACGAGGACGATGATGATCGTCGCGTAGACGATTCCCGAACGAACCTCCTGGGTTGCCGAGGCGATCACCTCGAAAACCGGGCGTGGTGATGCGAGCGCGCGGTTCTCGCGAAGACGCCGCAGGATATTCTCGACGCCGACCACCGCGTCGTCGACCAATTCGCCGATGGCAATGGCGAGACCGCCGAGCGTCATCGTATTGATGGTGAGGCCAAAGACATTGAAGACCAGGACGCTGATCAGAACGGATATCGGAATGGCAGTGAGCGACACGAAGGTTGCGCGCGCATTCATCAGGAACACGAACAGGACCACGGCGACGACCGCGGACGCCTCAAGCAGAACGCGCTCAACATTATGGATCGATGTCTCGATGAAGGTTGCCTGTCGAAACTGAACGTTGGTCGCGGAAATCCCGGCAGGCAGCGTGCGCTGAATGTCCTGCAGCGCCGCCTCGATCTTCCGTGTCAACGTGACGGTATCGGCAGCCGGCTGCTTCTGAATGCTGATGATTACAGCCGGCTTGCTGTTATAGCTGGCCTCGCCGCGTTTCACGCGCGGCGCGAAGTCGATGCTGGCAACCTGCTTCAGGAAAATCGGTTGATCGTTGCGGACCACCACCACCGTATGGCCCAAATCCTCGAGCCGCTTGGTCAAACCGACGTTGCGGATCAGGTACTCGCGGCCGTGCTGATCGACAAACCCGCCACCGGTGTTCGTGCCGAACCGCGTCACTGCTTGCTCGATCTGATCATGCATGACATTGAGCGCCTGCATGGTCGCCACGTTGGGCGTGACGCGGAACTGGCGGACCTCCCCACCGATGGGAATGACCTGAGCGACGCCCGGCAAAGCGAGCAGTTGCGGCCGCAGCACAAAGTCCGCCACCTCACGCACATCCATCGGGGAGACGGTGCCGTCGCTGGTCAGAGCGATCAGCATGATTTCGCCCATGATGGAGGTCACGGGCCCCATCTGCGGGTTGACAGCGCGCGACAGCTGCTCGCGGACGAGGGCGAGACGCTCGGAAACGAGCTGGCGGGCGCGGTAGATATCCACGCCCCAATCGAATTCGACGTACACCACCGACAGGCCGATGCCGGACACCGAGCGGACGCGGATAACGCCGGGCATGCCGTTCATCGCGGTCTCGATCGGGAACGTGACGAGCTGCTCCACCTCCTGTGGGGCGAGACCCTCCGCCTCGGTCAGGATGTTGACATTTGGTCGATTGAGATCGGGGAACACATCGATGGGGACACGCGGCAGCATGAACGAGCCGTAGGCGACGAGCACGATCGCCGCCGCCAGAACAAACAGGCGATTTCGCAGGCTGTTGGTTACGATAAATCTGAACATTGATATTCCTTAACGGATTTGGTTGACGAGGTCGGCACCGCGCGTGACGACTCGCTCGCCTTCCGTCACGCCAGCGGCCACAACCACCCGGGTGGCGTCGAACGGTTGTGTGCGCACCGGCCTCGGTTCGAACCGCTCAGCCTCGACGTGCAGCCATACGATCGTTTCGCCATTGCCGCTGCGCACCACGGCGTCTCGTGGAACGACGATGCCGGTCACGGGCGCCCCGCTTTTGGCCACAACGGTGACAGGCTGACCGATGCTGAGGTCCGGGGGAGGCTCCGAGACGGCGAAGTGGACGAGCGAGGCATGGTGCTGCAGCGCGCGGCTGAGACCTTGAAAGGCAAGCGGCATCGTTTGTCCGCCAGTTGCAACCGCCGTCGCGTCGTCAAGCGAAGTCGCGTCGACCGTGCCGTAGACCAGCGCTTCGACCCAAAACGCCTTCGGATCGACGACCTGGAACAGCATGTCCTGGGGTTGCACGACCTGTCCCGGCACGACCTTGGCCACAGCGATGACCCCATCGGTGGGCGCGCGGAGAAGCTCCGGCTCAGTTCGTGTGTTGCGGATCGCCTCGCGACGAAGGCGCAAGCCCGCGAGTTCCGCTTCGATATCCATGACCTGGCTTCGAGGCACGGCGTTGCCTTCGGCGAGCGGGCGCAATCGCCGAAGTTTCGTTTCAGCGACTGCGATCAGTTGCTCGATCTCGCCCGTTTTTTCGGAGATTGTCGTGCGGTCGGCGAGCGGCAGATACGGATCGACTTGGACCAGAACATCGCCCTTGCTGACGGATTGACCGATGCGGGGGATCCCGCCTTCGAGCGGGATGATGCGTCCGCCGTGGATGCTCTGCACCACGCTGGTCCGGTTCGGATCGCCGATCACGCGGCCGATCAGGTTGACCGCTGGCCTTGCAGTTTCAGGCTCGGCAGCAGCGGTGCGGACCTCCAAGAGGCGTTGCGTAGGCTTTGCAACGAACGCCGTGCCGTCGGGCAGCCGGCGAGGTGCGTCGCTCATTCCGGCGCCCGCGGTAGTTCGCGCCGCGCTGCCGGAACGATCATGGTCGTTACCACCCAAGGCAACCACAGCGAGGATGACGACAATGCCGGCTGCGACAGCGCCCGTTGCCATGGCAAGGGCGAAACGACCGCTGCGATGAAGGTGCCCGAACACAACGCCGAGACTGAACGTGATCAAGATCAGCACAATCGGATGTCGGATTGGCCACGGGATCGAGGAAATCCAGCTCGATGCTGGTGCCCCGGTCGACGAGGCGGCGGCGTCGCCCGACCCCGTATCAGAAGGTAACGTAAGCGCCCCGACTAGAAGGTCGTCGCCACTGGCTGCGGTGACGCTGAAGACAATCTCGACTGATCCGCTTCGGGCCGAGCGCGGAAACGACGTCGAGTAGACGCCTTTCTCCGCCGGCGCGGCATCGACCGGTTCGGCGTCTGCGATAGCAACCCTTACCTTCGCATCGGCGACGGGTTCGTTGGTGGCGACGTGATCGAGGTAGATCGATAGCCGCTCGCCCCTAACTATCCCGACGAGCTCGTAGAGCTCCGAGTGCGCACTGACGCGCGGATATGTCGATGATGCGAGCGCCGAGCGCGTGGCGTCGTCATCCTCATGCCCTCCTTCATGGGCAAGGGGTGTGGACAGGCTCAGGAAAATGCCTGCCACACAGCATAGCGCTGCAACTCGAGCGTTGTGGAACAGCCCCACCGGGCAGAAGCGAAATAGTGACATCGAGTGACCCCAAAGTCGCACGCAACCGCGGGCGGCGGGGGCCGCCCGCGCCTAGGCTATGCTGGGGGTACTCGGAGGTCGGTTCAGTCCGTCGGGCCGAATGCCCTCAAGACGGACGTGCGGGCGGTCATCTGCCCTTACAATCTCGAATGAAACTACGGAAATCGCCATCACCGGGATCAGCGCTGACGCGCTGCCAAGACTCCAAAATGGCGTGCTGGGCTCATCCGAGTCGTGATCGATGTCCGCAGTCTTGTGGACGTGCCCGACGGAGTTGCCATGAACGTGCACGTGGCGCGCCAGACTGCTGTGATAGTGAACCGAGCCGCTCAATGTCACGGCGGGATCAGCCATGGAGCCGGCCGACGCCAGCGCCTGCGACGCGACAATCATCGCGCTCTGCTGTACGAAAGCCACCATTGCCAGCAGCATGAGGCCGCTGGCGATCCGTCGCAGGCGTGCGTGCAGGCAAAGACGCATTGGAGTTTTATTACGTCACCTCAGGGCCGCGAACAAGCCACACCTATATAACCGGGTTTCATTATGACGCAACCGGGGCGTCGCGACATGGGCTTAGGTCGGCGGCCTAGTTGTGTCCATGGCTTTCGCCCTCGCCCGGCAATGGGCCAACGAAGTCGGCGCCGGGCTGATGCTACAACGAAAGCTGTGCTGTGGATCAGGGGGCGCGATCTTGATGTGCCTGAGGGGGTGAAACCGCCGAAGTTGACTTTATTCGTCCAAGCCAACCTGCTCCGCGCTAATCGCGGCATGGGCAGGGCGCGATGCTGACGATCCGAGAATCCTCCGGCCATTCGTCCCACCAAAAATCCAGCGACAGATCGGACTGCCCTGAAACCCAGGTGAATCGTTCCGTGAACTGCAAATCAGGTGAGATCTCCTTGAGGCGAGTGAATTGGATGTCGAATAGCCCAGACGTCGTCGAACACCGCGATGCGTCCGCCAGCAGGACGCCGGTCCACGTCCTTTGCATCTCGTGCGCCTCCGAGGTGCGAACATCCCGCAATGACAAAACCGGATTGCAGAGCGGGCCAGCGGCGGCTTGCGTCGCGCTGAACAGGGCGAGGCTAGCGGCTAGCGATATAGATGGCTGAGAGAGACGCATGGGATGGGTCCCCTTTCGACTGCTGATGACGAGGCATCTCTGTCGCGGCTTGCAGGCGCGGGGCCTTCACTCTGAGCACGGCGCACGCGGTCAGAACCGCGTACAGGACAAATCCAAATGCGATGGCGATGAAGAAACCGGTGGCGCCGAGATCGAGCCAATAGATGGTGCCCACTGCACCACCAGCGCTCACGAGCAGGCGCAGCGCATTGGCGGTTACGGTCAGGATCACGCTCCCGAACCCCTGCGTGGCGAAGAAAAGCGCCATCCCCAAGCCGTAGAAGCCGTAAATCGGACCGACGATGCGGAGGTATTCGGTGCCGAAGCGGATGATCTCTTCGTTGTCGCTGAACAGACCCATCCACAGTCCCGGAACCAATGCGACGATCAACCCGATCGCTGCACAGCTGCCCGCGACTGTCGCACCTCCGACCCAGGCAATAGTGCGAGCGCGGCGATACTGCTTAGCGCCCCAGTTGGTGCCGACCATGGCCACGATCGCCGCGCCAAAGCCGAACGCCAGTGGGATGAGGATGTACTCGAGACGAGCGCCCATCGCGTAGCCGACCGCCGTCTCGCGGCCGAGATGCCCGGCGATGCCGGTGAGGATCACCACGGAGATGTTGGTGATCGCGGTGTTGATCAGTCCTGGCACGCCGACTTTGAGAATTTCCGCGAAAAGTCCCCAACTGCAGAGGCACCCCGCGGAAGGCCAAGAAGACGACCGAGCGGCGTGATCGCAGATAGGCGATCAGCACGAAACTGCCGGCGCCGAATGACGCCACGAGGCCCCAGCCGGCGCCGGCCGGACCGAGCACGGGCAACGGCCCCCATCCGAAGATCAGCACTGGCGAGACGAGAATGTGCGCGACGACGCTGCCGACGATGACGCCGGCGGGCAAGGTCATGTTCCCGGTGCCTCGCACGGCGTTGCCGAGCAGATTCAACATGCAGATCGATACAGCGCCTCCAAACGCGACGTTGGAATAGGCGAGCGCGGCCGAGAGCATTTCGCCCTGTCCGCCCATCCAGCGAAACAGAACCGGCGCTGCGAGCAGCATGGACGCCGCAAATATCGCGCCGAGAGCGAGAGCCAGGACAAACGTGTGATACACGAGCGCATCGGCGCGCTCGCGCTGCCGCGCGCCGAGCGCGCG
>WNFX01012081.1_pt1 | contig 11393 bp, 6 predicted proteins | sample 5400111 | NCBI WGS metagenome assembly WNFX01 (sample SAMN13153363, study PRJNA577476) | soil metagenome | isolation source: 40 cm soil or saprolite under grassland replicate 1 | place: USA:California | collected 2016-06-15
CGTGCCAGCGTTCGCGTTTCAAAATTGTGTCGAGAACGGTGCGCGGACCGAGTTGTGGCACCATCGTTTGCAAAGCGCGCGCGTGGGCTTTTTCTTCGAGCGCGCTTTCGCGCAAAAATTCCTTCACATCGTGCTCGCCCGCAAGAACGCGCTCGCGTTGATCGCGAAATTCCGCTTCGTGTTTTTCCTCCGCCGCTTCCATCCGGCGAATGGCGATGTCGGTCCCGAGCGCGCGATTGAACCAGCGTCTAAAACGGGTGACAACTGTGTCCGGCAGCTTCGGAATTGGTGCGCCAAGATCGGCAAGTTTCTTTGCCCATCGTTCCGCGTGGCGCTCCTCTGCTTCCGCCATGCGCAACAAAATTGCTTTGCGTTTCTCGTCGGCTTCGCGTGCCGCCAGCTCGCGGTAAACCTGCGCCGTTTCGACCTCCGCCCGCCAATTGCGCTGCACGACTTCGATTGTCTCCTCCGCGCGCGATGGCTGTCGGAGTTGTCGATCTTTGGATCCGCCTGATGACTTTTCTGTTGTCATTGGGCGCACTCCGCTCCGGCGATTTGTCCGGCAAGAGCTGGGGCCGTTCGAGATTTCATTTGCTGCGCGGTGATTACAGCCGCGACCGACCCGATAATCAATCCCGCACCGATCCACGTCCGCAAAGTCAGACGTTCGTCGGCGAAAAGCGCCCCGAGCAAGATGGCCACGATCGGATTGACGTAAGCATAGGTCGCCACTTTTGCCGGCTCGCAGTGTCGCAGCAGATAAAAGTAAGCGGTGTATCCAACGAGCGCTCCGATCAGCACGAGATAAACGAACGCGCCTAACGAGAGCCAGGTTACATTGCGGATATCGAATTGGCGATGTTCGCCCAATCCGAGTCCAGCGAGGATGAGCAACGCTCCGCCGCAAATCATTTGCTGACCCGCTGCGACAAATAGTGACGATGAATGTTTAGCCTTGCGCGAATAGAGCGAGCCGATCGACCAAAGTAACGACGCGATCAGCAAGATCGACATACCCCATGCGAGACGATTTCCGGTCGAACTCGTGAATGCGGGCCCGACCAAAATTCCGACTCCGATAAAACCGCCGATCAATCCGAGCCAAACGATTGACGTCGGCCGGGACGCCGTGCCGCTGAGCCAACCCAGCAGCGCGATGTAAATCGGGACCGTTGCCACGAGCAACGCGGCCAATCCGGTCGGGACCCATTTTTCGGATATGGTAACACCGCCATTTCCGCCCAAAAGCAAACAACCGCCGATAATCAGCGCCGTCCACCATGTCGATCCTTCCGGTTTCGGCGCGCTTTGGAATCGCGTGATCCCGTACATGATTACACCCGCAGAAAAGAAACGCACGCCTGCCATCAAAAACGGCGGGATTGATTGAATGGCGAGAAGAATTCCGAGATAAGTCGAACCCCAGATCAAATAAACTGCGGCAAAGGCAATGATGATCCAAATTCTCTTCGGCGCCGCCATCGCTCACCTTCCCGCATCGTGCGGGTAGAGCAAGCGGCCGCGGCGTGTCAGGCCGCCTCCGACTTGACGCGCCCGATGTGTGGTTGGAAACTTCCGTCAGTTCTTTGTTTCGCTTAATGGATCGGCCAGTTGTCGATCTTGCGGGGGAACCAATTTCTGTTCCGCGAACGCGGGAGAGATCGGGGCGAACGATGCGCGGCATCGAGAGCATTTAATGGCTCCAGTCCGACAGCTAACCTCGTCAGCATCATTAAAGGGCAAAGGAAGTCGCGGGAACCGACTCCAGCAGAAGTGATGCGCCTCGTCGCGCGAGGCCGTCGCGTTGAGTCAAAAATTGATACCAACCAACGTTAAGCGCCCGCGCAACGTGAACGTGCCACGCGCGGCCGCGATTTTGTACGGCGACTGGGGCACGAGCAAAGCTTACGTCATTGGTCTCGCCTTTGCGGTCGCCGGTTACGCCTCGTTCTGGTTGATCGCGGCGATGTGCGTGCTGACCGCGCTTGTCGGCATCAACTACATGATCATCTGCCGTCTTTACCCGGACGGCGGCGGTGTTTATGCCAGCGTGCGTCATCGCAGCGAAGTCATCTCCATCGTCGGCGCGTTTCTGCTCATCGCCGATTATCTGGTAACGGCAGCGATCAGCGCGCTGTCCGCTTTTCAATATCTCGGAGCGCCGCATCCGGAGAAATTCGCCGCGATGTCGATCTTGATTATCGGATTACTCAACTTGCTCGGACCAAAACAGACGGGTGGCCTCGCTTTTCTAATTTCCGTTCCGACCGCGATCGTCGTCGTTGTGCTCGGGCTCTTTAGTTTGCCGCACATCGGCGAAGCGTTCGGACACCTTCAACCTTTGCACGGAACCTTTGGGCAAAACTGGGCCGGCTTCGTCGGAATCGTGCTTGCGCTATCGGGCGTCGAAGCGATTGCCAACGCCACCGGCGTGATGAAACTCGATCCCGGCAGCACCGACGCGAAACCGTGCGTCGTCAAAACGTCCACGCCCGCCATTCTCTGGGTCATGATTGAAGTCTGCTTGTTCACCGCGTTGTTCGGACTGGCCGCTCACGCACTCAGCGGATTGCAGGTCGCAAACGGTGACGTCAACGCGCCCGGCGCGGAAGGCGTGCGTGATTATCTGCTGCGTTACATGGGACAGATCTTCGTTGGTGGCGCGCTCGGCCCAGCCGTCGGCCACATCTTCGCTGTCATCGTCAGCATCGTCTTTGGCCTCCTGCTCCTCTCTGCTTCCAACACCGCGATTGTCGATCTTATCGCGATTCAATTTCTGATGTCGCGCGACCGCGAGCTGCCGACAATTTTCCAGCGCCTCAATAAATGGGGCGTGCCGAACGCGGGCATGCTGCTCGCCACTATTCTGCCGATGCTGCTCGTCATTGTCGTCAAAGACATGTCCGGTCTGGCCGATCTCTATGCCGTGGGCGTCGTCGGTGCGATCGCCACAAATCTCGGTGCCACCTCCACCGATCGGAAACTGTCGATCAAACCGTGGGAACGTACGCTCATGTTTGCCACGTTCATCGTTATGTTCGCGATCGAAATGTCGTTGCTCATCGACAAGCCGAACGCGCGTTATTTCGCCGTCACTATTCTCGCCGTCGGTTTGATCCTCCGCGGTCTTGTGCAAGAACGCCGCGCCAAGAAAGAGGCAGTGCCTCCGCCTTCGCCGCCGCTCATGCCGGAAAAGTTACGTGTCGATCTTGTGCCGGCGGTCCCAAGAGAACCTGCGATTGCTGTTTCCGTGGGTGCCGAATCAATTCTCTGCGCTATCAGAGGAACAGGCCGCACGCTCGACTTTGCTTTGAAAGAAGCGCAAGAAACTGGCCGGCGTCTTTATTTGTTGTTCGTGCGCGAACAGCCGTTCATGACCGAGCAAGACAGCAAACGCAAATGGCAGGAGGACGCCGAAGCGCGCGAGGTTTTTGGCGTGGCAAAAGAAAAAGCCCCCGACCATCCACCATTGTTTTGTTACGCAGTCAGTCCGTCCGCTGCGGAAACAATTGTCGATGTCGCGGCAACCGTCGGCGCCTCGCGCCTGATCCTCGGCGCACCAAAACGCAACGCGCTCATCAATCTTCTCCGCGGCAACGTCATCCGCGAAGTCTCCAACTCACTTCCGGAAGAGATCGATCTACTCGTTTACGCCTGATCGATTGACAACTCGCCGAACTCGTCTATGTGGAGAGATCGGCTCGTCACACCGGGTCGTTGTTGGAAGTCCGCGCGCCCTTAAGGGCTACCGCGCCGGGGCTGTTCCGAAGCTGAAATAGAAGCTGCACTTTCTGCGGCTTTTGGCATCGAGAATAGCTTGCTCCACCCGAGACTCGACCACATCGGAGCAACGCTTGGAAGTCATGAAGTTATTTTACACAGTTATATTTTTATTGTCGTTGGCGTCGGCTGCTTTCGCGCACGAGGAGTCGGTCCTGGCGCGTGTCACCAGTTACTGGGCAGATGAGGGAGCTCCCGGCAAATATGCCAGTACGGGTCGACGATTGCGCGCCGGACATTGCGCTGTCGACCCCAAACGAATTCCGTACGGCAGTAAGGTTGTCTTCCCTGATTGCGCCTGCACCGCGGTAGACACGGGGCCGGCGGTCATTAGTCGTAAAGCCGCTCGTTTATGCGCACGGACTGCGAGCCAACTCAAGGCCATCGTGGTCGATCGATTTTTTGAAACAAAGCGAGAGGCGATGGCGTGGACGGACGCGCATCCCGAGTTCATGACACTTCAGGTTGTTCCGCCTTGATCACTGTCAGAACGGACCAGGGTGTGGTCGTTTACAAATAAAGATCGAATCCTTTCTATCAGCGCGAGAGGCGTTTATGACGGAGAGCGCGCCGTTGTCCTGGACAGGTACGGAAAAGGTCGTAAATAGAAGCAGATGAAAACGATTAACGCGCCAATTTGCGCCGCCGGGTTCCGGCAGGCTGCATAAAGGCTCGTTGATCTCGCCAAGTTGGAGCCCGCTTTTCGCGGCACCCCAGTGGTCGAATCTTACCACGCGCGGGTTTTTTTGCGCCGGTCGTCCGAACCGAATTCGGGAATCACTCTCAACATTTTTAATTTATGAAACCAACACCTCAACTTAGTTCCAATCAGCGCGCTGCCCGGAGTTTTCCCTTAACGGATTATTCGTTCCAGGCGACCGCTCAAGCATCGGCCAACACTGCCGCGGTTCTTCCGGCAACGAAGCCGCGCCCATTCTACAAAATAAGCAGCGAATTCTTCGCGGCCGAGACACATCTCGATTACATCGCCGAGCTTTTTTTCTTCATTCTGATCGCCGGGGTCGCAGCATGGCCTGTCCTATCGATGCTCGCCTGCCTGGCTTGGATGAAAATTGTGTTCTAGCAAGTGCGCGATTGCCGATCTTAGCGTCAAAGGTCGATCACTTGCGCGGAATGGATGTCGTCGCTGGCGCGAATTTTCTCGAGCAAGTCCGCGGCCGGCGCGGAGTCGAGATTCAAAACAGTGAGCGCGGTGCCGCCGGCTTGATTTCGACTGAGCGACATCGTGGCGATGTTTACTCCGTGGTCGCCCAGCAATGTGCCGATGCGGCCGACCATTCCGGGACGGTCGGTGTTTTCTAAAATCAAAACCACGCCGTACGGCCGCGCCTCCACCGGGCGACTGTTCACGCTGACGATGCGCGGAGTCGCGCCAAAGAACGCGCCGCCGACGGAGACCGTTATGCCCTCGGCAGTGGCGGAGAGCTCGAGCAGATCGGTGTAATCACCCACTGCGCTCAAGCGCGTTTCGGTGATTTTGAGTCCGAGACTTTCGGCGAAGGCCGGTGCGTTGACCTCGTTGACTTCGCTGCCGCCGGCGCTTTGGAAAAATCCTTTCAGGACCGCGCGGGTGATCGCGGTCGTATCGACCTCATTGACCTTGCCGCTGTAATTGATGTTGAGCGTGTCCACCCGCTTCGGCGCGATTTGGGAGAGGAATTTCCCGAGTTTTTCTCCGAAACGCAGATGCGGCCCGATGACAGCCAATGTTTTGGCGTCGAGGTTGGGCATATTGATGGCGTTGCGAATTGTTCCTTCCAGTAACGCCGCGCGGACCGATTGTGCGATCTCGATGCCTACACTTTCCTGGGCCTCGGCAGTGGACGCGCCGAGATGGGGAGTCAAAACCAAATTCGGGGCGGAGCGCAGTGGTGAATCGCCGGGCAAAGGTTCCTGCTCGAAGACGTCGAGCGCGGCCGCGGCGACATGTCGATCTTGCAGGGCGCGGGCGAGCGCGGCTTCGTCCACCAGTCCACCGCGCGCGCAATTGATGATGCGGACGCCGCGTTTTGTTTTTTGCAGCCGTGCAAGATCGACAATGTGATGCGTCTCGGCTGTTAACGGAGTATGGAGTGAGATGAAATCGGAACTTGCGAGCAAATCGTCCAGCTCATCGACAAGCTCGACCTGCAAGCTACGCGCGCGCGTGGCCGAGAGATAAGGATCGTAGGCAAGCACACGCATGCCGAAAGCGATCGCGCGCCGGCTCAATTCGCTGCCGATGCGGCCCAGGCCGATGACGCCGAGGGTTTTGTTGTAGAGTTCGACACCTTCGAAATTTTTGCGGTCCCAATTCTTTCCACGCACGCTCGCGTCCGCCTGAGGAATTCGTCGCGCGACCGAAAGCAGAAGGGAAAAGGCATGTTCGGCGGTGGAAACGGTGTTTCCGCCGGGCGCGTTGAGCACGACAATGCCGCGGCGGGTTGCTGCTTCAACATCGACATTGTCGACACCGACCCCGGCGCGGCCGATAACGCGCAACCGCGCGCCGGAATTTAAAATCTTTGCGGTGATCTTCGTTTCGCTGCGAACAATGATCGCGCTGAAGTCGGGGATAAGATCGACAAGCTGCTCTTCGCTCAAGCCGGTTTTGACAATTACATCCAGTGCGTTATCGCGTGAAAGCTCTTCGATCCCGCGCGGCGAGATGGAGTCGGCAATGAGAAGTTTGGGCGTCACAACAAAGCAAACGTTCAACGCTCAACGCTCAACGTTCAATGAAGAAGGCTAGCCGAAGATCAGCAAGTTAATCGAGTCCGGCAATTGTTGGGCAACGTTGGTGGCCACGCTGCCGCGAAGTAGATTGGCAAGGGCGTAGCGTTGGGTTGCGCCGATTACGAGAAAATCGACGCCCATGGTGGCGGCAAGATCGACAATCGTGACCGAGGCATCCTGGCTCACCGCATAAACCGGCACGACACAGACGTCGCGCTCGTTTCCGAGTTTGAGCATGAGAGACATGATCGCATTCGCTTCCGGATCGTCCTGCCAGCGTGCGCGCCCCAGTCGTGCCGGACCTCCGGAATAGTAAACAGCGACTTCTTTGACGAAAAGCACGCAAAGTGTCGCTTTGCGCAGTTGCGCCTCGTCGAGAGCAAAACTGAGGACCGGTGTGATGCCGCGCGCCGCGACCATGATCTTTTGTCCTTCTTCCAGCCGCGGCTGCATGCTGGCCACGAGATTGGGTGAAACCATTTCCGCAACCTGCCGGGTCACGGTGACCGTGGTGAGACCCTGGCGCTTCAAGGTGTAAGCACGCAAACCCAATCCGCCGATCAGTATGCAGGTGACGAAGAAAAGCGCGTCCGGTTTTGTGTGCGCGAGGGTGAATTCCACGGCGAACAAAATCACGAACGTGATCCCGAACAGGACGCGATCATACCAAGTGAAATCAATCGCTCGATTGAACGAACAAGAACCAACGTTCACGGTGATGGCGCCGACGACTCCAATCGCGTAGAGACCGGCGAGCGCGGTAAAGTTTGCAGCGAAGAGGAGGACGAGTGCGGGCAGCCCGATGCCGATGAGGAGCGGATACGTCGGAACGCCGTGACGATTGAGGCGCTTGAATTGGCGGGGCATCTCGCGATCGCGTGCCATCATGTAGAGCAATCCGATCATTGCCACGATGGCGGTGTTCGCGGCGCTCAAAAGGAGCAGGAAAAAGACAATGCCGACGACCCAGCCGAATAGGACACCAACCGCCGGTGAGAAGGTTGCGGTAGCGAATTGCTCGCCGATAAAACGCAACATGTCTTCATTGCGCTTCTCCAAAACAGCGGCGATCTCCGCGCGGCCGACAAGGTGGAGTGTTTTGCCCAGCACCGTCGGCAGCGAGAGCATGGCCCAGCCAAGCAAAGCGGTGCCAAAGACAACTTCAATCGCGACCGGCGTAATCGCCTTGAGCGACTCGCTCCAGAAAACGCGTCGTAAAATGCGGCGCGCTGACTGCGATCAGCGCGATTACTACGACGAGAGTTGGTAACGCCAGCGCCATTGCGAAAGTACCCGAATGTTTAGGGCCGAAGTAGTTGATCAACCCCATGATCAAAAGCACGGCGATCGTGGTCAGGGCAATGTGATCGCGCAGGAATTTGATCCAGATCACTTCCTCCGCGCCGGAAGTGATGTAGGACACTGCCGACCAGCCGCTCAGTGCCGCGGTTACGGTCAGATCGGCCAGGAGAAGTAGGGCGCCGACCACCGCCAGCAATCGTCCCTGCGAACGCGCGGCCGAATAAACACCGCCGCCATCTAATTGATTCCGACCAGGCCGGTAAGCGCGCAGACGGCGAGAATAATCGGCAACGAGGAGAACCCGGCGGCGAGAAACGCCAGCCCGATGACATAGGCTTTGCTCGTGCCCCAGTCACCGTAGAGAAGCGCGGCTGCACGCTTCCAATCGACATTGCGCGGGCGATGCACCGCCTCGCTCTCAGTGATTAACAAATCAGCCATCGTTTTGCCGTGTGACTGTTCAATGTCCGCTTGTTTTCTGGCAAGTTCTTTATGTGGGATGCTGCGCGCGCATGTCCTATCGGCACGACGCCGATACGACTACTTCGATCTCAGCGGTTTGCGGGAACATGTCGAGGGGTGTTACCGATTCGATTTTGAATTTGTCTTTTAGCTCCTTTAGATCGCGTGCGAGGGTCGCGGGGTTGCAAGAAATATAGATGAGCCTGGCCGGCGCAAGATCGACAATCATTTCTCGAAGGTTTGCGCTGAGACCGGCGGCCGGAGGATCGACGATCAGGGTGATCTTCTCACAGGTAGGGGCGATTGACCCCGATCGCCCGCGGGCAGTTCGGTGAACCGCCCCTACCTTGCCTAACTCAAACTCGACGTCGCCGGCAATGTACGTTTCTTTCGCGGTCGCGTTCTGCCGGGCGTCTTCGATCGCAAATTTGTCCCAGTCGATTCCAACGACACGCTCGAATTTGTCGAGCAGCGCCTTGGCGAAAAATCCGGCGCCGCAATAGGCATCAACCAACAGTTGCTGCTCTCCCAGAATGAGCTGTGAAATCAAGTCTCGCAGCGACTTTGCGACCGCGTCGTTTGTTTGGGTAAAAACGCGCGAACCAGATTCCGCGCGCAAAGTGTAATGGCCGTCGCGAACCGGAAAGGCGCGCAAATCCGCGAGCGCGTGATTCACTTCGGTCATTGCGATCGGGCAATGTTCGATGTCGATCAAGCGATGCGATTCGCGGCGGAAAAACCCGATCACGCCATCCTGGGCATGGACGGTAATGCGATTACGATAATGATAGGAGGCCGGCGAGGGGATCATTGGTCGCATTGGAACCTGGACTAGTTTTCCGATGCGATGCAAAACATCGCGGACCTGCCGGAATTTGAGCGTCAACTGATGCTCGTAATCGATGTGCTGGTAACTGCATCCACCGCACCGGCCGAAGTACGGGCACGGTGGCTGGACGCGGTGCGGTGAGGATTCGATAAGATCGACGAGCTCGGCCTCGGCGAATTGTTTTTTTTCTCGAACGATTTTCGCCGACGCCCGTTCGCCTTCGATCGTGAGTGGAATGAAAACAGCCTTGCCGTTGTCTCGCGCGACGCCTTTTCCGCCGAAAGCGACGTCCTGGACTTTTAGATCGACCGTGCGCAAATGAAAAGACCGGCGCGATGCGTCGCAGAAGGCGCGATGTTAATTCGATGCAGCTCGCGCTCCGATCGCGCGCTCCATCGCGGCTTGGAGATTTTCAAGCTTCACCGGTTTTACCAAATGCTCGGAAAAGCCGGCCTGCAGGCTTTTTTCAACGTCACCATTGTTGCCGAAGCCGCTGATGGCGATTCCCGGGATGCCGCAAATGGCGCGCAGATGCATCATCAACTCCATACCGGTCCCGTCTGGCAGTGCGATATCGCTGATAAGAAGGTCGAATTGATTCCGAACCGCGGCCTCCATGGCCGATCGCACACTATGCGCGGCCGCCACCAGGTGTCCACGCCGAACGAGCAATCTCTCCAGAGCCGTGCAGGTGTCCCGGTGGTCGTCCACCAATAAAATACGGAGAGTTCGCGTCTCGATCGGCGAGATGGCACTTTTGACCGGAGGCGGCTGCGGCGAAACGGTCTTTATCGTTAAAGTAAAAGTCGTCCCGCGGTCGCGTCCTTCACTTCGGGCGACAAGCGTGGCGCCATGGGCCTGGGCGAGCGATTTAGAAATGGCCAACCCAAGCCCGAGCCCGCCAAAACGCCGCTGAAACGAGACTTCGCCTTGCTCGAACGGCTCGAAAATCCGTTCCATGATCTCGGGTTCGACACCGATTCCGGTGTCGCGCACAGTGATGACGAGGGTCTGCGGCGCCGGATTTACGGAGGAGATGGTGATTTCACCGTCGTCGCCAGTGAACTTGATCGCATTTTTCAACAAGTTCCAAATGATTTGCTGAAACTTTGCCGTGTCCGCGGAGACGTGATGCGCGCCGGCTCGCAAGTCGGGATAGACATGCAGATTTTTTGCGTTCGCTTCCGCTCGGCAGATTTCGATCACGCTCAAGATCGTCTCGTGCGCATCGATCGAATCAAATTTCAATTCCAATTTATCCTTGGCGATGCGCGTGAGATCAAGGAGATCGGCGATGAGCTGGCTTTCCAACTCGACGTTGCGGCGGATCATTGCCAGCGAAGCCTTGGATTCTTCAGATTGGGCCAGGTCCGTCTCCAGTGTGTCCAACGCAGCAATCACCGGCGTGAGGGGTGTGCGCAATTCGTGCGAAAGCATGGCCAGAAATTTGTCCTTTGTCCGGTTGGCAGCTTCGACCGCGGCTTTTTGCTGCTCGATGGCTGCTTCGGCACGGCGTCGTTCGGCCATAGCGGCAGCCAGCACCATGGCGGTGATAGTGAGCACGACGGTCCAGGCTTGGAGCGTGAGAAGCGAATGATTCTCGGTTTCCATAATGAACGGTCCGAAGCCGTGCAGCGTCCCCCAAATCGCGATGGCTGAGAGAATAAAAATTCCGGTGGCCGTTTCGCGCTGGGAAAATCGGAAGGCAGTCCATATCACGACTGGCCCGCAAATGAATGAAATGGGGTAATTTTTGGCCGAAATCGGAAACCATCCGCCGAAGACCGTTTCCCCGAGAACAAATAGCAAGAGGAGAAGGATGCCAACTTCGCCGGCGTCTCGGCGACTCCAACGCTGCGGTGAAGGGATGCTCCAGAGAAGAATGAGCGGAGCGACCACCAGGTTCCCGGCGGTGTCGCCCAACCACCACGTCGTCCAGATCGGGGCGTAGTTTGTCCACTCGGCGAAGCCGCCGAGGGCGAGACTGGTCAGGCCAAGAGTCGGGCTGAGCAGAGTGCTCAGCATTGCGGCGAGAGCGAACTTAAAGACATCCTGCGCACGATCGAAGACGCGCGTGCCGCCGGCAAAACGATTCACCAGCCAGGCGCCGCAAAGCGCTTCCAGCGTGTTGCCAGATGCGATGCCGAGCGAGGTGGCAATATTGCCCACAGTGGTGACGTTGACCAAAAGTGCGCCGACAAAAATGGCCGGCCACACCCGATACCCGAGCACGAGCATCGCGGCGAGGGCGATTCCGGCTGGCGGCCACACCGGCGATGCGCTA
>WNFX01013098.1_pt1 | contig 11393 bp, 8 predicted proteins | sample 5400111 | NCBI WGS metagenome assembly WNFX01 (sample SAMN13153363, study PRJNA577476) | soil metagenome | isolation source: 40 cm soil or saprolite under grassland replicate 1 | place: USA:California | collected 2016-06-15
TGCCAGTGCGGCCCTCGAAACTGCTTGTGCGGCCCTCGAAACTGCTTGTGCGGCCCTCGAAACTGCTTGTGCGGCCCTCGAAACTGCTTGTGCGGGTCTCGAAACTGCCCTCGGAGCTGCAGCGACTCTTCACGACCTTCGGCTACCTGGTGGCCAAGCAGGGGGCCACGGCGGTACTGGGCCTCGCCTACTGGGTCGTCGCCACGCATTTCTTCTCGGCGCGAGATGTGGGTCTGGCGGCCGCCGCATCCTCGACGGCATTCTTTCTCGCAGCGATCGGTGCTCTCGGGATCCCACTCCTCCTGCTGGCCGAACTCGAATCGCTGCCGGCCGCGATCCGCCGCGTCAGCTTCAGCACCGGGATCTACATCTCGTGTTTGGCTGTCCTGATCCTGTCGTTGGCCACGCTGGCCCTCTCCCCGTTCCTGGGCGACAGCCTGAGGATCATCGGTGCCGAGCCGACAACCGCCGCTCTCTTTGTGATCGGATCAGTGGCCACAATGGGCGCGCTCACCTTCGACAACGCGGCAATCGGACTGCACCGGGGCTCGGCCCAGCTGACGCGAGGCAGCCTGACCTCCGTGCTGAAGCTGGCCATCGTGGGTGTCCTCGTCCTCGTCGGGATCAGAACAGCCCCAGGCCTGCTGTTTGCCTGGGCACTGGCGCTGGTTGTCTCGCTCGTCGTCTGTATCCGCATGCTTCGACTCGAGCCGGCCCCGGCCGGCGAAGGGAACCTCAGCCATCGGGTGGCACTCGCCCGCCGCTACGGCGTGCTCTCCCTTAAGCACCACGTCCTCAATCTGTCGATCAATTCCATCGGCTACATAATTGCGCTGATTGCAGCTCTCCTGATCTCCCCAGAGGAACTGGCCTACTTCTCGGCCGCACTCCTGTTGTCGTCCACCGCAATGATCATCCCGTATCTGCTGGCGCTGTCCCTGTTCGCCGAGATATCAGGCGACCAGAGCCTCCTCCACCGCCACGTCCGCCGAACACTCCCCCTCGGACTTGCCCTGTCTGGTGGGATCTTGGTCGCCGTCGAAGCGGCGGCTCCCCTCATCTTGCGTATCTTCGGCCCCGCCTACGTCATGAACGGGACCACTGTATTGCGCCTTCTCGTCCTGGTGGGCCCCGCCTACGTGATCAAGGACCACTACGTGGCGATCCGCCGCGCGCAAGGCCGCCTGGGCCATGGGGCCAAGATGATGGTGGTAGGCACCTGCGCAGAAGCGGCCGGCGCGGCGTTGGGTGGAATCTACTGGGGCATGACGGGCCTCTGCATCGGATGGGCCATCGGCGCCTGGGTTGAGGCCGTCGTCTTGCTACCCACGGTGCTTCGAGTCTTCCACCGAGATCCCCCCGTCGAACCCGATCCCGGTGGGTCATCCGGGTGAGATCCGCCGTCTGCGTGGCGGTCGATGCAACTCCGGGTGCACTGCCGTCGATCACTGACGCGTCGATCCGTCGGCGTCAGCCGCTCGTAGAGGTTCTCGACGCGTCCCACCACTGCGGACGCCGTGAACCGGCGCCGGACGGCCGGATCATCATGTAACCTGTACCCGGCAACCCCCTGGGGCAGCGGCGTCTCGGTTAGGTGCGCGTCCTTTTGCGGCTCACGGCATGTTCCTCCGGCATAGAGGGGGGGTCCGAAGTGGTGGCCCACGCATCTCCCAGATTGCTCCCGTCCCGCCACAAGAATCGAGACGGAGAACCCCTGTTCAGACGTAGAGCGCGGGCGTTGGTCAAACGTTCGGCCCGCTCGATCGTCCGGGCGCGCCCCAATGAGCGCCACGTGGTATTGATCTTCGGATGCCAGCGATCAGGGACCACGATGCTCCAGCAGACCTTTCTCGATCGATCCTGGCGGGTACTCATCCTCGAGGAACACGATCGCCGTCTCGTCGAATCCGGACCCGAGGAGACGACCTGGCAGGAGTACTCCACCGTCCTGGGACGAATCCGCCGTCTCCCCTTTGAGGTCGTGGCAGCCAAACCGCTGGTGGAGAGCGCCTCAGCCACTGCACTCATGGGCGCCGCGGGTGCGGTGAAGGCAGTCTGGATGCTTCGCCATTACCGGGGGGTCGCGCGGTCCAATGTGAGTCGATTCGGTATGGACAATCCTTACCGGGATCTGCAGCCGATTCGTTCCCGGGACGCGCTGGACTGGCGATACAGGGGTGCGACCGAGGAAACGTGGGAGACGGTCACCGCCTTGTTGAACCGAAGGCTTACACCATTCGACGCGGCCGCACTCTTCTGGTGGACTCGCAACCAGCTATATTTCGACCAGCGCCTCTGGGAGGACGACCGGATCCGGATCCTCCGTTACGAACGAGCATGCAACCAGCCCGACGAGGTGATCCGATCTCTTTCCGCCCACATCGGAGTGGCGTTGCCACTCGGCTCGATAGCCTCGCGGGTAAGGGCGCAGCCATCCCGTCCGGAGACCAGAGACCTCGATCCGGACGTTGAGCGGCTCTGCAGGAAGCTGTGGGATTCGTTCGAAGGCCGCCCGGAGCTATAGAGGGACCGACAGAACGGTGCTCGCAGCCGGCCCCTCGGACGGGCGCGTTGACCAGTAGGGTGTCGTTAAGATGAGACGCAACGGAACGCTCATTCTCTGCTACCACCGGGTCGCGGAAGGCGTCGAGGACCCCTTCCATCTCTGCATACGCCCCGACAATTTTGCCGCCCACCTCGAGGAGATGTCGAGGGCGCGGGAACCGTCGACGCTCGCCGATGTATCGGTTCCGTCGCGTCGGCCGAGAGTGGTCGTGACCTTTGATGACGGCTACCGCGACAACCTGACCAACGCGCTGCCGATCGCCGAATCCAAGGGCGTACCGATCACCGTCTTCGTGACCAGCGGCATCCTGGGAAACCACAACGGTCTCTGGTGGGACCGCCTCGGAACGCTGTTGCGCGCGCGGCCACCGCACGTGAGGGAGATCGATCTGCCGGTCGGCGGCCGGAACGTCCGCCTCCCGCTCGGTTCGTCTGGGATCAGGGCAGACCTCGATTCGGTCCGCCGCCACCTGCTGCCGCTTCGGGTGACGGAGATCGAACGGGCACTCGACGCCGTCTCGGAGCAATGGCAGGTGGGTTCCGCCCCCCCGCCTGACGCCGGAACGCTCACCCCCGAGGACCTCCTCCAACTGGTGGCCAGCGGCACCGCGACGATCGGCGCCCACACGGTCGATCACGTCCGACTTCGGGATCGTCCGGCACGGGAGCAGCAGGACACCATCTCTGGCTCCAAGGGGGAGCTGGAGCAGTCGATCGGCCGGGCCGTGTCGCACTTCGCGTACCCATTTGGCCGGCGCGACGACTTCGACAATCATTCGGTCGACGCCGTCCGCTCGGCTGGGTTCGACACCGCGTGCACCGCCATCCCCGGAACGGCCCGTTCCTCGACCGATCCCTATCGCCTCCCGCGGCGCCTAGTCATGGACTGGGGACGGCTTCGTTTCAGAGCTCAGATGCAACGATGGAGACTTGGGTGAGCGACGCGGCCCCTCGCGAGGGTGTCGGAAGGCGTGATGAGCGGCCGAACCGTCCGACGGTATCGGTCGTTATCTGCGCGCACACAGAAGATCGTTGGCCGCAGCTCAAGAAGTCGGTCGCTTCGGTCGAAGCTCAGACCTCCCCACCGATCGAGATCATCGTGTGCATCGATCATAATGAGGAGCTGCTGCGGAAGAGTGAAGAATACTTCGGGAAAGAGCGCCCAGCAGGGACGAGGCCACTGATCGTTCTGGCAAATAAATACAACGGTCACCTTGGCTCAGCTCGCAATACTGCGGCCGAGGTCGCGAGTGGGGAGGTGCTTGCATTCCTCGACGACGACGCTGCGGCCGCCGCTGACTGGCTGGAACGACTAATTGCCCCGTATGATGACGAACGGGTAGGCGCCGTGGGCGGTGCGCCATTGCCAGTATTCGAAGTGAGGCGGCCCCGTTGGTTTCCACATGAGTTCGACTGGGTATTCGGCTGCGCCTATCGGGGCCTTCCATCGACCCGCGCAGCACTCGCGCATCTCATTGGCGCGAACATGTCAGCAAGACGCTCCGTCTTGCAGGAGGTCGGTGGCTTCCACGCAGATCGTGGGGACGACATGGACATGTGTCACCGGATAGCGTATGCCCATCACAGAGTCCTTTATGAGCCGCTTGCGATTGTACATCACTTCGTACCAGCCACTCGAACAACGTGGCACTATTTTTGGAGGAAGTGCTACTTCGCCAATCAATATAAGGTAGAAGTATTCGCCAATATGCAGGAAGCCTCGAGCCTAGGTGCGGAACTGACCTTTGTCACACGCACGTTGACGATGGGCGTCCTGGCCGAGATCCGCCATGTGATTCGAGGTGACCTGTACGGACTCGCACGCGTCGGCGCGATGATTGCGGGGATCGCCCTCGCGGGCCTTGGGTATTTGTCGGGAAAGTTGCGCCTCCGCTGGTCGCGCCGAGTACCCGCCATCGGGTAGAGGAGTTACAGTAGCAAGGCGCACGGCGAGAACGGGCGGAACGAAAGCCCATCTCTCCGGTCCTGCTCTGGTTCGGCGCTTCGCGAGCCAGCCGGGCCCGCCTGGGCAACGAGTCAGCACGAGGGTCGGCGGTCTTGACGGGTTGGCGCTCAGTGTCCACCAGCAACTCGATCCCGGCACGTATCTCCAGCCGCTAAGTGATGGTGCTGCTCTCGGCGCACGTGGAGGGTGGGGCCCCGAGATGGCCGACCGGTCATGTACGGTGAAGACCGTTGGGTTAACCGCTTGCGAGCGCGAGGAGACGAGGGCCGTGGTTCTCGTGCACGTGAACGACTTGGGGCTGCCATCTGCCAAGAGCTCGCCGTATCTAGAGGGAAGCTGGGTTCGTGAGCGAGCAAATCGAGCGTGACATCGAGGCGGTACTGGAGGCCCGTACCGGACGCGAATGCGTGTTCATGCCGTCCGGTCGATTTGCCATTCACCTCGCTTTCCAGTTGCTCCTCTCGCCCGGCGATCGCATCCTCATGTCCCCGCTCGAGGACGATACCGTGTTCTTCGGCGCCATCGCGGCTGGGCTCCGGCCGGTGATGGCGCCGGTGTCTACCCACGATGGAAACATGCGCATCGACGCAATCGATGACGCAACGTGGTCGACCATTTCCGCCGTTCTGACAGGTAACACCTACGGTCTTCCCGACCGTGTCGTCGAACTCAGCGCAACGTGCAGCCGATTCGGGATTCCGCTGATCGAAGATGCCGCCCATGCGCTCGAGACGGACATTGACGGGCACCCCATAGGGAGCTTCGGCGCTCTTTCCGCCTTCAGCTTGTCGAAGCACTTCCCCGGCCGGGGCGGCGTTCTCGCGGTCGACCGGGAGGTCAGCCACGGGGACGTCGCCCGATTGCGCGATCGGTTCATGCTGCCGAGGCCGATTGGCAACGGAGCGGTCGGCCTCGCGCGATCCTCGGCCAGAGCGCAGTTGCAGACCCTCCACCTCACGCGGGGGCTGGATCGCGTGCGCCGCCTAACACATCCCGTGAAACCTACCCCATGGCGGGTGCCGTTGCGTGCGCCTCGGCTGGAGCACGCACGTTCCAGCGGTGACCTCGGCCAGTTCGACGCGTGGATGGAGACGGCGTACCCGGATTACCGGATGCGACAGCGATCGAGCTATCTGAAGCGGACCCTGGGCCGCCTGCGCGACCTCGGGCGGGACCGCGAGGAGCGGATCGCGGGCGTGCTTCGGCTTCGAGCGCTCGATGCGGTTGCCCCGGCGGCCTGTGAGGGCGACCCACTGCCGTTGCTCCGTGTGCCGCTCCTGATCGAAGACCGGGACGCCGTGGCCCTCGAGCTGCGGCGACGCGGGATAGATGTGTTCTTCGTGTACGCGCCGCCGCTGGACGAGTACTCCGGGCCAGAGTTCTGTGAGCCCTCTCCACTGCCGGAGGCAGCCCAATGGTGGGCAACCCACATCCTCCCCCTCGACCCACACGATGCGGAGCGCGTTCTCGACCTGGTCCGGAAGAACCAGATCCGCCTGACGCCCGCAGCCCCGCCACCGGTATGACGTGACGTCGTCGCGTGAGCCTGTCCGTGTCCATGAAAGTCCCCACTAGTGGCCAGGTCGAGATCCCGTTTTCTGGCCAGTTAGTGCTCAACGGCACTTATAGGTGTACGCATAGCCGCGCCGCCGGTAGTGGCAGAGCCGGGCCTGGTACTGGCGTCGTCGGCGCCAGCCTGACCAGACCAGACGCCGTCAGGGTCGGGTGAGCAAGCCTGGATCAGGCTGATCAGCAGCCTTCGGATCTCCGGTAACGTGTGGCTGATCATGCCCGGGTCGCTGGTGCCGGCCGTACTCCGCATCATGGCACCATGGCGGACTCCGTAACGAGGGCGGGACCGCGCCTCGCGGGCGGCCTCAAAATCAGGCCCCTGCGTCTCGAGGCCCGGACGGCGGTAACGCGATGTCCCCAGGGCCGTCCGGGGAGCGGGGAACTGAACCAGACGGGGATGGCGTCCCGAAGACGAGGATGCGCGTGTGCGGGAGGCCGACGCTCACCAGCACTAGCCGGGCGGCCGTGAACACGACGATCATTCCCAGGAACCACCGGTAGCTGACTATCCAGGAAGTGTCCTGTAGCGGCCAAAAGACCCGCACCCCCGGGTAACCCTCGGCGATGTCCCGTGCGAAATGGAGCCCCAGCCCGGTCGCCACCCCGGCCAGCACGGCCCGGTACCTGCGACTGGCCGCCGCGGCGGCGGCGAACACGGCCACGGTGGACAGCGAATGCGTGACCGGCCGCCCGGCCTGGTTTCCCAGCAGCCCGAGGTACAGCGGTACGTGATCCACATCGATGGCGACCGATGCGATGAGCGCCGCAACATAGAAGCGGCGCGGCGCGTCGATGAACCGCGCCAGGACGAGCAGGCCCAGGGCCGCGGTGGACAGATGGGCGACCTCATCCACGGGCCCGGTGGTCCACACGCCAAAGGGAATCCTGCGGTCGGCCGCGTCGAATGCCAGCGCGGCCGCGGCCAGCAGCAGCGGACCAGCCCACCACCCGACCGGCCTCAGGACAGCTGATCTCATCCCTGGCCGACCCGGGGACCCGTCCGCATCGACGCGCGCGCGCCCCGGTGCCGCCCGGCCCAGTCCGCGCCGGCGGCGCATACCGCTACCAGGGTAAGCAGCACCCAGAGGAGACCAGGCAGCCGTTCACCGGGGCTGCCGCCGACCACCAGGACCGCGATGCCGCTGACGGCCACGCCGACGCCGACGCCTTTCAGCAGGCTGCGGCGGTGGTCCGGCCCGGTCGGCGGCTTGGGCTGACCCACGCCCGCCAGGCGCGCGCCGACCCCGGGTACAGGTCTGGGGGGCTAACGTGTTCGGCGATGAGCGGGCCGTCGAACCGAAACACGTCCGCTCACGAGCTTGTGCTCCGGCCACCTGGCGAGGTGACCTCGGCCCCGGCTGAACACGACGCTCGCGGCGTCCTCGTCTTCGATGCGGAGGATCTCCTGCACAGTCTGCAGGTCGCCCAGGGCTTCCAAGATGCACTGGCCGCCGGGAACGCGTCGCTCCAGTCCTGCTTGAGTTTCCTCAGCCTCTGCCGCCGCAGACGAACTCCAGCGGCTTGCTGGGCGGTAGCTTCCATCAGCTGGCTGGAGGAGAACCCCTTCGCGGCCACCATGTACGGCAATCCCGGGTACGACGATCTGGTCCCGGGCGACAGCGAGGAGGGCGCGCAAGCCTGGCGCGCCGAGGCCCGGCATTCCTCGCCGAGGCAGGTCACCCCCGGCGAGGACCTGGAAGCGGCGGCCTTCAAACGAAGCGGTATCCGGGCATCCTCTGCAGCTGTTCACCAACCTTCCAGCCTCTACGGTCGGGTAGCATCTTTAGGCTGTGTTACATGACAATAGACGCGCCCGTCTCTGCGCATGCGGGCATCCTTACACCGCGCACCAGCACTACCGGCGCGGAACGGAGTGCTCGCTTTGTCCGGACTGCCGCCGTTGGCGGCCAGGCCTCGGGCAGGTCATGCGCGTCGTTAAGCGGCTGATTAGCCGACCCGGACGTGAAGATCTCTAGGGAAGCCACGGCTACCTTCGTGAAGGAGACCCGGCGAACACCGGTGCATGGCCGCAAGCGCATCGTTTCGGCTGATATGCCTTGTGGGCGTGCGCAGCGATCACCCGTGCGGCTGAAGCAGCTTCCTCATCGCCGCGTCATATGGTCCCGGAAAGGGCTCTCCTGGCCAGGTTATCCGCGCTCCGCCGTGCGATGTGGACCATAAGGCGCTGTGTGCGCGGTTCATGGGCGAAGGGCAGGGTCCCCGACTTCCTCTCGAAAGCGGCGATCGACGATTCTGGCGGCGTGCCGCCCACGTCATAGAAACCGTACCCGTCGTGGCAGGCCTATCTACAGCCCACATATGCCGCCGATGGGTCAGTGCTGCTGGTTCGGCTCAAGTTTTCATCCTCGACGCGCTGGCGACCGGCCCGCCAACGGTGGGGAGATCGCCAGGACGTACCACCCTGAGGGCTGGCTCTGCGGACCGGACGGTACCGAGGGCCAGACACGAACGGGCCTCGCTGAACCTTTCGCTCACAACGGAGCGACGGAACGACCGCTGATGCCCGGGCTGCCGGAGCTGGCCGATCCGCCTCTCACAGTCGACGCCGCTGACCGGCCGGCTACAGCCACCGTGCCCGCCGCCAACGGGGCCGGAGCGCTGGCCGAGCAGCAGCGGCAGGCGGCGGTGACCGCCACCGTGAGTCCAGAGATTCGGTGTGCTGACGAGCCGAGCCCGCCGGGGCCCAGAGCCTGGCCGGCCAGGCACTCATAGCCATCCCTTGATTACTTAGTGTCATGGAACCGCCCCCCGCCGTGGGCCCCGTAAAAGAGATTCCATCAAATCGTCAGGCACGCGGCTGACGCGACAGGACGGCCGTGGGCACTTCGTAGTATGTTTCCTGCGCGCAGGTCCGGACCCGCGTACTGACGGCGCGCTGGGCCAGGACCCCTTCGCGTGAAAGGCCGTTATGACCCACCTGACTTACCTTGAGGCTGCGGTTGTCGGGCTCATACAGGGCGTCACCGAGCTGTTCCCGATCTCCAGCCTCGGGCACAACGTCCTGCTTCCCGCCCTCGTGGGCGGCAGCTGGGCCGCCGATCTCAACGTCGCCAGCTCCGAGTCGCCATACCTGGCCTTCGTTGTCGGGCTGCACGTCGCCACCGCGATCGCGCTGCTCATCTACTTCTGGCGTGACTGGGTACGGATCGTCCGCGGGTTCTTCTCCTCGATCGGCCAGCTCGTCCGGCCGGCGGCGGGGACCAGCAGATGGCAGCTGCAGTCGGCCGACGAGAGGCTCGCCTGGCTGATCGTCGTGGCGACGATCCCGGTGGGGCTGGTCGGGCTGGTGTTCGAGCACGAGTTCCGGGTGCTGTTCGGCAAGCCCATCCGGGCCGCGATCTTCCTGGTCATCAACGGCCTGATCCTGCTGGCCGGGGAGTTCTTCCGCCGGAAGGCGTCGGTGCGGGCGGACCAGGAGATAGCGCACGAGCGGGAACTGGTGGCCGTCGGCAGCGCGCGGCGGACGGGCACGGCCCGGCACGCGGCCGGCCACCAGGCCGAGCGGGAGGCTGAGTACGAGCAGGGGATCCAGTCGGACCAGCGGCTGTCGACGCAGGGCTACCTGTCGGCTCTGCTCATCGGCACGGCGCAGATCCTGGCGCTGCTGGCCGGCATCAGCCGGGACGGGGTCGCGATGGTGGCGGGCATGTTCCGCGGGCTGTCCCGCGAGGACGCCGCCCGGTTCGCCTTCCTGCTCGCCACCCCGGTCATCCTCGCCGCCGGCGTGCTCAAGGTGCCCGACCTCACGGGCCCGCTGGGCAACGGCATCCAGGGCCAGATCCTGGTCGGCAGCGTCCTGTCCGGCGTCGGCGCCTACCTGTCGGTCCGCTTCCTGGTCAGGTACTTCCGCACCCGGACACTGACCCCGTTCGCGATCTACTGCATCGTGGCCGGCCTCGCCAGCATCGTCTACCTGAGCGTGGTCCAGTAGCGGACCCGGCTCACTCCCCGCCGCGGGCGCGTCGGCCCCGCTCGCGCATCCGCTCCTTGCCGTCCAGCACGGCCTTGCGCAGCCGCACCGCGGACGGGGTGACCTCCACGCACTCGCCGTCCGCGCAGAACTCCAGCGCCTGCTCCAGGCTCAGCACGCGGGCGGGCACCAGCCGCTCCAGTTCCTCCCCGGTGGACTGGCGCATGTTGGTGAGCTTGCGTTCCCGGGTGATGTTGACGTCCATGTCGTCGGCGCGCGAGTTCTCCCCGACGATCATCCCCTCATAGACCTCGGTGCCCGGTGACACCAGCAGCGAGCCGCGCTCCTGGAGGGAGGAGCAGGCATAGCTGGTAACCGTCCCGGACCGGTCGGCCACCAGCGACCCGGTCGGGCGCGCCCGCATCGGGCCCGACCACGGCTCGTGGCCCTCGAACACGTGGTGGGCGATGCCGGTCCCCCGGGTGTCGGTGAGGAACTGGGTGCGGAACCCGATCAGCCCGCGGGCGGGCACGGTGTAGTCGAGCCGTACCCAGCCGGTGCCGTGGTTGGTCATGTTCTCCATCCGGCCCTTGCGGACGGCCAGCAGCGCGGTCACCGCGCCCAGGTAGTCCTCCGGCACGTCGACGGTGAGCCGCTCCACCGGCTCATGCAGCGCGCCATCGATCTGTCTGGTGACGACGGTGGGGCGGCCCACGGTCAGCTCGTAGCCCTCCCGGCGCATGGTCTCGACCAGGACGGCCAGGGCAAGCTCGCCCCGGCCCTGCACCTCCCAGGTGTCCGGGCGGTCGGTGGGCAGCACCCGCAGCGACACGTTGCCGACCAGCTCCCGCTCCAGCCGGTCACGCACCAGCCGCGCGGTGAGCTTGGTCTGCTCGCGGGGGGCTCCGGGCCGTCGGGGTCCGGGGGTATCCCCCGGGCTAGCGCTGTGTCCCCCCGGGCTAGCAGGGCCGCGGCCCGCGCGCGGCGAGGTATTGACGCCGATCGTGACCGACACCGCCGGCTCGTCCACGGTGATCAGCGGCAGCGGCCGTGGGTCGTCGGCGTCCGCCAGCGTCTCGCCGATCATGATGTCGGCGATGCCCGCCACCGCGATGATGTCCCCGGGGCCCGCGGTCTGGGCCGGCACCCGCTCCAGCGCCTCGGTGAGGTACAGCTCGGTGATCTTCACCCGCTCCACCGAGCCGTCCCGGCGGCACCAGGCCACCTGCTGGCCGCGGCTGATCGTCCCGCTGTGCACCCGGCACAGCGCGATCCGGCCCAGGTAGGAGGAGGCGTCCAGGTTGGTGACGTGCGCCTGCAGCGGCGCGCCGGGGTCGTATGACGGCGCGGGCACCGTCT